>Ga0137403_10003975_pt1 | contig 17549 bp, 10 predicted proteins | sample CZOMad2_1_16fung_FD_122057 | JGI IMG/M metagenome (GOLD analysis project Ga0137403, IMG submission 122057) | Vadose zone soil fungal communities from Angelo Coast Range Reserve, California, USA - CZOMad2_1_16fungal (Hybrid Assembly) | ecosystem: Environmental > Terrestrial > Soil > Vadose zone...
GTATGATTCGCGCATTAACCGGAAGCGCTGAAAGCGCGACATGTGGATGCGCTAAGGCGCCAATACTTCGAGAAAGGCGCCTTCGGGGATCTTCGCGCTTTCAGCGCTCAATCAAACGGCCATCGCCGCACCCGGCCCGTTGGGCCGGGCTATTACATTTCGCGCCTTCGGCGCTCAAGACAACAACCTGACAATCACATGATTTGATCAGTCAAGTATGTTAGTCCCGTTTCAAAGGTTTCCATTGCGACCAACGTGCTGAAGCCGCAATGCATGAGAAACGGCTAAGCCGGCACAACCACCAGCTGCTGACACCACTCTTAACGTTAAGACCGCTAGCACCTCTCGTTACAATTCAATGTCGTTGTATTTCATGGAAAAGGCTGTAGAATTCGCGCGTTTCAATTTAGTCGCTTGCCCCAGTGAATCGGTTTAGATTAGTCGCCCTGGTTCTTGCCGGAGCTACCTTGCTCTGCTTTCTCGTTGTGCGCGGCGGACACGCGCAATCCGGCGGGTTGCGTCGCGTCACTAATACCACCGAAGAAGGCATTAATATCAATCCGTCGATCAGCGGTGACGGAAGAATCCTCGCCTTTGAATCGACCGAAGACATTGCCGGCGCCGGAGGGACGGACCACTTCCGCGCAATTCGCGCGAACGTCTCGGTCGATCCCGCAACGTTCTTTCAAATGGGAGGGACGCGTGCGGTGGCGCCGGCTATTTCGCAGGATGGCTCGCGCATCGCGTTTGCCTCAAAAGACGATCCGCTGGGAACTAACCTCGATGGCAACTCAGAGATCTTTCTGCTCGACGGGTCAAAGCTGACTCAGGTAACCAACACTTCACCGGGCGACATCGCGAACCGCGTCATCAACGGAAACTTCCAACCTTCGATGAGCGACGATGGCCGCTTCGTAGCCTTCTCTTCGAATCGCGACCTGGCGTCGCAGAACTCGGACGGCAATCTCGAAGTCTTTGTGTATGACTCGCTCGGAGGCAGCTTTACTCAACTCACCAACACATCAGGAGTAGTCGGAGCCAGCGACGCGAAGCTGAGCGGAAACGGCGCCCTGGTTGCTTACATCCGTGACAGCGGCGCGACGCCGAGCGCGAAACGCGATTTGGTCGAGCAATCGCGCGTGGGTCCGAGCGCGGCCACATTGCTCGCGGGCAACGTCCAGTCGTTGGCGATGACCTACGGCCGCGCGATCAGCGATGACGGCGCTCGCGTCGTCTTTGCTGCTGAGACCGCCACGAACACGACGCAGGTTTTTCTTTTCGACGGCCGCGGCGGTGCGGGACTGAGGCAGATGACTAGTTTAGGCGCGCGCGTCACAGAGGCGCCGCTACACGCAACGATCAGCGGGGATGGGATGCGTATCGCATTCGCTGCGCGTCGCAGTGTGCCCGGCGCGCCGGCAAACTCAGACGGCGGCGTCGAACTCTATGTGCTCGACATTCCCACCTCGCAAATGTCGAAAATTACGAATGCGCCTTCGTCAGCGACCGCGGACGTAGTCGCTTCGCTTGACGATAATGGTTCCGTTGTCGCTTTCAATTTTCCGCGGATCCTTTCGGGGGCGTTGGTTAACAGCGAGCTTGCCAACGACTCTGAGATTTATCTGAGTGGCACTCCCGCCCGGCCACTAGCCGGCACGGCAAGCGTCCTGAACGCTGCATCAGTTGGCAAGGAACCCTCTACGATCAAAGCCGTTGCGCCTGACAGCATAGCGATGGCTACGGGTGGAGCGCTGGCTAACTCAACTCAACAGCCGCAGAAGTTGCCCAACGGAACCTTCCCCACCAACGTGGGCGGCACCACGGTGACGGTCAACGGGCGGGCGGCACAAATCTTTTTTGTCTCTCCGGGCCAGGTCAATTTCCTTGTGCCGGCTCAAACTGAGATTGGCACTGCGGATGTTGTGATCACGAACTCGGAAAACTTCACCTCTCGCGGAACTGTGCCAACACTACGCTCAGCACCGGGAGTGTTTAGCAAGAGCGGCGACGGCACGGGTCCCGGTGTCATTCTCAACAGTGACACCTTGATGGAAGGGCCGTTCGATCCTACTGACGGCAATCTGCGGCTGACTATATTCGCTACCGGCGCGCGCAACGCAACCCAAAATCTTGTGAGCATGGGCGGACGCGTGGTGACGCCCGAAAGCGTCATCGCATCCCCGGACATGCCCGGCCTGGATGAAGTGCATCTCCTGGTGCCGCGCGATCTCCGCGGCGCGGGAACGGTTGACCTGTTTGTTCAGTCTGACGGTCGGGCGAGCAATCCGGTCTCAATAACATTTACCGGAGACACCTCGCGCGAAGTTCTTATTAATGAAGCGCTCGCTGATCCTCCGGATGGAATTGCCGGAGACGTAAACCGCGACGGCCTGCGCGATTCAGGCGACGACGAATTCATCGAACTGGTCAACACCACAGCTCATGACATCGACATCAGCGGTTATCAACTGTTGTCGCGCAGCTCGAGCACGACTACAGATACCCTGCGGCACACTTTTGCGCCGGGCACAATTCTACCGGCCTGTACGGCTGCGGTTGTGTTTGGCGGCGGAGTGTTTGATCCGGCCAACCCGGCGTTCGGCGGCGCGCTGGTCGTCAAGGCTGCGTCCGGGGCGCTTTCGCTGACGAACGGCGGCGGCGCGATCACTTTGCGTGATGCGACGAGCGCAATCATCACTTCCTTCTCGTGGGGCGGTTCGACCGGACTGAATGGCGACGCAAATCAATCAATGACCCGCTCACCCGACATCACGGGAAACTTTGTCCTTCATCAGGCGGCGAGCGGCAACGGCGGCAGAAGCTTCAGTCCCGGCACGCAGGTTAGCGGCGCGCCTTTCGCTCAATGCAATCCGTTCGTTCGCATCGACGTCACTCCATCATCAGCAGCGATCGACGCGGGCGCGAAGCAGCAGTTCACCGCGAAAGCGATCAATGCCAGCGGCAACGAAGTGCCGGGCGTCATCTTCTCCTGGCAGTCCAGCAATACAAGCGTGGCAACGATTGATCAGAATGGCCTGGCGACCAGCTCCACGGCCGGATCAACTGAGATAAGGGCTGCCGCTCACGGCACTCAATCGGCGCCGGCCACGCTGACCGTGCGGGAAATTCAGCGGGTGCTAACTCGCGTTGACGTTACCCCTCCGTCCGCCACGATTCCGGCCACCGGTGCGCAGCAGTTCACTGCCCATGGAATCGATCAGTTCGGAAACGAGATCGCGGGTCTGGCCTTCACCTGGGCTTCGACAAACACGAATGCCGCAACCGTGGATCAGAACGGTCTGGCGACGGGAATTGCCCAGGGGCAGTCGAGCATTAAGGCCACTTCACAGAACGTCACTGGCGCCGCCACCCTGACCGTGAGCGCCCCGACGTTGGTCGTCAACGAAGTCCTCGCCGATCCGCCCACGGGAACCGACGGCGACGCCAACCACGATGGCACGCGCGACTCAGCCGACGACGAGTTTGTCGAGTTGGTTAACTCGACCGGCGCGGCAATGAACATCTCCGGCTGGACGGTGCGGACGCATTCGACAACCAGTTCGTCAGAGACAGTCCGGCATACATTCACGTCCGGCAGTTCGGTGCCCGCCGGCGAGGCGTCGGTCGTCTTTGGCGGCGGCACATTCAACCCCAACGATGTGTTGTTTGGATGCTCGCGTGTGGTCAAGGCTTCATCCGGTGGACTCTCTTTGACGAATTCCGGGCTGACGATTCTGGTCCGCGACGGATCAGGGAATTTGGTCACCCAGTTCTCTTATGGCGGCACCACCGGTTTGAACGGGGGCAACGCTCAATCGCTGACGCGTTCACCGGACATCACCGGCAACTTTGTGCTGCACAGTGCGATCCCGGGAGGAAGAAAATTCTCTTCGGGTTTGAAGGTTGATGGCTCGCCTTTCGGCAACTGCCCCGGACATCCTGCTTCCGTCACGATCTCTCCACCTTCAACTACCGTCAACGTCGGGCAAACTACGCAGTTCACCGCCCAGGCGTTCGATCAGTTTGGCCGGGCAATGGTGGGTGTCTCGATCACTTTCGCTTCCGATAACACCGGCGTTGCGACGGTTGATTCAGTAACGACGAACCCGAGCACAGGCATCGCTACGGCGACACTCTCATCGCATAATCCAGGGACGGCGCACATCACCGCGTCAGGCACGGATGGCACCACGACGGCCAACAGTACTCAGGCCACACTGACTGTCAACGGTCCATCGTTGACGATCAATGATGTCAGCCTAAATGAGGGCGACGCCGGCACGACCACCTTCACCTTCACCGTCAGTCTATCGAGCCCCGCGCCAACCGGCGGCGTCACCCTTAATATTGCGACGCAGGATGGGACCGCGACTACCGCCAATAACGACTATGTCGCGCGCAGTCTCAACGGGCAAACAGTTGCCGCGGGTCAAACGACTTACACCTTAGACGTGACGGTCAACGGCGATCCGGCCATTGAGCCAACCGAGACATTCCTCGTGAACGTGACGAATGTTTCGGGCGCGAGCATCGGCGATGGCCAGGGTATCGGCACGATCATTAATGATGACAGTCCGTCGCTGAGCGTGAGCGATGTCACCGCCAACGAGGGCAACACCGGCACGACCACTTTTACCTTCACCGTGAGTACGCCGCTCGCCGCTATGGCCGGCGGCATCACCTTCGACATCGCCACGGCTGATGGCACAGCGGTCGCTGGCAGCGGTGACTATGTAGCGCGCAGCCTCACCGGCCAGACAATTCCGGCGGGCCAATCAAGTTACACCTTTGACGTAACGGTCAACGGCGACACGTTGGCCGAGCCAAACGAAGCTTTCACCGTCAACATAACTAATGTTTCAGGCGCCACCGTCACGGATGGTTCAGGGGTGGGCACAATTCAAAATGATGACACTGCGACTCTGGTGATTAGTCAGGTGTACGGCGGCGGCGATAATTCCGGCGCGCCCTTCCGCAACGACTTTGTGGAAATCTATAACCACGGTACCGCGACCGTGGATTTTTCGATCACACCCTACTCGATCCAGTACGCGAGCGTCGGCTCTAACTTTGGCACTAGTAAGACCAACCTGACCACCGGCTCGATCGCTCCTGGCCGTTACTTCCTGGTCCAGGAATCCGGCGGCACGACGAATGGGGTTGCCCTGCCGACACCCGACGCGACCGGCACCATCGCGCTGGCGGCGGCTTCAGGCAAGGTCACCTTAGTTGCCGGCACCATCGCTTTGGCGACGTCGACTTGCCCCGGTGACGATGGCGTCTCTCCTTTCAATCCGAGCAACGCTGCGATTTCGGACTTCGTCGGCTATGGCAATAGCGCAACGACTGCGGGGCATTGTTATGAAGGAACCGGGCCAGCCGGCGCGCCGTCGAACACCACTGCGGACTTCCGCAAAGCCGGCGGCTGCGTTGACACGAATGATAACGCGGCGGACTTCTTTGTCGCGTCTCCGAATCCGCGCAACAGCACTGCGCCGATTGGCGACTGCAAGCCTGACATTACGATTAACGACGTGACGGTGACGGAAGGAAACACGGGTACGGTTAACGCAACCTTTACCGTGACGCTCTCGACTGCCAGCGCCAGCACGGTCACGTTGAACTTTGCGACGGCGGATGGCACCGCGACCGCGTCTGCTGACTACCAATCAAACAGCGGCACGTTGACCTTCAATCCAGGTGAGATGACCAAGACAATCACAGTGCTCGTTAACGGCGACACGCTGGACGAAGCCAGCGAAACCTTTTTCGTTAATCTAACGAGCGCGACGAACGCCGTCCTGATTGATAATCAGGGCCAGGGAACAATCACCGATAACGATCCGGCGCCGTCTCTTTCAATCAACGATGTCTCAGTCGCCGAGGGTGATAGCGGAACAACGGCGGCAACCTTCACGGTCACGCTTTCTGCTGCCAGCGGCCAGACGGTGACGGTCAACTATGCCACCGCCGATAACACGGCTGAGGCCGCCACCGACTATCAAGCCACAACCGGAACCCTCACCTTTAACCCGGGCGACACCAGCAGGCCGATCACGGTGCTCGTGAATGGCGACACCAGCTTCGAACAAAACGAATCCTTCTTTGTGAATTTGACTGGGCCGGTGAACGCTACGATCTCGGACGCCCAAGGCCTGGGCACGATTACCAATGACGACGCCGCGCCGCCGACGCCGACGATCTCTATTAGTGACTTGCCAAACATCGCCGAAGGCAACAGCGGGACTTCCGTTGCCACTTTTACCGTCAGCCTCTCACCGGCCGATCCGGTCAACACTGTGACGGTCGATTACGCGACCGCGAATGGTTCGGCTACCGCCGGCAGCGACTATCAGTCAACAAGTGGCCAACTCAGTTTTGCTCCTGGTGAGACGAGCAAGCAAATCAACGTCAACATCAGCGGCGACAAGCTGGCCGAGCCGGATGAAACCTTTACCGTGAACCTCACCAACGTGACGGGCGGCGCTTCGATCGGAACGCCCCAAGGCACGGGCACGATTAAGAATGACGACACGGCCCTGCTGGTTCTCAGTCAGGTTTATGGCGGCGGTGGTAACAGTGGCGCTATTTTCCAGAATGACTTCGTCGAGATCTTTAATCGTGGAACAACGACAATTGATTTCGGAGTAACACCTTATTCGGTCCAATACGCGTCGAGCGCGAGCAGCTTTACTAGTTCCAATAAGATCGATCTAACCACCGGCACTCTTGCTGTTGGCCAGTACTACCTCCTCAAACTCAATAGTGGCGGGCCAGTGGGCGCGACCTTCGTTGCAGACCTGACAAACACCGGCGTCAACCTTTCGGGAACAGACGGTAAGGTCGCCCTCGTGGCCGGCACTACACTTGCCACAACGAGCGCAGGTGGTTGCCCCACCAATGTCACGGTCGCCGATTTACTCGGTTATGGATCGGCCAACTGCTCTGAGACTGCACCCACGGCGGCCCTGAGCAACACCAAGTCAGCCTTGAGAAAAACTGACGGCTGCACGGATACTGACAACAACCTCTCAGACTTCACGACTCCGACTTTGAGTGCGGGAACTCCGCCGCGCAATTTGGCTTCACCGCTCAACGATTGCAACGCACCACCGAAGTTGAGCATTGACGACGTGACCGCGTTCGAAGGCAACGGCACAACTACTTTCACGTTCACCGTGAGCCTGTCCAAGCCCGCGTTCGCCGGAGGCGTCACCTTCGAAATAGCTACTCAGGACAATACGGCCACGCTCGCGGACAATGACTATGTGCAGCACAACGTAACCGGAGCAACCATTGCTGCCGGCCAGCAGACTTACACATTCGATGTGACAGTTAACGGCGACACGAACGTTGAATCCAACGAGACACTCTTCGTCAACGTTACCAACATCTCGGGCGCGACGTTGTTGGATGGACAGGGACTGGGGACGATCGTGAACGATGACAGCCCGGCGCTAAGCATTGATGATGTGTCTGCAAACGAGGGCCTTTCAGGAGCGACGACGTTTACTTTCCATGTCACGTTGTCGCTGCCGGCTGGACCGGGCGGCGTCTCCTTCGACATCGCTACCGCCGACGGAACCGCTCAGGATCACAGCCCGGTCAGCGAAGACAACGATTACGTTGCCAACAGCACGAATCACACGATTCCATCCGGACAATCGAGTTACGACTTTGCCGTAACGGTCAATGGAGACACATTGCCCGAGCCTAACGAAACTTTCACGGTCAACGTTACGAATGTGACGGGCGCTACTGTTTCCGACGGGACGGGTTTGGGAACGATTGTGAACGATGACGGCGCCATGATCGTTATCAGCCAGGTTTATGCGGGCGGCGGCAACAGTGGCGCTATTTTCAAAAATGACTTTATCGAAATCTACAATCGCAGCGCCTCGACTGTTAGCTTGAATGGCTACTCCGTGCAATATGCGAGTGATACCGGCACGACGTGGTCGAAGACTGACTTAACGAATGTTAATCTCGCTCCAGGGAAATACTATCTGGTTCAAGAAGCACAGGGCGCGGGAGGAACAGTGAATCTTCCCACACCTGATGCCATCGGAAGTATTGCCATGGCTACTGCAGCGGGCAAGGTGGCGCTCGTTTCGAACACGACGACACTTAGCAGCGCGTGCCCAACCGGCGCGAACATTCTTGACCTCGTGGGATATGGCACCACGGCAAGTTGCCGCGAAGGCTCAACGACCGCTGACAATGCACCCGCACCCAGCAACACCACTGCCGACGTCGGAAAAGGTGGCGGCTGCGTGGACACTGACAACAATGCGGCTGACTTCTTTACGCACACGCCCGCTCCACGTAACACCGCGACGACGGCAAACGTCTGCGCCGGACAGACAGTGGACATTTCGATCAACGACGTGACGGTGACTGAAGGCAATACCGGGACTGTTCAGGCGAACTTCACAGTCTCTCTGTCCGCAGCGAGCGCTTCGACCGTCACGGTTGATTCCGCCACCGCCAACGGGACTGCGATAGAGCCGGGAGATTACAGCGCGGTTGCGACAACGCAGATCACCTTCCTTCCCGGCGAGACGACCAAGCCAGTCGCGGTTCTGGTGAAGGGAGATACGATCGACGAACCCGACGAAACCTTCTTTGTCAATCTTTCTAACCCAACAAACGCGGCGATCCTCGATAGCCAGGGACAAGGCACTATTACGGATGACGATGTGCCGCCCACTCTCACGATAAACGATGTGTCAGTTAACGAAGGCAATAGTCCGAACACTACGAATTTCCATTTCGTGGTCAGCCTCTCCGCGCCGGCGCTTAACGGCGGAGTCACTTTCGACATCGCCACCGCCGACGGAACGGCTACTACAGCCGACAACGACTATGTCGCGAAGTCTCAAACGTCGCAAACAATCACTGAAGGCAATTCGACCTTCACTTTTGATGTCACAGTAAATGGCGACGCGAATGTTGAGCCTACTGAAACCTTCCTGGTGAATGTTACGAATGTGGTGGGCGCGACTGTCGGTGATGGAGTTGGACAAGGGACGATCGTGAATGATGACAGTCCGTCACTTTCGATTAACGATGTAACGGTGTTTGAAGGTAACAGCGGGACGACTAATGCCATCTTCACCGTCACGCTGTCTCCGATCAGCACTCAGACAGTAACCGTTGACTATGCCACCTCTTCAACCGTGCCGAGTGTCGCAACGGCGGCGGCGGGAACTGATTACACAGTCACCAGTGGCAGCTTAACCTTCAATCCGGGCGTCGCGACCCAGACAATAAGTGTTCCCGTGATGGGTGATACAAACAACGAAGCCATTTGTGAGACGTACTTCGTCAACCTCAGTAATGCGGTTGGTGCAAATATCACTGATGGGACTGGGCAGGGTGGCATTACTGATGACGATGGCACGAAGGTTGTAATAAGTCAGGTCTACGGCGGAGGCAGCAATAGCGGGGCGCCTTTCCGAAGCGACTTTATTGAACTGTTCAATCGCGGAGGCACGGCGGTCAGCCTTAACGGCTGGTCGGTTCAGTATGGCGCACAAACGGGGACTACGTGGGCGGCCACGACTTTGACGAATGTTAGCCTTCAGCCGGGACAATACTATCTCGTTCAATTAGCGGGCACTAATGGCGCCTTCCCCGCACTGCCAACCCCTGATGCGACTGGGAGCACTGACATGTCCGCGACTGGAGGAAAGGTCGCGCTGGTGAATAACACCACCACTCTAAGCGGCGCATGTCCCGTAAGCACTAGTATTATTGATTTGATCGGATATGGCACGACGGCCAATTGCCGCGAAGGATCGACCACGGCTGACAATGCTCCAGCCCCAAGCAATACCGTCTCGGATTTGCGCAAGTTAAGCGGATGCCAGGATAAGAATCTCAACTCAACTGATTTTGCTACCGGCGCGCCTAACCCGCGGAACACCGCGGCCTCTATCAATCTATGCACCTGCAGCACCAGCTATTCTTCATTCTTGATTTTCGGCGGTGAATCGTGGAAGGAGAGTTTAGCCAGACTGTCGATCGTCAGCATCATCCCGCTCAAATCCTCGCCCTAGCAGGCTGCTGAAAAACAAATTTGGAGTGCGGCGGCAAGCGCAGCGCGACGCCGCTTTGGATTCGCCGACGCCGAAAATGCTACGAAATCCAAAGCGCCGCCGTTGTCGGCGCACTCCAAATTTCGCGCCTTTGCCATCGGCAAAGACTCCTTCAGCAATCCGCTAGTAAGCTAAGGCGACCGCGGTTTTAATCCCAGGAGTGCGATCTCTCGGCGGCTCCACGAGCGGCTATCAGCTTGCAGGCCCTCCGGCTTGGCTCAACTTTTCAGCGAACGATGCCGCTGACCGGACTTGATGCGCTGGCGTACAGTCGCTTGCTCATGCGTCCAGCCGTGTAGGCGAGACGTCCCGCCTGAATTGCCAGCTTCATGGCCGTCGCCATCTGCGCAGAATCTGCGGCTTCCGCAATTGCAGTATTCATCAGCACTGCGTCGGCGCCCAACTCCATCGCGATCGCTGCATCGCTGGCAGTGCCGACTCCCGCGTCGACGATGATCGTCGCGTCCGGAAGTTGCTCGCGCATGATGCGCAGGTTCGTCGGGTTCTGCACGCCGAGGCCGGATCCGATCGGCGCCGCCAGCGGCATCACCGCCGCGCAACCTGCGTCAAGTAGTTTCTTTGCCATGATCAAATCGTCGGTAAAGTAAGGCAGAACGACAAACCCTTCTTTAACCAGAGTGCGCGCCGCGTCCAGCGTCTGTTCGTTGTCGGGAAAGAGCGTCGTCTGGTCGCCGATCACTTCCAGCTTGATCCATTCTGTTCCCAGCGCTTCCCGCGCTAGTCGCGCCGTGCGAACTGCTTCGTCCGCTGAATAACAGCCGGCAGTGTTCGGAAGCAGCTTCAGAGCCGGATCCAAATGGTCAAGGAACGACTCGCTGCTGCGATCCAGAGGCACGCGCCGCACGGCAATCGTAACCATTTCGGCCCCTGACGAAAGATGGGCCGCTTTCATCTCGTCGTAACTTCGATACTTCCCCGTGCCGATGATGATCCGCGAATGAAATACGTGCCCGGCCACTTCAAAACGATCGGCTAGTGCGGTTACTGCGGTGGACATGAACTGGACTTCCCTTCACTCAAATCTCAAGCTGACTTTACACCGCGTGGACGGGAAATAAAAACCGCGAAGCGAGCATCAGTTTAGAGTTCAGGCTTTAGCTTGCGGCTGAATGATAACCTGAAGGTTGAACTGTCAACTCACGCAGAGTTCAACCACCGCCGACAAAATGGACAATCTCGATCCGGTCACCTTCGGCCAAAGTCGTCTGGTCCCACTGGTCGCGTCGGACGACCTGTTGATTCAGTTCAATGGCGATTCGCGCCGGCGCCAGAGAGAGTTTGCCCACGAGATCAGACAAGGTCGAACGATCTCGCACTTCCCGACTTTCACCGTTGATTTGAACAAGCAAGGGTTGGCTTCTCGATTTCAGGAAGACTCAGTTGGCAGGATGATCCGTCGTAATTCAGCGGTCTCACCATCTATGTGTGCCTGGACCAGGACCGCGGCCCGGCCGCCTTCGAACGACGGAAGCAGGACTGGAATCGAAGCAATGCCCTGGGCATTCGTCGTAGCCAGCGTTGAGGTGGGCCGGAAATTAGTGCCGAGCGTCTTGACCACGATGCGCGCTTTGCCTGCGGGTGCGCGACGCTCGCCGGCCGAACGGCTCACCAATACGCGCAACGTCACCGATTGTCCGCTCCTGAGCTCTGTTTCGTCGAGCAGGATTACCTTCAGGGGTTCGAAGTTCTTGTCAGTCGGAGAAATTGCAAAGTGGTCTGTATCGACCTTCGTCTTTTCAGTTTTGACCTCTTCTTCAATTGCGCTGGCCTGCGCGATTGGGCTTTCTGAAGCAACCGGCGTCTCGGCCGGCTCCGCTGGTGCAGCCTGCCGCGCGTGGGTCGTCCTATCAGCCGCGTCGCGCCCGCTCAAACGCTTCAGATCCTCAATGCGGCCGGCGTGCACCGCGGCGCAAATTAGTTTGTGTTGCCGTGACAGCCGCTGGGCCAGGATGCCTTCATCAAAACCTCCGGCAACCAGATCGTCGTATGGCGAGCGCTTGCTGGCCAGAATCGCGCCGCCCGTGTAGACCAGCGAGAGAATGAAGGGCGTCTGCAGACCCTTGTCTTCCGTCTGCACGTGATAGACGACGCCGTCATACTCGACATCTGTGTTAAAGCCAGTAAGCACTCTTCAAGTCGCGTTTCAGGACAGGAGTTGATTTCAAGAACTTCCGTGGGCAATCCGAACGTTAACATAAGGATTTTTGCACGGTCAATCTATTCCGATTGTGAAGGTCAAATCGACTTAACACCAGCTTGACACTCAATGATCCTTGCCCTACGATCCGCTTGTACAATGATTCTCAAGCAGGCGTTTTAGTAATCTCGTGTCGCACATCTGTGCGAGCGAACCGAGGTCACGGATGACTTTCAATCTAATCGATTACCTGCCGGTGCTGCTGATGTTTATTGTCGCGGCCGGCTTTGCGATCACTTTCATCGGCCTGTCACAGTTGGTCGGCCAGCGCAAACGCACGCGCACGAAACTAATGCCGTATGAGTGCGGAAAGGATCCCGTCGGATCTGCGCGCGAACGCTTCTCGGTCAAGTTTTATCTGATCGCGATGCTCTTCATCCTGTTCGACATTGAAGTCATCTTCCTGGTTCCCTGGGCAGTTGTATTCAAGCGTCTTTCGAGCCCCGAATATGGTCTGAGTAATGTCGTTTACTTTGAGATGCTCGTCTTTATAGCCTTTCTGGCGGCGGGCTTGATTTATGTAATTAAGAAGGGCGCTCTGGATTGGACGGAAGGCGCGCGCCGCGAAGCCAAAGCAGAAGCGCGGATTTTGGAAGCAACCGAAAGGCGAGCCAAGCCAGCGCGGGCCGCCTAGTGCACACAACACATGGGACTGGAAACCACCATTGCTGAGGCGCTGCCGGAAATTTTAACGACCCGGCTTGATTCGCTAATCAACTGGGCACGGAAGTCATCGCTGTGGCCGGCGACTTTTGGCCTGGCGTGCTGCGCAATCGAGATGATGAATGCGACCAGCGGCCGCAATGATTTGGCCCGGTTCGGGTCGGAAGTCTTTCGCGCCTCGCCCAGGCAGGCCGATGTGATGATCGTTTCAGGCCGAGTTTCGCGCAAGATGGCGCCAGTTTTAAGACGCATCTATGATCAGATGCCGGAACCGAAATGGGTAATTTCGATGGGCGCCTGCGCCACTTCGGGCGGCGTGTTCGACAACTACGCGATCGTCCAGGGCGTAGACAAGATCGTTCCGGTCGACGTCTATATTCCCGGCTGCCCGCCGCGGCCCGAGATGCTGATTCATGCGGTGATGATGCTGCAGGACAAAGTGATGAAAGAGTCGATTCGTGATCGCCGCGATGCTCCGGACGAAGAGGCTCGGGAAGCGATGACGCCGGGCACTCTGCCGATCACGGATGGATCGACCCTGCGCGATGGCCAAACAGTGAGATCGCAGCCGTACACTATCGCTTCGAAGCACGAGAAGCGGCGTTCGTTTTGAGCTTTAGATTCTCCAGACCTGGCTTGTCGCACTTGTCCGAAGTTCCCCCGGAACTGAAGATAGATGGAACCACATAATAATCAACCGGGCCCGGCTGATAATCCGACGATCAGTAGGCCGGAAGGTCTCGCGCCGTCGCCAGTAGCGGCGGCGTTACAGCGTGAGCATCCCGAATGGGTCCGTGAAGTCATTGAGGCGCTGGGTGAAACAACTATCATCGTCCCGCGCGAACACCTCGTGGCCGCATGCACTTTCCTCAAGACCGCTTCGGATTTGGAATTCAACTTTCTCGCGGATCTTTGCGGGTTTGATCGTGGCCCTGAAGAAGAACCGCGCTTTGAAGTCAACTATCATCTGTTTTCAACGATCCGACATCATCGCATTCGACTGAAAGTCATTTTGGCTGAGGATGACATACACGTGCAGACCGTGAGTGACATTTGGCGGACGGCGAATTGGCACGAGCGAGAGACCTACGATTTGTTCGGTGTGGTGTTTGATGATCATCCCGATCTGCGACGGATACTTTTGCCTGACGATTGGCAGGGTCATGCGTTGCGAAAGGATTTCCCCTTGCGAGGTTACGAGCCATATAGCCTGGAGTAGTTTAGCCACAGAGTCACAGAGACGCTGAGAAGAAGCAACAGAAATGACCATGACTAATCGAGTGCTCAATACATTCCGAGCGATTCCGTCTCAGTGCCTCTGTGTCTCTGCGGCTAATCACTGATATGAGTTCCGCGACTGTAAACATTCCGCCGCAGTTCGAGATTGTCGATCGTCCGCTCGACACGCAGATGACGATCTCGATGGGGCCGCAGCATCCTTCGACCCATGGCGTCCTGCGGCTCGAGTTGGTGCTCGACGGCGAGATGGTGGTGAAGTCCACGCCCGACATTGGCTATCTCCACACCGGAATGGAGAAGCTCTTCGAATACCGAAAGTATCAGCAGGGGATCGTCATCACGGATCGGATGGATTACCTCAATCCACTGGGCAACAACCTCGCCTATGTGATGGCGGTCGAGAAACTGCTGCAACTCGAAATCCCCGAGCGCGCCCAGACAATCCGAGTCCTGATGTGCGAACTGCAACGAATCGCTTCGCACCTGGTCTGGCTGGGGACGCACGCGCTCGATCTCGGCGCGATGACTGTCTTCTTCTATTGTTTCCGCGAACGGGAAAAGATTTTGAATTTGATCGAGGCCGCGTCGGGCGGCCGCCTGACCCCTTCCTACTTTCGGATTGGCGGTCTGATGATGGATCTGCCGTCCGGATTTGAACGTCGCGTCAAACAGTTCCAGGGTGACTTTCTGCCCGCGCTCGCTGAGTTTCATAAGCTGGTCACGGGCAACCGAATTTTTCAAGAGCGAACTCAGGGCGTCGGCTACATCTCCGCTGAAGACGCGATCGATTGGGGATTGTCCGGCCCGTCCCTGCGCGGCAGCGGCGTTGAACTCGACATCCGCCGCGTGAATCCGTACACGGGTTATGAAAAGTATGATTTCGAAATTGTGACTGAAGCCGACGGCGACGTCTGGGCTCGCTACCTGGTGCGCATGCGCGAGATGAAGGAGTCCCACAAGATTGTCGAGCAAGCGCTGTCACGCCTGGAGCCCGGCCCCGTCAAAGCGGACGCGCCGAAAGTCGTTCTACCCGATCGCGAAGCGATGAAAACGCATATGGACGCTTTGATTCATCACTTCCTGATCGTCGCCGAAGGATTCGACGTCCCGGCAGGCGAGGTGTATTTCCCGATCGAAGCCTCGAAAGGCGAGCTCGGCGTTTACATCAAGTCAACCGGAGGTCCTAAACCGGCGCGCGTTCATTTTCGCGGCCCGAGTTTTGTGAATCTGTCGGCGTTGCCGCATATGTCTCGTGGCGCGATGGTGGCCGACATTGTCGCGATCATCGGATCGCTGGATATTGTTTTGGGAGAGATTGATCGTTGAGTTATTGATTGCTCGGTTTAGGAGCGGGCTACCGCCCGCTCGGTCGGGCAGTAGCCCGACTCTAAACGGTCAACATCACGAATGAGCCAGCAGCTAACGCAAATTCAACCGCTCTCGCAGCCGGTGCAAATGCCGGAGGGGATTGCGACGTTCTCGCCTGAAGTCGAAAGCGAGATTGACCGGCACCTCGCAAAGTATCCGGTGATGCGTTCAGCGATTCTGCCTTTGATGTTCATCGTGCAGAGAGAGCGCGGTTATCTCGATCCGCCGGGCGTGGCCTATCTCGCTCAGCGTTTGAAATTGCGGATCACAGACATCTGGGAAGTCGCCACCTTCTACTCGATGATCAATATCAAGCCCGTTGGCCAATATCACATCCAGGTGTGCAAAACTCTTTCGTGCAAGCTGCTTGGCTCAGACAAGATCACTCAAGTGTGCACCGAAAAGCTGGGGATTAAGGCCGGCGAGATGACCGCGGATGGACGCTTTTCCTTGTCCGAAGTCGAGTGTCTCGGCTCGTGCGGAACGGCCCCAATGTTTCAGGTTAATTTTGATTATCACGAGAATCTGACGGCGGAAAAAGTCGGGCAGATTCTGGATTCGTTGAAATGAGATCCGAGTGATGTTTAGAGGCGGGCTACTGCCCGCCGGCTTGTAACCGATTGTGGGCGGGCAGTAGCCCGCCTCTAAACGCCAAACAAAATGTTCATCGGCGCCATAGGATGTGAACCACTTCAGCTCCGGCGAGTTCATCTCGAGAACTCGCGCTCGCTGGACGTGTATCGACGCAACGGCGGCTACCAAGCTATCAAGAAGGTTCTTGATTCGATGTCGCCCGACGACGTCATCACCGAAGTCAAGAAGTCAGCGTTGCGCGGCCGAGGCGGCGCAGGATTTCCCACGGGAATGAAATGGAGTTTCGTTCCCAAAGACTCGCCAAAAGAAAAGTACGTCGTCTGTAACGCAGACGAATCCGAGCCCGGCACTTTTAAGGACCGCTATTTGATGGAGCGTGATCCGCACATGCTGATCGAAGGCATGCTGATCGCCGCGTACGCGCTCAACGCGAAGACGAACTACATCTACACTCGCGGCGAATACAAATATTTGATCGACATCATGGACGTGGCGCTGGATGAAGCGCGTGCCGCTGGGTTGCTCGGCGAAAAGATTCTCGGAACGGACTTTTCCTGCGAGGTCTACACGCACACGGGCGCGGGTGCCTACATCTGTGGCGAAGAGACCGCGTTGTTGAGCTCTCTTGAAGGAATGCGTGGCCATCCGCGTATGAAGCCTCCCTTCCCTGCTGTCTCAGGTCTCTACGCCTCGCCGACGGTCGTCAACAACGTCGAGACGCTGACCGCCGTGCCCGACATTATCAAGTTGGGCGGCGAGGCCTATCAGAAGCTGGGCACTGAAAAGAGCGGCGGCACAAAGCTCTGGTCAGTCTCTGGCCATGTCAACCAACCCGGCGTCTACGAACTCCCGATGGGCTATGACGATATGGAAAAGTTCATCATGGAAGACTGCGGCGGCATCACCAACGGCAAGCAGTTGAAAGCCGTCATTCCCGGGGGCTCATCCGTCTACATCATGCGCGCCGATCAGATACTCGGGAAAGACGTGCGCATGGATTACGAAGGATTAGTCGCCGGCGGATCGATGGTGGGTTCCGGCGGCTTCATAGTGATGGACGAAACCGTCGACGTTTTTGAATCGACCAAAAACCTGACTGAATTCTACAAGCACGAGTCATGTGGCTGGTGTACACCTTGTCGCGAAGGTACCGATTGGCTGGTCAAGGTGTTCAAACGGATCGAGAGCGGCGGCGGCCGTCCCGATGACGCGCAACTGATGCTCGACCTCTGCGACAACATCGAAGGCAAATCATTTTGTCCGCTCGGTGACGCGGCCGCCTGGCCCATCCAATCGGCCATCAAGAGGTTTCCGGAAGATTTTATGAAGCACCTGGCCCGTTAGTTGGGGGAGACGTTGTTGTGAGG
>Ga0137403_10003976_pt1 | contig 17548 bp, 17 predicted proteins | sample CZOMad2_1_16fung_FD_122057 | JGI IMG/M metagenome (GOLD analysis project Ga0137403, IMG submission 122057) | Vadose zone soil fungal communities from Angelo Coast Range Reserve, California, USA - CZOMad2_1_16fungal (Hybrid Assembly) | ecosystem: Environmental > Terrestrial > Soil > Vadose zone...
CCGACGGCGAGGCTGCGCGAGCCGCCGGTGCCGTTGCCCATCGGCGTGTTGAGCGTGTCGCCGTGACGGACCACGATCTTGTCGAACGGGACGCCCAGGTGATCCGCGATGATCTGCGCGAACGTCGTCTCGTGCCCCTGACCGTGCGCGGAGGTCCCCGTGAACGCGGTGACGTCGCCGCCCGGCTCGACGCGCACGACCGCGCTCTCGAACGGGCCGAAGCCGCACATCTCGACGTAGCACGCCATGCCGATGCCGAGCAGCGGCCGGTCGCGCCGGCCCAGGCGCGACTGCTGGTCTGCGCGCAGCTTCTCGACACCGGCGATCTCCAGCGCCTTCGTCAGCGCGCGGTCGTATTCTCCCGAGTCGTAGCGCTGGCCCGTCGGCGTCGCGTACGGAAACGCCGAGGGCGGGATGAAATTCTTGCGGCGGATCTCCTCGGGCTTCTTGCCCAGCTCCTGCGCGACGACGTCGACCAGCCGCTCGAGGTAGTACGCGGCCTCCGGCCGTCCCGCGCCGCGATACGCGGCCACCGGCGTCGAGTTGGTGAACACGCAGGTCGACTTGAGGTCGACGTTGGTGAACTTGTAGACGCCGACGCCCATCATCAGCGTGAGATCGGGGATGAACGTGAAGATCGGATAGGCGCCGATGTCGGCCATCACGTGCATGCGCACGGCGGTGATGGTGCCGTCCGCCTCGACGGCGGCCTCGAGGTCGGTCACCTGCGCGCGCCCGTGGGTGGTGGCCACCATGTGCTCGATGCGCGTCTCCGTCCAGCGCAGCGGCAGCTTGTAGAGGCGCGCGCACGCGGCGAGGGTGGCGTCCTCCGGGTACGTGCCGAACTTCACGCCGAACCCGCCGCCGACCTCGGGCGCGATCACGCGCACGAGGTTCTGCGGCACGCCCAGCACGGTGGCGAGGTCGTTGCGCAGCACGTGCGGCGCCTGGTGGCTCGCCCACACCGTGACGCCGCCCGTCGCCGGATCGGGCGCGGCCAGCGTCGCGCGCGGCTCCATCGGGATGCCGGACAGGCGCTGGCTGATCATCCGCTGCTTGACGACCTTGTAGGCCTTCTTGAAGGCGGCGTCGGGATCGCCCTGCTTGATCTCGGTGGTGTGCTCGACGTTGCCGGGCGCGTCGTCGTGCAGCTTGGAGGCGCTCTTGGCCGTCGCGGAGGCGAGGTCGCCGACCGCCGGCAGCGGATCCCAGTCGACGACGACCTCCTGCGCGCCGTCCACCGCCGCCGCCTCGGAGGTCGCGATGACCACGGCCACCGGCTCGCCGACGTGGCGCACGCGGCCGATGGAGAGCGGGAAGTGCTTGCGCCCGGCCTCGGTCTTCGCCCCCCCGCCGCCCTCGGCGCTCGGCCCGCCGAGCGGAATCTGTTGCACGTGGGCGCGCAAGTCCTCGCCCGTCACCACGCGCACGATGCCGGGACGCTTGAGGGCGGCCTTCGCGTCGATCTTGCGCACGCGCGCGTGGGCGTGCGGGCTGCGCACGAACGCGACGTAGTGCAGTCCGGGCACCGTGACGTCGCCGACGTACGCGGAGGTGCCGGTCACGAGCCGGGGATCTTCCTTGCGCTTCACTTCCGCGCCCATCAGCCGGGGGGTTGCCGTGGCCATGTCGATCCTTTCGTGAAGAGTCAGGGTCGGAGGATAACTCCTGCTACAATCTCGCGCCATGAAAACCACGAACGACCGGCGCGCACAGTTCGACGCCGAGTGCCGCAGCGCGGGCCTCACGCTCGGCGCCCGCGACGGGGATCTCCTCTACGACATGTGGCTCGACTGGCTGCCGGAGCGCGACCGCCTGCGCGCGACGGTGCCGGAGCCGGAGGACGAGCCATGGCGGTGAACGTCGCGGACCTCGATCTGCGCGGAGTGAGCGAGGGGCTCGGCAAGCGCGAGCTCTCGTCGGTCGAGGCGACGGAGGCGTACCTGCGCCGCATCGCGACACACGATCCTGTCCTGCGCGCCTACATCACCGTCACCGGCGACGCGGCGCTGGCCCAGGCGAAGGACGCGGACGCGGAGATCGCGCGCGGCAAGCGCCGCGGACCGCTGCACGGCGTGCCGATCGCGCTCAAGGATCTCATCGCCGTCGCCGGCGTGAAGATGACGAGCGGCTCGCAGGTGCTGGCCGATCACGTCCCCGCGCGCGACGCGTTCATCACGCGCAAGCTGAAGGACGCGGGCGCCGTGCTCCTCGGCAAGCTCGCGATGCACGAGTGGGCGTTCGGCCGTCCGGTGACCGACGGACCCTTCCCCACCGGGCGCAATCCGTGGGACGTACGCCGCGCGCCCGCGGGCTCGTCGTCGGGCTCCGCCGTCGCAGCGGCCGCCGGCCTCTGTGCCGGCGCGCTCGGCTCCGACACCGGCGGCTCGATTCGCGGGCCGGCCGCGATGACGGGCCTCGTCGGCCACAAGCCCACCTACGGCCTCGTGAGCCGCAGCGGCGTGCTGGCGCTGTCGTGGTCGCTCGACCACGTCGGCCCGATGACGCGCGGCGTGTGGGACAGCGCGGTGATGCTCCAGGCGATCGCCGGCGCCGATCCCGACGACACCTCCACGCGGAACGCGACGACGCAGGACTACGTCCAGCACCTCGAGGACGGCGCGCGCGGGCTGCGGCTGGGGCTGCTCAAGCGCTACTACGTCGACTTCCCGGGGCTGAACGACGAGGTGCGCGGCGCGGCGCTCACGGCGTTCGACGTGCTCCGCAAGGAAGGCGCGACGATCGACGACGTGGACGCGCCGTCGCTCGATCTCGCCATGGTCGTGTGGGCGCCGATCATGTCGGAGTCGTACGAGTACCACGCCGAGACGCTCCGAAAGACACCCGAGAAGTTTCGCGACGGCGTGCGTACGCGCCTGCTCCTGAGCGCGCTCTTCACCGCGCAGGACGTCCAGCGCGCGCAGCGGCTGCGCGCGCGGATCGGCCGCGAGGTGGACGCGCTGCTCTCGCGCGTGGACGCGCTGATCTTCCCCGGCCAGGCGGCCCCCGCACTCAAGTTCGAGGACTTTCCGACCACCGGCTTCGCGCCCGCCTCGATCCGCTACACGGCGCCGTGGAACCTCCTCGGGCTGCCCGCGGTCGTCGTGCCGTGCGGCTTCAGCCGCGAGGGGCTGCCGGTCTCGATCCAGATCGTCGGCCGCCGCTTCGACGACGCCACCGTGCTGCGCATCGCGCGCGCCTACGAGCGCGTCACCGACTGGCACCGGCGACGTCCCGATCCGGCGCGCTGGACACTGTGATGGACGCGTATCGCGCGGTCGTCGACAAGCGCGACCAGCGCGTGTACCTGACGAAGCCGATCCCGGCGGACGCGCTCCGGCGCATTCTCCAGGCCGCGCGGATGACCGGCAGCAGCAAGAACCGTGAGCCCAATCGCCTCATCGTTGTCCAGTCGCGTCAGGGCGTGAGCGCCCTCGGCGCGCTGAGCCCGTGGGGCAAATGGCTGGGCGAGGCCGCGGTGGTGATCGTCATCGCGCAGGTCGAGGAACACGAGTTTGACGCCGGACGCTGCGCGCAGAACATGATGGTGGCGGCCTGGGCCGACGGCATCGGCTCCTGCCCTGCGCATCTGCCCGAGGCCGACGTCGCGCGCCTGCTCGGCATTCCCGACGGCGTGCACGTCAACCGCGTGATCGGCTTCGGCTACGTCGATCCCGCGCGCTCGCAGGCGCCGAAGTCGGTCGCGCGCACGCGCAAGCCGCTCGAGGAGCTCGTCCACCGCGAGCGCTGGTAGCCTCCGCCGCGACGCGCGCGTGATCATCGGCACGTGGCAGACGCGCGCCGACTGGGAGGCGTGGCACGCCGACCCGAAGTTCCGCGAGACGCGCAAGCAGATGGAGGGGCTGGAGGTGAAGCCGGCCGAGGAATGGTGGCACGAGGTCGTGACCGACCTGCGTGCCGCGGCGGAGCGTCTAGACCGCGATCCGGAGGCCGGAGCGCATCTCGAACTCCTCCTGCGCGAGCAGCGAGGCGTTGGCGATGCGCGCCATCTTGCCGCAGTAGAAGCAGTGGATGAACGCCGGCTCGCGCCCGACGAAGGCGCTGTTGCACTTCACGCAGCGATCGATCGGCTGAGACAGGAAGCGGCGCGCCGCGCGCTCCAGCACGAGATCCGGCTCGAGCAGCGAGACGACCTTGGCGGGCGGGCGCGCGGGCGTGCCATTCGGCGCCGCGCCGTTCGCAGCCGTGCCATTCGTGCCCGCGGCGGCGGCCTTTCGCAGCCGCTCGACCGCGCGACTTGGCTTCCGCTTCAACCCCGGGCGCTTCATGGCGGAGGCATTGTACATTAACCGGCGCGAGGAGGAATCATGACGCCACCAGTCGATCCGAACGAGGTCCTCATGACCGGCGAGAACTCCTTCATCCGGCTGAGCTCCGACGGCGGCAAGACGCTGACGGACCGCTTCAGCCACTGGCGCGTGCTGTGGTGTCCGGACGGCGCGGGCCACGCGCTGTTCGTGCATTCCACGCTGATCGACGGCCAAGTCCGCATCTACTCGGACAATCAGGCCGTGGCACGCTGGCTGCAAAAGACGATCGAGACGCTGCTCTATCCGCAGTTCGCCGACACGACGCTGCCGGTGACGCCCGCGCAGTTCTCGCGAGCGGGCACACCGCCCAAGCCGGCCACGGAAACGGTCGTCGCCGGCAACGACCGCATCGTCATGACGTGGGCCGACACGATCGCGCCGTTCGTGCTCAACGCGCCGCCGGGCTTCATGAACCGCCCGATCGGCGTCTTCAGCACGTTCTTCCCCGCGAAGACGGCGCGCGTCGAGCTGAACGGCAAGACGCCGAAGGGCCAGGTGTGGGCCGAGATGCGCGGCGACCGGCAATCGTCGAGCGCGTGCCTTGCCTGGTCGGAAACGTGGGTCAAACCGCGCGGCTGATCGCCGCGCTGGTGATTCTGACGGCGGCGGTGCCCGCGGCCGCCGCCGACTTCACGCTCACAGTCCACCACGGCGGGCTCACGCGCACGGCGCTCGTGCACGCTCCCGCTGGCGCCGGCGGTCCGCGTCCCGTCGTGCTCAACCTGCACGGCGGCGGCGGCAACGCCGACAGCCATCGCACGTGGACGCGCATGGACGCCGCCGCGGATCGTCACGGCTTCGTCGTCGTCTATCCGAACGGCACCGGTCCGATGTCGGGCAAGCTGCTCGTCTGGAACGCCGGCACCTGCTGCGGTCGCGCGCCGGCCCAGGACGTGGACGACGTCGGCTTCCTGCTGCGCGCGCTCGACGCGCTCGAGCAGCGGGTGGCGATCGACCGCACGCGCGTCTACGCGACGGGACTCTCGAACGGCTCGATGATGGCGCAGCGCCTCGCCGCCGACGCTGCCGACCGCATCGCAGCGGTGGCGCCCGTGGCCAGCGCGATGGCCATCGCGCGCTTCGCGCCGGCGCGCGCGATGCCCGTGATGCACTTCCATTCGGTGGACGACCCGCGCGCGCTGTACGGCGGCGGACTCGGCCCGCCGTTTCCCGGGACCAACTCCCGTGTCACGCACCTGGCCGTGGAGGATTCGGTGAGACGCTGGGTTGCCGCCGACGGCTGTCCCGCCGAGCCGCAGACGTGGCCGGCGATCATGGGCGCCGACGGCCACACCGCCACGCGCCTGGCGTGGGGTCCATGCCGCGACGGCGTCGAGGTCGTGCTGTGGCGTCTCACGGGCGCAGGCCACGTGTGGCCGGGCGCCGCCTCCTACTTTCCCAGGCTGCTCGGCCCGCCGACGACGGTGATCGACGCGAACGAGGAGATGTGGAAGTTCTTCGAGCGGTTCGCGCGTCGCTGACTTACACCGGCCGCATCGTGTAGGTCCAGCACTCGCCTTCGAGGAGCGTCGTGCCGTCCTGGTTCACGATCGTCGCGCGCAACTGACATACCGGCTTGTCGGGCTTGAGCGAGAGGACCTCGACCTCGGGTTGAGCATGCCGGCCGCGATCCCGCCCTGGGCGACGAGCCGGCCGAAGCGCGTGCCCTTCGCGAACGCCTCGTCGAAGTGCAGCGGGTTGCGATCGCCCGTGATCTGCGCGTACAGCTCGACCTCGCGCGCGGTCACCGTCTGCGTGCGTCGCGCGCGCTGGCCCACGCGCAACGCGAGGGGGCCGATCGGAGCGCCGGTGCCGAGGTCCGTTCACGAGGGGCATGATGCGCGGGCGACTATACCCCGCGCGGCGCGCGACTGCTGATACGATCGCAGGCGTGGCCGGAGAGCCCGGGAAAACGTTTTTCGGTCTCACACCCGATCGCGTGCTGGAGGCGGTCGAGGCCGGAGGTCTGCGCTCGACCGGCCGCTGCCTGCCGCTGCGTGCGTTCGAGAATCGTGTGTACGAGGTCGAGCTGGAGGACGAGACGCGCGTCGTCATGAAGTTCTACCGGCCGGGGCGCTGGTCGCGCGCGACGATCGAGGACGAGCACCGCTTTCTGGCCGATCTCGCCGCGGCGGAAGTCCCCGCGGTCGCGCCCATGGACCTGGGCACCGGCACCACGCTCAACGAGATCGACGGCATCCTCTACGCCGGGTTCCCGAAGGTGCGCGGGCGTACGCTCGACGAGCTCGACGCCGAGAACCGGCGCCGCATCGGGCGCACGATCGGACGGCTGCACGCGGTCGGGGCCGCCCGCCCCGCGTCGAACCGGCCGCGGCTCTCCGTCGAACGCTCCATCCGCGAGCCGCTCGACGTGCTGCTCTCCGGTGACTTCATCCCCGGCTCGCTGGCGCCCCGCTATCGCGACATCGCGCTACAGATCGCCGACACGGTGGCGGCTCCGCTGGCGGCGGCGCGCGCGCAGCGCATCCACGGCGACCTGCACTGGGGCAACATCCTGTGGGCCAAGGACGGGCCGATCCTCGTGGACTTCGACGACTGCCTGATGGGCCCGCCGGTACAGGATCTCTGGCTGCTCGCGCGCGGCGACACCGACGAGGCTAGAGCGATGCGCGAAGACCTGCTGGAAGGCTACGAGGTGTTTCGCGAGTTCGACCGCAGCACGCTCACGCTGTGCGAGCCGCTACGCGCCATGCGCATCGTCTACATGTCGGGCTGGATTGCGCGGCGGTGGGAGGACCCGTCGTTTCCGCCGGCCTTCCCGAACTTTCGCGACACGCGGTACTGGATGCAGGAGTACGAGGTGCTTGTCGGTATCGCCGAGGCGCTGCAGCACTAGCGCGCTCATGGACGCGCGCCGGCGCAGGTAGACCGCGCCGCTCACCCCGGCGAACCCGAGCATGACCAGCAGGGCGCTCGGCAGCACGTCGGCGCCTTCGTCCAGCCCGCTCAGCGGCGAGAGGACGTCGGCCCGTGGCGGCAGCACCACCGGCGCCGTCGCGACTCGGACCACACGCGTCTTGCTGGCCGGTGGCGTCGCCGCGGCCGCGATCCGTGGGGTGGTCGGCGCAGCGGCCTTGGCGACCACCGGCGCGGCGGTCTTGGCGACCAACGGCGCAGCGGTCTTGGCGACCGCCGGCGCGGCGGTCTTGGCGACCAACGGCGCGGCGGCCTTGGCGACCAACGGCGCGGCGGTCGTCGCCACCGACGGCGCGGTGACTTTCGCGATCGACGGCGCGACGGCCGTGGCGACTGACGGCGCCGTGACCTTGGCGGCCGGCGGCGGCGCCGGCGCGCGAGCCACCACGCGCGGCACAGGGCTCGGACGTGCGGTGGCCGCCTCCGCTGGCTTCGGGGACGGCGCAGGCGACGCCTGGGCGAACATCAGCGTCTCTTCGCCGAGCTTCGCGCGAAGCTGCGCGACGAGGGTGGCGTAGGAACCCTGGCGCAGCACCCGCCTGAACTGCGAGCGATAGTTGTCGATCGTGCTGACGCCACCCACGACGACGTCGCGGACGAGCCAGCGGCCTCGGCGCTCCGTCATCCGGTACTCGATGGTGATCTTGCGGCCATCCCGGCTCTCGACGACCGTCGTCACTCTCGCCTCGTCGTTGAGACGGGTCTCGCCGTGCCACGTCATCACCATGCCGTTGACCGGGCTGACGGTTCCGGCGAGACGCGCGACGAGACCGCGCTCGAGCAATTCGGCGAAGAGTCGCGCGAATTCGTCCCGCTCGGCGGGGGTCCGCACGTCCCACTCGTGGCCCAGGGCGGCCGCCGCGGCGCCACGGACGTCCGCGATGTCGGTGACGAGCCGCTTGATTCGCGCGACCTTTTCGAGAGGCTTGGACTGCGTCGCCGGGTCGTTGAGCACCGCGTTCACGGTGCTGAAGAACTCGCGCAGGCGCTCGATCGCCGGGCCGGCATAGACAGGCGTCGCGGCCGAGAAAAACAGGCCGGCCAGACCGGCAGCGGCGAGCAAAGAACGGGTACTCGGCGCGTGACGCATATTTACAATATAGGGTGCCTGGCACCCCTCATGATATAGCCAATAACGCCAAATATTACAATTGGTTATGGCCTAATTTTGGACTCTCCTTCCGCCCCGGCTCAGGGCCGGAAATCGACCGTCGAAACGACCCCGGCGTGAGCCGACGGCCAGAGCCCGGACGGCGGCTTATCGTGCTCGGTTTCGCCGGTGCGGAACACGTGCTGGACGTGCGCGCGGCCACGCACGAGGATCAGATCGAGGCGGGCCTGGCCTTCGAAGATGTGGGCGCGGCGAGGAGCAGCGCCGGCACCGTCGTCGCGGCGATCGCGGGCGTGAGATCGGCGCCGACATCGCGGGTCCCCCTGGGCGATCAGAAGCGTTCGTGCCAGCGAACGGTCACTGCCGGGTCGGGCTGACGCCCGGGCCGAGCGCGATCGGAATGGTACGATCGTGAGGATGAGCGACGCGCCCCGGTCCAACTTCATTCGCGAGATCATCGAGGAGCACATCCGCACCGGCCGCTTCGGCGGCAAGGTCGTCACCCGCTTTCCGCCCGAGCCCAACGGCTACCTTCATATCGGCCACGCCAAGGCGATCTGCATCGATTTCGGCCTCGCGCGCGATTACGGCGGCCGCTGCCACCTGCGCTTCGACGACACCAACCCGACCAAGGAAAGCCAGGAGTACGTCGACGCGATCATGCACGACGTGCGCTGGCTCGGCTTCGACTGGGGCGAGCACCTCCATCACGCCAGCGACTACTTCGAGCAGCTCTATCAGTGGGCGGAGCAGCTCATCAAATCGGGGAAGGCGTACGTCGACGATCAGACCGCGGAGGAGATGCGCGAGTCGCGCGGGACGCTGACCGCGGCGGGCCGCCCGTCGCCGAATCGCGATCGCCCGATCGAGGAGAACCTCGACCTGTTCCGCCGCATGCGTGCCGGCGAGTTCCCCGACGGCAGCAAGACGCTGCGCGCGAAGATCGACATGACGAGCGGCAACATCAACCTGCGCGATCCCGTCATGTACCGGATCCGCAAGACCTCGCACCAGCGCACCGGCGACGCGTGGTGCATCTACCCGATGTACGACTGGGCCCACGGCCAGTCCGATTCCATCGAGGGCGTCACGCACTCGATCTGCACGCTCGAGTACGAGGACCACCGGCCGCTCTACGACTGGTACCTCGACGCGCTCGGCATCTTCCACCCGCAGCAGATCGAGTTCGCGCGTTTGAATCTCTCGCACACCGTCATGTCGAAGCGGAAGCTGCTGCAGCTCGTGGAAGGCGGCTTCGTGAGCGGCTGGGACGATCCGCGCATGCCGACCCTGGCCGGCCTGCGCCGCCGCGGCTACACGCCCGAGAGCATCCGCGACTTCTGCGAGCGCATCGGCGTGGCCAAGGCCGACAACATGGTCGAGCTGGCGCTGCTCGAGCACTGCATCCGCGAGGACCTCAACAAGCGCGCCCAGCGCCGCATGGCCATCCTGCGCCCGCTGAAGCTGGTCATCACGAACTATCCCGAGGGCAAGGTCGAGCAGCTGGAGGCGGTCAACAATCCGGAGGATCCGTCCGCCGGTATCCGTACGGTGCCGTTCAGCCGCGAGCTGTGGATCGAGCAGGACGACTTCAAAGAGGTGGCGCCCAAGAAGTATTTCCGCCTCACGCCCGGCGCCGAGGTCCGGCTGCGTTACGCCTACATCGTCAAGTGCACCGACTTCACGCTGGGCCCCGACGGCCAGGTCGCCGAGGTGCGCGGCACCTACGACCCCGCCACCGTGGGCGGCGACAGCGGCGGCCGCACCGTCAAGGGCACCATCCACTGGGTGTCCGCCGCCCACGCCGTCGAGTCAGAGGTGCGCCTGTACGAGACGCTCTTCGCCACGTCCAAGCCGGACGACGAAGAGGACTTCAAGACCGCGCTGAATCCGAACTCCCTGACCGTGCTGACCAGCGCCCGCCTGGAGCCGTCATTGAGGGACGCCGCGCCGGGCTCCCGCTTCCAGTTCGAGCGGAACGGCTACTTCTGTGTGGACTCGCGGGACTCCGCGCCGGGGCGCCCCGTGTTCAACCGGACGGTGGGGCTGCGCGACACCTGGGCCAAGATCGAGAAGGCGGGTTAGCGCATCGCTTCTTGACGCCGCGCCCTCCGTTGTCTAGGGTACCGGCGTGTACGCCGCGCATTTCGGGCTGACCGAGCGGCCGTTTTCCCTCGCGCCGGACCCGCGTTACCTGTTCCTGAGCGAGGGCCACCGGGAGGCGCTCGCCCACCTGGTCTATGGGCTGCAGGGCGGCGGCTTCGTCCAGCTGACGGGCGAGGTCGGGACCGGCAAGACGACCGTGTGCCGGGCGCTGCTCGACCAGCTCCCGCCCGAGGTCGACGTGGCGATGATCTTCACGCCCCGGCTGACGGCGGTCGAGCTGCTGTCCGCCATTTGCGACGAGCTGCGCGTGGCCTATCCAGCCGCGACGACCAGCCTCAAGGTGCTCGTCGACGCGCTGTCCAAGGCGCTCCTCGACGCGCACGCGCGCGGGCGGCGGACCGTGGTCATCATCGACGAGGCACAGAACCTCAGCATGGAGGTCCTCGAAGAGCTGCGGCTGCTGACGAACATCGAGACCACGCGCGACAAGCTGCTGCAGGTGATCCTGATCGGGCAGCCGGAGCTCGCCGACCTGATGGAGCGTCCGGCGCTGCGTCAGCTGGCGCAGCGGATGACGGCGCGCTATCACCTGCGGCCGTTCGCGTTCGTCGAGACCCGCGCGTACGTCCGGCATCGCCTCGAGGTGGCGGGGCAGCGCCGGATGCTGTTCACGGCCGCGGCGCTGCGCGTGCTGCACCGGCGCGCCGGCGGTGTGCCCCGGCTGATCAACAACATCTGCGATCGGGCGCTCCTCGGTGCCTTCGGGCGGAGCAAGCGGCGGGTGACGGCCGGCATGGCGGGGCGGGCGGCCGCGGAAGTGTTCGGCTCCACCGGGCTTCGCCGGTGGCTCCAGCCGGCGGCGGCGGCGGTGTTGCTCGCGGCCATCGTCATGACAGCCGGGGCGCTCGGCACGAGCCGCCTCGAATACGTCGCGACCTGGTGGGTGCAGCGCCTCCTGCCCTCGGGCGTCCCTCCGAGCAACGCGGCCGTCGCCGTTGCGCCGCCGGCGCCGGTGGCGGCCGTCGGCGTACCACTGCGACCCTACATGGCGAAGGTCCTCGACGCGGCGACGGCCGATCGCGACGCCGCGCTCACGAGCCTGTTCGCGCGCTGGGGTGTCGAGTTTCGGCCGCGGCCCGGCGAGAGCGCGTGCGACACCGCAAGGCTCGCTGGATTGCGCTGCCTCGTCCGGTCGGGGACGTGGAACGTGATCCGGCGCCTCGACGTGCCGGCGATGCTGACGCTGACGACGCCGACGGGCGACCGGCACTACGCGACGGTGACGGCGCTCGGCGCCGACACCGTGACGCTGGACGTGGCGCCACGCCCGGTGACGCTGGCGTTGAACGACGTCGAGCGCTTCTGGGACGGCGCCTTCGTCGCGCTCTGGCGATCACCGGACCTCGCAGCGACGGAGCTGAAGCCGGGCGACGACCTCAAACGACGCGTCGTCGCGTTCCAGCGCGCGAACGGCCTCAGGGCGGACGGCGTGCTCGGCGAGGAGACGCTCTTGCGACTGGCCGCGACGGCCTCGGGCGTGCGCCCGTCGCTCTCGAAGGCGACGCCCTAGCCGTGTCCTACATCCTCGACGCGCTGAAGAAAGCGGCGGAGCAGCGCAGCGGGCCGCCGCCCGAGGTGCGGCGGCTGCTCGCGCCGGCGCCGGTGGCCGCGGCGTGGTCCACGCCATACCTCACGCTCGGCGCCGCCGCGGCCGGCGCCATCGCGGTCGCCGCCGTCGTGTGGATGTGGCAGGACGCTCCGGCGCCGCCGCCAAGACCGATCGCGGCCCAGGCGCCCACGTCGCCGGCCAGGGCGGTCGCGGCCGTGGTCGCAGTCCCGGTGCCGGACGACACGCGAACGGCGGCCGTCGCCGCCACGAGGCCCCGGGCCATCGCGGGGACGACGCCGCCCCGGACGCCGCCGCTCGGCGTCGCCTCACCACCGGTTGCCGCGCCTCGGCCGCCCGTCGTCGCGGTGCTGCCCCCCGGACCGTCGGCGCCGCGCACCGACGTCGCACGGCTGAAGGTCGAGGTCATCGTGTACTCCGACCAGCGGCCGCATCGGTGGGTCTTCATCAACGGTCGCAAGTACGTCGAGGGCGACACGATCGGAGACGCGCGCATCGAGGAGATCCAGTCGACCGGGGTCGTTCTCGTCGAGGACGGGCGCCGCATCACGCTCCGTCCCTGACCCTCTACGCCCGCCGCTCGAAGAGCAGCGTCTGCTCGCACGCCCCGAACATGCCGTCGAGATCCGAGAGCGTCCCGCGCGCCACGCCCGTGCCCTGATCGCCCACGCGCGTCTCGGCGGCCAGTAAAATCCACGGCGCGCGCGGCTGGCGCCACAGGACCAGCGTGAGGTCGGCGTTCACGAAGGTCACTTCCCTGAGGTTGACGACGGCGGAGGTGCCGCTGCAGAGATCGGCGGCGGAGACGGCGTGGACGAGGGGCGAGTTCTCCTCACCGGGGACCAGCCGGCGCTCGAGGTTGAACCAGCACGCGGCGGGACCGGGCTCGAGCAGATCACCCTCCACGGTACGCGTGTCGACGCCGGTGAAGAACGGGCTCCAGCCCTTCACGTGCGGCGGGAGAGGACGGCCGGCGTCGGGGCCGAGGCGCGGCGGCGTGCGATCGACCGGCGCGGCGTTCAGCGTGGGATCCGCCTTCAGATAGACGGCGGTGCAGCGGGCGACGGGCTTGCCGCCTTGCGCGAGCGACGACTCCACAGTGCGCGCCTTCCTCCCCTCGCGCAGCACGGTGACGCTCGGCGTGAGCCGCTCGCGTGTGACCGGGCGCCAGAGATCGAACGACAGGCGCGCGAGCATCATGCCCGGGGCGGGGGCGTCGCGCTCGAGCGCGCGCACCATCAAGCCGCCGTAGGCGCTGGCCTGCAGCAGATCCTTGGACCACGGGCCGACGGCCCACTCGGTCGGCTGGAACGCATCACCGTCGGGAACGAACATGCATTGATCGGCCATGGCCCGACAGTCTGGCCGATTGCGGCGGCGCCCGCCACGTGTTACTCAAACGTGCGCCATCAAGGAGGACGCCATGACCATCGCCCGCCTCACCCGTCGCGACTTCATCAAGACCTCCGCCGCCGCCGGCATCCTCACCGCGGCCGGCGCCGCGCCCGCGTTCGCGCAGGGCACGCGGCTGCACTTCCTGCAGTGGTCGCACTTCATCCCGGCGGCGGACCAGGTCTTCGAGGAGCAGGCCAAGGAGTTCGGCAAGCAGGCGGGCGTAGAGATCGCGATCGAGCGCATCAACCAGAACGACATCCAGGCGCGCCTGACGGCGGCCATCCAGAGCGGCAGCGGCGCCGACATCGTCATCGTCGCCAACAACCACGCGCTGCTCTACGAGAACTCGCTGGTGGACGTCACCGACGTGGCCGACGAGGTCGGCCGCAAGCAGGGCGGCTGGCACGACTACGCGAAGGCGAACTGCGTGACGAGCGGTGGGCGCTGGGTGGCGGTGCCGCAGTTCATCATCTCGTGGGCGGTGACCTATCGCGAAGACTGGTTCAAGGAAGCCGGCTTCGAGTACCCGAAAACGTGGGACGACTTCCGCAAGGTCGGCCGCGCCATGAAGGCCAAGGGCAAGCCGTTCGGGCAGGCGTTCGGACACTCGATCAACGATCCGAACAACTGGTGCTACCCGCTGGTGTGGATGTGGGGCGGCATGGAGGTGCAGAAGGACGGCAAGACGGTAGCGCTCGACAGCAAGAACACGCTCGAGGCGGTGAAGTTCAACAACGTCCTCTGGAAGGAAGTCTTCGACGAGGGCGGGCTGGCCTGGGACGACTCCACCAACAACCGCGCGTTCCTGTCGTCCGAGATCTCGCTGACGGGCAACGCGCCGTCCATCTACGTGGCGGCGCGGCAGAAGTTCCCCGACGTCTACAAGGGCACGAGCCACGGCCACTTTCCGCCCGGCCCCGCGGGGCGCTTCTACTGGCTGCCCGCGTGGAACTCGGTGGTGATGAAGTATTCGAAGAACCAGAAGGTCGCGAAGGACTTCATCCGGTTCTACATGGACCGCGCGCGCTTCGATCGCTACTTCGAGACGATGGACACGTTCGGCATCCCGGCCACCAAGGCCTACGGCGACCATCCACTCTGGCGCAAGGATCCCAGGACCGCGGTGTTCCCCGAAACGCTGCCGAACGCGCGGCAGGTGGGCTACGCGGGGCCGGCAGGGCGCAAGGCGACCGAGGTGCTGAGCAAGTACGTCATCGTCGACATGTTCGCGAAGGCCATCCAGGGCATGAGTCCCGAGGACGCCGTGAAGTGGGCGGCGGGCGAGCTGAAGAAGATCTACCCGGCGTAGCGCGGCGCCGATCCCGAACGCCGTGCGGCCGAGCGTTTCGTTCACCTCAGCGCTGATGAACGGTCCGCTGCCGGTGAAGTGGCGCGAGCCGCCGCCGAACGCGACCCACGACGCGATCGACGCCAGCGATAGCGCGCCGGCGCCGTCCGTGTCAAGAAATGGCGGGTGTAGACTGCGGAGCCTATGCCGACGCGCGACGACTACGTGAAGCAGCCCATCGAGGCGCGCCTGGCGCGACTGGCGCGCGCGGCAGACGACCTGGCGGCGGCGATCCGCGGCCGCGACGACGCGGTGCTCTCGCGCCGGCCCGAGCCCAAGGCGTGGTCGGCGAAGGAGAACCTGGATCAGCTCGAGCGCGCGCTCGCCGGACGCCCGTGATCGAGACGACGGTCGTCGGCTCCTACCCGCAGCCGGACTGGCTCGTGGACAAGACGCGCTATCGCCAGACCGTCGTGCCGCGCATCCGCATGCCCGGGCTCTGGCGCGTGCCGCCCCCCCACCTGGAGGAGGCGCAGGACGACGCCGTCCGGCTCGCCGTCGGCGACATGGAATCGGCTGGCGTGGACGTCGTGACGGACGGCGAGCAGCGGCGCGAGTCGTACTTCAACCAGTTCGCCAACGGGTTGTCGGGCATCGATCTCGAGCGCCCGGGCGAGGCGATCAACCGCCTCGGCAAGCGCCAGGCCGTGCCGCGCGTGACCGGGCCCATCCGGCGCGAGCGTCCGGTGTTCCTGCGCGACGCGCAGTTTCTCCGCGCGATCACCGCCCGGCGCATCAAGCTCGCGGTGCCCGGACCGTTCACGCTCGCGGCGCTGGCGCAGGACGAGCACTATCGCGATCCCGAGCGGCTCGCGATGGCCTACGCGGCGGCGGTGAACGAGGAGCTGCGCGAGCTCGAGTCGGTGCTCGACTGGATCCAGCTCGACGAGCCGTACCTCGAGGCGCGCGCCGATCACGCCAAGGCCTACGCGCTGTCGGCGATCGACCGCGCGCTGGCCGGGCTGCGCAAGCCGACCTGCGTCCACGTCTGCTTCGGCTACGCGTTCTCGCACGCGCTCGCCGGCACGTCGAAGTCCGGCGGCTACCAGTTCGCGCTGGAGCTCGAGCGCTCGGCCGCCACGCACCTGTCGCTGGAAGCGGCTCAGCCAGGCCTCGACCTCAGCGCGCTGGCGGCGATCCGCGGCAAGACCGTGGTGCTCGGCGTGCTCGACCTCGGCGATCCGATGCCGGAGACGGCCGACGTCGTCGCCGCGCGCCTTCGCGAGGCGCTCCGTCACGTGCCGGCCGAGCGTCTCGTCGCCGCGCCCGACTGCGGGATGAAGTACCTCGATCGGCCGGGCGCACGCGTCCGCTTGGGCGCCCTCGTCGAGGGCGCGCGCCGCGTGTAGAGTGCGGCCATGAGATCCCTGGCCGCGCTCCTCGTCTGCGTGCTCCTGGCCGGCTGCGCGACGTCGGGGGGCGTCACCACGCTCGCCGACGGCCGCAGCGGCAGCTTCCCGATCCTCACGAGCACGTTCCCGACGCGGCCGGGCGCAGTCGAGCAGCCCGGCACGGTGATGGGCGAGCTCTCGCTGCCCGCCGGCAGCGAGCGCGTGCCGGCCGTCATCGTGCTGCACCCGTGTGCCGGCGTCACGCCCAACGTCACCGCGTGGGCCACCGAACTGAACCGCATGGGCTACGCCGCGCTGGTGATCGACAGCTTCACCCGCCGCGGCGTGGAGGAGATTTGCACGGGCCACGCGTCGGTCAGCGTCGGCAGTCGCCTCGCCGACGTCTTCCGCGCGCAGGAACTGCTGGTCACGCATCCGCGCATCGAACCGCGGCGGATCGGGGTTCTCGGCTTCTCGCACGGCGGCTGGGTCGCGCTCTGGGCGAGCCAGTCCCAGTATCAGCGTCGCTTCATGCGTGGCACGGGCGCGCCGCCGGCCGCCTACGCCGCGTTCTATCCGGTCGGCTGCAACGCCCGGCTCGTCAACGAGGCCGATATGGCCGGCGGACCCGTGCGGATCTTCCACGGCACCGCGGACGACTGGACGACCATCGATCACTGTCGCGACTGGGTCGCGCGCCGGCGCGCGGCGGGCAAGGACGTCTCGATCGTGGAATACGACGGCGCGCTGCACGCCTTCGACGTCGGCTTCTTCGCCAAGCCGCAGCGGTTCCCGGAAGTCGTGAACCCGTCGGGATGCCGGATGATCCAGCAGGCAGACGGCACATTCGTGGACGACGCGGGCAAGCCGTTCAGCGGCGCCTCGCCGTGCATGACGCGGGGCGCGTCGATGGGCTACGACGCGCGCGCCCACCAGCGGTCGATCGCCGACCTGAAGGCGTTCTTCGGACAGGCGTTCGAGGGGCGCTGAGCGGCGGTGACTCTACCGCTTGATCAGCGTGTTGCTCGGCAGGATCGGCACCGTGGTTATCGGCGTCGTATTGATGGTTATCGGCGTCGTGTTGATAGTCGGTGTCGTGTTGATGGTCGGCAGCGTGCTGATGGTCGACAATGTGTTCGTCGTCAGCGTCGGCAGCGTGCTGGTCGTCGACAACGTGCTCGTCGTCGATAGCGTGCTCGTCGTCGCCAGCGTGCCGCCCGTCACCGACGTGTCGACCTTGGCCGCCGAAGTCGTTCCGTTGAGCCCGCCGAGCAGATTCGTCGCACGCGTGACCTCGTCCGTGACGATGGGGCTCGCCGGCGAGACCGGCCGCACCGGCGCCGTGAAGTCGTTCGACAGCCG
>Ga0137403_10003977_pt1 | contig 17548 bp, 13 predicted proteins | sample CZOMad2_1_16fung_FD_122057 | JGI IMG/M metagenome (GOLD analysis project Ga0137403, IMG submission 122057) | Vadose zone soil fungal communities from Angelo Coast Range Reserve, California, USA - CZOMad2_1_16fungal (Hybrid Assembly) | ecosystem: Environmental > Terrestrial > Soil > Vadose zone...
CTTATACGGTTCAAGTGGTCGCCTTTGCGACCGTGAACGCCACCTACTCCGGCAAAGCCAGCCTCGGGCCTGAGCCCGTGAGCCCGGTCGGCAAGGCGCGCTACAAGAGCGGCAACTTCGCATTCAGCAAGCCGTTGACTCTGCCGGGTCCGCCCGACGCTCTCTTCAATCTTCAAGGCGTCGAGCCGCGCGTGAAGATGGACGCGCTCGGCAATATTTATGCAGCTGCGATTCAGGGAGTTCCCGCCGGAACTGATGCATGGAAATCCATGGACGGTGGCAACACCTTCACCTATCTCGGTCAGCCAGATGGCGCACAAGCGGCTGCGGCCATGGGCGCACGCGGCGCTGGCGCAGGCGGTGGCGACGAAGATCTCGCTCTCGCTCCCAATGGGACTGTTTATGTGAACTCGCTGTGGTTGGGCTCGCTCACCCAGAGCACCTCGACCGATGGCGGGCACGTGTGGAAGGTGAATCCGCTCTCCTCTGACATCCCGGGTGACGATCGCCAATGGATCGCCTCCCACGGCAACAATGAGCTGTACATGACCTACAAGCAGGTTGGCGCGTTGCTCACCGGCACCCAATCCATCGTCGCACTCAAATCATTCGACGGCGGACTCACGTGGCCACAGATCGCTCTCGTCACCACTCCTGAGATGGGCGTGCAGCCCGGCGATCAGGGCAACATCGAAGTCGATCCCAGCGGCAACGTCTACACCGTCTTTTTCAGCACCGACGGCAAGTCGCTCTACATCTCGCGCTCCAGCGACGGCGGCAAGACCTGGATCCTCAAGCTGGTCTACACCGCGACTTCATCGCTGGTGAACGTCTTCCCGTCGCTTGCCATTGATAAAGCCGGAAACTTGTACATCGCTTACTCCGATAGTCACAACGTCTTCCTGACTCATTCCACCGATCAGGCGGCCACATGGTCAACACCGGTCCGGGTGAGCAACGGATCGGCGTCCAAGAGCGCCATCGGCCCGTGGGTCACCGCCGGCGATGCCGGCAAGGTGAACATCACCTGGTGGGGAACTACGGCCACCAGCAACAACGACGGCACTGCGCAGTGGAAGGTCTTCTTCTCGCAGTCGCTGAATGCGTTGCAGGCCATTCCGACCTTTGCGCAGACTACCGCCACCGGCGTGATGCACGTGGGCGCCATCTGCACCAACGGCACCGGATGCGCCAGCGGCACTCGCAACCTGGCGGAGTACTTCGCGCCCGGCCTTTCGCTGGATGGCTCGGAGCTGATTGTTTACTCCGACGACTTCAACAACGCCAACCCGGTCGCGACGTTCACGCGTCAGACCGGCGGAAGCAGAGTCAGCAAGTAGACTGCTCTGTCGCTAAACAAAAAAGGCCCGCCGATTCGGCGGGCTTTTTGTTGGTCGAACAACATTAAAGCGCGCGCATGAACGCGACCAGGTCTTTCTTCTCCTGCGCCGTCATCTTGGTCCCCAAGATCAGGTTGAAGAACTCGACCGAGTCGTCGAGCGTCAGCAGCCGGTCATCGTGCAGATAAGGCGGGGTGTCCTTGATGCCGCGCAGCGGGAAGGTCTTGATCGGGCCATCCATATTCGCGAAGCGTCCGTTGATCATGCGCGGCTTAAAGAAGCGTTCGGTGCGCAGGTTGTGCATCAGGTTGTCGGTGTAATACGGCGGAGTGTGGCAGGTGGAGCACTGCCCCTTGCCAAAGAAAATCGCCTGCCCGCGCATCTCTTCTGGTGAGGCCTTGGCCGGATCGAGCTTGCCGAACAGGTTGAGCTTGGGAGCAGGCGGGAAGTCGAGTAGCTCCTGGAACTCAGCCATGTCGTGCACCTGGCTGCCGCGCTCCAGAATGTTGACGCCTTTCTTCGTAGCGATTACCGGATCGCCATCAAAGTAAGCGGCGCGTTGTTCGAACTCGGTGAAGTCTTCCACCGTCTTCAATCCGCGCTGCGATCCAAAGAGGCGTTGGATGTTGACTCCGCGCAGCGTCGGCGTGTCGATGCGATGACGAGACTCCTCCGGTCGTATGTCGCCCACCAGGTGAGTGGCGCCGTTTGTACTGCCGTTCTGGTGGCAATCGAAGCACGCCACGCCCATGCTGGGGTGCTCGCTGCGCCGGTCGGCGGTCAGGTTGAACTGCTGTTGCGCGAATGGCGAGAGCAGCAGGCGCAGGCCCTCGAGCTGCTTGGGATTGAGCATCCCGTTGAACAATTCATAAAAATTGTCGGTGGTGACCAGCTGTCCCTTGGAGACATCGCCCAGGTCGGGCCGCGTGGTTAGGAAGATGGGAGCAGGGAACTCGGGCAGGAACTGATCGGGGAAATCGAAGTCGAGGTCGAAGCGGGTAAGGTCGCGGCCAGTCTGTTTCTTCACCTCATCTATTTGGAAGTGCGGAAAGACCATGCCGCCTTCGGCCTGGTTGGGATGCGGCAGCGGATAGAACCCCGCTGGGAATGCGTCTTGCGCCTTGATCTGCTCGGGTGTCATGTCCGCCAGCTTGTCCCACGTCATGCCGGAAGGCAGCTTGACGCGCACGCCATCCTGAATGTGCTTTCCGCGGCTCATGGTTGTAACGGCGGGACGGTCGCTCAGGTCGTACCGCTCATTCAGGAGCGCCATCTGGCGCTTCATGATGGCGGGCTTCTCCGCGCTCATGCGCGCAAATACGGTTTTAAACTCTTCTTCGTTGACGGAGATGTAACTCGATTTCGGCTTTTCGTCAGGCTTTGCTGGAACGGCGGATGGTTTGGCATTCTGCTGTTCAGCCTGATCGCTGCTCGATGGGCCTTGCGCGTTGAGGCTGAGAAAGATCGCCAGGCAACAGGCAACAACCATAACTATCGCGGGAGTCCTGCTAACTTGCCAAAGGGAACGCATGTATCGCCTCCTGGGTTGAGGTAGATGCGTGGAAATCGTGGTAGGCGCAAATAAATTGTCGGCGGCAGTATACTCCCGCCGAAGCTAGCGTCATGTTCATTGGCTTAAAAAACAGGGCGCACCCGGTTCGGTGCGCCCCGGAGGAGAGTGAAAGCTGCTTGGAGGAATCCAGCCTTCACTCGCATTAACTTCAAACGGCCTGGATTATTCCGATTCCGCTTTCTAACGGTCGTCAGAATCTCGACCCGCCGAAGCTGGAACGGCCGGGTATATCGGTACCCAGTTTCCACTGAGAACCCAGGCGCGTTGGCTAGGAGAGAAACGCGGCGCCAACAGGCCATCGTTGATCTCGCGTGTTACCGCAAACCGGTTGAAGGCTGTGACCGGCAGAAAGAGGCGCGAGTTATCGGCAAACCCATCGGTGGCCGTGTCGACGTCGCCTTCCACCGCCGAGATGATGCCGTCCCCGCTCTGATCGACCCTGGCAACTTCCGCGGCATAGGCGTCGTTCAACCTCTTCTCCAATGAGGTCACCCCGGGCTCGAAGGAAACCAGTCGCTCGTAGACATCCAGAAAGACCTCTTGTGCCAGTCCGCTGGGAATACCGCGTTGCCGGAATTCCCGCTGCGAATCGGCGTCTCCATCGAACTTGTCTGGATCACGTGGAAGATTGGGGTCGTCTCCTACGGCACTAGCGCGATTGGAGACTCCCGCCGGTCCGGGGCCGGGAACGATCGACTGTAACTTCCCGATCTCGCCATCGGTGAACGCATCGAGCGCGCCGTTGTCATCTGGGAAACCGCCGGTGAATGGTAACTCGTAGAGCGGATGGACCCAGTTCGTTCCCAGGTAGTTGAATTCCCAGTACGGATGTGTATCGCCCTGTTGCTGTGAATTGTAGGTGCCCATGCTGAGGTAGAGCGAGACCAGGTTGGTTTGCTTGTCGGGGAAATGATCGGCAGCATTGGGTGCATGCGGAGCATTGCCATCTTGCGTGAACAATCTTCCGGGAGTGTTCCCTCCAGTACCCAGAGCCTTCAACGATGCCGCGTCCGAAGGAAGAATCGTTCCGAACTGCGCGTGGCCGTCGGCTCGGGGTTTCGGTTCAACAGACGCTACCCTCAGGTCGTGGATCATCCAACCTTCATACCAGCCGCTCTCGTTGTTGATCACAAATAGCGGCGATATGTCGGTGAACACATCGATGAATGCGCGCGGATCGTTGGGGTCGGTCGGAAGCCCGGGTTTGGGCTCCAGAACAACGCGAACCGCCCCTATCGTAGGTAAACCGCAATTTCCTCCGGTCGCGGTCAGCTGTGCCTGGTCATTGACGCCTGGGATCAGGTGGGTGAAGACGTTGGGTTCGAATCCGGTCGAGTCGAGCAGATAGTACTGGACCAGCTGGCTGGGCTTGTCTGCCTCGGCGAAGGCCTGCACCGGCAAAAAGGTGTGCGGACGGTCAGCCAGTCTGATTAAGCGTTCCTTCAGAGGATCCGGCAGGTCCTTGACGTCGCCGCGAGTAGCTACCCTGGCACGATCTTCCGCTGCAGTTCGATTGGGATGGCACGGCGCGGGCGGTTGCTCTGCGAGCGCTGTGGTCGAAATAAAGATGATGGAGGCGAATAGTGCCAATAAGAAAGCTGTCAGTGTGCTTCTCGCAGATCTGATTGGCGACGGGGTCGGGGATTGTACGACTTGCATCACTTTTTTTCTCCTGAATCACGGTTGGCTCAGCTTCCGGTCTTTAGCCGCCATTGTTCTGAGTCGTTGAATGTGCGTTCGCTCATACTCTCCCCCGTGCGAGCGCGTCCCATATGCTCTCGGTCGGAAGGCTGATTGGCTGTGCTCGCGGCGAGACGAAGGTGCGCGTCTAAAGGGAGAACCCCTTGCTCATTGCTTTATTCCCGATGGAAGAGGGGTTTGTGATGGACGGTAGGAAATCCGGGACTATTCGTAGCGCAGCGCTTCGATGGGATCCATCTTCGCGGCCTTGAGCGCCGGCCAGAATCCCGAGAAGACTCCCACGATGGTGAGGATGGCGAATGAGATCCCCATCACCAGCGGAGACGTTCGCAGGAAGATGTCGCCCTCGTGGTTCAGCGTCTTGAATTGCTCCGAGTAGAGCGGCATCGGCGGGATGGCATGAGCGAGTGCGACCGCCACCAGCATGCCGATCACACCCCCGGCAAAGGTGAGCACCAGGCTCTCGATCAGAAATTGCGAAAGAATATTCCGCCTGCGCGCTCCTAACGCCTTACGCAAACCGATCTCGCGCGTGCGCTCCGTAACCGAGACCAGCATGATGTTCATCACGCCCACGCCGCCCACGCCCAGAGTGAGCGCTCCGATCAGGCCCAATAAGACCTGCAACGCGAAAGAGAACTCGCGCAACTCTTTGCTGTCTTCAATGGTATTCCACTCCGGTGTGGCCTTGTCGTCCTTGGGATTGAAGTGATGCCGGCGGCCGAGGACCGCCCGCACCGCCGCCAACGCTTCCATCCCCAACTCAGGGCGGATGGGCTCAAACACGATCATCTGAGGATCCCGTGGGTTGTTGGTGGGTGTGCCGGTCGCGATCTGACGGTAGGTCTCAAAGGGAAGGAACATGTTCTCGTTGTCGGGACCGTTGTTGGACGCGTCCTGGATCTTCAATCGGAGAACGCCGATCACGGTGAAGCGCTGCCCCTCACAGAATGCGTCTTGTCCGACAGCGGGAGCATTTCCAAAGACCTTCTTGGCGGCGTTCTGGCCCATGATCAGGACACGGCGTGACTCGATAAAGTCGGCCTCTTCGAAATATCGCCCAAACTCCACATCGAGCTTGCGCATGTGTCCGTAGGGATACTGCACCGCCTTCGATTGGACTGACACGACCCGGTTGCCGACCTTGCATGCCAGATTGTCGTCGGTCTCGGCGCTCACCCCGCGGACAATCGGCACCTCGTCGCGGATCGCCTGCAAGTCTTCATACTGATAGCGGACTCGTTTTCCGGCGCGCTCGCCGCCGACCTGCATGCTGGTCTGGCCGCCCCACAGAAGGATCACGTTGTTGCCGATCCCGAGAAACGCGGTGAGAATACTTTGCCCGACTCCCTGGCCGTACCCGAGCAGCAACACCACTGACGTGATGCCCCACACGATGCCCAGCATGGTGAGCGAGGAGCGCAGGCGGTTGCGCATCAGCGAGAGCCAGCTTTGAGTGATGATCTCCTTAATCTCCATCACTCATACCTCAGGCATTCGACAGGAGTGAGTTCTGCCGCGCGGCTCGCTGGATACATCCCGGCAGCCACCGTGATCACCGAGAGCGTGATCACTGCCACGATGACCGGCATCGCGGTCACGACCGGGGAGGGAACGAAGTCAGGTTTGGGGATGACGTTCAGCAGGTAGCTGAAGCCCAGTCCCACGGCGAGGCCAAGCACCCCGCTGAGAAAGCTGATGATGGTGGCCTCGGTGAAGAACTGCATGGCGATCTGGCGCTTGGTTGCTCCCAGTGCCTTGCGGACGCCTATCTCGCGCGTGCGTTCCGTCACCGAGACCAGCATGATGTTCATTACTCCGATGCCGCCGAGGAATAGCGTCATCAGAGCGACACAGCCAAAAAATATCGTCATCACGCTGAAAATGCGTTGCGTGAGCTTGGCGCCGCGCATCGTATCCCAGATCATCAGCGCGTCCTCATCGTCTTGCTCGAAATGATGCACACGCCCCAGCACGCGGTACACCTGCTTGATGGCCGCCTCGTGCTTGTCGGCGTCGTCGACCTGGATGACCAGGTTGTTGATCCACCCTGGCGTCATATAGGGGCGGTCTTTGATTGAAGGTGGAAGATCGCGTGCCATCGCCGAGTAGGGAACAAAGAGCTGCGTGTTGTCGGGACCGCTGCCGTAGCTTCCGTTCTGCTTCTTCTTTTCCAGGACGCCGATCACGCGGAAGGGAATGCCGCCCATCTGCAAGGTTTCGCCGATTGCAGGCTTACCGGGAAAGAGTTGCGTCCGCGCTTCGTTGCCAAGCAATACCACGCGGGCGGCTTTGTCCTGGTCGTCTTGTGTCATCAGCCGGCCTTCGCTGACCTTTAACGAACGAAAATTCTGATACTCAGGCCAAACCCCGCGGACCGCGCGATTCGCCTGGTTGAACGCACTTACCTGCGGCACCGCGCGTCGCAACTCCGGGCTGACGTTTTTGATGAGGTAGCACTCTTTCTTGATCAGCTCTACGTCTGAGACATTCAGCCGGATCTCGCGTCCAGCGGCCAGCCCGCCTGCTTGCGAGCTGGTGCGGCCTCCCCAAACGATGGCGATGTCGGTGCCGATGGTCTTGAGCCGCTCCTTCTCATCTTTGCTGAAGCCGCGGCCCAGCCCGACCAGAAGAATCACCGATGCAATTCCCCAGACGATGCCGAACATCGTGAGAAAACTGCGCATCTTGTGGGCGCGCAGCGTGGAAAAAGTCTCGCGTAATGTCTCTAACAGGTTCATCCCGGCCAAATTGCAGTCGCGGCTTAGACGTGACGCTCAGGGACGAAGTTAGCAGCGGTAGGGACGAACAACGGAAAAGAAACAAAAAGGCCTGCTCGAAAGCAGGCCTTATCTTAGAGTCTAGCGATTCAGCTTACGCCGGCTGCAGCTCTGACATCCGCCGTTTCATCTCTTCCGGCGAAACATCCTCCACGTGGGTACCGATCGACCACACATGACCGAATGGGTCTTCCAGAGTTCCCATGCGGTCGCCGTAAAACTGGTCGGCCATCGGGCGACGAGACTTCGCGCCGGCCGATACCGCCTGGTTGAAAACTTTGTCAGCATCTTCTACGTATAGGACAATACTGACCGGTGTGGACCCGAGATCCTTCGGGCTTTTATGTCCCATCTCCGGATGAACGTCGGCCATCATGACGGGCGAATCACCGATCTTGATCTCCGCATGTCCGATCTTGCCGCCGGGGCCGGGCATTCGCATCAGTTCCGTGGCTCCGAAAGCTTTCTTGTAGAAATCGATGGCCTTTGCGGCGCCGTCAATGATCAAGTAAGGGGTTACGGTGTGATATCCCTTAGGGATTGGCTGGACTTTATTTGGCATGATTATTCTCCTTGGCTGTAGGCGTATATTTTAGGCCACATGAGCGACCCACGGATCGTCTTTCTCTTTGACGTAGACAATACGCTTTTGGACCACGACCGGGTAGTCGCCGATTTGCGCCGTTTTATGGAACGCGAGATCGGCAAAGAGCGTCAGCAGCGCTATTGGGAGATCCTGGAAACCGTGCGTGCGGAACTCGGCTACGTGGATTACCTCGGCACCCTACAGCGCTATCGCGCCGAGTACCCGCACAATGCGTCCATCCTTAAAGTATCACTTTATCTAATCAACTATCCCTTCGCCAACCGACTGTTCCCCAACGCGCTCGACGTCATCGATCACGTGAAGCAGTGGGGGACCGCCGCCATCCTTTCCGACGGCGACGCTGTCTTCCAGCCCCGCAAGATCGAGGGCTCCGGATTGTGGGACGCGGTCGATGGCAACGTGCGCATCTATGTGCACAAGGAATTCGAGCTGGCCGACGTTGAGAAAAAACTCCCCGGCGACCACTACGTCGTGATCGATGACAAACTGAAATTGCTCACCGCCATTAAGGAGCAATGGAAGGACCGCGTGACCACCATTTTTCCCAAGCAGGGCCACTACGCGCGCGATCCCAAGAATCTTGCTTCCTATCCGCCGGCAGATATCAGTATCGAACGCATCGGAGATCTCCTCGAGTTCGATCTGCCGCGAATGCTCTCCGCGAAAACGGCGAGCAGTGTCAGTGCTAGAGGTTCCCGCAGTGGGTGATATCCTCGTCACCGAGTGACGGTTGCGATCTCCATTGAAGGCGTCCCGTTCAACGATCTGGACCGCGCGCGGGCGAATGCTGAAGCCATCCGCGCCCGCGTCCCTGGACTTGTATTCGAGTTGCTGCCCACGCTGCTCGCCGAGTCGCCAGACCCCGATTCCGCCATCAATCTTTTTGAGCGGCTCTCGGCCACTGCCGACCCCGAGCTGCTTCGAACGCTAGGCAAGAATCCATTCCTTGTGCACTATGCGGTGGTGGTCTTTGGACAGAGCCAGTTTCTGGGCGAGACCCTGCTGCAAAATCCAGACCTGTTTCACACTTTCGTCCGCGAGAAGAAACTCGATCGCACTCGCTCGCGCGAGGAATTCGCAGAAAGCTTTGCCCGCTTCCGCTCGCGCTTGTTTGAGAATGACATCAGCCTGATGCTCGCGCGCTTCCGGCGGCGGGAATATATCCGCATCATGTTGCGCGACATCCTGCGCACCGCGACGCTCGCCGAGACTACCGCAGAGATATCCGCGCTCAGCGATGTGCTGATCGAGCAAGCTCTCGCCGAAGCGACCACCATCCAGCAGAAGAGATACGGGAATCCGCAGCGGCCTGACCAGGAGGGCCGGCTCGTTCCGGTCCCTTTCACCGTGCTCTCCATGGGCAAGCTGGGAGGAAACGAGTTGAACTACAGCTCCGACGTGGATCTGCTCTACGTCTTCGGCGACGGGGAAGCGCCCGCCGACGCGGAGATCTCGAACCGCGAATACTTTATCCGTCTAGCGCAACTGACCACCGAGATCCTCTCTCGCCCCAGTAATGAGGGAGCGGTCTTCCGCATCGATCTACGTTTGCGACCGCAAGGCCACGAAGGCGAGCCCGCGGTCTCCATCAAGTCGGCGCTGCGTTACTACGCCGAGGTGGCGCACGATTGGGAGCTGCAGGCGCTGATCAAGGTTCGTCACTCCGCCGGGGACCAGGCTCTGGCACGCGAGTTCATCCGCGGAGTTCAGCCGCGCGTCTACACCCAGCAGATCAACTTTGCCGCCATCGAGACCGCGTTCAAATCGCTGGAGAAGATCGGCGCACGTCGCAAGAAGGCAGCAGTCCAGGCGGGCGGCATCGACGTCAAGCTCGACCGCGGCGGTATCCGCGACATCGAGTTCCTGGTGCAGTGCCTGCAGCGCGTCTACGGTGGAACTGAAAAATGGCTGCGCTCCGGCGGAACCATGTTCTCGCTGCAGAAGCTGCATGACAAGCGTCACCTGAGTGGCAAAGATTTTCACGACCTCAGCAGTGCTTATGAGTTCCTGCGTCGGGTAGAACATCTTCTGCAACTGCGCCGCGGACAGCAGACTCATCGCGTGCCTGAAGACCCAGCCGAGAGGGCCGTCATCTCGCGGGCACTAGGGCTCGGCAAAGAAGACCTCGCGGCGGAGCTTGAGCGAAGGATGGCCGCGGTACAACGCATCTACCAGCGCATCATCCACTCGGAGGAATCACTGGCCGACGAGGATTCTGGCTCCGGGGAGTTCCACCTCCGTCCCCCTGATCTGGGCGGCGATGTCTCCTACGATCATGTGCTTCGCCGGCTGGCCGACGATTCGCCTGCGCTCTATGAGATCGCCTCACGCCGCGACCTGAGCGCTCGCACCCGCAAGAACCTTTATCGGTTCTTGAGTGCCGCATTTACCAGCTCCGAGCGCTATGCTGCCGCTCTGCGTTCGCCGCGTGCCGTCGAACGCGCGCTGCGTGTCTTCGATCTGAGCGACTACCTCACCGACATCCTTGTCCGTTATCCGGAGGAGATCGCAGCGCTGGAAGAACTGAGCCCGTACAGCGGGAACGGCGACGAACCAGACCTCTTTCCCAAGACCACCAATCCCGCGCTGATCAGCACCGACGATCCCATCCTGCCGTTCATGCGCGATTCCGGTGATAGCTATCAGGAGAAACTCGCTGTCCTCCGCCGTCATTTTCGCCAGACCACGTTTCGCAGTGGCGTGCTCGACATCATGAGCGGCCGCAACGTCTACCTGTCGCTCTTCGACATGAGCGGCTCGGCGGAGACAGCCATCCACGCCGCCATGGCCATCGCCCGACCACCTGAAGGCTTGGCGGTGATGGCGCTGGGCAGGCTCGGGACCTACGAGTTCGATCTGGCTTCCGACGTCGATCTGTTGTTCGTCCGCTCCGACGCGACGGAGGCGCGAGCTGCGACCGCCGCCGCCGAACAGATCATCGAAGTACTGACTGCATACACCAGCGAGGGCACTGTCTTCTCGGTTGACGCTCGCCTTCGCCCGCACGGCACTCAGGGTGATCTGGTGACCACGCCCGCGATGCTCGTCGACTACTTCCGGCGCGAAGCCCACGCCTGGGAGGCGTTGACCTATCACAAGCTGCGACCTGTCGCCGGCTCTGACGAAACCGCGAGACAGGTTCAGCGGAGCTTGGAATCTCTGACCGGCCGCTTCGCCGGTCACAGCGACTTCATTCCCGCCGTCCGCGATATGCGCATGAAGCTGGAGAAGAGCGATCCCGACAAAGGGAATTTCAAAAGCGGTTCTGGTGGCTATTACGACATCGATTTCCTGGCAGGCGCCCTCGCTATTCGCCAAGACTGGGAATCCAGTGCGATGAACATCCGCGACCGCCTGCGGCGGCTCGCCGCTGCCGGCGCTCTCGATGATGGCGACTGCGCCACGCTGGAATATTCCGCCGAAGTGCTGCGCGTGGTCGAGCACGCCGTCCGACTGCATCTGGGGCGCTCGCGGAAATCGCTGCCGGCGACGGAGCAGGGAATCCATACCGTCGAGCGTCTGACCTCTAAGATGCTGCGGCGTGAATTTGTCGGAGGACTGCAAGCCGAGGTCGGCCGCATTCGCGAGGGCCTCCGCCACGTCTTTGACCGCGTCCTGCGCTGATTGCGCATCCGCTCGCGAACCTGATACCTTAAAGAGTTTGCTGCTGCGTTGTGAGTTGCTCCGGCGCGGCTTCATCCGAGTCTTCTTAAGGTAAAGAATGCGGCCCTCATACAACGGAATCCCCCTGCCCACCGACGGACGGGCCATCGACTTCAAGCATGGCCGCTTGGAGTTTCCCGACAATCCCATCATCCCCTTCATTGAGGGCGACGGCACCGGGCGCGACATCTGGAAAGCCTCCAAGCTGGTCTTCGATGCTGCCGTACAAAAAGCCTATGACGGCAAGCGCCACATCGCCTGGTTCGAGATCTTCGCTGGCGAGAAAGCCTTCAATCAGTTTAAGGATTGGCTTCCGGAGGAATCCGTGGACGCCATCCGCGACCTGCGCGTTGCTATCAAAGGTCCGCTGACTACGCCCATCGGTGGTGGCATTCGCTCCCTCAACGTCGCCCTCCGCCAGAAGCTCGACCTCTACGCGTGTGTCCGCCCCGTGCGCCACTATCACGGCGTGCCTTCGCCGGTGAAGCATCCCGAGCGATTGAACGTGACCATCTTCCGCGAAAACACCGAAGACGTTTACGCCGGCATCGAGTGGAAGCAGGGAACTGCCGCCGTCAAGAAGGTCATCGATTTTCTGAACAATGAATTCCTGAAAGCCAAAGGCAAGCAGATCCGCGAAGACTCCGGCATCGGCATCAAGCCCATCTCCATCTTCGGCAGCAAGCGACTGGTCGCCATGGCTATCAAGAATGCCATCGAGAAGAAGCGCAAGGTCGTCACCCTCGTCCATAAAGGCAACATCATGAAGTACACCGAGGGCGCCTTCCGCGACTGGGGATACGAGGTCGCGAAGGAACAGTTCCGCGAGCACATCGTCACCGAACGCGAGAGCTGGATATTAGGCAACAAAGACGAGAACCCCAATCTGAGCGTTGAAGACAACGCCGCGATGATCGAGCCAGGGTTAAACACCACGCCTTGGGAACATAAAGACGGCGTCTACAAAGAAGTCCGCACCGCCATCGAGACGCTTTGGAAGACCCACGGCGACGGCAAGTGGAAGTCGAAGATCATGATCAACGACCGCATCGCCGATTCCATCTTCCAGCAGGTCATCATCCGCCCCGAGGAGTACAGCATCCTCGCTACGCCGAACTTGAATGGCGACTACATCTCCGACGCTTGCGCCGCACAGGTCGGCGGACTCGGCATCGCTCCCGGCGGCAACATCGGCGACCAGCACGCTGTCTTTGAAGCCACGCACGGAACCGCGCCCAAGTACGCCGATCGCGACATGATCAACCCCGGCTCGGTCATCCTTTCCGGCGTGATGATGCTCGATTTCATGGGATGGACCGAGGCCGCCCGCCTGATTGAGGACGCTCTCGAGCGCACCATCGCGCAGAAGATCGTGACGTACGATTTCGCCCGCCAGATGGAAGGCGCCAAGAAGGTGCAGACCAGCGAGTTCGGTGCGGCCATCGTCAGCAACATGGACCAGGCAAAGTTTTCCGCAGCTTAGGGCCGACCCTAAATCATTCTTAAAGTATTACTTGAGGAGAAGTCATGCGTAAGAAAGTCTCTATCGTAGGTTCCGGGAACGTGGGCGCCACCGCCGCCCACTGGATCGCCAGCAAAGAGTTGGCCGATGTCGTTCTGATCGACATCGTCGAAGGCGTGCCGCAGGGCAAAGCTCTCGACCTGCTCGAAGCCATGCCCATCGAGAAGCGCGATTCGTTCATCACCGGAACCAACGATTACGCCGACACCGCCAACTCCGACATCGTCGTCATCACCGCCGGCATTCCGCGCAAGCCCGGCATGAGCCGCGACGACCTGCTCAACACCAACTACAAGATCATGCAAGACGTGGTCGGCAAAGTCGTCGCCGCCTCGCCCAACTGCATCCTCATCGTGGTCTCCAATCCGCTCGATGCCATGTCGCAGGCCGCCTACAAGATCAGCAAGTTCAATCGAAATCGCGTGATCGGAATGGCCGGCGTGCTCGATTCCGCGCGTTTCCGCGCCTTCATCGCCATGGAGCTGAAGGTCAGCGTGGAGAACGTGACGGCCTTTGTCCTCGGCGGACACGGCGACACCATGGTTCCGCTGCCGCGTTATTCAACCGTGGCCGGCATTCCCATCACCGAACTGATTGCGCCCGATCGTTTGAAAGCGTTGGTCGACCGCACCGCCAACGGCGGCGCCGAGATCGTGAAATATCTCAAGACTGGCTCGGCGTATTACGCGCCTTCCGCCGCTGCGACCGAGATGGTGGAAGCCATCTTGAAGGACAAGAAGAAGATCCTGCCGTGCGCCGCTTATCTTGAAGGCGAGTACGGCATCAGGGGACTTTTCGTCGGCGTGCCTTGCAAACTGGGCGCGAAGGGATTGGAAGAGATCATCCAGATCAAACTGACGGCCGACGAGCAGGCTGCTCTACAGAAGAGTGCCGACGCGGTGAAGGAACTGGTGAGCGTTATCGGCGTGTAGCCCGCGTCGAGTTGAACTTATTCCAGATAGTTCTGTTGATTCACTTTTGCAACGATTTGGCGTTCCAACTCCGATTCCGGCGTATCAACGTCACCTGGATCCAGGATCGTCTCGAGCAGTAAGTCGATGTCGAACTTCTCGACAATGATGGTCCCTCCGTCCATGCGGAGAGACCGCCACCGCTGCTCGCGCATGTAGCGCCCGATTCCCACGGGCGTACCCACTTGAAATTCCTGCTTCCATTTATGGCCGGTGCTTCGGTCATAGAAATTCACCGTAAGGTCATCAAAAAAGTCTGATGGATCAGGCGGCCCGGAACGCAAGTCGATCTTCTTGAACGCGTAGTCAAGGACTACGACATTGTCTCGCTCCGACGGGATCACGGCATCGGAGTCGTCGAAGCCGCCACCGCTCGTCTTCGCTTCTGCTGCACCGAATTCCACGTCGGGTGCGGGCGAGTCTACGTCTGACACCTGCCGTGACGATCTAGCTACCCAGTAGACACCCACGGCGGCAGCGACCAGCACCATCCATTTGAGAGACTCGTCCATCTGCTAAGAGCGCTCGATCTTCACCGACTTCAGCACCACGTCTTTATGGGGCTTGTCTTGTCCGCTGCGCGGAACGCCGGTGATCTTGTTCACCACGTCCTGCCCCTCAACGACTTCTCCGAAGATGGTGTGGTTGCCCGTAAGCCAGGTTGTCGCAGCCGTAGTGATAAAGAACTGCGAGCCATTGGTGTTGGGCCCGGAATTAGCCATCGCGAGTTTTCCCGGCTTGTCGAACTTATGCGGCGAGCCTTTGGTCTCGTCCTCGAACTTGTAACCGGGGCCGCCCATGCCGGTGCCGGCCGGATCGCCACCCTGGATCATGAAGTTGGGGATCACGCGATGGAAGATGGTTCCGTCGTACAGCCGGTCTTTGCCCTTGTTGCGCGTTACCGGATGAGTCCACTCGCGCTTGCCCTCGGCAAGTTCGGTGAAGTTAGCGACTGTCTTGGGCGCTTCTTTATCGAAGAGGCGGCAGACGATCTGCCCCTCGCTGGTATCAAACGTTGCGTACAGTCCTGGCTGGCGTGCCATGATGAGACCCTCTTTCGAATCTATTTAGTAGTTGCGGCTGGCTTCTTCTTCGTTGCTCCACTGGCCTTTTTGCCGGCAGGCTTCGCTGCACCTTTCCCGGCCCGCACAATGGTGATCTTGTTGATCTTCACCGGATTGAACGGCCGGTCACCCGCATTGGGACGCTGGTCTCGCGGCGCGCGCGCGATCTTTTTGACCAACGCGACGGTGGCGGGTGTGCACTGCCCAAAGATGGTGTATCCGCCGTTGAGGTCTGGCATGGGCCCTTCTGTGATGAAGAACTGCGATCCGTTAGAGTTGGGCCGGCCAGTGTTGGCATATGCCAGCCGCCCGGGACGATCGAACATAAGCCCAGGCGCGATCTCCAGGCCGAAGCCGAGCCCGGTCTGGCCGGAACCTGTTCCTGCCGGATCTCCACCCTGGATCATGAATTGCGGGATCACGCGATGGAAGATGGTCCCGTTGTAGAGCGGCGTGCCTTTCATGCTCTTGCCGCTGGTCGGGCTCTTCCAGTCCTTGGTTCCTTCTACGAGTCCGATGAAAGTTTCCACGCCGATGGGCGCCTGCTTGTCGAAGAGCTTGCAACTCATCTGCCCGGCGGTGGTGTCGATGATTGCGGTGGGGCCGGTAGGAACTGGACCAGTGGATCTGGCTACGGCTTTCTTGGCCTGGGCGTTTGCGCCTGAAACAAAGGTCAGAACAATAAGAGCAGTAAGGATTCGAGTGCGCATGGAGCCTGTGCTTCCTTTCATCGCTGGATTGTAATTGAAACTATCTTCACTGGTTCGTGCGGTCGGTCGTTGCGCTCGTCGCGCGGCTGGCGCGCCGCCTCGTGGACGAGGCGCACCGCGGCCGCGTCGCACTGACCGAAGATCACGTAATGTCCGTTGAGATGCGGGGTCGGCACCTCGGTGATGAAGAACTGGCTGCCGTTGGTGTCCGGGCCGGAGTTCGCGTAAGCCAATCGTCCGGGCACGTCAAAATTAAGAGACGGAACGATCTCATCCTTGAACGAGTATCCCGGGTCACCACTGCCGGTGCCGAGTGGATCGCCGCCCTGGATCATGAAGTTCGGGATCACGCGATGAAGCACTGTCCCGTTGTACATGGGAACGCCGTGCTTCTTTTCTTTGGTGTCGGGATCGATCCAATCTTTGGAACCGTCGGCGAGCCCCGCAAAATTTGCGACCGCGTTCGGTGACTGGTCAGGGAAGAGCTGGCAGTTGAAATCGCCGTCAGTGGTATGAAAGGTCGCAGACTTAGCCGGCCGCTGATTTTGACTGACTGCTCTTCCGGCGAGCAGGAAGCACACCACCAAAACGGAGGTCATGGCGAGCGGACCCTGAGCGAAGCGAAGAAGAAGTCGAGCCATCTGCATTTATTTCCGCCCATTCATCTCGCGGCTGACCCGTTCAACGTCGCGGAAAACGCGCAGCAGGTTGCCGCCCAGGATCTTCTTGATGTCGTCGGCCTTGTAGCCACGACCAAGCAGCGCCTGCGTGATCTTCGGCAGGTCGGCGGCGGAGTCTATCTCCTGCGGCAGTACCGGCACGCCGTCGAAATCCGAGCCGAGGCCCACGTGATCAACGCCCGCGATCTTGGCTATATGGTCGATGTGATCGATCAGGGACTTGAGCGGCGGACGCTGAAGCTTGGCTGCGTATTCTCGCGTGACCTTGGTATAGGCGTAGTAGTAAGCCGCTGGATTCGGGTCCTTGATCTTGTCGGCGACCGCTGCCTCGGCTTTCTGCATTTCGTCGCGCTGCGCGTTGGATGCGTTGCGGTAGTTGTCGTCCACGAAGCCGGGATAAAAATTCACCATCACCACGCCACCATTCTTGGCGACCGCCTTGAGCATCTCGTCAGTCATGTTGCGCGGAGCACTGGTGAGCGCGCGCGACGACGAATGCGAGGCGATGATGGGCGCCTTGCTGGTAGCGATCGCGTCCCAGAAGGTCTGGTCGGAGACGTGCGAGATGTCGACCATCATGCCGAGCCGGTTCATCTCCAGCACGACCTTCTTGCCGAACGTGGTGAGTCCGTGTGTTGAGGGCGTGATGCCCGGCGTGACCACTTTGCCCGAAGACTCCGCCCACTCGTTCGAGTTCGACCAACTCAGCGTCATGTAACGCACGCCAAGGCGATGGTAATCGCGCAGGATGCCGAGATCGTTCTCGATGGAGTGCCCGCCTTCGATCCCCAACAGCGCGGCGAGTTTGTGCTGGCGATGAGCAGCTTCGATGTCGGCAGCGCTGAAAGCCATCATCATCTTGTCAGGATGCTTGCGCGCCTGCTCATAAACCGAATCAATCAACTGTAACGTGCGATGGGCGTATTGCCCGGGATAG
>Ga0137403_10003978_pt1 | contig 17548 bp, 15 predicted proteins | sample CZOMad2_1_16fung_FD_122057 | JGI IMG/M metagenome (GOLD analysis project Ga0137403, IMG submission 122057) | Vadose zone soil fungal communities from Angelo Coast Range Reserve, California, USA - CZOMad2_1_16fungal (Hybrid Assembly) | ecosystem: Environmental > Terrestrial > Soil > Vadose zone...
GATCCAGGCGCAAACCGTAGACTTTGGCGCTTCGGATGCGCCAATGACCGACGCAGATTTGAAAGCAGCGCCCGGCGAACTTCTGCACATTCCGACCGTGTTGGGCGCAGTTGTCGTCACCTATAACGTGGCCTCGATTACTCAGCCACTCCATTTGTCACCTGAGGTTCTGGCGGATATTTTTCTTGGCAAGATAAAAAAGTGGGATGACGCTCACATCAAACAGGATAATCCGGGCGTTAATCTCCCGGCGGCAGACATCACGGTGGTCCATCGCGCAGATGGTAGCGGCACGTCGTATGTCTTCACAGACTATCTTTCGAAAGTAAGCACGGAATGGAAAGACAAGGTTGGCGCTGATAAGTCTCCAAAGTGGCCCGTTGGCCAGGGTGGCAAAGGTAACGAAGGCGTTACGGGACAGATCAAGCAACAGCCAAATACGATAGGTTATGTTGAGTTAGCCTACGCTGTGCAAAACAACTTGCCCGCAACGTTGATCAAGAATGCGAGCGGAAAGTTTGTCGAAGCTTCGATCGATGCGGTCACAGCAGCGGCAGCCTCAGCTTCGGCGCAAACGCCCGACGACCTGCGCGTGTCGATCACGAATTCTGCCGGCGAGAACGCGTATCCGATTTCCAGTTACACCTACATCCTCGCGTACAAGGAGCAGAAGAACGCTGAGAAAGGCAAAGCGTTGGTTGACTTCCTTTGGTGGGGCATTCATGACGGCGAACAGTTTGCGAAAGCCTTACAATATGCACCGCTGCCGGCCGAGATCGTTAAGCGTGCCGAAGCGAAGATTAGTCTGATAACTTCGGGCGGCAAACCGCTGCGGTGATGTCCGACAAACTTTAGTTTGTCGCTGCTAGATACATTTAGTAGCGCGTGAACAGTTGCAATCGCGGGCAAAACGACAAACCGAAGTTTGTCGGACAAATTTAGAGGCGGGCATTGCCCGCCTCTAGCTAATTGCATGGACCAGACGATCGGCGAGCGACGCTCGCCTCTAAATGTTAATTGGCGACACTTGCTTTCGCCCACTGGCAATACGGGTGATGCCGTGTTCCGCGGATTAATGTTTGCAGCCGCTTTGCTGATGGTATTGATTGTGGGCGCGATGATCCTGGCGCTGGCAGTCAAGTCAATGCCCTCAATTCGCCAGTTTGGTTTTCACTTTTTGACAAGTTCCGAATGGAATCCGGTAAAGGGCGAGTTTGGCGCGTTGCCTTTCATCTACGGCACGATCGTCTCGTCGCTGATCGCACTCGTGATTAGCGTGCCTTTGTCGTTGGGAATAGCAATCTTTCTGGTTGAACAGGCGCCGCGACAACTCGCGCGTCCCATCACTTTCTTGATCGAACTACTGGCGGCGATTCCTTCGGTAGTTTATGGGCTCTGGGGAATCTTTGTGCTGGCGCCTTTTTTGCGCGTCCATGTTGAACCGCCGTTACAGCACTGGTTTGGGTGGTTGCCGCTGTTCAAGGGACCCATTACCGGTATCGGTTTACTTACCGGCGGCATCATCCTCGCGATCATGGTGACGCCGATTATTTCTGCGGTTGTTCGCGACGTGCTGGCGGCTGTTCCGGGTTCGCAGCGCGAGGCGGCGTTGGCGTTGGGCGCGACCAAATGGGAAACAACGCGTGTGGTTTTAGTAAACGGCGCACCCGGAATCGCGGGCGCGGTGATCCTGGGTTTAGGCCGCGCCATTGGTGAAACGATGGCGGTGACTATGGTCATCGGCAATCGCGCACACATCAGCGCATCGCTGTTTGATTCGTCGTACACGATCGCTTCGGCGATTGCCAATGAGTTTACTGAAGCGACGCAGGATCTTTATCTCAGCGCGCTAGTCGAGCTGGGCCTGATTTTGTTTTTGGTGACATTCGTCGTGAACGCGATTGCGCGGGTGTTAGTGTGGAACGTAACACGCAAGACCAGCGGCGTCGGAAACGCGTGACGCAAACTGTTGGTTTGCACACTCGCAAGAGGCGACGTTCAAGCAAGCTGCCGCTTCGCAAACAAACAGTTCGCATTACGAAAGATGATCGCAAACTAACAATTTGCTTTACGAAAAGAGATGAGGAAAGTAGATCGACTACGGCGCAGCAGAAGCGCGACGATGACGACATTGACCGCGCTTTGTACCCTCGTGGCCGTCGGCATCCTGCTGATCATTCTCATCTACATTGCGATGCAGGGCATTGGCTCGCTCAGTTTTCGTTTCCTGGTTGATAGCCCGCGACCGGTTGGCGAAGGTGGCGGCATCGGCAATGCGATAACGGGAACGCTGGTGTTGCTTGGTTTATCAGCCGCCATTGGACTTCCTTTTGGCATTGCTGTCGGCGTCTATCTTTCCGAATTCGGCGGTGGAAAATTTGGCAGCATGGTGCGATTTCTGGCTGACACGCTTACCGGCATCCCTTCGATTGTTACTGGCGTGTTTGTTTACACTATCGTCGTTGTGCCCTTGAAGCATTTCTCGGCGTTGGCAGGCGGTATCGCGCTGGCCCTGATCATGATTCCAATTGTCGCGCGCACCACCGAAGAAATGATCAGGCTGGTGCCGCAGAGCCTCCGCGAAGGAGCGCTCGCGCTGGGCGCGCCACAGTGGCGTACGACGTTGGGCGTGGTCGTTCCAGCCGCAGCGTCAGGCATCGCCACTGGCGCCATGCTGGCCATCGCCCGCATTTCCGGCGAGACAGCACCGCTGTTGTTCACTGCGTTTGGCAGCCGCTTCTTTAGTTATTACCTGGATCAGCCGATAGCTTCATTGACGGTGCAAATTTACAACTACGCAATTTCGCCTTATGACGAATGGCACGCGCAGGCATGGGCGGCGACGCTGGTCTTGATGACGATGATCCTGTCGATAAATATTGTCGTTCGAATTTTTACGCGCAAAAGATTCTGATTTTTGATTCTGCAACCCGAAATCCGAAGTCCGAAATTCCAGAATGCCTGCACCAACGCTCACAACCAGAATTGCAGTCGCCGAACGCGCCGCCGAGAGTCCTGCCATGGCCGGCGCAACGACGAAGATCGCTGTGCGCAATTTGAATTTCTATTACGGCAAGAGCCAGGCGCTGCATGATGTCTCGCTGGAAATCCCGGAACGCATCGTGATGGCGTTCATCGGTCCATCCGGCTGTGGCAAGTATACTTTACTGCGCACGCTAAACCGCATGAATGACGTCATTCCGGCGACCCGCGTCGGGGGCGAGGTGCTGATGGATGGTCGCGACATTTATGAAGCGGGCACCGACGTGGTCGAGTTGAGAAGGAAAGTCGGCATGGTGTTCCAGAAGTCAAACCCGTTTCCAAAGTCGATCTTCGACAATGTGGCGTACGGCCTGCGTATTAACCGTTTAACTGCCAGCAAAGCTGAGTTAGCCGACCGAGTCGAACAGGCGCTGAACGACGCCGCGCTCTGGTCGGAAGTAAAAGATCGCTTGCTGACGTCGGCGCTTAGCCTGTCCGGTGGTCAGCAGCAGCGCCTTTGCATTGCGCGCGCGTTAGCTGTGCGCCCTGAGGTAGTATTGATGGACGAACCGGCGTCGGCATTGGACCCAATAGCGACTTCGAAGATCGAGGAGTTGATTGTCGATCTGAAGCAGCGCTACACAATCGTGATCGTGACACATAACATGCAACAGGCAGCACGTGTTTCGGATACCACCGCGTTCTTTCTGTTAGGCAAGTTGATAGAAGTGAACTCAACGGAGAAGATGTTTACCAATCCGACGGAGAAACTTACGGAAGATTACATAACGGGTAGGTTTGGCTGAGAAAAGCGGACATCCGCAGATTACACAGATTACGCAGACAAGAGTAACCGGCGACGGAGATCGATAACGAAGATCACTTTAGATAAACGTACGATTTGCAGTCTTGGGAATCTGTGTAATCGGCGTAATCTGCGGATTGTTTGAGATAGGGTTATGGAACTGCATCGCCATCTTGACGACGAACTAAACTCGCTACGCGATCGCGTGTTGCTGCTCGGGGGTGAAACCGAAGCCGCGCTTGACCGCGCAATGCTGGCGCTGACGGAACGCGATAGCGATATCGCACGCCAGGTGCTGGATAACGACGACCGAGTCGATCAACTGGAAGTTGAGATTGACCGTCAGTGCATTGACATTATCGCCCTGCGCCAACCCGCCGCGCGCGATCTGCGTTTTGTTATTTCAGTTGCGAAAATGGCGCCAGTGCTGGAGCGAATCGCGGACCACGCAGCTAACATTGCCCGGGTGGCGCTCGATCTCAACAACGAGCCAGAGTTGAAGTCGGTAACGGAATTAAGCGGCATGGCCGAACATGCATTGCGTATGCTGCACCAGGCGTTAGATGCCTTCACTTCAAATGACGCAGCCGCGGCGCGCGAGATTATCAAAAGCGATTCGGAAATTAACGACCTTTATAACCACATCTTCCATCAGTTGATCGAAATGATGGTCACTGAACCGGCAACTGCCACTCGCGATGCGCGCCTGCTTTTTGTTGCCAAACATCTGGAGCGCATCGGCGACTACGTCACCGACATCTGCGAGTTGACCGTTTACATGGCCGAAGCCGCATTCATCAAACATTTTAAGTGAAAAAATTCCCCTCCCTCTGGGAGGGGTTAGGGGAGGGTTTTGGCGCCGCTAAACCCCTCTCCCCGTCCCTCTCCCAACGGGAGAGGGAGAATGAAAGCGAACCCAAAACAATGGCGCGACTGGTGCTGATTATTGAAGACGATCCGGACATCTCCGAAAGTTTGAAATACAACTTCGAGCGCGAAGGATTGTCGACTATCACCGCCGCGACGGGTGAAGCTGGCCTGACTGTTGCCCTTAACCAGCGCGAGCCGCCGGCCCTAATCATTCTCGATCTGATGTTGCCCGGCATGAGCGGCACTGAATTGTGCCGGCGGCTTAGAAGAGAACCCGCCACCCGGCGCACGCCCATAATCATGCTGACCGCAAAAGCATCTGAATCGGATCGCGTGACCGGACTGGACCTGGGTGCGGACGACTACATCACCAAGCCATTTTCCGTGCGGGAGCTGGTCGCGCGCGTGCGCGCCGTCATGCGGCGGATGGACGAGACCGCAAGCAAGACGTATGAAGACGATCATTTGCAGATCGACTTTGATGACATTCGCGTCGTTTGTCACGGGCAGAAGATTAAACTAACAAATAAAGAGTTCACCTTGCTTAGCGTGCTGGCGCGCAGCGCCGACCGCGTCATCACTCGGCAGCAATTGCTCGACAATGTTTGGGGCTACAGCTATTACGGAGACGCGCGCACGCTCGACGTTCACATAAGACGGCTGCGACAAAAGTTGGGTGAATGCGGCGACTGCATTGAAACTGTCGTCGGCGTTGGCTACCGCTTCGTCGGCTGTCCCACAGCCGGGTGATCTGGCGCGCCCACGAACAACCGCAAAGATCGCCGAGGTAGCACCAAGGGCCGCAAAGGAAACCGCCTCAGAATCTTTGCGGAACTTTGCTCTTTGCGGTTAAAGCTTGTTCACTGATGCTTTATGTCCAGGCGCAATGCCATCTTGATCGCAGCCGGCGCGGTTTTCCTTGCCGCGCTGCTTCTGTTGCCCTCTTTCACTGCGCGCGCGTTCGCAGCTGTTTTCACGCTGCTGGCCGCGATTGTCCTGATCGCCAAAGCCCTCTCATCCAAAAGTAAAAACAAGAATCTTTCTGTGAATCGAGCAGGCGAGGAATCAACCGGCGAGGAATCAGCGGCTGAAATCTTTGCGCTTGGAAAGTTGTTCGAAGCGACGATGAGCGGCATGCGCGAAGGACTGCTGGTCGTTGATAAGGACATGCGGGTAGTGGCTTCAAACCCGGCAGCGCTTCGTTTGTTCAATCTTTCCAGCGGCAAACTCAATTCGCAGCGTCTGACCGAACTGACGCGTAATCCAGCAATCTACAGCGCGTTTCTCGATGCACTCAAGGGAATAGAACGCAGCGGTGTAAAAGTTGAAACACATGGGCCTGAGCGTTTGATTTTCGATCTACGTGTTGTGCCGCTGAATAATTCGAATGACGTGTCTGGCGGTTGGCCGCGCAGAACTGAGTTAGCAGTGCCGCAAGGCGCCCTCGGTGTTTTTATTGATGTGACGCGCATTGAACGTCTTGAGCGCGTGCGACAGGAATTTCTTTCAAATGTTTCGCATGAGCTGAGGACGCCGCTGACCTCGATTCTGGCTTTCGTCGAAACTTTGGAAACAAGCGCGATGGAAGACCAGGAAAGCGCAAAACGGTTTCTGGCCATCATTCGCAAAAACGCGTCGCGCATGAACGATTTGATAGGCGACATACTCGAGTTGAGCGCGATTGAAGCGGGCAATGTAGAAGTAAGGGCAGAACATCTTGCCTTGGCCCCGCTTGTCGCTGAAGTTATGTCCGCGCTTGCTGCGCAGGCCGAGGCACGTGCGATTACCGTTGATAATGAAGTACCGACCGATGCGACAGTATTTGCCGACGAGCGCCGGTTGGAACAAATGCTGACGAACCTTATCGACAATGCCATCAAGTTCAATCGTGAGGCTGGCAAGGTAACGGTGAAATTTCGACGCGGCGATCGCGATCAAATATTAATCGTGGACACTGGCGAAGGGATTCCGGCGCAATACCTGGATCGATTATTTGAAAGGTTTTATCGCGTGGACCGAGCCCGTTCACGCGAGATGGGTGGCACGGGCCTTGGTCTGGCGATCGTGAAACACCTGGCCCGGGCGCATGATGGCGAAGTAAGTGTTACTTCTGAGTTAGGCAAAGGCAGCACCTTCACGATCGAACTACCGCGCCGCCAATAAGCCGCGAGGCTGAGGACTTTCCGGCTACGGCTTTCTGCTATCGGATTTCTGCTGTTGGCTCGGAAGTTTACGCGGCAGCGTCATTTTCAGTAATGGCGGAGTCACCAGCGTCGTAATGATTACCATGATTACGACAGCGCCAAACGTGGCCGGGGTGACGACTGGTGTCATCGTGCCGGCTGCATCCGGCAGCATCAGGGTGGCGCCGATCCCGGCCACGATCAGACCAACTTCGCCACGCGGAATCATTCCGACGCCGACCGCCAAACGATTGAGCCCCCGCTCTTTCACTGCGAGCGAACAGACCTGCTTGCCGATAATCGCAGCGATGGTGAGTGCTGCAGCAAAACCAAGTAAGTTCAAATGACCAAACACTCGCAGATCGACTCTCATTCCCATCAAGACGAAAAATATGGGGACGAGAAATATTGTCACCGGCTCGAGTAGTTGACTTAGATCGCGCTGGCCGCGATCGGCAAACGATTTGAAGTGAACGTCGTCCAGGACTATACCGGCCGCAAAGGCCCCGACGATGGCTGCCAACTCAACTTTTGCCGCCAGCCAGGCAAGTCCAAAACAAAACGCGATTGAAAGGACGAGCAAGACGCCGCGACTCTCGAGGTTGGCCGCGACGCGAAAGAGCGGGGGCATGGCGTAACGGCCGATGGCAAAGGTGCCGACAAAAAAGATGACAGTCTTCGCCGCCAGCCACAAAATGTAAACAAAATCCAACGAGGTGCCTGCCGTGGCCGCCGCCACGGAGCCAACTACAGTTGCGAGAATTAATAAACCAATCACATCGTCGATCACTGCCGCGCCCAGAATGATGCGCGCCTCGCGCAGCTTTAGTTTTCCCAGATCCTTGAGCACGCGGGCCGTGATACCAACGCTGGTAGCGCACAATACCGCGCCGATGAAGATATGGACCAGGCGGGACTCGCTCGGCAAAAAATAGGCTGATACGCCCCAACCCAAAAAGAAGGGAGCGATGACGCCGGCGACCGCAACCAATAACGACGACCAACCAACTTCCAGCATCTCCCCGAGTTTTGACTCCAGTCCCACTTCAAATAACAAGAGAATCACGCCCAGCTGTGCCAGCGCTGCAATCACGGCATCCGCTTTGATCCACTCTGCGTGGTGAAAACCGACCAGAGCGAGGTTGCCGAGTATGATTCCTGCCAACAGCTCACCCAGCACTGCAGGTTGGCCGACACGTTCGAAAAGTTCCTCAGCGATTTTAGCCATCAACAGAATAGCCGCCAGTCCCGCAAGAATCATGGGACCTGGATCATATCCGCTGCTCGCCTGCACAACTGGAAGTTGCGTCCGCGCCGATGTGGTTTGGGCCAAAAACACGACCAGTAAGGCAGCGGTTGAGAGCAATGATCTTTTCATGGGTTCCAGGGAATTGACGCCGGATTATTACACATCTGCAAAGACCGGCATGCCGGATCAGGCTCACAATGGTCAGTTGAATCGCTCTTTTACGCCGCAGCTTGTTTGCCTTGGGCGCCGGTGGTCACTATAATGCGCCAAATTTTAAAAGCGCTTTGGTTGGGTGGGAGCAGCGAGCGCTTCTCGATATTACACATTTTCAATGTCGACCCCTCTTAAATGGAAACAACGAGGCCGCGTCTCGTCTTTTAGCCGCCGCCAACCGGAAACTCCGTTGCGTACGCTGGCGCTCAATTTGAGCGAGGCTGCGCGTTCTGCGCTTACCGAGCCGTTTCGGCTTACGGTGGAACATCAGCCAATTTATCTGAAGCGCTTACCGCAAGCGTTCGATGGCTTCCGCATAGTGCAACTTTCTGATATCCACCACAGTCCGTTTACCAGCGTAAAGCAAATCGAACGCGCCGTTGAAACGGCCAACAGCTTGCAGCCCGATATGATCGCTTTAACTGGAGACTACGTTTCCAAAGAGCGCCGGTACGCGGCGCCGTGTGCCGAGCTTTTGGGAAAGTTGCAGGCTCGTCAAGGCGTGTTTGCGGTGTTGGGGAATCACGATCACTGGACGGATGCGTCGTTGATCACGGATTTGTTCCGTGCCGAAGGCATCACAATGCTGGTGAATCAGGGCATGCGTTTTGAAAAATACGGAGCTGCTTTTTGGCTCGCCGGCGTTGACGATACGATGGTCGGACTCGAAGATCTCTCGCTTGCCCTGGCCGGAGCGAGCAAAGATGAGATGAAACTTTTATTGGCCCACAATCCAGTGATTTTGCGAAAAGCGGCGCGCGCGAGCGTTGACCTGGTGCTTAGCGGTCATACGCATGGGGGGCAGGTTAATTTGCGTCCGGAACGCAGTGAATCCGCGCGTCCCCGTCGACGTCTGCTCAAGGGGTTGGCGCGTCAGGGCGAAACTCAAATCTACGTAACTCGTGGACTTGGAACCGTAGTATTGCCGGTCCGTTTTGGCTGCCCTCCGGAAGTTTCCCTGCTTGAATTACGCTGCGCTTGAGAATTGAATGACATCCCAGTCGTGAATAGTCCTTCCTTCTGGCTTTCATCTATTCACGATTTACGATTCACGATTTACTAATCCATGTCCTCCCGAATTCTTACAGTCCCTAATATGCTCACCGTCTTTCGGATGGTGCTCATTCCTGTTTTCGTCACCATGCTTTTCTATCAGCGATTCATCGTGGCGTTGGCAGTCTTCGTTTGCGCGGGTCTTACGGACGGATTGGATGGGCTGTTGGCCCGACGGTTTGATCAACGCTCGCAACTTGGCACCGTTCTCGATCCGATCGCTGACAAGCTGATGATGGTGACGGCCTTCATCGTGCTCTCAATGCGGAGCATTTTCCCGCCACCGGTACCACCCCACCTGCCGGTGCCCTTTTGGGTAACCATCACCGTGATCAGCCGCGACGTGTTTATTATTGTTGGAGCAGCCGCAATAAATATCATGACCGGGTTCCGGGGTTTCCGCCCATCCTGGCTGGGAAAGGTCAACACTACAGTTCAAATTGTCGCCATCGGGGCGATAATGTTCGCAGCCAGTGTCCCCTACTACACCGGCTATTATCTGCCGACGGTCTATGTAACTGTGTTCAGTCTTGCAGTCCTTTCGGGCCTTCATTACATCTTTTTCGCCTCAAAATTGCTGAACGAAGACCGCCGCTAATCACCCCCCAGGCAAATGTGCTCAAGATCGACGCTGAAGGACACCCCACAAACCCCTCAAAAAGTTGACAACGGGACACTCAGGTATTATATTAGCGCTCCATTCAACTAGAGTTTATGGGTGGGCACTACATTAAAGGCTGAGTCGGCCCGCAGGCATAATAATAGCGGGCCAAATATTCGTTTGGAGAACAAAAAGAGATGAGCAAGATTATTGGAATCGACCTGGGGACGACCAATTCCGTTGTGGCAGTAATGGAAGGCGGCGAGCCCACTGTAATCACCAATTCAGAGGGCGGACGCACAACCCCGTCTGTGGTCGCTTTTACCAAAGACGGCAGCCGGCTGGTGGGCCAGGTGGCGAAACGGCAGGCGGTTACCAATCCTGAAAATACCGTCTATTCAATCAAGAGATTTATGGGCCGCCGCTTTAACGAGGTAACCGAGGAAATCAAACAGGTTCCTTACAAAGTTCAAGCAGCCAGCGGCAGTGGTGACGTGCGCATTCAGGCTGGTGGGAAGGACTGGAGTCCGCCGGAAATCTCGGCAATCATCCTGCAAAAGATGAAGCAGTCCGCCGAGGATTATCTCGGGCAGAAAGTCGACAAAGCCGTCATTACTGTGCCGGCATATTTTAACGACGCGCAACGCCAAGCCACCAAGGATGCGGGCAAGATTGCGGGGCTGGAGGTGATGCGCATCGTCAATGAACCGACGGCGGCCGCGCTTGCCTACGGTCTCGACAAAAAGAAGGACGAGACGATTGCCGTGTTCGACTTTGGTGGCGGCACGTTTGACATATCGATTCTCGAGGTCGGTGAAGGCGTTGTCGAAGTAAAGTCTACCAATGGCGACACGCACCTGGGGGGTGACGACATCGATGAACGGCTGACCGAATGGATCATTGAAGAATTCAAGAAGGACCAGGGCATCGATCTCTCGAACGACAAGATGGCATTGCAGCGTCTGAAGGAAGCTTCAGAGAAAGCGAAGATCGAGCTCTCGAGCACGATGGAGACGGAGATCAACTTACCGTTCGTTACCGCGGATCAGTCAGGTCCGAAACACCTGGCGATGAAACTGACGCGCGCGAAGTTTGAGCAATTGGCAGAGCCAATCCTTGGCCGTCTGAAATCACCGGTGGAGCAGGCCATCAAGGATGCGGGAGTGGACTCGAAAAAGATCGACGAGGTCGTTCTGGTCGGCGGCTCGACACGCATTCCCAAAGTCCAGGAGATGGTCCGCGATCTGTTTGGCAAAGAGCCAAACAAGAGCGTGAATCCTGACGAGGTGGTAGCAATCGGCGCAGCCGTCCAAGCGGGCGTTTTGTCGGGGGAAAAGACTGACATCCTGCTGCTTGACGTAACGCCGCTCAGTTTGGGCATTGAGACCCTTGGCGGTGTCTTTACCAAACTGATCGAGCGTAACACGACGATCCCAACGCGCAAGTCTGAGATTTTCTCGACGGCTTCCGACAATCAAACGTCGGTTGAAGTCCACGTGCTTCAGGGCGAACGTCCGATGGCCGCGGACAATCGCACGCTCGGCAAGTTTCATCTGGTCGGCATTCCGCCGGCGCCGCGCGGGATGCCGCAAATCGAAGTCACGTTTGACATCGACGCCAACGGCATCCTCAACGTTTCCGCGAAGGACAAGGCCAGCGGCAAGGAACAGAAGATCACGATTCAATCTTCGACCGGCTTGACCAAGGAAGAAGCGGAGAAGATGCGCGTCGAAGCCGAATCGCACGCCGAAGAGGATCGCCGGCGTATGGAAGAGGTTGAATCGCGCAATCGTCTCGACGGTTTGGTCTATCAGTCCGAAAAGACGATTAAGGAAAGCCGCGAGAAGCTGCCCGAAGCGGACGTGAAGGCCGCCGAGGAAGCACTCGAAGAAGCAAAGAAGGCAATGAACGAAGGTGGAACCGCGCGGCTGCGTACCGCCACGGAGAACGTGGAGCGCGCCCTGCACAAGCTTGCGGAGACGCTCTACAAGACGACGGAAGCTGCGCAGGCACAGCAGGCAGGAGCGGCCGGCGCGGGCGCAGGAGGCTCCAGTGCGGGCAGTTCGCAGGCGAACACGAACAAACCCGGTGACGTAATTGACGCCGAGTATGTGGACGTGGACGAATCGAAACGCCCGAACTGAAGGCCAACTTGAGGGCAAGTTATCAGTTGTGAGTAATCGTAGGGGCACGAGCGTTCGTGCCCCTACGCATATGAGCTGAAAAATGCCAACGACGAGCAAAACGGATTATTACGAACTGCTGGGCGTATCTCGCAAGGCGTCCGCGAAAGATATTCGCACTGCGTTTCGCAAGCTGGCGCGAAAATACCATCCCGACCTGAATCCCGGCGACAAAGTGTCCGAAGAGAAATTCAAGCAGTTGCAGGAAGCGTATGACGTCCTCTCCGACACGAAGAAGCGGCAGATGTACGACCAGTACGGGTTTTACAGCGATAGCGCTCCCCCCAGCGGATACAGTGGCGGCCCCGATGGTGCCGGCGGCGACGTAAACTTCAATTTCGAAGGCTTCGACTTCGGCGGCGGCAGCGGTGGCGGCGTAGGCGGCGGGAGTTTTCGCGACCTGTTCAGTTCGTTCTTCGGCGGGCGCGGCGGCGCGAGTGTGCGCGACGAAGCGGAAGAAGGTGCGGACCTCGAATACCGCATCGAGATTGATTTTTGGGACGCGGTTCGCGGCGCTGTAAAGAAAATTCAGATCACGCGGCTCGATTCCTGCCAGACCTGCCACGGAACGGGCGCGGTGGGGACGCCGCAAGTCTGCCCGACATGCAACGGCAGCGGCACAATTCAGCAAGCCGCGGGCAAGATGCGATTCAACGTGCCCTGCAATCGCTGCGGTGGTACCGGCAAGCTGCGTACCGCGTGCAAAACGTGCGGCGGCGAAGGGCGTGTGCGGCACAACGAAACGATCGACGTGCGTATTCCCGCGGGTGTGGCAAATGGCGGACGCGTGCGCGTTCCCGGCAAAGGCAATGCCGGGACAATGAGCGCCCCCGCGGGTGACTTATACCTCGCCGTCGTAGTGAAACCGCATGAGTTTTTCGAACGGCGCGGAAACGATCTTTATACAAGAATTCCGGTGACGGTTTCGGAAGCGACACTCGGCGCAAAAATCGAGGTGCCAACCATCGACGGGCGATCTCTCGTCCGCATTCCGCCGGGAACCGACAGCGGTAAGACACTTCGGTTAAAAGAAAAGGGTGTGCCCAGCGCGCGCAACGGCGAACGCGGCGATCAATATGTCGAAATTCAGGTCGTTGTTCCGCCACCGACCGATGAACGCGTCCGTAATCTGATGAAGGAACTTGAGACGGTCGCGCCGGCAGATCCTCGCAAGGACTTATTCGGTAAGGCGGGCGTCTGAAGAGGAATAGTCGTCAGTAGAATCGAAGATGAAGACAAGAATTGGTTTGACTGAAAACTGATGACTGAAGACTGAGAACTTTATTATGAGCCCACGCAGAAAAACGCGAGCGAAACCCGGCTACATGATCAGCGCCGTAGCCGAACTGTACAAGCTGCACCCGCAGACACTGCGGCTTTACGAACGCGTTGGATTGCTAAAACCTTCACGCTCGGACGGCAACACGCGGCTCTACACTGACTCGGATTTGGAACGGCTGGAAGTAATCATTACTCTCGCGCGGGATATGGGCGTCAATCTCGCTGGCATCGAAATCATTCTGAACATGCGCGAAAAATTGGTCGAAATGGAAAAGCAGATGACGGAGTTCGCTACTGTGGTGCAACAAGAGCTTTCCCGCGTTTCATCATTGAACAGCGCGGAAAAGCCGCCACGCCACGCGATTGTGCCCACGCGCGCGCGTATCGTTCGTTAATTAATCGCTTCGTGGAACATTTCATCCACACAAATTCACATTCTGAATTGCCCGGTCGCTTGCCGTTCGCGCCGCGCGCCCGTATGCTTTCTTGCAATGGCTATCGAGAACTGCCAACTCTGCCGGGGAACGGGATGGAAGATGGTCGCGCGTCCGGACGGCGCCGGAACGATGGCTGCGCCCTGCGATTGCGGAATGGAAGATCGCGCCTCGCGAGTGGTGGAACGCGCCCGCATCCCGAAACGCTATGAACATTGCGACTTCGAGAGCTACAGCACCGACGTCAGCGAAGTTCCTCAGCACACGTCGTCGTTGAAGGCTGCAAAATTGTTAGCGGAGAAGTTTGTAACAGAATTTCCAGGAAGCGGCGAAAAGGGATTGATGTGGATGGGCCCTTCCGGCGTCGGAAAGACCCATTTGGCAGTCGCTTGTCTGAAAGATTTAATCCGGCGCGGTCATCAAGGACTCTTCTGCGACTACCGCGAACTGCTCAAAGACATTCAGGCTAGCTATAACCCGGGAAGCGAATCCACTGAGCTGCGCATCCTCGAACCGATTCGCACGGTCGAAGTTCTGGTGGTCGACGATCTCGGCGCTAGTAAACCCTCGGCCTGGGTTCTGGATACGATCGGTCTCGTGCTGAACGCACGCTACAACGCACGATTGACGACCCTGATCACGACCAACTATCTCGACACCGGAAAGCAGGACGGCAAACCCGCACGCACCCCGCAAGGCGAGTCCATGCGCGCCGTCCGCGAAGATACCCTCGCCGAACGAATCGGCGAACGCATGCGCTCACGCCTGTTCGAAATGTGCCGAACCATCGAAGTCCATTCCACCGACTTCCGCCGCGAAGTCGGCCATTCCTCCCGCGCCAGAGCGTGAGATGTGAGAAAATCGCCCAAGGAACAGCGCCTCGATGCCCTAGAGGAGGAGTTTCGCGAGCTCCTTCTTGCTTGCCTCGAAGACTGTTCAAGAGGCAGATGGGGACTGTTCGGACAGAATGATTACCCCGAGGCACCAAAATATCTGGAGTGGCCGGAAGCGGACCAATTGAAAGCGCTGTCGCGCGAAATCCAAACCATCCGAAGCGAGTTCGGCGAATCCAATCTTTTGTGCGAACGATTCGATTATTACTGCCAGCTGCGTGGTCCGAACGTGCCGGGAGAGCCGCGCCTGGCCGGAGCATTCTTGGAAGAGCTCGCGACAAAATAAGCCTGGTTTTCCAAAGTCCCCTTCATTGACACACCCTCATTTCGGCCTGTATCCTTACACCGTTGCAGCGTTTTCCACGCCGGCAGCATCTTTCTGTCCCATATGCTGCTTTGCAGTCTGGTCAGGGGTGGCCGGATTGTGAACACCCAGCGGTACTGCGAAACAGCAACCTTGCATTACCCCACCAGGGGCTTTACCCCCAGCAGGGATTCCGCAAGGAATTAATTCATCGAACTAGGGATACGTATCCCGGAGGCCAACAACCATGTCTTTCGACAATGACAATCCCGTATCAGCCGCAGCAGCAGCTCCCGCAGTAGAATCACACGCCGAAGAAGTAAAGCCCGAAGTTACCGCCGCTCATTCCGAATCCGAAGCGCCAGCCACTCCTGCTCCAGCCGAGGCCCCAGCAGCCGCGCCTGCGCCGGATGCGGAAGCCGTCGCTGCTGCCGAAGAAGCCGCCGGGGCGGAAGAGATGAGCAAGCTCATGGCGGAGTACGATGAGCAGCAGGAAGCTCACGCACAAAACGAAATTTTGGCGGTCAAGGTCGTCGCTTACACGGAACACGGCGTGGTCGTGGATCTCGGCATGAAGACCGAGGGCCTGATTCCAGCGGCGGAATTTGCCGACACGGAGATCCCGCGCCCGGACCCGAACGCCACGATCGAAGTGCAGCGCACCGGCGAGAAAAAAGACGGCTACACGATTGTCAGCTATCAAAAGGTGCTGCGCCGCCGCACGTGGGAAAAACTCGAAGCCGCGTTCAAAGCGAAGGAAACGCTCACCGGCAAAGTCGTCGATCGCATCAAGGGCGGCGTCGTGGTTGACGTCGGCGTTCGCGCCTTCCTGCCCGGCTCGCAATACGATTTGCGCCCAACGCAAAATCTGGACGCGCTGACCGGCCAGGAAGTTCAGGTTCGTATCACGAAGCTGAACCGCCGCCGCGGCAATATCGTGGTGAGCCGCCGCGCATTGATGGAAGAGGAACTTCACGCAAAGCGCGCCGAGTTGCTGGCAAACCTGAGCGAAGGCCAGACCGTACACGGAACCGTGAAGAACGTCACGGAGTACGGCGCGTTCGTCGACATCGGCGGGCTCGACGGCCTGCTCCACCTCACCGATCTGAGCTGGGGCCGCGTCAAGCACCCCTCCGACGTGGTAAAGCCGGAGCAGGAACTCGACGTCATCATTTTAAAGTTCGACAGGGACAAGCAGCGCGTTTCGCTCGGTCTCAAGCAACTGTCGAAAGATCCCTGGATCGACGCAACCGATCGCTATCCGGCCGGCGGCAAGTTCAAGGGCAAAGTGGTCGGCGTGGTGGATTACGGCGCATTCGTCGAACTCGAACAGGGCGTTGAAGGCCTCGTGCACGCGACCGAAATGAGCTGGACGAAAAAATCCGTGCAGCCGTCGAAGGTCGTGAAAGCCGGCGACGAAGTAGACGTCGTCGTGCTCGACATCAAGGCCAGCGACCGCCGCGTTTCGCTCGGTATGAAGCAAGCGCAACCCGATCCATGGCTGCTCACTGCGGAAAAATATCCGGTTGGAACGGTGGTGACCGGAAAAGTCCGTAACATCGTGGAATTCGGCGCCTTCATCGAAATCGAAGACGGCTTCGACGGGCTGGTTCACGTCGGCGACGTCAGCTGGACCGGACGTGTGACCAATCCGCACGAAGTCTTCAAGAAGGGCGAGCCCGTGACGGCGCGCGTCCTTCGCGTTGACGCGGATGCGCGGCGCGTTTCCCTTGGCATCAAGCAGGTGGACGACAAATTTGACGCCTGGGTGAAGCAGCACCGTGTCGGTGACCTGGTGAAGGGCAAGGTCTCGCGCATCGCCATGTTCGGCGCATTCGTGGACTTCGGCGACAACATTGAAGGCCTCTGCCACAATACCGAAATTACCGACCGTCGCGGTCGCGACGAAGGTCCCGTTGCACGCACAACCACCGGCCCGCTCAAGAGCGCGGGTCCGCTAGAGCCCGGCAAAGAATACGACTTCAAAATCATCAAGATCAGCCGGGACACGCGCCGCATCGGCCTCAGCTATAAAGCCGCGGTAAAGCAGGTCGAGCGCCGCGAAATCGAGCAATACCGCACGAGCAAGACTTCCGCCACCGCCACAATCGGCGACGCGCTGAAGCAGAAGCTCGCCTCGCGCGGGTAATTCGGCCCGGTCTTTCCAGGCGGGGCTTCGCGAATCGCGAGGCCCCGTAAATTTTGTTTTACCTCCGGGGCAATTTAATGATAGGAAGGGGTGCAATCGGCAGGGCTGGTCCCCCAGCTAAGCCCTTCCGCATCAGGCATCTGCGGCGTATTATGTTCTGGCAAAATTGCGAGGCGCGTTCACGATGAGCAAGCAACCGACGCTGACGAAGGCGGACTTGATCGAAGAAGTATTGCGGGTTACCGAATTGCCTCGCAAAGAGTCCGAGTCCATTGTCGAAACTATTTTTGACAGCATCATTGAATCTCTGCAAAAGGGCGACAAGATTGAGATTCGCGGATTTGGCAG
>Ga0137403_10000765_pt2 | contig 17539 bp, 19 predicted proteins | sample CZOMad2_1_16fung_FD_122057 | JGI IMG/M metagenome (GOLD analysis project Ga0137403, IMG submission 122057) | Vadose zone soil fungal communities from Angelo Coast Range Reserve, California, USA - CZOMad2_1_16fungal (Hybrid Assembly) | ecosystem: Environmental > Terrestrial > Soil > Vadose zone...
TGCGGCGCGCAGTTGAATCGATTCGTGACGCCTCTGCTCAAAAATTTACAATCATCGGTTGGACAACGGAATTACCGCAGTTGCTCGCTTCGCATCACGTTCTCGTTAGCAAGGCAGGGGGCGCCACGGTCCAGGAAGCAATCGCGGCCGCGTGTCCGATGATCATCAATCAAGTGGTTCCCGGCCAGGAAGCGGGAAACGCCCAACTCATTACCCAAACCAATTCCGGCACGGTCGCACTAAACAATGATGAGGTGATCGCGACCCTCACCCGCGCCTTCGCCGATGGCGGTAAATTGCTGCACGAATGGTCGGGCAACATCGCCGAAATCAGCCGGCCGGCCGCCTCCCTCGACATCGCGAAGTTTTTAGTGTCGCTGTAATCGTCAAGGCGGCCTGACTGCAAAATTTTCGACAACGTTCGGTCATCCCGAGCCGCGAAAGACGGCGAGGGACCTCACAATTGGTCACGCGTCATCAAATTTCTGTGAGCATGAAACAAATTGAGAGGTCCCTCGCGTTCGCTCGGGATGACGCGCGGCCAGTTGTTATCATCGTCCGAAAATTTCCACGCCGTTAACATACGTCTGCAACACCTCCAATTCCGGCGAAAGCACAACCAAATCGGCATCCTTGCCAATTGCGATTTCACCTTTGTCGGACAGGCCAGTCTCGCGCGCTGGATTACGTGACGCCATCGCGATCGCATCAGGTAAAGGCACTTCCGCGTTGCGGATCATCGCTCGCACGAGATCGATCAAACGCGATGCGCTTCCGGCCAAGGTACCGTTGTCGGCAAGAAAACAGGCTCCATTTTTCACGATACATTTCTTCCCGGCGAGCTGGAAGGTCGTGTCCTCGGCCAGGCCAGCGCCGGCGGTGGCATCGCTTACCAGGGAAATCCTGCCCACCCCTTTCGCGCAATAGACCAGCTTCATCAGCGCAGGAGAAACGTGGTGCTCTTCCGCGATCAGTTCGCAGCAAATCTTAGGCTCGCTCAGTGCGAATTCGAGTAAACCGGCGACCCTTTTTGTGCCCCGTCGTCGTGACGACGACATGCAATTAAAGGTATGGGTAGCGCTTCGCATTCCGTTCTCCAGAGCAGCACGCGCATCTTCCTCCCAGGCATTGGAATGGCCACCGCTGACGACAATTCCAGCGGCAGAAAATTCTTTGATCGCTGCCAGCGCCCCTTTTGTTTCCGGCGCGATTGTGATGCGCTTGATTACGTCGCGATGTTCGAGCAGGCATCCAATCAATTCGGCAGAGGCTTCACAGATAAATTCGGGATTCTGCGCGCCAGCCTGATCCCGAGAGATAAACGGCCCTTCAACGTGTGCCCCCGCGATTTGAGGAATGTCTTCCCGAAGTTTTCCGATCTGTGTGAGGGCAAGTAGGATTTCCGCGAATGGTGCAGTTGCGGTGGTTAGTAACATGGAGGTGGTGCCACCGCTCGCGTGATAGTCGCAGATAGCACGAAATGCCTTCGCGTTTGCGTCCATCGCATCGTGGCCATTGGCACCGTGCACGTGCACGTCGATTAAGCCCGGCGCGAGAAAATTTCCGTGCAGGTCAATCGTCTCCTCTGAGTGCGACGCTGGCGCGCGGATGTCCACAATCTTTCGACCGCGCACAACAACATCGAGGTGGCCCCGGATCGCGTCTGGCAGGATTACGCGGCAGTTAGTGAAGATCATCATACCGTCATTCCGAGCGAAGCCGAGGAATCCCGCGGCGCAAGCTTAAAGGTGGCTTCATTTTGCGTCGAATCGCGCAAGTTGCCTTTCCCCGCGAGAGCGCGCATCATTTTCTCTCCATGGATTACGATGTGGCGATCATCGGCGGCGCGTTTTCGGGCGCTGCGACAGCGCTCATGCTCAAACGTCGCTGTCCGAACGCCAGAGTTCTGATTATCGAGAAGACGACCGAGTTCGATCGCAAAGTGGGCGAATCGACCACCGAGGTCAGCAGTTGCTACATGACGCGGATCCTCGGATTGACTCATCACCTCGGACACCATCATTTGCCGAAACAAGGATTGCGCTTGTGGTTTTCCCAGCATCCCGAGCAATCGTTTGATGATTGTGTAGAGCTGGGCGCGCGTTACGGAGCGCGCCTGGCGGGTTTTCAAGTCGATCGCGCCACGCTCGACACGCATCTGCTCGAGGAAGCGGTCAAGGCTGGCTGTGAATTGGTCCGGCCGGCCAAAGTGACGTCCCTCCAATTACATGACGGCGGCGAACAAGTTATCACACTCGATTTTCAGAATGAGCAGCGAACAATTCGCGCACGTTGGATCGTCGACGCGACCGGCCGGGCCGCCATGATTGCGCGCAAGCTCGGTCATTTTCGGCCGAACCTCGAACATCCGATTAATGCGGTGTGGGCGCGTTTTACCGGGGTGAAGGAATGGGACAGCTATGAATGGCGCGAAAAATTCCCGGAAATGGCGAACGCCTGCCGCACCAGCCGGGAATGGGCGACTAATCATCTCATGGGGTACGGCTGGTGGTGTTGGATCATCCCGCTGCGCGGCGGCGATGTCAGTGCTGGGATCGTTTACGATAGCCGGATTTTTGATCTGCCGGCCGGCGCAACTCTCGCTCAGCGTTTGCACAATCACCTGATTTCGCATCCAGTCGGGCGCGCCATCTTCGGCGAGGCGCAGGCGATCGAAGGTGACGTTCACGCTTTTTCCGCGCTGCCGTATTGGAGCGAAAAAGTTTGTGGCAATGGCTGGGCTGCGGTCGGTGACGCGACCGGTTTCATCGATCCACTCTACAGTCCGGGTCTCGATTTTTGTTCCTTCACCAGCTATTACGTCGCCAACTTCCTTTCGCGCAGTCTGGCGGGGGAAAACATCGGCGCTTTACTCGACTACTACAATACACAATACCCCGTGACGTATCGCAGATGGTTCGAGTCGCTTTATCAGGATAAGTATTTTTACATGGGCGAAGCGGACTTGATGTCGGCTGCGTTGCTTCTCGATGTTGCCAGTTATTACATCGGGCTGGTCCGCCCGGTTTATCGTGACCCCGAATGGGCGTTCGCGCGGTTGCCGTTTGAAGGTAGGCCGGGGCGTATCGCTGCGTCGATGATACGATTTTATCGGCGGCGTCTTGTCGCCCTCGCCAAAAATCGCGCTGCCGCCGGGCGTCTCGGTGAGACGAATTCCGGCTGGCGCGAACTCTACGATGGCTTCGTTCCCGATTTTCGCTTGCGCAAACAAATTGGCCAGGGCCTGCGACGATGGTGCCGGGCAGAATGGAGAAATCTCACGATGTCGCCGCGCCGGGCTCAGTCCCCGCCTGCAACCTGCGCTGTCATCCCGACCGAAGCGCAGCGAAGTCGAGGGATACCGTCGAATATAGCTTAGCGCTGAGGCCACGGGATCCCTCGACTTCGTTCGGGATGACGACGAAGATTCGCCGCCATGCTTGCGTATTTCGTCGATAATTTCGATCCCTTCATCTTCCGGCTCTGGGATAACGTCGGGCCGCGCTGGTACGGATTTGCTTATGTCCTTGCGTTTATTTCCGCCTATTTCATCGTTCGCCTGCTTTCAAAGCGCGGCTACTGCGACCTGCCACCGGAGCGGGTCAGCGATTTCATTACCTGGACGGCGCTCTTCGGCGTGTTGCTCGGCGGACGAATCGGCTACGTCCTCTTTTATAAACCGGAAATGCTGCGCGAGCCGCTCTCGATCCTGCGGGTATGGGAAGGCGGCATGGCCAGTCACGGCGGAATGATTGGCATTCTTGCGCTCACTTTTTATTACGCGCGCCGGCACAAACTTACCTGGACAAATCTGGGGGACGCACTCGTGGTCGCTGCGCCGATCGGTTTGTTTTTCGGGCGCTGCGCGAACTTCATTAACGGCGAACTCTACGGACGCGCCACGAACGTTTCGTGGGCAATGCAATTCCCCAAAGAGCTGATTGAAAATAGAGCGCTCGGAGACCGGGCAGTTGCTGTCGCGCAAAACCTTGATCCGTCATTGATCGCTCCGGAACAAATTATCGAGGCAGCGCGCCATAATTCGCAATTGAACGATGGCCTTCGGGGAATTCTGACGCCGCGTCATCCCTCGCAGCTTTACGAAGCCTTCTTCGAAGGGATTGTCCTTTTCACGATCCTGTGGTTCGTGCGCACGCGAATGCGACAGCCCAATGGCGTCCTCACTGGGTTATTTTTTATTTTTTATGCGATCTTCCGCATCATTTGCGAAAATTTTCGGGAACCGGATGCGCCGCTAGTGGGCGTTTTCACCCGTGGACAATTTTTTTCCTTTTTCCTGATCGCGATCGGAATTGTATTTGTAGTTGTCGCAAAATTACGCCCGACATTTCCGAAAAACACTGCACCGTCATCCTGAGCCGCGCAGACGGCGAAGGACCTCCCAAGCGTTCGAGGGTGCATGACCAACTGCGAGGTCCCTCGCTCCGCTCGGGATGACAGACCGCGCGGCGCACAGACTTTCAGTCTGTGCGTCCAGCGGAGTTGCACTCCGCTGAATCCTTCCAACGCCGTGGACAAAATGTCCACTGGGTGCACAGGCTAAAAGCCCGTGTTCCATGCGCAGCACTTTCGCTTTTTTTGAAACACGTTATTAATTAGTTCAACTTGTCGCCGATTTTGTTCTCGAAATGCATCGCCAGCGGCGGGCTCCTTTTCGCTTTTGAACATTCCACCGTCGCGGGAAAGATCGTTCTCCTGACTCTCGCCATTGGCTCGATCTTTAGCTGGTCGGTCATGATCACAAAAATGCGCGTAATTCGATTCGCGCGAAAACAGACAGCGCGCTTTCTCGAAGCGTTCCGCCAAGACCGACAGCCCTTGCGCCTGTTCGAGCGAAATGCGCGCTTTGTCGGAGCACCCATCTTTAATGTTTACCGGGCTGGTTGTCAGGAACTCGCATTTCATCTGCTTGGCTCGGCCGAAGTGGATGAAACTTTTCGTGCCCGTCTCGGTGTCGCCGACAAAATCACCCCAGCGCAAATGAATGCGGTCCGCGCCGCGATGGAGCGCGCCGTCGGGGAAACTGCACTCGAGCTTGAATCGCAAATGATTTTGCTGGCGACGGCCGTCAGTGGTGCGCCTTTTCTCGGTTTACTCGGCACGGTTTGGGGCGTGATGGACACGTTCACCGATGTCGCCGTCGCCGGTTCGCCGAATCTGGCAACGATGGCGCCGGGCGTTTCGGGCGCGCTCATCACCACCGTGACCGCGCTCTGCGTCGCCATCCCGGCGATGTTCGGCTACAATTTTTTGGTCACGAGCATTCGCGGAATGATCGTGCAAATGGATAACTTCGCCGCCGAACTTGCGTCCGAGTTTGAGCACAAATACGTCGAGCACAATGCCCGCGTTGGCGAGTTCTCGCGATGAGGTCATCCCCAGGGAAGCGGAGCGAAAATCGGTCGATCCCGCAGCGAAATCTTAAAGGTAACTGCAACGGGATCTTTCGACTTCGCTCAGGATGACGAGGAGAAAAGATGAAGCGTTATTCCAATCGCAGTAATTTTTCCACGCTAAGCGAAATCAACGTCACCCCGTTGCTCGATCTCGCTTTTGTGCTGCTGATTATTTTTATGATCACTACGCCGTTGCTCGAAAATAGTATGAATCTGGTGATTCCTTCGAGCAGCGCGGCTAACGCGCCCATTAGCAAGGCGCAAGTCCAGACGATTTCGATCGATCGTGACGAGACCATCAGGATAAACAACGAAATTGTTGAGGCTGATTCACTGGCTGCTCGTTTGCTGGAGTTGAAGCGTGCAAATCCCGATGTCGCCATCGTGATTCGGCCTGACCGTGAATTACCGGTGCAGAAATTAGTAACGCTGATGGATTCGTTGCAACGCGCGCAAATCACGAAAGTCGGTATCGCGACAAAAGCGGAATCGAAATAGGAATGCGACGCAACGCACGTTTCTGGCGAAACGTCATCTTGATTGCGCTCGTCCACCTCGGGGCATTGGTTGCACTCTTGCGGTGGGCTGGCTCTTCGAAAATCGCCGCCGCGCAGGAGATCACATGGTTGAATACTGGCGGCGAACCGACGGAGACGGCTGACCTTGCGAAGGCAGAGGAAACGCCGACGCCCGATCCGGAACGCAAGTCATCCCCTCCGGAAGAAAATCAACCAGCTTCGATCCCGGCAAAAAGCGAGATCCAAATCCCTGCTGCTACTCCTCATCCAACGCCGTCACCAAGCACGGTCCCGAAACCGTCCCCCAAACCCAGCCCCAGGAAAAAGGCCTCGCCAAAACCGAGCGCTACCCCCGAGAAAAAGAAATCACGCGCTGAAACGACGCCAGCGAAGAAAAAAGAAACAGGGAAAAAACCAGCGGATAAGAAAGACAAAACCGCCTCTACCAGATCCGAAAAGGAATCGAACGAAAAAACTTCGACGACTGGAAAAGGGAACCTTAGCGGAAAAACCGGAGCTACTGCCAATCCGGCCAACGCAAGTTGGTACGGCAACATGTTGCACGATCGCTTTTATCGCGAATGGGAGCAGCCAACGACTGTGGTCGCCAGCGGAGCAAAGCTTTCGGCATTGGCAAAAATCCGGATCGAAAAAGATGGCCGCATTTCCGATTTCAAGATTGTGCGGTCGTCTGGGAACGTCGTGGTCGATGAGTCGGTCGAAGCCGTTGGAAAAAAAGTGACGCGGGTGGATGCGCTTCCGGCCGGAATAGGCAGTGGCGGGCACTACGATGTGAACATCAATTTTGCATTGAACGCGAAATAGGCCGCGGCCAGCGACCGCGGCTACAGCAATGCAATCGCGCGACCTTCACGGTGCGCGACCTGATCGAGCGTGCACTGCCGCGGCGCTTTGTCTTTTCGCCATCTAACGATTCTTGTGCCGTGACGAAAACGGTCGCCAGTGAAATGATCGTAGGTTACTTCTACCACTACTTTGGGATCGACCGGCTCCCATTCGCCGCTGCGTTCGGTACTCCAACGACTTGGCCCGCCGGGAGCGTTTCCGGTAAAGCCCGGCGGTTTGCGCAACGCTTCGAATTTTTTTGTCAAAGCACGCTTGTCAGTCGTCTTGAAAGCGGAAGTGAACCCGACGTGATGTAAGAGGCCGGCGTCGTCGTACAGACCGAGCAAAAGGGACGCGATTAATTTTGATCCGCTGGCGTAACGGAAGCCGCCAACCACGCAATCGGCGGTGCGAATGTTTTTCACTTTCACCACCGCGGTGCGTTCTCCCGAGGCGTAGACGGCATCAAGACGTTTGGCAATGATGCCGTCGAGATTACCGCCGGCTTTGTCGAACCATTTTTTGGCCTGGGCCAATGAAGTAGTTGCCGGCGAAAGTCTAATCGCGGCGGTCGATTTCAGATTTTTCGACGCGAATTTCTCCAGCGCCATGCGCCGTTCGCGCAGCGGAACTTTGAGCAGCGATTTGCCAGCATCGCTTTCGAGCAGATCAAAAACAATGAAGGTTGCAGGGTGGGCTGCTGCCAATTTTTGCACGCGACTGGCGGCGGGATGGAGGCGAAGTTGCAATTCGTCGAAGGAAAAACGGCCAGCAAAGTCGATGACAAGTTCACCGTCGAGGACAAATTTCGTCGCGGCCAGGCGCGACAGCGCGACAACGATGTCCGGGAAGTAGCGCGCGAGCGGCTGGCCAGATTTCGATTGCAGATAAATCTCCTTCCCTCGGCGAAACGCCAGGCAGCGGAAACCGTCCCATTTCGGTTCACATTGCCAACCGTCAGCCGTTGGAATTTCTTCGACAGACTTCGCTTCCATTGGCGGCAGCGGAGGCGTGAGCACGACTGACATCGTGGTGTTCGATCAGGCGCCCCCGGCAACAAACGATCTGTCGTCCTGAACCAAGTAAAGGATCTCACCGAAGGTATCTGAACACACAAGATAGATTGGGTGACGAGGTTGGAATTGGCGAGATTCCTCGCCGTCTTCGCAGCTCAGGAGGACAATCATATCGGCGAAGCCCTTGAATAGCGCCGCGGCGTAAGTTTCGGCGGCCGCTTGCCACTGCGAACGGCGCCCATCACGGAAATGTAAGTCAGCTCTGTCTTATCCACCGCACAGCGTAACAGCAGCCCACCGCGACTCATGTCGCCGCGTCCGACAAAATCGGCTGGGAAACGCAAACGATGTTGAAAGTTCTCCAGTAAAACGTCGACATACTTGGCGGTGGCGATGCTGCCGAGCAAAACAACTTCGCATTCGGCGCTTAATTTTTTGGCAAGCCGCTGCGCATCCCGCGTGAGAGGTTCCCGGTAACGGGGATCGCTTTCATGAATGTCGACTTCGGCAAATTCGCGCAGATCGCGCAAACTTACTCTGGTCGCGGCATCGACCAAACCGCGCGTTGGCGTGATAACGAGCACGCCGCATATTCCCTCCGCCGTGCGGGCGAAGGTATTGGCGTAGGCAAGCTTGCCGCGAAAATAGAGTCCGCTGAGAAAGGCGAAGACTTCACCCAAAGTCGCACGTTCGCGGCTGCGCAATCGCCGGGCCAGATCGAACTGAGCGCGCTCGCTCAAAATCATGCGGGCGCGCTCGCCACCGGCATAGGCGGGCGAAAGCAGAAAGATGCGATTGGGTTTAATCTGTTCCACGCGGGTTACCTGCAGAAAAGATGCGTGCGAGCCGGCAGTCAACCCGTCGGGTGGGCACCGCGGCTCGACGGAGTTTCGCCCTACCAAGGGTCCTCGGCGAAATTCACTGGTAGGGCGACGCTCTGCGAAGCTGCACCCCCAGTCAACGGCATCGGGCCGCGCTGGTTGCGACGGCGCGTTGAGAATCCTAAATTCACTATATGATTCATGTTAATCGATTCCGTCGCCCCCATGTTTTAGCGGCGGCTGAGACGGCGGGAAACAAACAAGCGCCGGTACCGTCAGCCCCCGCCAAGGATGATATCGCTTTGCTCGACGATTATTCGCGCACCATCGTCAGTGCGGTTGACCGGGTCACGCCTTCAGTGGTGAACATTGAATCACGGGCCAACGGTTCGCGCGGTGGCAGCGGGTCGGGATTCATCATCGCGCCGGACGGTTTTATTCTGAGCAACAGCCACGTCGTGCATGGTGCGCGCGAAATTGTGGTCAACCTTTCCGACGGCCGTGAATCTCGCGCCCAGCTTGTCGGAGACGATCCGGATACCGATCTCGCCGTGATTCGCATTGATGCCGCGCAACTTTCCCACGTGCGGCTGGCCGATTCAGAAACATTGCGTGTCGGTCAGATCGCAATCGCCATTGGTAACCCGCTCGGTTTTCAAGCGAGCGTGACCGCCGGAGTGATTAGCGCGCTCGGTCGCTCGATGCACGCGCAATCAGGCCGACTGATCGACAACATCATCCAAACCGACGCCGCGTTGAATCCTGGAAACTCCGGTGGGCCGCTCGCGAATTCCGCGGGCGAAGTGATCGGAGTCAACACCGCGGTGATTCGGCCGGCCCAGGGAATCTGTTTCGCGATCGCGAGCAACACCGCCAAATTCATTGCCGGCTGGCTGATCAAGGAGGGGCGGATCCGTCGCGGTTACATCGGCGTGGCTGGCCAGACTTCGCCGCTGCATCGCCGGGTAGCGCGCTTTTATCACCTGGCGAACGAAAGTGGGGCAATGGTGGTCTCGGTTGAAAAGGGGAGTCCGGCGGAGCAATCCCGCATACGGCCCGATGACGTGATTGTCGCCTTCAACGACGAACCGATCGCGAGCGTGCACGATTTGCACAAGAAACTTGTCGGCGACCGGATCGGTACGCCCTGCAAGCTGACTGTCCTCCGAGGCACCGAACAGCTAACGATCTATGTTACGCCGGCGGAGATGCCGGCGTTGCGGGCGCGCTGATCTCGATTTGAAGCGCGGGGTCTATCGCGGCTCGACGGAGTCTCGCCCTACCAATGCGTGCTGGCGAAGATTTTACTGGTAGGGCGACGCTCTGCGGAGCCACGAAGTCCTTCTAGACGCTCCCCGGCGAACTTGTTTTTCATTGGTAGCTGACGCACGCTCGCCCCTGTGAAGATTCTCGTCGTCGGCAGCGGAGGCCGCGAGCATGCACTGGTGTGGAAGCTGGCGCAATCGCCCGATGCCGATCGCATTTACTGCGCGCCCGGGAATGCCGGTACCGAAGGAGATGGCGAAAACGTTCCGATTCCGACAAACGATCTGCCGAAGCTCGCGCGTTTTGCCAAAGAAAACCGGATTGATCTCACCGTTATCGGACCGGACAACCAGCTTGCGGCCGGGATTGTCGATTTGTTCGAGGCGGAAGGGCTGCGTGTTTTCGGCCCAAACAAAAAGGCGGCGCAATTGGAAGCTTCGAAGATTTTCGCCAAGGAATTGATGAGCGCAGAGAAAATTCCAACTGCACACGCGCGCACGTTTTCATCCAGTGCGGAGGCGCTGAATTACTGTGATGAGGTCGCGCTCCCAGTCGTCATCAAGGCGGACGGACTAGCCCTTGGTAAAGGTGTAATTATCGCGCATGATCGTGCGGACGCGCGCCAGGCGGTTCGCTCGATGATGGAAGAGCGCGCTTTTGGGGAGGCTGGCCGGCGCATCATCATCGAGGAATGTTTGCGCGGAAGCGAGTGCTCAGTGCACGCGCTCGTTAGCGGAAAATCGTTTCGCATGCTTGCAACTGCGCGCGATCACAAGCGGGCTCTCGATGACGACCTGGGTCCGAATACCGGAGGCATGGGTGCAGTCAGTCCGGCGGACAATTGGAACGCGGCGCGCGAACGCGAATTCACCGGCTCGATCATGCAGCCGTTGCTGGAAGGGCTAACGAGAAATGGAACGATGTTTCGCGGTCTTCTTTTTCCGGGATTGATGATCACGCAGCAGGAGTTGCGCGTGCTGGAATTCAATTGCCGATTTGGCGATCCGGAAACGCAGGCCATCTTGCCACGAATGAGATCGGATCTGCTTCCATTATTAATCGCGACGATTGAAGGCGGGCTCGAAAATGTGGCAATTGAATTCGATTCGCGAGTTGCGGTAACAGTGATCCTTGCCTCGGGCGGCTATCCGGGAAAATACGAGACCGGAAAACCAATCGCAGGATTGGAAAATGCGGCGCAGTTAGCGGACGTGCAGATTTTTCACGCGGGGACGAAACGGCAGGATGGAAAGACGGTGACATCCGGCGGTCGGGTACTGGCAATCACAGCGTTGGGTGACTCGGTCGAACAAGCACGCGAGCGTGCCTACGCTGCCATCAACCAAATTCATTTCGATGGCTGCCATTTCCGGCGCGATATTGCTCTGCGCCCCCCTGACACATAGAGTCTGCGCCCGTCGGATGAAGACAAAAACAATTGTAGCTGGCGTGGTTCTGGCCGGGATCGCGTCTGCGGTTTTTTCTCAAACACCGAGTCCGTCGGCGCAGCCGAGCGCGTCGACTGACCCAAAAACAACGGTCGATTCCCTCGCACCGGCGGAAATCGACGAAACAATTCGTGCACTGAAATCCAATTTCGTCGATCCGAATGCGCTCAAGGATCAGGAGATTAATCGAGCGACGCTGGAAGGTTTACTGGCGCGTTTGCGCGGCGGCGCAATGCTTTTGCCTGGCAAAACCACGAACCCGGAAACGCCCACGCCTTTTTATGGCGAAGTGCTGGGAAATCATATTGGCTACATTCGCATCGGATCGCTCACCACTGACAACCTGCACGCGATGGAGAAAGCGCTGACGGATTTCATCTCGAAAAAAGTGGACGCGCTGGTGATTGATTTGCGTGCCACCGGTTCTAACGATTTCGATATCGCGGCGGAAACGACGAAACGTTTCGCGGCGAAGGGCAAGCCGTTATGGACGGTGCGCAAGACGGCGGCGCATCAGGACCGCACATTTACGAACGAACGCGATCCGGTCTTTCAGGGAACCGTTATGGTGTTGATCGACGGCGAAACATCGGGCCCGGGAGAAGCGATGGCGGCGGCGCTGAAAGCGCACGGACAAGCCTTGTTGATCGGGCAGCCAAGCGCGGGGCGCGCAGTGGAGTATTCGGACTTTCCACTTTCGAGTGGAAAAATACTACGTATTGCAGTCGGTGAAGTCATCGGCCCAAATGGGCAATCACTTTTTCCCGGTGGTGTGAAACCGGATTTGCCGGTGGAATTGTTGTCCGTGCAAAAGCATCAAATCTTTGCCCTAAGCATGCAACGCGGTCTAACGACTTTTGTATTCGAACCCGAACGACCGCATTTTAACGAAGCCGCGCTCATCGCCGGCACCAATCCCGAGCTCGATATCCGGCAGCAGCGGCGCAATCCAGACGAAAATCTGCATGACGCAGTATTGCAGCGTGCAGTGGACGTGATTACCTCGCTGGCGGTTTTTCAAAAACATTAACGTGGAAACGCTCGAGCAACGCCTCGGCTACGAGTTTCGCAATCCGAGCTTACTCAAAGAGGCTCTGACTCATCCCAGTCTCGGTCACGAAAAACAGCGCTATCACGAGGACAATCAACGCTTGGAATTTCTGGGCGATGCTGTCCTTCAGCTTGTCATAACGGAATATCTCTACGCTCATTTTCCACGGGAACAGGAAGGACCGCTCACGAAATTGCGCGCGCGCCTGGTTTCGCGGGACGCGCTCAAGGCGCATGCCCAATCGCTCGATCTTGGAGGGCATTTGTTGATGGGGCGTGGCGAGGAAGCAAGCGGCGGGCGTGTGCGGGCTTCGACTCTGGGCGACGCTTTCGAGGCGATTGTCGGCGCGATTTATCTCGATAGCGATTTCCCTACAGCGCGCGACTTTGTTTTGCGCGAGGCGCGCGGGGCCCTCGAGCAAGTGCGAGAAGAACCGATCGACATCAATCCCAAAGGCCAGCTTCAGGAAATTTTGCAAAGCGTCGCCATGAGCGGGCCGACCTATGAAGTGCTTTCGGCGACGGGGCCTGAACATGCCAAGACCTTTGTTGTTGAAGCGCGCTGGGAAGGGCTTGTCCTTGGTCGCGGCACCGGCTTGAGCAAACAGGCGGCGGAGGTCGAGGCAGCACGCGATGCTCTCGAAAATAAGCTTTGGGAAAAGAAGTAATCGTCATTCCGAATGCGTCCCTCAAGCCATTCGTATTGTCATCCTGAGCCGCGCAGACGGCGAAGGATCTCTCATTGCTCGAGAATGTATCTCCCGGTTGAGAGCTCCCTCATCGTCTGCGCGATTCGGGATGACGCGGCAGCGCTTGGCGCGATCCGCTACACTCGTGGGTTGAGGGCGAAGATTTTCCCGCGTCCAGATTTCCAAACGAAATGAGAGCGAATGGCGGAGGAAACAATTTTCTTCGCAACCGCGATTGCACGAGGCAGCTCCGCACCCTTCGCCAATTCCGCCGCAATCGCTGCCGAATAAGTGCAGCCGGTTCCGTGCGTTTTCACGCCTGGTAGAAATGCCGCCGAATATTCCGTGGTGCGATCGCCGGAAGAGAAGACATCGATCGCTCGTCGCCCACGGAGATGACCGCCTTTTAATAAGACGGCGGTGCCATATTTTGTTGCCAGCGTTCTCGCCGCTCGATGCATTGCGGCCAAATCTCGAATCGGATGGCCCAGCAACCCTGCTGCCTCGTCCAGGTTGGGCGTGATCAAGGTCGCGAGCGGGAAAAGATCGCGTTGGTAAATCCGGATTGCCTCGGGCTCAAGCAAGACGCGACCGCTGGTTGCAATCATCACTGGATCGACCACTAGCCGGCGCCGTTTTACCTTGCCCAAACTCCGCACCACCTGCGCAACGATTTCTGCATTGCAAAGCAAACCAGTCTTGATCGCTGCGATCGGGAAATTCTTTAGTAAAAGCTCGATCTGTTCGCGCACGATTTCTGGATCGGCCGGCTGGATCCGCGAAACTTTCCCCGGCGTTTCCGCGACGATGCAGGTGATCGCGGTAAGTCCGTAAACGCCGAGCGCGGTAAACGTTTTCAGGTCCGCTTGCGCGCCGGCGCCAGCGCTACTGTCCGAGCCGGCAATGGTGAGGGCGACGGGGACTTTTGACGTTTGACGTTTGATTTTTGATTTAATGCAGCAATACCCTGCGCTGCTTAATTTGACAGGGCAAACCATCTCGATTGCCGAACGCGTCCCTACAGCGGCAGTCTGTGACCGCCGCGGGATTTGCTAGTGAGCTCCGGGTGGTGATAGACCCTTACAGAAACCTACGCGCCGTCGCTACCAATGGCCTCGACCGGGCAACCTTCCATCGCCTCCTTGCAGAGCGTTTCTTCCTCAGGCGATTCCGGTTGCTTGTATACGTAGGAATGTCCACCGTCGTCGTTACGACGGAAGTTCGCGGGCGCGGTTTCACGACAAAGATCGCAGTCTATGCACTGGTCGTCGACGTAGAACTTTCCTTCGACATTCTCGGGATATTTATTTGCGGCGTCGGCCATTTTTTAAAGCTGGTAAAAACGTCAGGGAAGGTAGGAATTGACGCAATGGCTTTTTACCACGCGCAACCGCACCCAATCTTGAGCGCGAAGAGAGTATAACATGGGTCCGCGCTCAAAAACAGCAGTTCGCCGGACGCTACGCGCTTTTGCGCTGGAACTCGTAATCTACGCCGCGCTCGTCACGGGCTATTTTTTCGCTGTTTTACACCTTCTCGGTGGCTGGCTGGTGCAACTCGAGACCCAGCACATTCGGGTTTACGCTGTCGTCGCCATCCTTCTGATAATCGGACAAGCCGTTGTCCTTGAATGGGTTACAACCGGTTTGTTGCGTCTCCTGCGCGGAGGTCGCTCCGAATAATGTTTTTCCCGATCTCACACGCGCACGTTAATCCGATCTATCTCATCGTAGTCGGGTTCGTGATCGGCGTTCTCGGTGGGTTCTTCGGCGTGGGCGGAAGTTTTATCGCCGGACCAGCGCTGCGCCTCGCTGGCATCGATTGGAATTTCGCTGTCGGTACCGATTTGGCTCACATCGTCGGCAAATCTGTGGTGGCGGCGAAGCGTCACCGCGCGCTCGGCAACGTCGATCTGCGTCTCGGATTTATCATGGCACTCGGCACCATCGGCGGCGCGGAAGTGGGCGCGCAATTGATTCAAATGTTAAAGCGCGCTGGGAACGTCAACTTTGTCGTCAGCGTTGTCTCCATCGTCATCTATCTCGGCATATCGACTTTCATGCTCTGGGAAAGCTGGAAAACCCTTGCCCGGTCGAAAAGATCCACTGCCGCGCGAAAATCCACCACGCCTGCCGCCAAATCTGACGATTCCGCATTCCAACATGTGACCAAAGCCATTCAGCGCTGGCGCATCCCGCCGATGATTTCGTTGCCGGCATCGGGGGTCACCATCTCACTTTGGATCATTCTGCTGGTCGCCTTTGTCGGCGGATTATGCAGCGGATTTCTTGGCGGCGGTGCTGGCTACATCCGTATGCCCTCGATGGTCTATGTCCTCGGAATTCCGACCCATCTCGCGGTCGGCACCGATCTTTTTGAGATCATTATTTCCGCCAGCTACGGGACTTTTAGCCACGCGATCAAGGGTAACGTCGATATTTTGATTGCGCTTGTCATGCACACCGGCGCTGCCATCGGCGCGCAATTGGGGGCGATCTCGACGCAATATTTCGCTGGCCCGAAAATCCGCCTCGCCTTTGTTCCGCTCCCATTGATTGGCGCGGCTATTGTCATTTACACGATGTTTTCCGGTCACAAGCTATGAACATCCTGATTTGCAGTGATGGCACCCCCGCCTCTGACAACGCCGCGCGGCTCGGGGGTTTATTGGCCGGCGCGACCCAGGCCCGGGTCACCCTCCTGGGCATCGCGGAAAATCCGAGTGACGAACAACCACTCCGACGAGCTCTCGATCAAGAGACTGACATTTTGCGACGAACCGGCGTCGAGCCCAAAACCGCGATCCAACCGGGTGAGCCGACTGCCCAAATACTCGGCGAAACCTCCGTCAAAAAATACGACCTCATTGTTATCGGCTCCCGCCGGAGAAATGCATCCGGCCGCACCTACGAAATCATTAAAGCAATTGAGCCGCCGGTGCTGGTCGCGATCGGAGCCTGCGAGCGGCTCTCGCGCATTCTCCTTTGCAGCGGCGGCAAACATTTTATCGACGACGCGGTTCGGCTCACCGGCACGCTGGCCGCCGCGCTACACGCAGAAGTCACCTTGTTCCATATAGTGGCCGAGCCTCCCGCCATTTACGCGCACCTCGTGCGACTGGAGGAAAACGTGGATGCTTTACTCGCTTCGGGTTCCGAGCTTGGTCGTAATTTACTGGCGGAAAAGAAAGCGCTCGAAAAACTCGGCGTCGTCGTCAATGTGCGGGTGCGGCACGGCTTCGTCGTTGATCAACTTCTGGATGAGATGCGCGAAGGCAATTACGACATGATCGTTTCCGGTTCCTCGCGCGCACGTGGCCCATTGCGGCACTACATCATGGGCGATGTCACGCAACACATCCTCGACTCTGCCGAATGCTCGGTGCTGGTGGCTCGTTATCGACCGCCCGGCCCGGCCAAAGGTTTGTGGCAGTCGCTCGCCAGGCTCTTCCGCTAGAAGCAATCTCTCGCCCGGTAGCCACGGCGCTCCCTCCCCGTGTCCCAAAGCCTGGGATGCCCCGACGGAGCGGACGGCTACAATTTTTTTGAGATGCCGCTCAGTAACGGCGTGGCAGCGATTGACGGCGGTTACATTTCTTCTAGTGAGATCTCCCCGCGCATTAGTCCTTCCCCCACTAATAACGCGTCGATCGGATAAGCCGCTATCCGCTTCAAATCCGCCATCGTTCGGATGCCGCTTTCGCCGACGATTGTGATCCCTCGAGGAATTTCCGGCAGCAATTTCTCCGTGGTTGCGAGATCAACTTCCAGCGTCGTCAGATTGCGGTTGTTTATCCCGATAATTTTGGCGCCGGCATCAACCGCCATCCCGATTTCGTCGCGCGTGTGCACCTCGACCAGCACGCTCATTTTATGTGTCGTCGCGAAGTGATGGAGCGCATTTAGTTGGTCCGACTTGAGTGCGGCAGCGATCAACAGAAGGGCGTCGGCCCCGATTGCGACCGATTCGAGAATCTGCGCTTCATCGATGATGAAATCCTTGCGCAAAACCGGCAGCGCCACGGCCTGTCGCACCGCGATCAAATGTTCAGGTTGGCCGCCAAAATAGTTTTGCTCAGTCAAGACCGAGATGGCGTTGGCTCCGCTGGCCGCATAATTTTTTGCGGTTTCCACTGCGTCGTAATTTCCTACGATTAGGCCGGCGGAAGGCGACGCCTTTTTTGTTTCCGCGATGATTCGCACGCGATCGCGGCGCTGAATTGCAGCGGCGAAATCACGGAAATCGCGGCGCCTTTTCGCCAGGACGCGGAATTCGCGCGCGCGCTTTTTCGCTGCGGCGATCTCGTCAGCTTTCGCCGCAATTATTTTCTCCAGCCAATTCACAATTCTAAGGCGTCTGTGCCGGACGCTACCTGTTCCGTGCGAACGGCGCGATATTTACGCTGTAGCGGCGGTCTATGACCGCCGACAATGTTGCATTGGATTCGGCGGTCATAGACCGCCGCTAC
>Ga0137403_10003980_pt1 | contig 17536 bp, 17 predicted proteins | sample CZOMad2_1_16fung_FD_122057 | JGI IMG/M metagenome (GOLD analysis project Ga0137403, IMG submission 122057) | Vadose zone soil fungal communities from Angelo Coast Range Reserve, California, USA - CZOMad2_1_16fungal (Hybrid Assembly) | ecosystem: Environmental > Terrestrial > Soil > Vadose zone...
GTGAGCACCAGCACCACCGCCGCCGCGAGGCCGGCCACCGGTCCCAGCGCGACCACGACGCCGAACGGCAGCGCGCGGATGATGGGCGGCGCCAGCAGCGCGCCGGCGACCATGCCGACGCCGTACGTGGCCAGCGTGGCGCCGACGCCGAAGGCGGACAGACCGAGCCGATGGACGGCGTAGGGCACGTAGACGGCCTGGAGCATGAAGAACGCGGTGTTGAACACGAGCTGCGTGATGAACACCGGCCGCAGCAGCGGGTGGCCGAACACGAACGCGGCGCCGTCACGCAGGTCGTGCAGCACGCGATGCGAAACGCGCGCGGGCCGGGGCGGCTCGCGCAGCCCGGCGAGCAGGACGACGGCGCACGCCGACAGCGCGGCCGCGAACCCGAAGGCAGGCGCCCCGCCCGTCCAGCCGACGAGCGCGCCCGCCAGCGCCGGCCCCGACGCGAAGGCGACCGTGCGCGCCAGCTCGATCCGTCCGTTGGCGGCGGCCAGGGCGGCGGCCGGCACCAGCGCCGGCACCAGCGCGGGCGCGGCCACGCTGTACGCGACGGTCCCACACGCGCCGACGAAGCCCAGCAGCGCGAGCCGCGGCAGCGTCAGCAGGCCGAGCGGCGCGAGCGCGAGCACGCCGGCGAGCGCGAGCGCGCGCATCGCCTCGGCGCCGGCCATCAGCCGAGGGCGAGACATCCGGTCGGCCAGCACGCCCGCGGGGACGGAGAGCACGAGGAACGGAAGCGTCTGCGCCGTTTGCAGCAAGCCGGTCTCGCCGGCGCCGGCGCCGAGGGCAAGCACGGCAATCATGGGCGCGGCCGCGAGCGCCACCTGCTCAGCGGACTGCGCCGCGAGATTGGACCACGCCAGCCGGTTGAACGCCGACGGCAGCTTCCTCACGAGCCTCAACGTACCGGCGCCGCACCGACGCAGCACTCCGCATGTTGCTCCCGAATTCCGCACGCGACGCTACCTTAGCTGGTTCGAGCGCCGGCTTTGCCGGCGCAATCCTGGTTCTGGGGGGAGGCAGGTCGGAGCGCGCCGTCAGGCGCGCGACGACCGTCGGAAGGGGGGCGAAGCCCCCCTCCGAGGAGGCGGCGAAGCCCCCCTCCGAGTATCAGCGCACGTCGAGCGTCTCGCGCAGGCCGTCGCCGACGAGGTTGATGGCGAGCACGGTCAGCGCGAGAAAGAGGCCGGGGAAGAGGATGATCCAGAACGCCAGCTGCACGTACGTCTTGCCCTCGGCCATGATGTTGCCCCACGACGGGATGTGGGGCGGCGTGCCGGCGCCGAGGAAAGACAGGTAGGCCTCGAACAGGATGGCCGAGGCGCAGATGTAGGTGGCCTGCACGATGAGCGGCGCCAGCAGCGCCGGCAGCATGTAGCGCAGCAGAATGCGCGGCGTGCGCGCGCCGAGCGCGCGGACGCCCTCCACCATCGTGTGCTCGCGCAGCGAGAGCACGGAGGCTCGCACGACGCGGATCACCCGCGGGATCTCCGGAATCACGAGCGCGATGATGACGTTGCGCACGCTCGCTTTCATGAGCGCCATGAGGGCCAGCGCGAGCAGGATGGCCGGAATCGCCATCAGCCCGTCCATCACGCGCATCATGACGGCATCGAGGCGGCGATAGAAGCCGATGACGAGGCCGAGCGTGGTGCCGATCAGCAGGCTCACGATCGACACGGTGGCGCCGACGATCAGCGAGATGCGCGTGCCGTAGATCGTCCGCGTGTAGACGTCGCGCCCGAAGTTGTCGGTGCCGAACCAGTGCCCGGTCACGGGACTGGTCAGGCGCTCGGCCGGGCGCATCTCGAGCGGATCGCCGGTCCACCAGAGCGGCGCCAAGAGCCCGGCCACGACGATGACCGCGAGCACGACGAGGCCGACCACCAGCGTGGGCTGTCTTCGAACGAACCGAATGATCCGGGCGCCGCGCGACAGATGGTCCGGTTCGAGCGCCGGCTTCGCCGGCGCCATCCCGGGGGGAGGTTCGGAAGGGGGGCGGAGCCCCCCTCCGAGTCTAGTATTTAATGCGTGGGTCGACGACGACATAGACGAGGTCCACCACGAGGTTGAGCAGCACGTAGACGCCGGAGACCACGAGGATGACGCCCTGGATCACCGGATAGTCACGCCGGATGATCGCGTCCACCGTGAGGCGGCCGAGCCCCGGCAACGCGAACACGCTCTCGGTGACGACGGCGCCACCGATGAGCAGCGCGAAGCCGAGGCCGATGATGGTGACGATGGGCAGGGCGGCGTTCTTGAGCGCGTGGCGCACGAGCACGCGGCGCGGCGCCAGCCCCTTGGCAAACGCCGTGCGGATGTAGTCCTCGCTCAGCACGCCCAGCATCGAGGCGCGCGTCATGCGGGCGATGAGCGCCATGAACACGAGCGACAGGGTGATGGCCGGCAGGATCAGGTGGCGCAGGAAGGGCCAGAGGCCGCGCTCGATGGGCTGAAAGCCCTGCACGGGCAGCCAGTGCAGCGACACCGCGAAGACGTAGACGAGCACGAAGCCCAGCCAGAAGGTCGGCATCGAGAAGCCCGACACCGCGAACACCATCACCGCGCGATCGATCAGCGAGCCCTTCTTCCACGCGGCGAGCACGCCGAGCGGCACCGCCACCCCGACGCTGATGAGCATGGACATGAGCGTGAGCGCGATGGTCGCTTCCGCGCGCTGGCCGATGAGCGTCGTCACGGGCAGCCCGGAATAGATGGACGTCCCGAGATCGCCGCGCACGATACGGCCGAGCCAGATGCCGACCTGGGTGACGAACGGCTGGTCGAGGCCGAGCTTGGCGCGGATCTTCGCGACGTCCTCGGCCGTCGCGTAGTCGCCGGCGATGATGACGGCGGGATCGCCCGGCGTGACGTGCAGCAGCGCGAAGACGGCGATGGCCACCACCCCCATCACGGGGATGGTGGCCACCAGCCGGCGAACGATCTCCGGAACCACGGTCAGGCGATCGACACGTTCCAGAACAGCGGCGCCGGGAACGGCAGCACGCCGCTCACCGATTTGCGGTAGGCCGTCGGCAGCACCCACTGGCCGAACGGCACGTACATCACCTCGTCGTAGGCGATCTTCTGGATCTCCTCGGCCAGCTGCTTCTGCCTGGCCCGGTCCGTCGCGCGCGCCCACTGGATTTTCAGCTCCTCGATGCGGCCGTTCTCCGGCCAGCCGAACCACGCGCCGTCGCCGGCGCCCGAGATGCCGGCGTGAACGGCGGGGTTGATCACGTCCGAGGCGATCCACCACGTGAACAGCAGGTTCCAGCCGCCGTGCCCCGGCGGCTCCTTCTTCGCGCGGCGCGCCACCACCGACGACCAGTCCATGGCCTGTAAATCGACGTTGAAGCCGATCTGGCTGAGCAGCTCACGGGTGACGAGCGCCGAGCCGTGGGTGAGCGCGATATCGGTGGCGTCCAGCACCACCACCGGCCGGCCGTCGTAGCCGGACTCCTTCACGAGCTGCCGGGCGCGGTCGAGGTCCGGCTTGCCGGGGGCGCCCGCCGCCGACTCGAACGGCCCGCCGCAGGAGAACAGCGCGGGACACGTGCGGTAGTACTTCTCGACGCCGATGGCCGCCTTCAGGTATTTCGACTGATCGACGCTGTAGAGGAGCGCCTGCCGCGCCTTCTTGTTGTTGAAGGGCGGGTGCTTGTGGTTCGGGCGGATCCAGCCCTGCGTGCCGCGCGGGTCGGTGACGAAGGTGGCGAGGGCCGGGTTCGCCTCGATCTTCGGCACGAAGTCGAGCGGCGGGTTCTCCCACCAGTCGATCTCCCCCGCCTCCAGCGCGGCGTTGGCGGTGGCGTGATCCGGCATGTAGCGCCAGACGACGCGATCGAGGTGCACCACCTTGCCGCCGGTGGAGCCGCTCGGCTTCTCCTGGCGCGGCACGTAGTCCGGGTTCTTCACGTAGACGACCTGGTTGCCCGGCTGCCACTCGTCCTTCACAAATCTGAAAGGGCCGGAGCCGATCGTCTCCTTGATCGGCTCGTTCTCGGACGTGGCCGCGATCCGGGCCGGCATGATGAACGGCACGTTCGACGACGGCTTGCCGAGCGCGTCGAGCACGAGGCCGAACGGCTCCGACAGCTCGAGCGTGAACGTCTTCTTGTCCGCCGGCGCCAGCTTCGCGGTGTGGGCGGCGAGCAGCCGGCCGAGCGGGTCGCGCTTCGACCAGCGCTTGAGTGACTCCACCGCGTCCTCGGCGGCCACCGCGGCGCCGTCGTGGAACTTGAGGCCGTCGCGCAGCGTGAATGACCACTTCAGACCCTTGTTCGTCGACGCGTACTTGTCCACCATCTGCGGCTTGATGGCGAGGTGCTCGTCCGTGCCGAAGAGGGTGTCGTAGATGAAGTACGCGTGATTGCGGGTGATGTAGGCGGTGGTCGCGATCGGATCCAGCACCTTGAGATCCGCGTGCGGAATGAAGCGGATCGTTCCGCCCTTTTTCTGCGCGTGAGCGCGCGGCGCGCCCAGCGTGGCCGCCGCCGCGGTGGCGGCGGCGCCCCCGAGAAACCCGCGGCGGCTGAGCCCCGCCATGACCTACTTCTTCTCCTGCGCCACGGCCGCCTCGGCCGCCTTGAAGCCCACCTTGCTGTGCGTGCCGTCACAGAAGGGCTTCGTGACGGAGCCGCCGCAGCGGCACAGCGCGATGCGCGGCCCACGCGCGCTCGTGTCGATCTTCGAGCCGTTGACATCGATCAGCTCGAAGTCGCCTTCCACCAGATACGGACCATTGGGGCGGATCGTGATCTTGGTCGGCATTCGGACCGTCCTCCTCGGAGTGGGAATTGCGGACAACGATAGCACGGCCCCCCGGCGTAGACTGGGCCCGATGACGGACCCGGGCGAGATCCTCCTCGTCGCCTGCTACGAACTGGGGCACCAGCCGCTCTCCGTCGCCTGGCCGGCGGCGTTCCTCGAGCGCGCGGGCTTCCGTCCGGCCGTGATGGACCTCTCGGTGGAGCCGTTCGACGCAGACAAGGTCCGGCGCGCGCGCCTGGTGGCGGTGGCGGTGCCGATGCACACGGCGCTGCGACTCGGCGTCGCCGCCGCCGCGCGCGTCCGCGCGGCAAATCCTGACGCGCACATCTGTTTCTACGGCCTCTACGCCGCGCTCAACGCGGAGTACCTGACGTCACAGGGCCACGCCGACTCGGTGCTGGCCGGCGAGCTGGAGGATGCGCTCGTCGCGCTGGCGCGGCGGCTTCCCGATCCGGGCCCGCGCGTGCGCCTCGTCCGGCTCGACTTCCCCGTGCCGGCGCGGGCCGCGCTGCCCGCGCTGAAGAAGTACGCGCACCTCGACCGCGAGGGCGCGTCGCACCTCGTCGGCTACGTGGAGGCCAGCCGCGGCTGCAAGCACGGCTGCCGCCACTGCCCGATCCCGCCCGTCTACGGGCGGCGCTTCTTCGTCGTCCCGCCCGAGGTCGTGCTGGCCGACGTCCGCCAGCAGGTGACGGCCGGCGCCGCGCACGTGACCTTCGGCGATCCGGATTTTCTCAACGGCCCGCGCCACGCCCTCGCGGTGGCGCGCGCGCTGCACGCCGAGTTCCCCGCGCTGACCTTCGATTTCACGGCGAAGATCGAGCACCTGCTGCGTGAGCGCGCGCATCTCGCCGAGCTCGCCGCGCTCGGCGCGCTGTTCGTCGTGTCCGCGGCCGAGTCGCTCGACGACGCGGTGCTGGCCATCCTGGACAAGGGGCACACGCGCGCCGACATCGAGACGGCGCTGGCGGTGACGCGCGCGGCCGGCCTGTCGCTGCGGCCGACGTGGGTCGCCTTCACGCCGTGGACGACGCTGGCGGGCTATCGCGCGTGGCTCGACTTCATCGCGACCGAGGGCCTCGTGGACGCCACCGATCCCGTGCAGTACGCGCTGCGGCTGCTGGTGCCGCCGGGCTCGTGGCTGCTGCAGGAGCCCGCCATGCGCCGGCACCTTGGGCGGCTCGTTCCCGACGGCTTCCACTACGAGTGGACGCATCCCGATCCGCGCGTGGACGCGCTCCAGGCGGACGTCGCCGCCGTGGTGGCCGCCGTCGCCGACCGGCGCGAGGATGCCGCGCTCGGCTTCGACCGCGTCCGCGCGCTGGCCGCGGCGGCGGCGGGAGCCCCGGCGCCGGCGTCCGTCGGGCTGGCGCCCGATCGCCGCCGGCCGCCGCGGCTGAGCGAGCCGTGGTTCTGCTGAGCGGAGCCGCGAGAGGGCCAGTTGGCCCTTACCGGGAACGAGCGTACAGTACCTGTTTGAGAGGTGATGACATGAGCGAGCAGGCCACGCCCGATCTCAAGACCCGCGTGCAGGAGCTGATCGACACGATGATCAACCCCGCCGTCGCGGGACACGGCGGCTTCGTCGAGCTGATCGACGTCCAGGACAACCGCGTCTACCTGACCATGGGCGGCGGCTGCCAGGGCTGCGGCGCGGCGGACGTCACGCTCAAGGCGGGCATCGAGCGCCTGATCAAGGAAGAGCTTCCCGAGGTCAGCGAGGTGCTCGACACGACCGATCACTCGCAGGGCACGAACCCCTACTACACCGCCGGCAAGTCCTGATCCGGCCGTGGGCGGGAGCGCGCGACTGCTGCTGCTCCTGCCCACGCGCACGTACCGCACCGAAGACTTCATCGACGCCGCGCACACGCTCGGCGTCGATCTGGTGTGCGCCTCCGAAAAGCCGAGCACGCTCGAGACGCTTGCTCCCGACAGCCTGCTGACCCTCGACTTCGGCGACGCGGCCGAGGCCGCGGCGCGCGTGGCGGAGTGGAGCGCCGGGCGCCCGCTGGCCGCCGTGGTCGGCGTGGATGACGTCACCGCCGCCGCCGCCGCCGCCATCGCCGAGCGTCTCGGGCTGCGGGCCAGCGCGCCGGCCGCCGTCGCCGCCGCGCGCGACAAGTTCCAGATGCGCCAGTGCCTGGCCGCGGCCGGCCTGCCGGTGCCGCGCTTCCGGCGCATCGCGCTCGGCGAGAACCCCGTGCTGGCCGCGCGCGGTGTGGCGTTTCCCTGCGTGCTCAAGCCGCTGACCCTGTCGGCCAGCCGCGGGGTCATCCGCGCCAACACGACCGAGCAGTTCGTCGTGGCCTTCAAGCGCATCGCGGCGCTGCTCGCCCGCGACGACGTCGCGGTCACCGGCGACGCCGCGCGCTATCTGCTTGCCGAGGAATACGTGCCCGGCCTCGAGGTCGCCCTGGAAGGCCTGCTGATCGGGGGAACGCTGCACGTCCTGGCGCTCTTCGACAAGCCCGACCCGCTGGAGGGGCCGTTCTTCGAGGAGACGATCTACGTGACGCCCTCGCGCCTGCCGGACCGCGTGCAGCGCGCCATCCGCGCGACCGCCGCCGCCGCCTGCGCCGCGCTGGGGCTGACCGAGGGGCCGGTGCACGCGGAGCTCCGCGTGAACGACGATGGGCCGTGGGTGCTCGAGGTCGCCGCGCGCTCCATCGGCGGGCTCTGCTCGCGCACGCTGCGGTTCGGCACCGGCATGACCCTGGAGGAGATCATCCTGCGCCACGCCCTCGGCTGGACGATCGACACGCTCGAGCGCGAGCGGCCGGCCGCCGGCGTGATGATGATCCCGATCCCGAAGGCCGGTGTGCTGAACACCGTGCAAGGCCTCCACGAGGCCAAAGCCACGCGGCTCGTCGAGGACGTGGTCATCAGCGCCCACGTCGGGCAGGAGGTCGTGCCGCTCCCCGAGGGGTGGCAGTACCTCGGCTTCATCTTCGCCCGCGGCGACGCGCCGGCCGATGTCGAGGATGCGCTGAGGATCGCGCACTCGCGCTTGCGCTTCGGCATCGACTGAAGCCTGTCGGAGTATCGACGGGTGCCACGGCTGGGCCGGGGCGCCCCGAGCGTGTGGGGTTCAGAGGAGCGCCCCGGCTGTGCCGGGGCGCTCCGAACGTCGGGGGGTTTGGGGGGCCATCTCGGGGCCCCCCATCTCACTAGACGTGCGCGTGCGCGCCGTTGAGCGCCGGCGCGTGCGTCGCCTGCAGGCGGCGATGGACCTCGGTCAACGGCTTCTGAAGATCGCTCAGCTGGCCGAGCACGGCCGCGAAGGTCTCCGCCGTCGCCGCCTGCTCGTTGCGATGGTGCTGGAGCTCGGCGACGAGGCCCGCCACCTCACGGCGCAGCCCCTCGACCTCGTGCCGCATCCGCTGGCAATCCTCCTCCGAGGCGACCAGCCGCGTCTTGAGGCGATCCCGGTCGTCGAGATACCCCGGGATCAGGCGCCCCAGCAGGTACTGACTCTCTTCGAGCCACCGATCGACGCGTTGGCGGTCCTCGAAATCCACGGGCACATCATTCATCATCTGCCTCCTGTCATCGGGTCGTGAGGGCGCGATCGGGATCGACGCTGGGCTCTCGCCGAGACGAACGACGGTGACTCCGTGACCGAGCACCGCCGCACGCCGCGAGCCGGCCGGGGCCGGTCGCGGGGTCTTGCGGCGGTCGACGAGCACGGAGGTGGCGGGATCGCCCTTGAAGCGCTGCTCGAGATATTCGAACAGCACGAGGTCGGAGGCTGGAACGACGACGAGATATTCGTTCATCGCCACGTCCGACACGGCGCCACTCTACCAATGACTCGCGCTCGCTCCAAGCAATCTTCCGGCGTGAGCGATCTCGACCGTCGTCATCGATCAGGCCCTCGTGAGCGCCGGGACGGCAAGGCCGGCGAAGGTGAGTCCGATCGCCGCGTCGGTCTCGTCGTACCACTCGGCCTCGTGCAGCAAGTTGATGGTGCCGAGCACGCGGTCGTTCCACACCACGGGCAGGTTCAGCACCGAGGCGCAGCCGAGCGAGGCGATCAGCTCGTGGTCGAAGAACACGGAGCGGATGTCGGCGGCCGTGCGTCCGAGGTAGGGTCGGCGCTCTTCGAGCACCCGGCTCGACCAGAACGTCGGGTTCAGCGCCTTGCGGCCGGCGACGGGATAGGCGGCCGGCCGGTTCGTCCACACGCGCTCGGACTCGCCGGTGCCGGCGTGGTAGCGCATGATCGTGAACAGCTTGTGGCCGAGCACCGCGTGCAGCGCCGTGTCGAGAGCGGCGTAGGTGGCGGCGGGCTGGTCCGGCCGCGCCATCGCGGCGGCGACGGCGGCCAGGTGGGGGACCGGGTCGACGCGGGGGACGCGACTCAACGCGACGCCTGCACCGGCACGATCGCCTCCGGCAGGAGGCCGCGCGGCCGTACGCGCAGGACCACGAGCAGCGCGGCGCCGATCAGCGCCTCCCGCAGCGCCGCCACCTGCACCGGCGCCAGGCCGACCAGCCAGCCGGTGGCGAACCGCGTGCCCTCCATGAGGAAGATCACGAGGGCGGCGCCGAGGACGGCGCCGACGTTGTTGCCGGTGCCGCCGGCGGTGAGCGCCAGCACCACGTAGATCGTCACCAGGGGCGTGAAGACGTCGGGCGCGATGAACGACGTGTAGTGACCCCACAGCGCACCGGCCAGCCCGAGGATCGCCGCGCTCACCGCGAACGCTTGCACCTTGAAGGCGATGACGCGCTTGCCGGCCACCGCCGCCACCTGGTCGTCGTCGCGAATGGCGCGCAGCACGCGCCCGTAGGGCGAGTGGCGGATACGCTCGCACACGGCGAGGACGGCGAGCACCGCGAGCACGACCATCGCCAGGTAGATGACGTTGAAGGTCTGCGGGGCCACGCGGCCGCGCCAGGGGCCGGGGATGCCCGAGATGCCGTCGGTGCCGTTGGTCAGCCACAGCTCGTTGCTGGCCACGAGGCGCACGACCTCGGAGAAGCCGAGCGTGATGATGGCCAGGTAGTCGCCGCGCAGCCGCGCGGTGGCGAGCGCCACCGCGGCGCCGGCGCCCGCCGCCGCCAGCGCGGCGGCCGCGATGCCCACCACGATCGGCGCGCCGGTCTGGCGGCACAGCAGGGCCGAGACGTAGGCGCCGAGGCCGAAGAAGCCGACGAGACCGAGGTTGATCATGCCCGTCATGCCCCAGACGACGTTGAGGCCCAGCGCGAGCAATGCGTAGAGGCCCGCGAAGACGGCCATGGCGACGAGATAGCTGTCCATCAGTAGGCGCGCTCGCCGAGGATCCCGCGCGGCCGGAGCGTGAGCACCAACAGGATGGCGGCGAAGCCGACGACGGTGCGATAGGCCGGCGCGAGGACGAGCAGCGACAGCTCCTCGCCGACCCCGATGGTGAGCGCGCCCACGACGGCGCCGGGGATGGAGCCGAGGCCTCCGACGACGGCGGCGGCGAAGACCGAGAGGATCACGCGAAAGCCCGTGAGCGGATCGATGCTCGTGTCGAGCCCCAGCAGCACGCCGCCGACGCCGGCCAGCCCCATGGCCACGAAGGTGGTCAGCCGCGCCACGCGGTCGGTGTCGATGCCCTTGACCGACGCCAGCGTCGGGTTGTCGGCGACGGCGCGCATGGCCTTGCCCGTCCGCGTGAAGGCGAGGAACAGGAACACGGCGGTCATGGCGACGATGGCCAGGCCGAAGTTCTGCACTTGCTGGGGCGCGATCCTCAGCCCGGCCACCTGCCAGTCGCGGCGGATCGGCAGGGCGTAGCCGCGCAGGTCGTTGCCGAAGACGAAGCGGATGACGTTCTCGAGGACGAGCGTCAGCGCCACCGCCGCGATGGCCGTCGTGAGCGCGCCGGCCGGCCGCAGCGGCTTGAGGATCAGCTCGTCGCTGACCACGCCGGCCACGCCGGCCGCCGCGAAGGCGACGCCGACCGCGAGGGCCGCGGGCAGCCCCAGCGACACGTTGGCGAGCCAGCCGGCGAAGGCGCCGATGGTGAGGTGCGAGGCGATGGCGAAGTTCGGGAAGCGCAGGACGGCGTAGATCGCGGTGAAGCCGATGGCCGGCACGGCGAGGATCGTGCCGGCCATCAGCCCGTTGAGGACGAGCTGCGCGATCTCGCGCGGCACGTCAGCCGATCTTCAGCAGCTTGAACCTGCCCTTCTCGGCCTGCTCGTACCGGAACTTCGTGTCGAGGATGTCGCCGATCTCGTTGAAGTCGCACGGGCCGCTGGCGCCGTCGAAATTGATTTCCTTGCCCTGCGCGAGCAGCTTGAGCCCCTCGGCCGCGCTGTCCACGCGGGCGCCCCCGCCCTGCGAGATCTTCCGCACGTGGTCGCGGATGCCCGTGCCCGTGGCCTCGCCCTTGGCGTGCGCGATGGCGAGGGCCACCAGGCTGATGTGGTCGTGTGTCTGGCACGAGTACGGGTCGAGATCGTCGTTGCCGAGCGCCTGAGCCAGCCGCTTGTAGGCCGACGACTCGATCGAGGGCGACGGCGCGATCGTCCACGTGCCTTCGGTGACCTCCGGCGGCAGGGCGCTGAGGAGCTTCTGGTTGACCGCGTAGGCCTGCGCGATCTTGGCGCCCGTGTAGCCGGCCTTGTAGAGGTCCTTGAGGACGACGGTGACGTCCGCCGTGTAGCCGTTGAGATAGATCATGTCGGGCTTGTCCTTCAGCACCTGGTCGATCTCCGAGCGGTACGTCGTCTTGTCCTTGTCGTAGACGACCGCGGCCACCAGCTCGGAGCCGTGCTTCTTGAGCTCCTCGCCGACCACCTTCTGCGTGGGCAAGGCGAACGGCGCCTGCACGGCCAGGATCGCCACGCGCCTGCTGCCCTGCGCCGCCATGAACTCGGCGAACTTCTTGCCCTGCAGCTGTGTGTTGGGCTGCGTGCGCACGAGGTAGCCCTGGTGCGGCAGCAGCGTGATCGTGTCGGAGCCCGAGACCGTGGTGAGGAACGTCCTGGACTCCCAGCAGAGCGGCGCCACCGCCGTCGTCACCGCGGACGCCCACGTGCCCATGATCGCGGCGACCTTGTCGAGGTCGATCAGCTTGCGCGCCGCGCGCACGCCGGCCTCGGGATTGGTCTGGTCGTCCTCGCTCACCAGCTGGATCTTGCGTCCGCGGACCCCGCCGGCGGCGTTGATCTCGCCGGCCACCCACTGCATCGCCTTGAGCATCGACGGTCCGTAGTTGCCCCCGTTGCCGGTGAGCGGTGTCAGCGTGCCGAGGCGGATCACGCCGCCCTGGCCGCGCGCGACGGCCGGAACGCCGGCGACGGCGAGCGAGACGGCGCCGAGTTCGAGGAATGCGCGACGTGAGAGGCGTTGAGCCATGGCTACCCTCCGAGAAAGATTCGCCGCACGTCGGGATCGCGCGCGAGGTCGGCCGCGGGGCCGCTCTTGCTGTTGCGCCCGTCCACGAGAATATAGCCCCGCCGCGCGATGGCCAGCGCCTCGAGCGCGTTCTGCTCGACCATCACGATGGCCACGCCGTCGCGGTTCACGGCGGCGACGGTGTCGAAGAGCTGCTCGGCGGCGCGCGGGGCCAGGCCCGCCGACGGCTCGTCGAGCAGCAGCAGCGCGGGCGCCACCATCAGCGCCATCGCCATGGCGAGCATCTGTCGCTGGCCGCCCGACAGCGTGCGGGCGGCGTGCCGGCGCTTGTCGGCCAGGACGGGAAAGCGCGCGAAGATCTCGTCGATCCTCCGGCGGCTCCCCTTCGGATCGACGTAGCCGCCCATCTCGAGGTTCTCGCGCACCGTCATCGAGGCAAAGACGTTCTGCTCCTGCGGGACGAACGCCACTCCGAGCGCGCTGATCTCGCGCGCCGGCCGGCCCTGGATGGCCGCGTCGCGCAGCCGGACGCGCCCGCGATGCGGGCGCAGAAGGCCGGCCACCACCTTGAGGAGCGTGGACTTGCCGGCGCCATTCGGCCCGATCACGCTGACGATCTCACCCGCGTCGACGGCGAGGTCGACCCCCTTGAGGATCTCGTCGGTCGGCGAGTAGCCGGCGACCACACCCTCCACGGCGAGGAGCGTCATGCGATGCCCACGCGCCGCCCGAGGTAGGCGGCCTGCACGCGCTCGTCGGCGGCCACCTGCGCGAACGTGCCCTCGGCCAGGTGCCGTCCCGCGGCCATGACGATCACGGGATCGCAGAGCCGCGCGATGACGTCGAGGTGGTGCTCGATCACCAGAAACGTGAGACCCGCCTCGCGCAGGGCGTGGAGGTGCTCGGCGATGCGCCCGGCGAGCGTCGGGTTCACGCCGGCGATCGGCTCGTCGAGCAGGATGAGCCTGGGCTCGGTCATGAGCGCCCGGCCGAGCTCGAGCAGCTTCTTCTGGCCGCCCGACAGGTCGGAGGCCGGCGCGTTGAGCAGCGGGGCCAGGCTCAGCCGCGCCGCGACGTCGAACGCACGCTCGCGGAGCTCGCGCTCGCGCCGTGCCACGCCCGGTGGCCGCGCCACGGCCCGCCACAGCGTCTCGCCGGGCTGGCGGTCGCCGTACAGCATGAGGTTCTCCAGCACCGACAGCCGCGGGAAGCCCCGCGCGATCTGGAACGTGCGCACGAGGCCGCGCCCCGTCACCCGGTGCGGTGCCCAGCCCGTCACGTCGGCGCCGTCGAAGACCACGCGGCCGCCGTCGGGCGGGATCAATCCGGACACGCAGTTGAAGAGTGTCGTCTTGCCCGCGCCGTTGGGCCCGATCAGCCCGGTGATCGTGCCGCCGGTCACGGCGAGATCGACGCCGTCGAGCGCGGTGACGCCGTAGAAGGCGCGGCGCAGGTCGCGGACTTCGAGCAGGGGCACGCGGCGATGATACAAGAGCGGCGGTGGCGCTATATCATGCGCCGACGATGGACTCCCGATGGCTCGCCCTCACGCTCATCTTCGTCACGCGCACGTCCATGGGCGTGCAGTTCCAGTCGATCGCCTCGGTGGGCCCGCTGATCGTCACCGACCTCGGGCTCTCGTACGCGCAGGTCGGCACCCTGCTCGGGCTCTACCTGTTGCCCGGCGTCGCGCTCGCGCTGCCGGGCGGACTGCTGGGCCAGCGCCTCGGCGGGCGACGCGCGCTCGTCGGCAGTCTCGCCGTCATGGTCGTGGGCGGGCTCGTGACCGCCTGGAGCGACGGGTTCGCGGGGGCCGCGGTGGGCCGGGTGCTGAGCGGCAGCGGCGCCGTCCTCATGAACATCCTCCTCGTCAAGGTCACCGCCGACTGGTTCGCGGGCCGCGAGATGGCGACGGCGATGGCGGTGATGCTCACGGCGTGGCCCGTCGGCCTCGGCCTCGCCGCGGCGAGCCTCGGCGGCCTGGCCACGGCCACCTCGTGGCGGACCTCACTCGTCGTCGCCGCCGCGCCCGCCGCGCTCGGCCTCGTCCTCATGGCGAGCGTGTTCCGCGAGGCACCGCAGCGTGCGGCGCCGGGCGCGCGCGCGGCGCTGGGAGCGCGTGACACCGGGCTCGCGCTCGCGAGCGGCCTGGCGTGGGGCGTCTTCAACGCGAGTCTCGTCGCCGTCATCGCCTTCGGCCCCGCGATGCTGGTCGCGCGCGGCGTGTCGCTCGGTCAGGCGGGCTTCGAGGTGAGTCTCGCCATCTGGGTGACGATCGTGTCGGTGCCGCTGGGTGGCGTGCTCAGCGATCGGGTGGGACGGCCGAACGCGTTCATCGTGGCCGGCAGCCTGGCCGGCGCCGCTTTGCTCGGGGCCCTGCCGACGATGCCGGCGGCGGCCGTGGGCCTGCTCCTCGTGGGGATGGTCATCGGGGCCCCGCCGGGGCCGCTGACGTCGTTGCTGCCGCGCGCGCTGGAGCCGGAGCGCCTGGCCACCGGCCTCGGCGTCTCGTACACGATCTATTACCTGATCATGGCCGCCGTTCAGCCGGCCGCAGGACTCCTGCGCGACCGGACCGGCGATCCCGCGACGCCGGTGCGCTTCGCGGCGGTGGCGATGGCCACCACGGTCGTTGGCCTCGCGGCCTTCCGGCTGATCGCGCGCCGCGCCGCCGCTACGTCGCGATCCACGCGGCCATGAGCCGGCCGCCGTAGTCATAGCCGTTGTTGGGCATGAAGTTCTTCACGGGCGCGTCCCACGCCGAGACGACCCTGGCCGAGCCGTTGACGCCGAAGTAGCCCTGCTCGGCGACGTAGCGCTGCACCTCCCAGACGATGTCGCGCCGCTTCGCGACGTCGAACGTGCGGCGCTGGAGCCGGATCATCTCGGTCAGCTTGCCGTCGTTGACGCCGAGGATGTTGAGGGGCGACTCGGGCAAGAAGAGCTGCGCCAGATAACTGTCGGGCTGCGTGAAGATCGCGCGCAGCCCCGCCATCATCTTGTCGAACTTGCCGAAGATCGTGGTGGAGACGTACGCCCCGTACTCCTTGACGTTGAGCTCCGCGTCGATGCCCGCGTCCTTCCAGTTGCGCACCAGGACCTGGACGTAGTCCATGAAGTCCGGGCCGAACCCGGCCGTCGTGTCCACGGTCGTCTTGAAGCCGTTCGGATAGCCGGCGGCCGCGAGCAGTCGCTTCGCGTCCGCGGTGTCGAACCGGTAATCCTTGCGGCCCTCGGGGCCGAGCTGATCGATCGGGATCGACCATTCGCCGAGCGCGGCCGGCACCACGCCCTGCGCCACGTAGTGCCCGAGCGAGAACGCGTTGCTGTCGAAGATGTCCGCGAGGCTGGTCGCGCGTGACAGCGCGCGGCGCACGCGCACGTCCTTGAACGGCTCTCGATTGAGCTTGAAGCCGGTGAGACCCATCACCGGCCACGGGTACTCCACGCTCTGCAATCCGGGCTTCTGCCGCCGCGCGACGTCGAGGTCGAGCCGGCGCACCACCATCTGGTACTCCGGCGCGAAGTCGATCTTGCCACCGAGCCAGGAGGCGAGCCGGGACGATGGGTCGCGGTCCAGCAGGATCTCGACGCCGTCGGCGTAGGGCAGGCCGGGCACGAAGTAATTCGGATTACGGACGTACACGAGCCGGACGTTGGGCTCCCAGCGCTCCAGCATCCACGGCCCCGTGCCGATGGCCGACTCGACCTTCTTGAGGTCGCCGAACTTCTCGACGCACTCGTGGGCCACGAGCCAGGTGGCGGTGGAGGCGAGCATGTCGAGGAACCACGCCGACGGCTCCTTCAGCACGAACCGGACGGTGTGGCGGTCGAGGACGTCGATGTGGTCCACGGTCTCGAGGAACTGCCGATTGGGGTTGCCGGCAATGGTGAGGAAGCGGTCGTACGTGTACTTCACGTCGTCTGCCGTCAGCTCGCGCCCGTTCACGGGGGGCTTGTTGTGCCAGCGGACATCCTTGCGCAGCTTGAAGACGTACGTGGTGTCGTTCGATCGCGTCCAGGACTCCGCCACGTCCGGCTCGATCGGATAGGTGCCGGGCTTCACCGACGGCCCGGCTTTCACCTTGACGAGCCGGCTGTGAGAAAACGACAACGGGATCATCGTCACGAACGACACCGTCGCGTGCGGATCGAACCCCTGCGGGTCCAGCTGCATGGCGAGGCGGAAGACGCCGCCACGCCGCGGGGTCTGGGCGGCCACCGGTTCGACGGTGAGCGCCGCCAATGCGGTGGCCGCCAGCAGGGCGCCGCCGCTCGTCTTCAAGAGCTCGCGGCGTGTCAGCGACGCCATGTGCGCCTCCTTGCCGGACGATGGGACCCGCACAGTTAGAAGGCAGAGGCGGCCCATGTCAAGGGGGGGACGACCGAGTCGAGGGCGCGAATATTGCTTACTCCTCCGCCCCGGCAGAGAAAGGTCTCTGACCAAAATCGCGGAGGGGAAAATCATGAGGAAGATCCTGTCCCTGGTCTTGATCGGAATGGTCGTTTTGGCGCCCGCGATCGCCGCCGCTCAGACCGGTGGCGCGACCGGCAGCGGCGCCACCGGTGCCGGCGGTTCCAGCAGCACGCCCGGATCCACGGGAGGCTCGGGCGCCACCGGCTCGGGCTCGATCTCGACGCCGTCCACCGGTTCGCCCACGTCGCCTTCGGCAAGCCCGTCGTCGAGCGGTACCTCGACCGGCAAGTCGCTGTCGACGATCACGAACCAGGCCGACTGCGACAAGGCGGGCGGTGACTGGCAGGCTTCGACCAGCGTCTGCCAGGCGAAGAAGTAACCGGACGAAGACGAGGTCTCGTCACGCGCTCCACGATGCCGCCGGGCCGCGTGGAGCGCGCGGCGACGACCACCGTGACAGAGGTCGGTGTCGTGCGCTATCGTAGGCACGGGCCGAACGATGGGGCACGCCAGGGCGAATGATCTCCGTGATCTCCGCGACGCGCTCGCCGAGATCCGCGCCCTGCCGTCGGTGACCGAGCGGCGACCCGGCGTCTTCTGGCTGCGGCGAACCCCGTTCCTGCACTTCCACACGACGGGTGGCTTCCGCCGGGCCCACGCGAAGATCGGTACGGCGTGGGGCCCGGAAATCGTCCTGCCGTTCGGCGCCGGTCGGGCGGCGCGGGCCGCGTTCGTGAAAGAGATTCGCGCGCGGTACGACGCGTGCGTGGCGGCGCAGCCACCACCGCGAGGTCGCCGACGCGTTACGCGGTCGCCGCGTACAGCGGACAGCCCGCCGGCGCCGCCGCCTTCTTCTTGGCGATGATGTCGGCGGCATACTTCTCGAGGTAGTGAGTGATCGTCTCCACGCGAATCTTCACCGAGCCCGCCGGCTTCGTCGAGTCGAGGTCCTGGAACGAGAAGAACAGCGTGCCCGAGCGCTCGATGATCTGCTG
>Ga0137403_10003981_pt1 | contig 17529 bp, 15 predicted proteins | sample CZOMad2_1_16fung_FD_122057 | JGI IMG/M metagenome (GOLD analysis project Ga0137403, IMG submission 122057) | Vadose zone soil fungal communities from Angelo Coast Range Reserve, California, USA - CZOMad2_1_16fungal (Hybrid Assembly) | ecosystem: Environmental > Terrestrial > Soil > Vadose zone...
GCGGCGCCGATCTACCAGGTGAACCCGCTCATGGGCGCCGACCTCATCATCGTCGTCTTCGCGGTGGTCGTCATCGGTGGCCTCGGCTCGATCATGGGCTCGATCGTGACCGGCTTCGGCCTCGGCGTCGTGGAAGGCTTCACGAAGGTCTTCTATCCGGAGGCGTCCAACACGGTGATCTTCGTCATCATGGCCGTCGTGCTGCTGGTGCGGCCCGCCGGCCTCTTCGGGCGGGCCTCGTGACCGCGACGGCCGGCGAGTACGTCGGCGCAGCCGCGCCGGTCACGACCGGGATGCCCCTCGCTCAGGTCGCGGCGTTCGCCCTCATGACGGCGGTCCTGGTGGCGGCGCCGTTCTTCGCGTACCCGGTGTTTCTCATGAAGGCGCTGTGCTTTGCCCTGTTCGCCTGCGCGTTCAACCTCCTCATCGGCTACGTCGGGCTCCTCTCGTTCGGCCACGCCGTGTTTCTCGGCACCGCCGGGTACGCCGCCGCGCACTCGGCGAAGATGTGGGGGTTCCGTCCGGAGCTGGCGATCCTCTTCGGCACGGTGGTCGCGGCGGGTCTCGGCGTCGTCATCGGCGCCCTGGCGATCCGGAGCAAGGGCATCTACTTCGCGAACATCACGCTGGCGCTCGCGCAGATGGTGTACTTCTTCTGCCTGCAGGCCGCCTTCACCGGCGGCGAGGACGGCATCCAGTCGGTGCCGCGCGGCTTCTTCCTGGGATTCCTCGATCTGAAGGACACGCTGACGCTCTACTTCGTCGTGCTCGCGGTGTTCCTGGCCGGGTTCCTCCTGATCTACCGCGCGATTCACTCGCCCTTCGGCCAGGTGCTGAAGGCCATCCGTGAGAACGAGGCCCGGGCGATCTCGCTCGGGTATCGCGCCGAGCGCTACAAGCTGCTCGCGTTCGTGCTCTCGGCCACCTTCGCGGGCCTCGCCGGGGCGACGAAGGCCCTGGTCTTTCAGCTCGCGTCCCTGACCGACGTCCACTGGACGATGTCCGGCGAGGTGGTCCTCATGGTGCTCCTGGGCGGCCTCGGCACCGTGTTCGGACCGGTGGTGGGCGCGTTCATCGTCGTGGCGCTGGAGAACTACCTGGCGCACCTCGGGGCGTGGGTCACCGTCGTCCAGGGGGCGATCTTCGTCGTCTGCGTGCTGACGTTCCGTCGCGGCGTCGTCGGTGAGCTCGGCAAGCTCCTGGGGAAATCGCTCTAGCCGGTCGGAGGCCTCATGGCGTACACGGACATCCTCTACGAGAAGCAGGGCGGCGTCGCCTGGATCACCATCAACCGGCCCGAGGTGCGCAACGCCTTCCGCACGACGACCGTCGCGGAGCTGACCGACGCGTTCCTCGACGCGCGCTGGGACGGAGCGATCGGCGTCGTCGTGCTGACCGGCGCCGGCGACAAGGCGTTCTGCTCCGGCGGCGACCAGAAGGAGCGGGGCCAGGGCGGCTACGCCCGGGGCGCCGCCGGCACGCCGAGCGAGCGCCCGATGGACGTGGAAGCGCTGCACAGCGCGATCCGGCACATCCCGAAGCCCGTCATCGCGATGGTCAACGGGTTCGCCGTCGGCGGCGGCCACGTGCTGCACGTGCTCTGCGATCTGTCGATCGCGTCCGAGAACGCGATCTTCGGCCAGACCGGGCCGCGCGTGGGAAGCGTCGACGCCGGCCACGGGACCGGATACCTCGCCCGGGTCGTTGGCGAGAAGAAGGCGCGCGAGATCTGGTACCTCTGCCGGCGATACTCGGCGCAGGAAGCCCTCGAGATGGGGCTGGTCAACCGGGTCGTCCCGCTCAAGGAGCTTCGCGCGGAAGTGGAGCGCTGGTGCGCGGAGCTCCTCGACAAGAGCCCGACCGCGCTCGCGCTGGCCAAGCAGTCGTTCAACATCGACTCCGAGACGCGGGCCGGTGTGGCCCAGTTCGCGAGCACCGCGCTCGGCCTCTACTACCGCACCGAGGAGGCGATGGAGGGCCGGAACGCGTTCGTCGAGAAGCGGCCGGTCGACTTCAAGAAGTTCCGGAAGTGAAGTTTGGCAGAAGTGACAGGAAGGTCCGTCGGTGACGGCCGCGGGTCGTCAGGCTGACACCCGGGCGAGGGTCCCGGCGCCCGATTCCTCTTGAGTTTCCGCCACCTATGCGAGAGCGCCCCCTGGCAGGACGTTTGCCCCTGGAAGGGGCATGATGGAGCGAGGCGTCCGGTCGTTCATCGCTGCGCCCGCCGGCCTCGCGCTCGCCGCCGCGCTGGCCCTGGCCTCGGTGGTGGCGAGCGGAGAAAACGGCCCGGACATTCGCCCGGCGGTCATGGTCGGGGACGATCTGCTGCGCGTTTTCCAGGAGGGCAAGGACGCCGCGGAGCAGGCGGATCCGCCCGAGATCAGCCTGGGTCCCGCCTTCGATCCGCAGCCGGACTACCGATAGCTCCCGGCGCGATGTAGACTGCCGCCCGGCACATGGCCGGGCTCCTCTCCCGCTACTTCGGCTTCCGCGAACGCGCCACCGATCTTTCCACCGAGATCCGCGCGGGCTTCACTACCTTCATGGTGATGGCCTACATCATCTTCGTGAACCCGATCATCCTCGGGTTCACCGGCGTGCCCGGGCTCGACGGCCGCGGCCTGCCGTTCGCGGCGACGCTCACCGTCACGTGTCTCGCCGCGGGCCTGCTCTCGATCGCGATGGGCCTCGCCAGCAACTATCCGTTCGCGCTCGCGACGGGCATGGGGCTCAACGCCGTCGTCGCCTTCGAGCTGGTCGCCAGCCGCGGGCTCACGTGGCCGCAGGCGATGACCGTCGTGTTCCTCGAGGGGCTCGTCATCACGGTGCTCGTGCTGACGCGCTTCCGGGAAGCGGTGATGGACGCGGTCCCGATCGCGCTCAAGCGCGCGATCAGCGTGGGCATCGGCCTCTTCATCGCCTTCATCGGCTTCTTCAGCTCGGGCCTGGTGGCGAAGCCCGCGTCGGGCCCGCTGCCGGTCGGCCTGGGGACGCTCCGCGGTCTGCCGATCGCGGTCTTCGTCATCGGGTTCTTCCTCACGGCATGGCTCATGGCCCGCCGCATGCGAGGCGCCCTGCTGCTCGGCATTCTCGGGACGACCGTCATCGCGATCGGGCTCAACGAGCTCTTCGCCGGAGGCCACGGATTCGCGACGCCGGGCGCGGCGCGCATCCCGCCGGCGATCGTCCGCGTGCCGGACTTCTCGACCTTCGGCCGCCTCGACTTCGGTCTTTTCGCGAAGCTCGGGGCGGTGACGGCCGCCCTCGTGATCTTCTCCATCATGCTGAGCGACTTCTTCGACACGATGGGCACGATCATCGGCGTCGGCGGTCGGGGTGGCTTCCTGGACGCCGGCGGGCGGCTGCCGGGAGCCAACCGGGTCCTCCTCGTCGACTCGGTCGGCGCCATGTTCGGCGGCCTGGCCAATAGCAGCAGCAACACGACCTACATCGAGTCCGCCGCCGGTGTGGCCGACGGGGCTCGAACCGGGCTCGCTCCGGTGGTGACCGGGCTCCTGTTCCTGGCGGCCATGTTCTTCTCGCCGCTGGCCAGCGTCATCCCGGCCCAGGCGACGGCGCCCGCGCTGATCATCGTCGGATTCTTCATGATGGGAATCGTGCGGGAGATCCCGTGGGAGGACTACGAGCAGGCCATTCCCGCCTTCGTGACGATGCTCGCCATGCCGTTCACCTGGTCGATCACGAACGGAATCGGAGCCGGCTTCGTCACCTTCGCCGTGATCAAGCTTCTCCGGGGCCGCGGCCGCGAGCTGCACTGGATGCTCTACCTCACGTGCGGGGCCTTCGTCGTCTACTTCTGCCTGCCGCTGATCGAGGGGGCCGCCAGGTAGGGAGGGCGGCGCCCCCGTTCCGTACCCCCGTTCCGTAAGTCCTCGTTATCCTGACCCAATTTATTGACACGGCCCCGGCGCTTGGCTAGACTCACGCCGCCTGGAGCCGGGCGCGGGCACGAGAGGTAAACCAGCTCCCTCGGCTCTGCCCTCCCTCGAGGCACCGACACCAACACTGACGGAGGCGGTTTGCAAGCACTCGACGCCGAGCGCGACACGTTCCCGAAGCTCGTGCGGGAGAACGCGCGGCGAATCGGCGGCAAGGTCGCGATCCGGGAAAAGGACTTCGGGATCTGGCAGCCGTACACCTGGTCACGCTACTTCGACGAGGCCCGCCTGATCGCGCACGGTCTCGCCTCGCTCGGCTTCGCGCGCGGCGATCGGGTCGCCATCGTGGGAGACAACCGCCCCGAGCTCTACTGGGCGATGATGGCGACCCAGGCGCTCGGCGGCGTCCCGGTCCCGATCTACCAGGACTCCGTCGAGAAGGAGATGGAGTACATCGTCGATCACGCCGAGGCGCGGTTCGCCGTCGTCGAGGACCAGGAGCAGGTGGACAAGCTCCTGAGCCTCCGGGCCCGCTGCCCGCGCCTCACCCACATCGTCTATGACGATGCGCGCGGCATGCGCGCCTACAGCGAGCCCGGCCTGGTGAGCCTGGCCGAGCTCCGCGAGCTCGGCAGGAAGTTCGAGGTCGGCCACCCCGCGCACTTCGATGCCGAGGTCGCCGGGGGCGCCGCGGACGACCTGGCCATCATCTGCTACACGTCGGGAACAACCGGGGTCCCGAAGGGCGCGATGCTGTCGCATCGCAATCTGATCGTGACCGCGCGCAACGCCGCCCGGTTCGAGGGGCTCGGCGAGGACGAGGAAGTTCTCTCGTATCTGCCGATGGCGTGGGTCGGCGATCACGTTTTCTCCTACGCGCAGTCGATCACTTGTGGATTTTCCATCAACTGCCCGGAGAGCGCGGCGACCGTGCTCTCCGACCTCAAGGAGATCGCCCCCACCTACTTCTTCGGTCCGCCGCGCATCTGGGAGAGCCTGCTCACCGGCGTGATGGTTCGCGTCGAGGACGCGGCGCGGCCGAAGCGCGCGATGGTCCAGTTCTTCCTGCGCCTGGCCCAGGACATCGAGCGCAAGCGCCTGGCGCGGCAGGCCGTTCCCCTCTGGCAGCGGCTGCTCTATCCGCTGGGGAGTCTTCTCGTGTACGGCCCGCTCAAGGACAACCTGGGCCTCTCACGTGTGCGCCGCGCCTACACCGCCGGCGAGGCCATCGGCCCCGAGATCTTTCTCTTCTTCCGCGGCCTGGGGGTGAACGTCAAGCAGCTCTACGGCATGACCGAGGCGAGCGTGTTCGTCACCATCCAGCGGGACGGCGACGTGCGGCTGGACACCGTGGGGACGCCGCTGACCGACGTCGAGATTCGCATCTCGGAGACCGGCGAAGTCCTGTTCCGCAGCCCGGGTGTCTTTCAGGGCTACGCGAAGAACCCGGAGGCGACCAGCCAGACGCTCGCCGACGGCTGGATCCGCTCCGGCGACGCCGGCTTTCTGGACCACGACGGCCACCTGAAGATCATCGATCGGGCCCGGGACGTGACCCGGCTGGCGGACGGGACGATGTTCGCCCCCAAGTTCCTCGAGAACAAGCTCAAGTTCTCTCCCTACGTCCGTGAGGCGGTCTGCATCGGCCAGGACCGGCCCTGCGTGACCGCGCTCGTCAACATCGATCTGGTGGCCGTCGGGAACTGGGCGGAGCGCCGGAACATTGCATACACGAGCTACGCCGACCTGGCGCGAAGACCGGAGGTCTACGACCTGATCCGCGGCGAAGTGGCGCGCGTCAACCGGAGCCTCGCCGAGGACGAGGTCCTGCGCGGGGCTCAGATCAGGCGCTTTCTGGTCCTGCACAAGGAGCTGGATCCGGACGACGAGGAGATCACGCGCACGCGAAAGATCCGCCGCGGATACATCGCGCAGAAGTACGCGCCGTTGATCGAGGCGCTCTACGCCGGGCGGGATCACGTCGCGGTCGAGGCGCAGGTGACCTACGAGGACGGCCGCACCGGCACCATGCGGGCGGACGTGATGATCCGCGACGTCGACGACGCGCCCGCGCGGGCCCCTCGGTGAAGGGATCCGCGGCCGCGCCGCCGCTGCTCGAGGTGGACCGCGTGAGCGTGCGCTTCGGCGCGCTGATCGCGGTCAACCAGGTGAGCCTGAGCGTCGCGCGCGGGGAGATCGTCGCGATCATCGGCCCGAACGGCGCCGGCAAGACGACGCTGCTCAACGCCGTCAGCGGCTTCTACCGTCCCTACGAGGGAACGATCGCCTTCGAGGGCCGGGACCGGACGCGCCTGGCCCCGCCGGACGTCGCCGCGCTCGGGATCGCCCGCACGTTTCAGAACGTCGCCCTGTTCAAGGGCATGAGCGTGCTCGACAACATCATGACCGGCCGGCTCCTCAAGATGCGCGGCAACTTTCTGCTGGAGGCGCTCTACTGGGGCCCGGCCCGGCGCCAGGAGCTCGAGCACCGGGCCTTCGTGGAGCGGATCATCGACTTCCTCGAGATCCAGGCGATCCGAAAGACCCCGGCGGGCCGGCTCCCCTACGGTCTGCAGAAGCGCGTCGAGCTCGCCCGGGCGCTCGCCGCCGAGCCCAAGCTCCTGCTGCTCGACGAGCCCATGGCGGGGATGAACGTCGAGGAGAAAGAAGACATGTGCCGGTTCATCCTCGACGTCAATCAGGAGTTCGACACGACCATCGCGCTCATCGAGCACGACATGGGTGTGGTCATGGACGTCTCCGACCGGGTGGTGGTCCTCGACTACGGCCGGAAGATCGCCGACGGCCCGCCCGCCTCGGTCCGCAAGGACGCGGCGGTCCTGGACGCGTACCTGGGAGTCGCGCATGACGCGTGAGCGACGAGCCTGATGCTCGACGCGCTCCACGCGGTGCTCGTCGCCCCGTTCCGGGACATGGCGGGATCGCCCGCGTTTCTGGTGGAGGTCCTCATCGGCGGCCTGTTCGCCGGCCTCATGTACTCGCTGGTCGCGCTCGGATTCGTGCTGATCTTCAAGGCCTCGGGCGTGTTCAACTTCGCCCAGGGCGTGATGGTGCTGTTCGCGGCCCTCACGCTGGTCGGCCTGCTCGAGCGCGGCGCGCCGGTCCTCCTGGCCCTCGGGCTGACGACCGCCGTGATGGTGGCGCTGGCCTTCGCGATCGAGCGGCTCGTGCTGCGCCCTCTCGTGAATCAGGAGCACATCATCCTGTTCATGGCCACGATCGGCCTGAACTTTTTCCTCGAGGGGTTCGGGGAGATGCTGTGGGGCGCCAACGTCAAGAAGCTCGACATCGGGATCCCCGATCGCTCGTTCATCGTCCGCGGCGTGCAGATCAACGAGCTCGAGCTGACCGCGGCGGTGACGGCCGCGGTGCTGGTCGCGGTGCTGGCGCTGTTCTTTCAGCGAACCCGCATCGGCCGGGCCCTGCGCGCGGTCGCCGACGATCACGAGGCGGCGCTCTCGCTCGGAATTCCGCTCAAGACCATCTGGGTCGTCGTGTGGTCCGTCGCCGGCGTCGTCGCCATCGTGGCCGGCCTCATGTGGGGCGCCAAGAGCGGCGTGCAGTTCAGCCTCTCGCTCATCGCGCTCAAGGCCCTGCCCGTGCTGATCCTGGGCGGCTTCGAGTCCGTGCCGGGCGCCATCGTCGGCGGGCTCATCATCGGCATCGGCGAGAAGCTGGGCGAGGTGTACTGGGGGCCCCTCGTCGGCGGCGCCATCGAGAACTGGTTCGCCTACGTGCTCGCCCTGGCCTTCCTGCTCGTGCGGCCCCAGGGCCTCTTCGGCGAGCGCATCATCGAGCGGGTGTGACGGCGTGATCTACCGGGAGGCGGGCCAGTTCAAGAGCTCCTACGCCGGTGACCAGGCCATCTTCCCCGTCGTCCAGGATCGCGTGTTCGTCGCCGCGGCGGTGGCGACGGCGTTCGTGGTGCCGCCCCTCCTCGCGAGCGAGTACTGGCTCCAGGCGGTCCTGATCCCGTTCCTCGTGTACGCGCTCGCGGCCCTCGGGCTCAATCTCTTGACCGGGTACGCCGGGCAGCTCTCGCTCGGCACCGGCGGGTTCATGGCCGTCGGCGCCTACTCGGCGTTCAAGCTGGCGACGGCGTTCCCGGGCCTCAACATCATCGTGGTGTTCCTGCTGGCGGGCGTCGTGGCCGCCGCCGTCGGGATTCTCTTCGGCCTCCCGAGCCTCCGGATCAAGGGCTTCTACCTCGCCGTCGCGACGCTGGCCGCGCAGTTCTTCCTGCTCTGGCTCTTCAACAAGGTCGCGTGGTTCACCAACTACGCCTCGTCCGGCACCATCACCGCGCCGGACCGGACCCTCTTCGGCGCCCTCATCACCGGCCCGAACTCGACCCCGGCGGCGCGGTACCTCACCGCGCTGGGGCTGGTCGCCGTGTTCGCCCTGGCCGCCAAGAACCTGGTGCGGGGCCGCATCGGGCGGTCGTGGATGGCGATCCGCGACCGCGACATCGCCGCCGAGATCATCGGCGTGCGCCCGCTGCGCACGAAGCTGCTCGCCTTCGCCATCAGCTCGTACTATTGCGGGGTGGCCGGGGCCGGGCTCGTGTTCCTCTACCTCGGCAGCGCCGAGACGCTCGCGTTCGACATCGGCATCTCGTTTCTGGTCCTGTTCATGGTGATCATCGGCGGCCTGGGCAGCATCCTGGGCTCGTTCCTCGGCGCCGCCTTCATCGTGCTCGTCCCGATCGTGTTGAGCAACGCGCCCCACGCGATCGGGCTCCGGATGCCGGTCGCGCTCCAGAAACAGTTCGAGCTGATGGTCTTCGGCGGGCTCATCATCCTGTTCCTGATCGTCGAGCCGCGCGGCCTGGCCCGTCTCTGGCAAATCACGAAGGAGAAGCTGCGGCTCTGGCCGTTTCCCCACTAGGCACGAACAAAGGAGAGTGTCATGAAGATACCGAGAATCTGGCTGGTGGCTCTGGCGGCGCTGGTGATCGGATCGCCGGCACTGGTGGCCGCCCAGCCGAAAGACATGTTCATCCCGCTGCTGGTCTACCGGACCGGCCCGTACGCGCCGAGCGGCATTCCGATCGCCGACGGCTTCGTGGACTACTTCACGCTCCTGAACGAGCGCGACGGCGGCATCAACGGCGTCAAGGTCGTCTGGGAGGAGTGCGAGACGCAGTACGACAACAAGCAGGGCGTCGAGTGCTACGAGCGCCTCAAGGGCAAGAGCCCGGTGCTCGTGAATCCCTACAGCACCGCCATCACCTATTCGCTGATCCCCAAGGCCTCGGTCGACAAGGTCGTCGTCTTCTCGATGGGCTACGGGATGAGCGCGGCCTCCGACGGCCGGTGGTTTCCGTGGGTGTTCAACTTCCCCACGAATTACTGGAGCCAGGCGTCCGCCGTCATCCGGTACATCGGTCAGCAGGAAGGCGGCCTCGAGAAGCTGAAGGGCAAGAAGATCGTCCACATCTTCCACAACAGCGCCTACGGCAAGGAAGCGAACCCGACCCTCGAAGAGCTCTCGAAGAAGTACCAGTTCGAGCTCACGCTGCTCGCGGTCGACCATCCCGGCCAGGAGCAGAAGGCCACGTGGCTCCAGGTACGTCGGCTGAATCCGGACTGGATCTTCATGTCGGGCTGGGGCGTCATGAATCAGGTCGCCATCAAGGAGGCCGTGTCCATCGGCTTCAAGATGGACCATCTCATCGGCAACTGGTGGTCGGCCAACGATTCGGACGTGGTGCCGGCCGGCGAGGGCGCCAAGGGCTACAAGGGCGCCACGTTCCACGCGCCGGGCACGGGCTACAAGGTGCACGCCGACATCGTCAAGTATGTCTACGACAAGGGGAAGGGCTCCGCGAAGAAGGAGGAGATGGGCGCGCCGCTCTACAACCGCGGCATCGTCAACGCGATGCTCTCGGCCGAGGCCATTCGCACGGCCATGGCGAAGTTCGGGAACAAGCCGCTGACCGGCGATCAGGTGCGCTGGGGCTTCGAGAATCTCAGCCTCACCGACCAGCGGCTGGAGCAGGTCGGCATGCGGGGCTTCATGCACTCGCTCAAGGTGACCTGCGAGGACCACGAGGGGAACGGGCCCGTCCTCATCCAGCAGTGGGACGGCAAGAAGTGGATTGTCGTCACCGACTGGATCGCGCCGATGCGCGAGGTGGTGCGGCCGAAGATCGAGGCGGCGGCCGTCGACGAGGCCAAGAAGCTCAACTACGCGATGCGCGACTGCGCGAAGGAGAAGTAGAGGCGCCGGTGACGGGCGACACCCCGCGGCCGCTCCTGTCGGTCGGCAACGTCGAGGTCATCTACGACCACGTGATCCTCGTGTTGAAGGGCGTGTCGCTCGTCGTACCCGAGGGGGGCGTGGTCGCCCTCCTCGGGGCCAACGGCGCCGGCAAGTCGACAACGCTCAAGGCCATCTCCGGCCTCCTGCGAACGGAGCGCGGCGAGGTGACGAAGGGCGGGATCGAGTTTCAGGGGCAGGCGATCCACCGGCAGAGCCCGGCCGAGGTCGTCAAGCACGGCATCGTCCAGGTCATGGAGGGGCGGCACGTGTTCGAGCACCTGACCGTCGAGGAGAACCTCCTGACCGGAGCCTACACGCGCCGGAACGGCCAGGCCATCAGGAAAGATCTCGACATCGTCTACCATTACTTCCCCCGGTTGACCGAGCGAAAGGGCTTCAAGGCCGGCTACATTTCCGGAGGCGAGCAGCAAATGGTGGCGATCGGCCGCGCGCTGATGGCCAGGCCGAAGCTGATGCTGCTCGACGAGCCGTCCATGGGCCTGGCGCCGATGCTCGTGAAGGAGATCTTCGACATCGTCGGGCGGCTCAACCGGGAGGAGGGGGTCGCGGTGCTCCTGGCCGAACAGAACGCCACCATGGCTTTACAGGTTGCTCAACACGGCTATGTCATGGAAAATGGCCGGATCGTACTGGACGGCGATGCGAAGACGATCAGCCAGAACGAGGACATCAAGGAGTTTTATCTGGGCCTGACCGGCGTGGGGCAGCGCAAGAGCTATCGGGACGTCAAGCACTACCGCCGACGAAAGCGGTGGCTGTCGTGAGCGCGCTTCTCGAGATTCGCGAGGCGTCCAAGGCGTTCGGCGGTGTGCAGGCGGTCACACGCGTGTCGCTCGAGGCTCAGAAGGGCGAGATCCTCTCCGTCATCGGTCCCAACGGCGCCGGCAAGACGACGGTGCTGAACATGATCAGCGGCTTCTACCATCCGGATAGCGGCCGCATCACGCTCGAGGGGCAGGACATCACCGACCTGGCTCCGAGCCGCGTGGCCGAGCTCGGCATCGCGCGCACCTTCCAGAACATCGCCCTCTTCCGCGGGATGACCGTGCTCGACAACCTGATGCTCGGCCGCCACGTGCACATGAAGACCGGCGTGCTCGGCGCGTTCGCCTACTGGGGGTTCGCGGAGAAAGAAGAAGTTCAGCACCGCCGCCGCGTCGAGGACATCATCGACTTCCTGCGCATCCAGGATCTGCGGCGGCGGCCGACCGGCTCGCTCGCCTACGGCCTGCAGAAGCGCGTCGAGCTCGGCCGGGCGCTGGCGCTGGACCCGAAGATTCTCCTCCTCGACGAGCCCATGGGCGGCTGCAATCACGAAGAGAAGGAAGACATGGCGCGCTTCGTCCTCGACGTCAACGAGGAATGGGGCGTCACCGTGATCCTGATCGAGCACGACATGGGCGTGGTCATGGACATCTCCGATCGCGTCGCCGTGCTCGACATGGGCCAGAAGATCGCCGAGGGCACGCCGGACGAGGTGCGCGCGAACCCGCGCGTCATCAAGGCGTATCTCGGCGACAGCAAGAATCCCGGCGCCGCAGGCTCCCGTGGCTGAGACCACGCTCGCGCGATTGCTGCAGCGCAACGCCCGCGACCTTCGCAACCGGCCGGCGATCCGCGAGAAAGACCGCGGCATCTGGCAGACGTGGACCTGGGGCCAGTACCACGACGAGGTGCGCGACTTCGCGCTCGGGCTCGCCGCGCTCGGATTCCAGCGGGGCGAGCGGCTGTCGGTCATCGGCGACAACCGTCCCCGACTGTACTGGGCCCAGGTGGCCGCGCAGTGCCTGGGCGGCGTGCCGGTGCCGGTCTTCCAGGACTCGATCGCGAAGGAGCTCGCCTTCGTCTGGAATCACGCCGAGTGCGCGGTGATCGTGGCCGAGGACCAGGAGCAGGTCGACAAGGTGCTGGCGCTCCGCGATCAGCTCTCGAGCCTCCGTCTCGTGGTGTACGACGATCCGCGCGGCATGCTCCACTACAAGCACGACTGGCTTCGCTCCTATCAGTCCGTCCAGGAGCTCGGGCGCGAGTTCGGGGCCAAGCACCCCGGCTACTTCGACGCCGAGGTCGAGAAGGGGAAGCCCGAGGACGTCGCCATCATCTGCTACACCTCCGGAACGACCGGCAACCCGAAGGGCGTCATGCTGACGCACGCCAATGCGCTCGCCCTCGCGGAGGCGTTCCGCAAGGCCGATGACGTTCGCCCGGAGGACAACGCGCTCGCCTACCTGCCGATGGCGTGGGCGGGCGACGCCGCCTACACCCTGTTCCTGAGCCTCGTGGTCGGCTTTTGCTCCAACTGCCCCGAGAGCCCGGAGACGGTGCAGCGCGACCTGCGCGAGCTCGGACCGACGACGGTGCTGGCGCCGCCTCGCATCTGGGAAAACATGCTGACGGGGGTGCAGGTGAAGGCCGCCGACGCGCCTGCCTTCAAGCGCTGGATCTTCGAGCGATTCCGCGCCGTCGCCGAGCGCGCCGAGATCCTGCGAGCCGACGGTAAGCCCGTCCCGCTCGGGCTGCGCCTGGCCTGCATGCTCGGCGAGGTGCTGGTCTACACGCCGATCCGCGACCAGCTCGGCCTGCGACGGACCAAGTGGGCGCTCACCGGCGGCGCGCCTCTCGGCCCCGACACGTTCCGTTTCTTCCGGTCGATCGGCGTCAACCTGAAGCAGGTCTACGGCTCCACCGAGACGACGGGCCTGGTGTCGCTGCAGCCGAGCAGCGAGGCGAACCCGACGACCGCCGGCCGGCCGTGCCCGGGCATCGAGGTCAAGATCGCGGATCGCGGAGAGGTGCTCGTCCGCGGCCCCGTCATCTTCAAGGGCTACCTCAAGAACGAGGAGGCCACGCGCGAGGTCATCGACGCCGACGGCTGGTTCCGCACCGGCGACGCGGGCTTCGTCGATCCGCGCGGCCACCTGGTCATCATCGATCGGGCCAAGGACGTCGGCGCCCTCCGGGACGGCACGCCGTTCGCCCCGCAGTTCATCGAGAACAAGCTGAAGTTCAGCCCGTTCATCCGCGAGGCGGTCGCCTTCGGCCACGAGCGCGCCTTCGTCACCGCCATGATCGCCATCGATCTCAACACGGTGGGGAACTGGGCCGAGCGGCGCGGGCTCGCCTACACGAGCTACTCGGACTTGAGCCAGAAGCCCGAGGTACGCGACCTCCTCCGCGAGGAGATCCGCAAGGGCAACGAGACGCTGCCGGAGGCCTCGAAGATTCGCCGGTTCCTGCTCCTGGCCAAGGACCTCGAGGCCGACGACGCCGAGATGACGCGCACCCGCAAGGTGCGGCGACGCTTCGTGGCCGAGAAGTACCAGCCGGTCGTCGACGCGTTCTACTCGGGCGGCCACGACGTGGAGCTCGCGTCCGCCATCACCTACGAGGACGGCCGCCAGGCCACCCTCAAGTCGCGCGTGCGGGTGGAAGACGTCGACGCGCCGGTGACCGCGCGTGCCTGAAGAGCTCGGCTTCTTCTTCCTGCTGATGTCGAACGGGCTGCTGATCGGGCTCATGTATTCGCTGATCGCGCTGGGCTTCGTGCTCGTGTACAAGGCGACCGACGCCATCAACTTCGCGCAGGGCGAGTTCGTCATGATCGCGGGCTTCGTGGCGGCCGGGGCCTTGATGGTGTGGGGCGCCCCGCTGTGGCTGGCCGTCGTGCTCGCCATTGCGAGCCTGGTCGCCTTCGGCTTCGTCCTGGAGCGCGTCATGCTGCGCAGGCTCATCGGCCGGCCGGTGATCGCCGTGGTCATGGCGACCATCGGGCTGGCGTCGATTCTGCGCGGGCTCGGGCCGTTCACGATCTTCTCGGGCACCAAGCCGCTGCCGCTGCCGATCCGCGACGAGCCGTTCATGCTGGGCCCGCTCTTCATCCCGCCGATCCAGATCCTGGGCGCCGGGGTGAGCCTGACGTTCCTGGCCGGCTTCGGCTGGTTCTTTCTCCGGTCGCGCAAGGGAATCGCGATGCGGGCGGTGGCCGACAGCCAGCAAGTCGCCATGGCCATGGGCATCGACGTCGAGCGCTATTTCGGCGTGGCGTGGGCGATGACCGGCATCGTGTCGGCGCTGGGCGGCATCCTCTGGGGCAACCTGCTCGGCGTCGATGTGAACCTGGCGCTGGTCGGCTTCAAGGTCTTCCCGGTGGTCATCCTGGGCGGTCTCGACTCGATCCCGGGCGCGATCGTCGGCGGTCTCATCGTGGGCGTCGTCGAGAACATCGCGGCCGGCTACGTCGATCCGTTCGTCGGCGGCGGCACCAAGGACTTTGCGCCCTACGTCCTCATGATCCTCGCGCTGATGATCCGGCCCTACGGCATCTTCGGCAAACGCATCATCGAGCGCGTATGAGCGTCATCATTACCGGGCTCGCGGCGGGGGCGGGGCGGGGGGCGAGGGGTTCTGGGACCACGCGGCACGCGACCGCATTGCCCGACGCGGCTGGGCTCCATCCCGGCGCTATGCGCCCGCTGCCCGCTCGGAGGGAACGGGTCCCAGAACCCCTCGCCCCCCGCCCCGCCCCCGCCGCGAGCCCTCCCGTAGCGCTCATACCGCCCCTCTTCTTGGCTGAGCTCCCTTCGATGTCCCACGCTCCAAGCCCAAGCTTGATCCGCCTGGGACAAGTCGCAGCCTCCGCCCTGCGTCGGGCCACGGCGGGGCACGAGTGGAGCCCGCGGGGGGCGGGAGCGCCGGCGGCGGGCGGGAGGGGTCGAAGGGACCCGTTCCCGAAAAGCGGCGGCGGGCCTGACGCGTCCGGATGGAGCCCAGCCGCAAACGAGCAGCGCACGCGTGCCGCGTGGTCGTCTCGACCCCTCCCGCCCGCCGCCGGCGCTCCCGGCCCCCGTGGGCTCGACGCGGGGAACGGGCGATGATTCAGCGCGAGTGCGGGGTGCTGAAGACGACGTATGAGGCGGATATGGGGCTCTATCCGCTGCCGATCGCGCGATGGACGGTGGCGGCGGTGGCGGTGCTGTTCTTCCTGGTCATCCCGCTCACCCTGCACGAATACTTCCTGTCGGTCGCCAACCTAGTCTGGATCGCGATCATCGGCGCGCTCGGCCTCAACATCCTGGTCGGCTACACGGGACAGGTCTCGATCGGCCACGGCGCGTTCATGTCGGTCGGCGCCTACACCGCGGCGAACCTGGCCAACCGACTCGGCTCGCCCTGGCCGGTGAATCTCCTGGCCGGCGGCCTCATGGCGGCACTGATCGGGGCTATCGTCGGCATCCCGTCCCTGCGCATCAAGGGCCTTTACCTGGCCATCGCGACGCTCGCCGGCCAGCTCATCATCGAGTGGACGATCAACCACGTGACGTTCATCAGCGGCGGCGTGCAGGCCTCGATCGAGGTGGCGCGGCCGCGGCTGGGCCCGCTGGTGCTGTCGAGCCAGCGGGAGATGTACTACTTCCTGCTGGTGTTCGTCGTCCTCGCCATCGTCGGCACGATGAACCTCATGCGCACCCGGGTCGGGCGCGCGTTCATCGCCATCCGCGACCATGACATCGCCGCCGAGATCATCGGCATCAACATCTTCCGCTACAAGCTCCTGGCCTTCGCCATCTCGTCGTTCTACGCCGGCGTCACCGGCGTGCTGTACACCTATTTCCTCGGCATCGCCAACTACGAGCAGTTCCAGATCGGCGTGTCCATCGACTACCTGGCGATGATCATCATCGGCGGGCTCGGCTCGGTGCTCGGCTCGATCTTCGGGGCGATCTTCGTCACCCTGCTGCCGATCGTCATCCGTTACAGCATGGAGGCTTTCGGCGGCATCTTCTTCGCGCCGCAGACCGTGCTCAACCTGATCCCCAACCTCCGCCTCATGATGTTCGGCGCCCTCATCATCTTCTTCCTGATCGTGGAGCCGGAGGGGCTGAACCGTCTGTGGCGGAACATCCGAAGCTATTTCCGGGTCTGGCCGTTCGCGTACTGACGTGTACGCATGAAAGGAGAGCGTTCATGAGAGGCATTCTCGCGATCGCGACGGCGCTGGTGCTGGCGGCGGGCAGCCTGCTGACGGCCGCGCCGTCTCATGCCCAGTCGAAGGGTGAGGTCGTCATCGGCGTGCAGTGCGACCGGACCGGACCGACCCAGATCGTCGGCACGGTCCTGTGCCCGGGCTTTCACGACTACATCGCGCTGGTCAACTCCAAGGGCGGAGTCGAGGGGCGCCAGATCAAGGCCCTCGAGATCGATCACGAGTACAAGGTGCCGCCCGCCGTCGAGTCCTACGAGCGTCACAAGAAAGACGGGGCCGTGACGATGGCCGTCTACGGCACGCCCCAGATCTACGCCCTCGCGGCCAAGCTCACCGAGGACCGGATCCCCGGCACCTCGCCGGGCTTCGGCAGCGCCGCCGCCGCCGACGGCATCCGGTACCCGTACATCTTCCCCATCGCCGCCACCTACTGGTCGCAGGGGGCCGCGGCGGTGGACTTCGTGAAGAAGCAGCTCGGCGGCAGCCTCAAGGGCAAGAAGATCGCGTTCATCTTCTACGACAACCCGGCCGGCCGGGAGCCGATCGAGGTGCTCGAGGATATCGCCGCCCGGGAAGGCTTCCAGCTCAAGACCTTCGCGGTGCCGCCGCCCGGCGTCGAGATGGGCGCCCAGGTGCTCGACATCGCGCAGCGGTACAAGGCGGACTTCGTGATCGGTCACCTCTTCGGCGGCGCGCCGTCGGTGTCGATCAAGGAGTTCAAGCGGGTCGGCTACCCGCTGAAGAAGTTCGTCTCGTTCGTGTGGGGGGCCGGCGAGGCCAACATCGAGGGGGCCGGCGGCTTCGCGGTGGCCGAAGGGTACTACGTCATGCAGTTCGCGGGCGTGGGCCCTGACTACCCGGTGCTCAATGAGATCCGAGAGATGTACAAGAAGCAGGGCAAGCCGGCGCCCAAGGAGATGGCGTCCACGGTGTTCTACAACCGGGGCGTGCTCATCGCCGCGCTGCACGTCGAGGCCATTCGCAACGCGCTGAAGGCCAAGCCCGACGGCAAGATCACCGGCGAGGACGCCAAGAAGGGGTTCGAGAAGATCTCGAACTTCACGCTCGGCGGACTGGTGCCGCCGCTCAAGATCACGCCGAACGACCACGAGGGGGGCGGGCTCGTGCAGATCTGGCAGGTGAAGGACGGCAAGTTCGTGAAGGTGACGGACTGGTATGCCGCCTACCAGGACGTGGTCGCCAAGCACATCAAGGAGGCGGGCGCCAAGAAGTAGGCCGCCGGCCATGCTGAGCCTCAACAACGTCGAGGTCATCTACGACGGCGTGATCCTCGTCCTCAAGGGCGTGTCGCTCAACGTCCGCGAGGGCGGGATCACGACG
>Ga0137403_10003983_pt1 | contig 17525 bp, 18 predicted proteins | sample CZOMad2_1_16fung_FD_122057 | JGI IMG/M metagenome (GOLD analysis project Ga0137403, IMG submission 122057) | Vadose zone soil fungal communities from Angelo Coast Range Reserve, California, USA - CZOMad2_1_16fungal (Hybrid Assembly) | ecosystem: Environmental > Terrestrial > Soil > Vadose zone...
GCGCGGCTTCGAGCGCGAGATCGGCGAAGGCGCGGTCCCGCTCGACGCGCACCAGGATGTGGAGCGCCTCGTATCGCGCCTGGGAGACCGGGCCGGCCTTGAGAATCGGGCTCACGGCACGGGTTCGCTGACGCGGGCGCCGGGCGCCAGGCGCGCGCCGCGAAGAAAGTCGGCCCATCGGATCGCCTTGCGGCTCTCCGGCTGGACTTCGAGCGGGAGGAGCAGGCCGTCGCCGGTGGCAATAGCGAGAGTCCCCTCACCCTGCCCTCTCCCCTCAGGGGAGAGGGTGGAAGGAGTAGCGACGAGGGTGCCGGGCGGTGCGGTGACGACGGGCGCGGCCACCACGGTGGCGCGCCAGACCAGGAGCCGGCCGGCCGGCGTGATGAGCGCGGCGCCCGGCCACGGGTTGCAGCCGCGCACCCGGTTGACGAGATCGCGCGCGGGCTCCGCCGGCCGGAGCCAGCCGTCTTCCTTCTTGAGCCGCGGCGCCAGGGTGGCCTTCGCGTGGTCCTGCGGGATGCGCGGCAGCGTGACGAGGCCCTCGAGCGTCCGCAGCAAGAGCCGCGCGCCGATGTCCGCCAGCCGCGCCGAGAGCTCGCCGGCCGTTTCCTCTGGGCCGATCGGCGTGGCCTCGGTCAGGAGCATGTCACCGGTGTCCATCCCCGAGTCCATCTGGAAGGTGGTGATCCCGGTCTCCGTCTCGCCGCGCATGATGGCCCAGGCGATCGGCGCCGCGCCGCGGTAGCGCGGCAGCACCGAACCGTGGACGTTGATCGAGCCGTGGACCGGCACGTCGAGCACCGGTTTCGGAAGGATCTGGCCGAAGGCGGCCACGACGGCCACGTCGGGCCGGTACTCGGCCAGGCGCTCGGGCCAGCCGGCATCGCGGAGCCGGGGCGGCTGCAGCACCGGGACGCCCGCCATCAGGGCGCGTTGCTTCACCGGAGAGGGTGTCACGGCGCGGCCGCGGCCCGCCGGCTTGTCCGGTTGGGTGATCACCGCCACCACCTGGTGGTGCGTCAACAAGGCTTCGAGGGTTGGCAGGGCGAAAGTGGGCGTGCCATAGAAGAGAACGCGCAACCCCGGGTCGCTCGACGCACCGCGGAGTGACTCGCGTTCGAGCGCCGGCTCCGCCGGCGCAACCCGATTTGGGGGAGGCTCGGAGGGGGCCCCCCTCTTCGGGACTTCAGAAGGGGCCGCCTCCGATTGTCTAGAGCGCGAAGGCGTGGTTCCCCGTCTCCTTCGGGAAGCCTTCCTTTTGGATCTTCTTCTTGATGCGGTCCCGGGTCACCGGGGGCAGCCGGTCGATGAAGAGGACGCCGTCGAGGTGATCCAGCTCGTGCTGGACGATCCGGGCCTTGAGCCCGGTGGCCTCGAACGAGACGGACTTGCCGTCCGCGTCCGTCGCCTTGACCGTGATCGTCTTGCTGCGCTCGACCACGCCGAAGACTCCCGGGAGCGAGAGGCAGCCCTCTTCCTCGCGGACCGTCCCGCTGCGGCTCTCGATCTCCGGATTGATCAGGGTCTGCGCGCCGCCCTTGCCGTCGTCCATCACGAGAATGCGGTACGGCAGGCCGACCTGGGGCGCGGCCAGCCCGATGCCGACCTGATGCCACATGGTCTCGGTCATGTCGGCGATGATCCGCTTGATGTCGGCGGTGATGTCGCGCACCGGGGCGGCTACCTGACGCAGGACCGGATCGCCGTAGAGCCTCACCGTCAGCAATGCCACCGTCTCGTCTCCTCTCGAGGGTGCCGTCTTCAACCGTTCGACTGCGGATCCATCTCCACTTCTACTATACCGCTCGCGCGCCGTCGCCGCGCGAGGAAGGGCTCGAGTGCCGGCGCCAGGAGCCGCGGCAGCTCGGCCGGCCCCTTGATCACGAAGCGCCACCGGCTGTTGCGCCCCCGCGGCGGGCTCGCCGAGGCGGGCGGGTAGACCGTGAGACCTCCGATGCCCCGCAGGGCCGCCGCGCACTCGGCGGCGAGGGCCCGCACCGGGCCGTCCTCCCGACCTCGGGCCGAGACTAGGGCGAGCCGCCGATAGGGCGGGTAGCCCAGCTCGGCCCGGAACTTGAGCTCCTCCTCGTAGAAGCCCGCGCGATCCTGCGCCTGCACCGCCCGGATCGCATAATGCTCGGGATGCTGCGTCTGGATCACGAGCCGCCCGCCCGGCGTCACCGATTCGGCGGCCGCCCACAGGAGCTGCCACGTCCGCTCGCCCGCGCGGAAATCCGGCACGCGCAGCAGCCCATCGAGGGCGACGAAGCCGACGCAGCCCACCGAGTGCCGGGGCAGCACCCGCAGCAGCGCGGGCGTGCCGATGACCACCTGGGCCTCGAGGTTCTGGCGCGAGACGGTCAGCCGGGGGAAGCGGCGCACGACCGAGGTCTGGACGCGCTCGGGGTCCCAGCCGAACGGGGAGAGCCGGTGCCCGCCGCACGCCGGGCAGTGATCGGGTGGTGTCTCCGTGCGCGCGCAGAGCGGGCAGCGCAGCGCGCTCCGATCGCGCGCGAGGGCCAGGGCCACGCCGCAGTCGGGGCAGCGCAGGACGGTGCCGCACTCGTCGCAGGCGAGCGCGGCGGTCCGGCGGCTGACGATGAGGACGGCGCGGCGTCCCTGCCGCGACATGTCCTCGATGGCGCGGGTCAACGGCAGGGTGAGCGGATGATTTCGGAGGATCCCGCGGGTGTCGGCGGTGATGACCTGGGGCCAGGCCGCGGGCGGAGCGTCGGGCCGGACGATCCGGCCCTGCCGCGCGTGCCACCAGCTCTCGGCCGACGGCGTGGCGGAGAGCAGGAGGAGGCGGCTGCCGTCGAGCTCGGCCCGTCGCAGGAGGAGGTCCCGCGAATGCAGCCGGGGGGCGCCCGGCGGCTTGTGCGCCGGATCGTGCTCGTCGATCAGGGCCAGCATCGCGGGCGGCGGCAGCGGCGCCAGCAGCGCGGAGCGCGTGCCGACCACGACACGGCTGCGTCCGCGGGATGCCGCGAACCAGGCGCGGCGGCGCTCCGCTTCCGTCACCCCGCTATCGAGCCGGGGGGCGTCGAGCCGCTGCGCCCATCGCGCGGCCGCCTCGCGATCCGGCGCGATGAGGAGCGCGGCGCCGGGCTCGCGCTCCAGGCACTCCGCGAGCCGGTCCTCGCGCCGCTCGTCCGTCCAGAGCTCCGGCACACGCGGCGGCCCGGGTACGGGCGCGGCGGGCGGCGAGACCGCCTCGACGGTGCCCCCGCGCGGAGGCGGCGGCAGCAGGGAGAGCAGGGTGGAGCCCCACGACGACAGGCTCTCGCCGGCGGCCCATCGCCCGAGCTCGAGCGCGGCCTCCGACAGCACGGGCACCGGCTCCACCGCGCGCTGCAGCGGCTTCAGCCCAGCCGGATCGCCCTCCCGGAGCCCGACCACCACACCGATCCGCGCCCGCCCCTGGAGCGGCGCGCCGACCCGCTGGCCCCGCCCCACCACGAGTCCAGGCGGAACGACATAGGAGAACGCGTGATCGATCGGGATATCGAAAACGACGTCTGCGATCAAGCGACTACGAGTGTCCGCCGACTGGGGGAGTGCGGGGGCCATTTCTGGGCCCCCGCATATGGAGAGTTTGAAGAACTAAACGAGTGTCCGCCGAACACGAGTGTCCGCGGACTTGGGGAGTGCGGGGGCCATTTCTGGGCCCCCGCATTTGAAGAGCTTAAAGAACTAAACGAGTGTCCGCTGAACACGAGCGTCCGCCCAAGCCCTACCGCGCGCCGTCGCCCGAGCGCGCGTCGTATTCTCGCCGTGCCAGTTTGAGATCGTCCCAGGCCATGCGCCGGAACTCGGGGCCGGGATTGCGCAGCAGGAAGGCGGGATGGAAGGTGGGCACGAGCACGCTCGCCCGGTACCGATACGTCTTCCCGCGCAGCCGGGTGATGCCTTCCTTGGTCCCGATCAGGGTCTGCGCGGCAAAGTTGCCCAGGGCGAGGATCACGTGCGGGCCGATCGTGTCGATCTGGGCCATCAGGAACGGGCTGCAGGCCGCGACCTCGTCGGGCTCCGGGTTGCGGTTGCGCTCGGGCCGGCACTTCACCACGTTGGCGATGTAGCAATCGCGCTCGCGGTCGAACCCGACCGAGGCCAGCATCTTGGTGAGGAGCTGGCCCGCGCGCCCGACGAAGGGCAGCCCCTGCTTGTCCTCCTCCTCGCCGGGGCCCTCGCCCACTACCATGAGCCGGGCCCGCGCACTGCCCGACCCGAACGCGACGTTCGTGCGGCTCTTGCAGAGCTTGCAGAGCTGGCAGCCTTGACGCGCGCGCTCCTGCTCGCGCAGGGCGTCCACCGGATCGGGGAACGGCACCGTGGAGAGCGTGAGGTCGCGCAGGCCGAGATCGCGGTGGTGCCGGAGGGTGTCGGCCAGCCCGCGCAGGGCCAGGGCCACGGCCTCCCGCGGGTCGCTCATCGGGCTAGTGAGCGGCGGGGTTGGAGGCGGGGGAGCGATCAGCCGCGCGCAGCCCGACCACGCGGTCGAGAATGGCGTCGGCGACTTCGCGCTTGCTCATCTTGGGCAGATCCATCGCGCCACCCCAGCGGTCGAGCAGGGTGACCTGATTGTCCTCGGCGTCGAAGCCGATGCCCTTCACGCTGACGTCGTTGGCCACGAGAAGATCCACGCCCTTGGCCTGGAGCTTGGCGGCCGCGTTGGCCCGCACGTCGTTGGTCTCGGCCGCGAACCCCACCAGGAACGCGCGGCCCTTGCGGGCGGCCAGCTCCTTCAGGATGTCGGGATTGGGGGCGAGATCGAGCGTCAGCCCCTCGTCCTTGCGCGACTTGATCTTGGTCGCGCTCGGCTGCTTGACGCGGTAGTCGGCCACCGCCGCCGCCTTGATGACGATGGTGGCGCGCTCGAGGTGCTGGAGCGCGGCCTCGCGCATGTCCTCCGCGGTCTGCACCGGCACGTACACCGCGCCCGCGGGCGGAGTGAGCGTGGTGGGGCCGGAGATCAGGATCACTTCGGCGCCCCGGCGCAGCGCGGCCGTGGCGACCGCCTGGCCCATCTTCCCGGAGGAGCGGTTCGAGATGTAGCGCACCGGATCGATGGGTTCGCGGGTCGGGCCCGACGTCACCAGCACCCGCTCGCCGGCCAGGTCGCGCCGCGGGGCCAGGAACCGTTCGAGCGCTTCGAGGATGGCGTCGGCCTCGGGGAGCCGACCGCGGCCCGAGAGGCCGGAGGCGAGCGCCCCCGCGTCGGGCTCCAGCACCGTGACCCCGCGCCCGCGGAGCGTGTGCACGTTCGCGGTCACCGCCGCGTGATCCCACATCCCGCCGTCCATGGCGGGCGCCATCAGCACCGGGCACCGGGCGGCCAGCAGGAGCGTGGTGAGGAAATCGTCGGCGATCCCGTGGGCGGCCTTGGCCAGGAGATTGGCGGTGGCCGGCGCCACGATCAGGGCGTGGGCCCGCTCGGCCAGGGCGACGTGCTCGACCGCCTCGGCGCTCTGGGGATCGAAGAGATCGGAGAGCACCGGACGGCCGGAGAGCGTGCGGAAGGTGAGGGCGCCCACGAAGCGCTCGGCGTGGGCGGTGGTGACCACCGTCACGTGCGCGCCCGCGCGCGTCAGCTCGCGCAGCAGGAAGACCGCCTTGTAGGCGGCGATGCTGCCGGTGACGCCCAGGATCAGCTCTTTGTTCTGGAGGGTCATTTGGCTTTGCGTCCGCTTTTACCGTACGCCTTGTTTACCGTCTAAGTCTTTAAGCTCTATTTAATGCGGGGGCCCAGAAATGGCCCCCGCACTCCCCCAGATGGCGGACACTCGTCTAAGACTGGCTCCGTTTCTTTTTGCTTTGCTTCAGACTTTCGCGGCGTCTTCTTCTTTTACCCGGTAACCGACTCGGGACTGGGCGATTTCTTCCAGGGCGTTGCTGGTGGGCTTCTTGTGGCGGCTCTCGACCTGGGACTTGGCGCCGCGGTTGAGCTGCCGCGCGCGCTTGGCCGCGAGGACCACCAGCATGTAACGGTTGGAGACGTTGTCCAGGGACTTTTCCAGCGATGGGAACGACATCAAGCGGGTACCTCCATGTCGGGGAATCTGAGGGTCAGTCGGCTCGTGCGGCAGCGCTCGGCCTGGATGATGGTCGCGAGCTGGTCCACCGCGTCCTTCACGTCACGGTTGATGATCAGGTAGTCGTACTGGCGCCACGCCGCGATCTCTTCCCGGGCGCGGCTCATCCGGCGCGCGATGTCGTCGGCGGAATCGCTCTTGCGCTCGCGCAGCCGGGCCTCGAGCTCGGCCATCGAGGGCGCCATGATGAAGACCGAGACCGCCTCCGGATAGCGCTGGCGGAGCTGCCGGGCGCCGTGGGTGTCGATGTCGAGCAGCACGTCGAGGCCCCGGCTCAGCGCGCTCTCGAGGGCCTTGGCCGGCGTGCCGTAGTGGTGGCCGTGCACCTGGGCCCACTCCGCGAACTCGTCGCGGGCGCGCATGGCGGTGAACTGGCCCTCGGAGACGAAGAAGAAGTCGGTGCCCTCCGTTTCCCCGGGACGCGGAGCGCGCGTGGTGTAGGAGACGGAGTAGTAGAGCTCGGGCACGAGCGAGCGCACCTCGTGGCAGAGCGTCGTCTTGCCCGCCCCCGACGGGGCCGACACCACCACCAGCGTTCCGCGCCGCTTGATCAGCTGCAAAGCATTCTCATGTTCGCCAAGCAGCAGCTATTCAAGATTCGCCACCTGCTCGCGCATCTTCTCGAGCGCGGACTTGGCCGCGATCACCGCCTGGGAAATCTCCAGATCGTCCGCCTTGGAGCCGATGGTGTTCACCTCGCGATTGATCTCCTGGATGAGGAAATCGAGCGTGCGGCCCACCTGGCCGTCACCGGCCAGCAGGGCGCTGAGCTGGACCAGGTGGGCCCGCAGGCGCGCCAGCTCCTCGCTCACGTCGGTCTTGTCCGCCCACACCGCGACCTCGGTGGCGAGCCGCGCTTGGTCGATCTCCGCCCCCGCCAGCATCGCCTGCATCCGCTCGCGGAGGCGGGCGGCCCGGCGCTCGACGGCCACCGGCGCGCGCTGGGCCACCGTGTCCACGTGGCCGGCCAGCGCCGCGCCGAGGCCGGCCAGCTCCTGACCGAGCGCGCGGCCCTCGGTCTCGCGGCGATCCACCAGCTCCGCCAGCGCGGCGCTGAGCGCCCGCTCGAGCAGGGGCCACGCCTCCTCGGCGGACAGGGGCGCTTGCTCTTCGCGCGTCAGCACGCCCGACTGGCCCATCACCCAGCCGAGCGACGGGCCGTCACCGAGGTCGAGTGCCTGGGCGAGCGTGCGGGCGGCCTCCGCGTACTCCTTGGCCTGGGCGACGTTGACCGTCAGGGGATTCAGCACGGTGCCTTCGGCCGCGGTCACCGTCGCGCTCACGTCCACGCGCCCGCGCTGCACCGCCGCCTGGATCAGCCGGCGCGCGTCGGACTCGAAGGCGACCAGGACCCGGGGCAGCTTGAGGGAGACGTCGAGGTGGCGGTGGTTCACCGACTTGCACTCGACCGAGAGGAGGGTGCGCGTCCCGGCCGCCTCGGCCCGTCCGTAGCCGGTCATGCTGCGGATCATCGCTGCCTCTCGGGCTCGGGGGTGGTGGTGAGGGGGAACTCCCGCGCTGCCATCACCGGACGATAGCCCAAAAAACCTTATGTGTCAACGTCTTTGGGCCAACCAACCGTTGACAGCCCGGCCCGCCGGCATGTAGAGTTCCTGGCAGTTTTCCTGCAGCTTCCCAAGGAGGGGATCATGGCGGAGCAGCCGCAACCGGCGCCCTGGACGCGCCGGGAGTTCTTGAAAGTAACGGCGGTAGGCGCCGGTCTGGCGGTCGGGGCGGCCCGCTCGGGGCCGGTCTCGGCCCAGGGCCTGAAGAGCATCTCGGCCTCGCACAGCGTCTCGACCTTCGTCTATGGCCAGCACCTGGTGGCCGCGCAGAAGAAATTCTTCGAGGAGGAAGGGGTCAAGACGCCCGACTTCGTGGTCCCGGGAGGCGGGGCCAAGGTCGTGCAGGCGCTGGCCGCGGGGCAGGTGCAGTTCGCGCTCGGCGACTCCAACCACCCGCTCAAGATCACCGAGAAGGGCAAGGACGCGCTGATGGTCTTCGCCACCGACACGCGCTGCTCCTACGCCAACATCGTGGTGCGCAAGGAGCTGTGGGACAAGGGCGTGAGGACCGTCGAGGCCCTCGCCGACCAGAAGCTGGTCGGTCGCAAGGCGGTGGTCGCGGCCACCGCGATCGGCTCGGGCACCTACGTCTACGGGGTGTACGTGCTGCAGAATATCAAGGGCGGGGACGGCAAGCCGGTGGACGACCACGTCGAGTGGGTGGGCGGGGGCGCCTCCACCACGATGCTCGGCGGGCTCAAGGCGGGCAAGTTCGACGCGATCATGGCGGTGCCGGAATGGCAAGGGGCGGCGGTGGAGGAAGGCTTCGGCAAGCCGCTCTACGACATCCAGGACGAGAAGGCGTGGAACCGCGTGTTCGGCGGACCCATCCCGGTCACGGTGGGCTACGTCCTCAAGGAGACCATCGAGAAGTCGCCCGATCTCGTGCAGGCCTACGTCAGCGCCTGCTACCGCGCGCAGCAGTGGATCCGTCGCGCCAAGGACGACGAGATCACCGACCTGCTCTGGAAGCCGTACATGGACACCTTCAAGCGCGAGGTCGTGCTCGAGTCCGTCCGTTACTACCGGACGATCTTCGACTGGGACTTCGTGATCGAGGAGAAGGATTACGAGCGCGGCATGAAAGTGTGGGTGCCCACCGCGGTGGAGAAGGCGATCCCGTACAAGCAGGCGGTGGACATGAGCTTCGTCAAGAAGGCGCAGGCCAGGTACAAGTAAGCCGCCGGGAGTGACGCCGCGCGTCCGCGTTTCCATCCGGGACCTCGCGAAGACCTTCGGTCAGGGCCCTCGCGAGGTCCCCGCCGTCTCGCCGGTCTCCTTCGACGTGCACGAGCGGGAGTTCGTGGCCATCGTGGGCCCGTCCGGCTGCGGCAAGTCCACCATCCTCAACATGATCGGCGGCCTCGTCGCGCCGTCCGGCGGGGAAATCGTGGTGGACGGCGAGCGGGTCACCGGCGCGCCGCCACCGCAGGTCGGCTACGTGTTCCAGAAGGACACCGTCTTCCCCTGGCGGACGGTCGAGCGCAATATCGCGCTCGGCCTCGAGTACCGTAACGTGCCGGCCGAGGAGCGAACCGCCCGGGTGCGCCAGGCGATCGCCCTGGCCGGCCTGCAGGGCTTCGAGGACGCCTTCCCGGCCACGCTCTCCGGCGGCATGCGGCAGCGGGTGGCCCTGATGCGCTCCCTGGTGGTGGACCCCGAGATTCTATTGATGGACGAGCCCTTCGGCGCCCTCGACACCCACACCAAGCTGAACCTGCACGCCGAGCTGCTCGCGATCTGGCAGGCGAAGCGGCAAACCGTGATCTTCGTGACCCACGATCTCTCCGAGGCGATCACCCTGGCCGACCGCATCGTGGTGATGACCCGGCGGCCCGGACGCATCAAGGTGATCTACGACGTGAATCTCGCGCGTCCCCGCGACGTGATCCGCCTCCGCGAGAGCGACGAATACGCCCGCGAGTACAGCGAGATCTGGCACACCCTGGGAGAGGAGTTTCGGGCACCAACACCATGATGGCAACAGAACAGACGGTTGTCCGCCACTGGGGGAGTGCGGGGGCCATGTCTGGGCCCCCGCAGCTGAAGAGCCGTGCAGCAGTAGACGGTCGTCCGCACAACGGTCGTCCGCAGAACGGTTGTCTGCCATGAACCGGGACCGCCTCCGCGTCCTCGCGTGGCAGCTCCTGATCCTGGTCGCGGTCCTGGCCGCCTGGCAATACCTGACCGGGATCAAGGCGATCTCGAAGACGCCCGGGCTCTACTGGATCGATCCGTTCTTCATCAGCCGGCCATCCGCGATCGCGGAGCGCCTGCTGTACCTGATGTCGCCCAAGGTGCGCCTGACCATCTGGCAGATGGCCCTGTCCACCGTGCAGTCCACCGTGTGGGGCTTCCTGGTCGGCATCTCGACCGGCTTCGTGGCGGGCCTGGTCCTCGGACGCAGCGACGGGCTGGCGCGCATCTTCCAGCCCTACATCGTGGCCTTCAATTCGCTGCCGCGCATCGCGCTGGTGCCGTTGATCACCATGATCTTCGGCTTCGGCCTGCTCGCCAAGATCGTGCTCGCCTGGAGCATCGTGTTCTTCATCGTGTTCTTCAACACCTTCCAGGGCGCGCGCAGCGTGGACGCCGATCTCATCCACTCCGCCCGCTTCCTGGGCGCCTCCGAGCGACAGATCATGACCAGCGTGGTCGTGCCCTCCGCGCTCGCGTGGACCTTCGCGTCCCTGACGCCCTCCATCTCCTTCGCCCTCATCGGGGTGGTGGTCGGCGAGTTCATCGGCGGCGAATCGGGCGGCGGGCTCGGCTACCTGATCATCCAGTCCCTGGGCACCCTGAACGCGGCCGACATGATGGTGGCGCTGTTCGTGCTGGGCGTGATCGGGATCGTGATGGCGCTCGGGATCAAGCAGGTGGAGGCGCGTCTGCTCCGCTGGCGGCCGGAGTACCAGAAGCGTTGACCGCGGGTCAGCGGGCGGAGTAGGCGGTCAGCTCTTCCTCGTAGGTGCCCGCGGCGGTATCGGTGCCCCGCACCTTCACCCAGCCCTTCACCGCGGAGCTGTACCAGAACTCCTGCGACGCGCCGCTCTCGATCTCGCGCCGCGACACCTTGAATGCCTTGAAGGTCCCGGCGGACGTCTTGACCTCCTCGTAGGCCTCCACCGTCCAGACCCCGGTGAGGAGGAAGCGCTGGTCCTGCGCGGCCCCGTCCACCCATGTCACGGTGGCCGACCACGACCGCCCGACCTGGAGCGGCCACTGCCAATCCTCGGCCGGCATGGCGAGCCGCACCGTCCGGCCGCCGGTCACCCGCGCCAGGTAGCCGAGCTGCTTCGTGTACCAGTAACGCGAGTCGCCCGCCTCGACCTCGTACGCGTCGACACCCTCGAAGATCCCCTCGCGCAGCACGCGGCGGGTGATCGTGTAGGCTCCGTCGCGGCCCTTGCCTCGGTAGGTCCAGGACTCGCCCGCGGTCCAGCGGGGCCGCTCCGCGATCTGGACGGTCCGCGACTCCCCGGTGCTGCCGCAGCCGGCCAGCAGGGCCACGAGGGGGAGGAGCGTGAGCAACCGAGCCGCCGCGCGATGGTGGGGCATGAGCCTGCCTTCGAGCATACCGCACTTGACATTGTCGGCCCTCAGTCCTAGAGACGTAGCTCAGGAGGACCCGGACATGACGACCACCAGGCCCGCGACCATCGAGCTGGAGACCCGTTCCGCCCGGGAAATCGTGGACATCACGGAGCGGGTCGACGCGCTCCTGGCCGGCGCCCGGGACGGCAGCTGTCACCTCTTCCTGCGGCACACGACGGCGGGCCTGATGGTCCTCACCGGCGAGGAGGGGGTCCCCGAGGACATCATGGACATCCTCCAGACCCTGGTCCCGCGGAGGGCGTACCGGCACGATTCGCCGGAGCACGTGGCCGCGCACTTCCTGAGCGGTCTCGTGGGGCCCAGCGTCCACGTCCCGGTGCAGGGCGGCCGGCTCGCCCTTGGCGAGTTCCAGCGGATCGTGCTGATGGAGTTCGAGGGGCCGCGACGGCGAGAGATCGAGCTGCGCCTGCTCACAGAGCAGGGCGGTGCGAGACTCTAGGCGCCGAGCCGGGCGACGTGCGGGAGGTTGCGGTACCGCTCGTCCTTGTCGAGGCCGTAGCCGACCACGAAGACGTCGGGAATCTCGCGTCCTATGTAGTGGAGGGTGAGCCCGTCGGGCCGGGCGCATTGCTTGGCCAGCAGCGCGCAGACGCGGATGGAGGCCGGGTTCCGGGTCTGGAAGTTGCGCAGGAGGTAGGCGAGCGTGCGCCCGCTCGCGCAGACCCCCTCCACCACGATGATGTCCCGCCCCTCGATCGGCTCGTCCAGGTCCTTGCGAATCCGGACCACGCCGGAGGCGGTCACCGGACCGTAGGGGACCACCGAGATGAAATCCACGGTGACCGGCACGGTGAGTGCGCGCATGAGGTCGGAGATGAAGATCGCGGACCCCTTGAGCACCCCGATGAGGTGGGCCGGGCGATTGCCGTAGTCGGCGGAGATCTGGGCGGCCAGCCGGCCGACCTCGGTCTGGATCGCCTCGCGATCGACGAGGACCTCGCCTGGACCGTCGCTCCCGGCCGGCATCACGCGAACCGGGTGGCCCGGAGGAACTCCCGCGACTGCCGGATCAGGTCCCCGGGCACGAGCCCGGCCCGCTCCCAGCTGTCGAAGCACTGCGAGACCGTCAGCACCGCGTGCAGCGTGTATCCGCGAGCAACGAGGAGCTCGCGTCCGCCCTGCTCCCGGTCCACCAGGATGACCAGGTCCTTCACGATCAGTCCGGCTTCTTCGAGAGGGGCGATCGCCTCGAGCTTGCTCGCCCCGTCCGTGATGATGTCGTCGATGAGCACCACCCGCTCGCCGGCCTTGAACTGTCCCTCGATGCGTCGCCGCGTGCCGTACCCTTTCTCTTCGCGACGCGGGTAGATGAGCGGCACGCGGCTCGCGAGGCTGGCCGCGACCGCCAGGGGCAGGCCGGCGTACGGGATGCCGCCGACGCGGTCGCCGCCGCACCGGGCCACCTCCACGGCCATCAGCGCGCCGATCTGTTCCAGCACGTCGGGGAAGGAGATCACCACGCGGAGATCGATGTAGAAGGGCGAGACGATGCCCGACTTGAGCGTGAAGTCGCCGAAGCGGATGGCCCCAATCTCGAAGAGGCGCCGGATGAGCATCTCGTGCGGGTCGGCCGCGGTCACGACGTCATCTCCCGAAGGACGGCCGCCGCCGCCGCGGCCGGGTCCGGGGCGGCGGTGATCGGGCGCCCGACCACGAGGTAGTGAGCGCCGGCCCGGGCCGCGGCCCCCGGAGTCGCGATGCGGGACTGGTCTCCCGCCGCGCTGCCCGCCGGCCGCACGCCCGGCGTCACGATCACCCAGGCCGGCCCGCGATTGGTGCGGAGCGCGGCGATCTCGTTGGGAGAGGCCACGCAGCCGTCGAGGCCCGATGCGGCCGCCAGCGCGGCTAGGTGGAGCACGTGGCCCTCGACGGAGCTCGCCACGCCTAGCTCGCGGCTCAACGCGCCGCGGTCGAGGCTCGTCAGCACGGTGACCGCCAGCGCGATCGGCTTCCGCACGCCGAGCTCCTTCGCGGCGGCGGTCGCGCCCTCCGCCGCCGCGGTCATCATGGCGCGGCCCCCGGAGGCGTGGACGTTGAACATGAGCACGCCCAGGCGCGCGGCCTCCCGGGCCGCGCCCGCCACCGTGTTGGGGATGTCGTGGAACTTGAGGTCCAGGAAGACCTCGGCGCCCCGCTTGTGCACGCTCTCGACCGCGGCGGGCCCCGCCGCGGTGAAGAGCTGCGAGCCGATCTTGAAACGCGTGACCTGACCCTGGAGGCGCTCCAGGAGCCGCTCGGCGTCGGCCAGCGTCTCCACGTCGAGCGCGACTATCAAACGGCCCTTTACATCCGGGGGCGACTCAGGAGGCGTCATGGTATTCCTGGAGCGGCTTCACGGAAATCTCGCCCTTGAGCAGCGCCTCGATGCCGCCGATCGCCGCCTGGGCTCCGTCCACCGTGGTGTAGTAGGGAATGTTCTGGGTCACCGCGGTGCGCCGGATCAGGTACGAGTCCTTGCGCGCCCGTCCGTCCTCCGGGGTATTGAAGACCAGCGCGATCTCCCCCCGCTTCATGAGATCCACGATGTTCGGCCGGTAGCTCTCGTTGACCTTGTAGACCGTTTCCACCGTCATGCCCTGCCGCTGCAGGAGCTTGGCGGTGCCGACGGTCGCGACCAGGCTGAAGCCCATCTCGGCCAGCCGCTTGGAGATCTGGAGCGCCGCGCGCTTGTCGCGGTTCTTGACCGAGACGAATACCTTGCCCGAGGTGGGCAGGGGCGACCCGGCCGAGAGCTGCGACTTCACGTACGCCTTCCGGAAGTCATGGTCGATGCCCATGACCTCGCCGGTGGACTTCATCTCGGGCCCGAGGATGGTGTCCACCCCCGGGAACTTGATGAAGGGGAAGACCGCCTCCTTCACCGCGATGTGCCGGACCTCGCGCTCCTCGCCGAAGCCGAGCCCCACCAGGGTCTCTCCCAGCATCACCCGGGTCGCGAGCTTGGCCAGGGGCACCCCGATCGCCTTCGACACGAACGGCACCGTCCGGGAGGCGCGCGGATTGACCTCGAGGACGAAGATCTGCTCGTTCTTGATCGCGAACTGGATGTTGAGCAGCCCGATGACCCCCAGCTCCGTCGCGAGCGCGCGGGCCTGCGCCTGGATGCGCTCGATCTGGTCGTCGCCCAGCGAGTAGGGCGGCAGCGCGCACGCGGAGTCGCCGGAGTGCACGCCCGCCTTCTCCACGTGCTCCATGACCCCGCCCACCACCACCCGCTGGCCGTCCGCGATGGCGTCCACGTCGATCTCGAGGGCGTCCTCGAGGAACTTGTCCACCAGGATGGGATGCTCGGGGCTGACCCGCACCGCCTCCTTCATGTAGTTCTGGAGATCCGCCTCGTCGTACACGATCTGCATGGCGCGCCCGCCCAGCACGTAGGACGGCCGCACCAGTACCGGGTACCCGATATGGGTCGCGATCCGCGAGGCTTCCTCGAAGGAGCGCGCGGTGGAGCCGGGGGCCTGCGCGAGCCCGAGCCGGTCGAGGAGATCCGAGAAGCGGCGGCGGTCCTCGGCGCGATCGATCGCGTCGGGCGGGGTGCCCAGGATCGGCACGCCCGCGCGCTCGAGCGGCACCACCAGCTTGAGCGGGGTCTGGCCGCCGAACTGCACGATGACTCCGCGGGGCTGCTCCCGTTCCACGATGTTCATCACGTCCTCGAACGTGAGCGGCTCGAAGTAGAGGCGGTCGGACGTGTCGTAGTCGGTGGAGACCGTCTCCGGGTTGCAGTTGACCATGATCGCCTCGACGCCCGCGTCCCGGAGCGCGAAGGCGGCGTGCACGCACGCGTAGTCGAACTCGATGCCCTGGCCGATGCGGTTGGGCCCGCTGCCGAGGATCACCACCTTCTCGCGTGGGGTCGGGAGGGCCTCGTCCTCTTCCTCGTAGGTCGAGTAGAGATACGGGGTGTGGGCCACGAACTCGGCCGCGCAGGTGTCGACCATTTTATAGACGGGTTTGATGCCGGCTTCGAGCCGCGTGCGCCGGACCTCATCCTCCGTGGCGGAGACCAATTGTCCAATGCGCTTATCGGCGAATCCCATCTGCTTGGCTCGGCGCAGGACGTCGGCGTCGCCGAGCCCGGCCGCGGTGATCACCGCCTCGTACTCGACGATCTGGCGGATGTTGTCGAGGAACCACGGGTCGATGGCGGACAGCTCGTGGAGCTCCCGCGTGCCGAGCCCGCGCCGGTAGGCCTCGCCGAGGGCGAAGCAGCGATCCGCATTGGGGATGCGGATCTTCTGCCGGAGCTCGTCGAGGTCGGTGATCGGCCGGTCGAGCGCGAGCCCCCAGCGGTCCTGCTCGAGCGAGCGCACCGCCTTCTGGAGCGCCTCCTTGAACGTCCGCCCGATCGCCATGACCTCGCCCACCGACTTCATCTGGGTGGTCAGCGTCTGGTCCGCCTCCGGGAACTTCTCGAAGGCCCAGCGCGGGATCTTCACCACGCAGTAGTCGATGGCGGGCTCGAACGAGGCGGGAGTCTCCCGGGTGATGTCGTTGCGTAGCTCGTCGAGCGTATAGCCCACCGCGAGCTTGGCCGCGATCTTGGCAATCGGGAAGCCGGTGGCCTTGGAGGCGAGCGCGGAGGAGCGCGACACCCGCGGGTTCATCTCGATCACCACCATGCGGCCGTCCACCGGGTTGATGCCGAACTGGATGTTGGAGCCGCCGGTCTCGACGCCAATCTCGCGGATGATCGCGAGGGAGGCGTCGCGCATGATCTGGTACTCCTTGTCGGTCAGGGTCTGGGCGGGGGCCACCGTGATCGAGTCGCCGGTGTGCACGCCCATCGGATCGAAGTTCTCGATCGAGCAGATGATGACCACGTTGTCCTTCAGGTCGCGCATCACCTCGAGCTCGAACTCCTTCCAGCCGATCACCGACTCCTCGACCAGCACCTGCTGGAGCGGGCTCTGCTGGAGCCCCCACTTGATCGAGGCCTCGAGCTCCTCCGGATGGTAGGCGACCGAGCCGCCGGTGCCGCCCAGGGTGAAGGACGGCCGGATGATCAGGGGGAACTGCATGCGCCGCTGCCGCATGCCCGCGAGCGCGTCCTCCGGGCTCGACGCGTAGAAGCCCTTGGGCATCGCGAGCCCGAGGCGCTCCATGGCGGCGCCGAAGAGGTTGCGGTCCTCCGCGGTCTTGATCGCGGGCAGCTTGGCCCCGATCAGCTCGACCCCGTAGCGGTCCAGGGTGCCGTCCTCCGCGAGGGCCACCGCGAGGTTGAGGCCGGTCTGCCCGCCCACGGTGGGCAGCATCGCGTCGGGCCGCTCGCGCGCGATGACCTTGGCCACGTACTCGGGCGTGAGCGGCTCGATGTACGTGCGATCCGCCATCTCGGGGTCGGTCATGATGGTGGCCGGGTTGCTGTTCACGAGCACGACCTCGAATCCCTCCTCCCGCAGGGCCTTGCAGGCCTGGGTGCCCGAGTAGTCGAACTCGCAGGCCTGTCCGATGACGATCGGCCCGGAGCCGATGAGGAGGATCTTGCGGATATCGGTACGCTTCGGCACGCGTGCTCCTAGGCGTCGATCAAGCCGTAGACGATGGACGTCTCGGGGGAGGCCTCGTCCCGGCGGTAGAGCACGTCGTCGAGGCGGCCGTTGCCGATCCACACCGCTTCGCCGTTGCCCCACAGCTTCTCGCCGAGTACGCTCATGCGCTTCTCGACGCGCTCCTTCACCGCGTGCGCCTCGAGGCTCAGCTCGCTGTCGGTCGTGAAGACGGCCCACTCCGGCTTCTGGCCCGATTCTTCGGTCTTGCGGTAGGCGATGAGGTATTTGGGCATCGGTCACCCTCCCTTCGTCATGAGGTCAGCGAAGCGACGGAACAGGTAGTGCGAATCGTGCGGGCCCGGCGAGGCCTCCGGGTGGTACTGCACGGAGAAGATCGGCAGCTCCCGGTGCCGCATCCCCTCCGAGGTGCCGTCGTTGAGGTTCACGTGCGTCTCCACCAGCCCGAGCTTCTCGAAGGAGCGCGGATCCACCGCGAAGCCGTGATTCTGCGCGGTGATCTCCACGCGCCCGGTGCTGAGGTCCTTGACCGGATGGTTGCCTCCGTGATGGCCGAACTTGAGCTTGTAGGTGCTCCCGCCGAGCGCGAGTCCGAGGATCTGGTTGCCCAGGCAGATGCCGAAGATCGGGGTCTTCCCCACGAGCCCGCGCACCGCCTCGATGAGATACGGCACCGCCTCGGGATCGCCGGGGCCATTGGCGAGGAAGACGCCGTCCGGCTTGCGCTCGAGCACCGCGGC
>Ga0137403_10003984_pt1 | contig 17522 bp, 19 predicted proteins | sample CZOMad2_1_16fung_FD_122057 | JGI IMG/M metagenome (GOLD analysis project Ga0137403, IMG submission 122057) | Vadose zone soil fungal communities from Angelo Coast Range Reserve, California, USA - CZOMad2_1_16fungal (Hybrid Assembly) | ecosystem: Environmental > Terrestrial > Soil > Vadose zone...
GCGATTCCCGGGCTCAGCGACGAGGACCGGATCAAGATTCTCGGTGGGACGGCGGCACAACTCCTCGGGATCGAGGGGTAGACGAGCACGGATCGGGGCGACTGGCACCGTCCCGGTCCTGTGGGTCCCGAAAACCCGCTGCACCCATCAACCGGTAGGTTGGCGCCCATGTCGTCACGCCGCTCGCCGCTCATTGTGATGAGGCAACCCACCCACGTCTGGCACTTTCCGGATCAGTCCAACCTCCGGCCGTTGGACCGGCCGTGGCAGCGGACAATCCATGTCTAGCGCCCGGTGTGTACGCCAGCGATGATAATAGTGGACATATCCAGTCAGGAGCTGCCGTAGATGGCGCTCGTGCAGGACGATCACATGGTCCAGGCATTCGCGGCGGATACTCCCGGTGAGGCGTTCCACATAGGGGTTCTGCCAGGGACTCCGCGGGGCGATCACGACCTCTTCGATGCCCATATTGTGGACCTGCTCGTGAAATGGTGTGCCATATACACGATCGCGATCCCGCCGCAGATAGCGTGCGACCTCATCCCAGGGAAAGGCCTCGATCACCTGCTGCGCGGTCCACTGCGCTGTAGGGTGCTCGGTGACGTTGAGGTGCACGATGCGGCGTCGCTCGTGGGCGAGGATCACCAGGACGAAGAGCACCATGTACGTCACGGTGGGCACCACAAAGAAGTCCATAGAGACCATGTCCTTGACATGGTTGCTGAGAAAGGTCTTCCACGTTGGTGATGGTGACTTCTGCGGTCGCACCCGGTACGTCTCGACCGTCGACTTGGCCACGTCAATGTCCAGCTTCCGGAGCTCCCCGACGATCCGAAGCGAGCCCCAGGTGGGATTCGCCCGCCACATGTCTTGGATGAGCTCACGGACTTCCGGGGCAATCGCGGAGCGACTGGGCTTTCCCTGCTGACTCACGCGCCGCCAGTGGTCGCGAAATCGTTGCTGCAGCCAGGCAATCACGGTGCGGGGCTAGACGAAGGCCAGGGCGTCTTGCCAGCCCGGCCAGAGCCGAGAAGATGGGGAGCATCGGCAGAGACCTCCTCCGCCTAGCGATCATCAGCATGCTGGCGTCATGCTTGTCCTCCGGAGCATACCCCTGGTATGCTTGATGGCCATGACCGATTATTATCCCATGCCTCTCTGAGGAGAGGTGACGTGTCTGGTCAGGCACCCAAGCTTCCACCGGTCGAAGGATCTGAGCCTGCTCCCCCAGCCGGTCCTACGTCGGGCATCCACGGCCAGCGGTGTCGATCCGCATCGGACATGCCACAGGAGGGACAATGCTCCATGAAACAGCCATCTCTGCTGGGGCTTCTGGTGCTGCTGCTCATGACCCCGTCAGGGCTCTTCGCCGGGGACGTCCTCCAGCATCATCTCCACGGGACGCGGGACGGCTGGTATGTGGACCCGCAGCTGACGCAGGCCGCCGCCGCGACCATTCATCGCGATCCGACCTTCCACGCCCGGCTGCCCGGTCCAACCTATGCCCAACCGCTCTACGTGACCCATGGCCCAGGTGGCCGAGCCGCGTTCATCGTGGTGACCGAGCAGAATCTGGTGTTGGCGCTCGATGCCGTCGACGGCGCGCCGCTCTGGGTGCGCCAGCTCGGCATGCCTGTCCCGCGCTCCCAGCTTCCGTGCGGCAATATTGACCCCCTCGGCATCACCGGCACGCCGGTCATCGACCTCGATGCCCGCCTGATTTACGTAGCCGCCATGACCACACCGGACGGTGGGGTGACCACGCAGCATCACATTTTCGCGCTGTCGCTGGATAATGGTGCCACCGGCCCAGGCTGGCCTCTGGAGGTCTCCGGCCTGCGCGCCAAGCGACTGGCCTTCAACGCCCCCGTGCAGCAGCAGCGCAGTGCGTTGCTGCTCCACGCCGGCCTCCTGTATGTCCCGTATGGGGGCCATTTTGGCGACTGTGGTGGCTACCACGGCTGGGTCGTCGCTGTGCCCGTGCAGGATCCAACCCACGCGACGGCATGGGCGACGGCCGTGCGTGGCGGGGGGATCTGGGCCCCCAGCGGCGTCTCGACCGATGGGTCTTCTATGTTTGCGGCGACCGGTAACACCTTCGGGGCGCGCACGTGGGGGGGAGGCGAGGCCGTCGTCCGCCTGGGCCCTGGCGCGACCTTCTCGGGGGCGCCGGCGGACTATTTTACGCCCTCCAACTGGCGCCAATTGGATGCGGCGGATCTGGACGTGGGGGGCTCGGGCCCGGTGGTGCTCGACGTGCCGGGTGCGACGCCGTCGCAACTAGTGGTCGCCCTGGGCAAGAATGGGGTGGTGTATGTGCTCGATCGCCAGGACCTCGGCGGCCTGGGCACTGGCGACGGCACGACGGGCGAGGGGGTGCAGAGCCGGCATGTGGCCAGCAGCCCCATCATCACGGCCGCGGCCGCCTATACAGCGGCATCGGGCACCTACGTTGTCTTCACCACGATGGGGACCGGCCTCGGATGCCCCGGGACGCCCGGCAACCTCGTGGCGCTTCGATTGGGCGCCGCCGCGCCGCCGACCATCACAGTCGCCTGGTGTGCCAACACCCACGGCCGCGGCGCACCGATCGTGACCACGACCGACGGGACGTCGGAACCCATCGTGTGGAGCGTCGGCGCGGAGTCGAGTAACCGGTTGTACGCGTTCCACGGGGAAACCGGCGCGGTGCTGTTCGCCGGGGGCGGACCGGAGGAGCAGATGAGCCTCGTCCGGCGATTCCAAACCCCAATCGCGGTCAATGGGCGTCTGGTGGTGGCGGCGGACCAGGAGCTCTACGCCTTTACCACGCACTAGCGTGCGATCGCCCATCGGTCGTGCGCCTGTCATGGCGGCAATGCCACAAAGGCTTTCGCCATGGTGTCAGGTCGTTGCCGCCCGTCTGTCGCCGGATTTTAGGAGACTGGGAAAAAGTGTGGGAGCTCAGGCGGTAGTGTTGCAAAAATAGCCAGTGATCTGATACAAGCGTCGGCGTGGTGTAGACCTCAGCTCACTGGAGACATCCTATGGACACCCCATCCCCGTTCAAATGGCGGCATTTTGAAAGCGAAGTTATTCTGCTCTGCGTCCGTTGGTACTTGCGCTATACCTTGAGTTACCGAGATGTGGAAGAGCTCATGCAAAACGCGGACTGGCGGTTGACCATACCACCATCTTCCGATGGGTCCAGCGGTATGCTCCCGAGCTGGACAAACGCTGCCGGCCACTGCTGAACGCCACCAACGACTCGTATCGCGTGGATGAAACATACATCAAGATCAAAAAGCAGTGGTATTACCTCTACCGGGCCGTCGACTCGACGGGTGCCACGCTAGACTTCATGTTGAGTGCTACCCGTGATGCCGATGCGGCTGAGCGCTTCTTCCGCCAGGTACTCCAGGCCTCCCATACGCGCTCCCCTCGTGTGATCACGGTCGACAAGAATGCTGCGTACCCACCGGCCTTCGACGCTCTCCAGCACGACGGCACCCTCCCATAGACGTGTCTACTTCGGCAATGTAAATATTTGAATAATGTGGTGGAACAGGATCATCGGTTTGTGAAACGCCGCGTGAATCCGGGGCTAGGATTTGGAGCATTTCACACGGCGCAGCGGACGATCCAGGGCTATGAAGCCATGCATATGCTTCACAAAGGCCAGCTCGGTGGACTCGCCAAGAGGGAGGTCCTCGCTCAGAACCGGGTCATCAACCAGCTGTTTGGGGTGGCCGCCTAACGAGCGATCGCTCAGCCTCGCCTCACACGCCAATCAGTTTTTGCAACACTACCCGTTCTTGTGCTCTCTTGCGCGCTGCGTGCCGGACCAGCAGGGTCTCGATGAGCCGGACGGCCGTTGTCGCATACCCTTTGGCCAAAGAGCGGTGACGTCCGACGGTGGCACGTAGGTCTGGGAACTCAGGGTGCACAGAGACCCGGTGTGGCGCCCGTGGACGAGTGATCTCTCGGAAGCCAAAGCTCTGGTAGGGTCGATCAACATCATGTTCTCCCCAGCCGCTCCGATTTCGCCGCATCCGTTCCAGCAACGCTCATCACCATCGGCCGTGCCACCCTGCCCTGCTCGCCACATCGGCAACTTCTCACCGTCATGGCGATTGGGGGCGGCACGTCAGGACGCCCCCTGGTCCGTGGAGTCACCGCTCATGGCCGTGTCCACCGGGCTCCCGCAAAGCCCAGGCCGTTGAGGCGCGGGTGCCTTACGACAGCACATCGCGCCCCAATCCCTGCTGCACGGCCGGAACGAAGGTTTCCAACGCCTGTTGGATCGCCGGGTCGGTCAGATCAATCGTCTGCCGGCGCTCTGCGGCCATATACGCGGCCATCACCAGGCGGGTGATCTCCAGACCGTAATGCCAGGAGAGACGGGCGTCCTTCCCAGCAGCAAAGGCGGCCATCGCGTCGGTATTTTCATCGGTATAGCCGTAGAGATCGGCCTCGTTATACTGCACGGTGAGCAAGCCCCGGCTGGCGGTGGCTTTTTCCAGGGCAGCTTCCCGGTTGGCTATTGACGCCGCGGCGGCATCACTGACGAAGACCGACAGCGGCGATGCCAGGCTGTTCGCCTCAAACGTATAGCCGGGTCCCAGGCCCTCGAGCCACAGCCGCAGTCCCTGTTTGTCGTACATCCAGGAGTTGGTGAACTGCGCCTTCACACGCTGTCCGGTGTCAGGATGGCGATAGGTGATCATGCCGGTGGCAAAATCTTCGGCAGGGGTTTTGTCGTAGTCGACCCCATAGGTCGCCAGTAAGTGTTCCCGCCACCGCGGCTGGCCCCATTTGAGCAGCGCGATCTCGGCAGAGACCGCTTGCGGTTGGAGAAACGTCACGTCTTTGCCCACTGGGGTGAGCAGGTACCAGCCGAGGGCAATGCTGTGACACCCCATATCGCTGAGGGTGCCCCCGCCTTGGCGGACCGGATCCCAGAACCAGCCGGCATGCGGGCCGCTATGCTCTTCCGCCGTTCTCACCAGGAGCAGAGGCCCCTGGGTGCGCTGCACGGGTGCTAACTGATCGAGCTGCTTGTGAACCGGCTTCATGTGGATTTGGTTCTCAAAGTACGCGGTGGGAAGCCGAGCGTCGATGGCCAGGGTGACCAGGCGGCGGGCCTCGGCGACGTTGCGACCGAGCGGTTTTTCGCAGATCACGCCGCGCAGCTCGGCGCCTCCGCTGACGGCCTCAACGATCTCCTCCATAATGGCCACACGCGCATCATTCGGGGCATAGATGGCCAGCACGTCAACCGCCTTGGCGATGTCGGCGATGCGGTCATACAGGCGGGCGGGTCCCAGGTTCTGCTGGCGGGCAAAGTGGGCCAACGCCTCTGCGCCGCGCCGTTTCAGCACCGCCGTCAGTTCGACGCCTCTGACCTGTTGCAAGGCAATGGCGTGAAACGTGGCAACGAATCCGGCACCAATCATACCGAGCTTCATCGTGCATCTCCTCCGCGTACGCTCCTCCCTAGTGCCGTTGAGTATGCCTGAGACTGGCGCGCAGAGCAAGGGACCAGGCCTTACCCGAGCGAAGCCCAAACATGCGGCGAGGTAGACGCGGCGCGACTCCCCACGGGGCGAGCACACGCACCCCACGTGCACATTGCCCGTTTGACCCCGCACGTCGTCCCGATTCCACCGCTGGTTCGTGCGGGTTGAGAGCCTCCGGTGCGCTCACCACGGCGCCGTCAGCTGTTGCGCCGCCCGTTTCGGCCTCCCAGAGCGCCATGATGGGGTTCCAGGCGCAAGCGCCGGAAAATTTACGGTAAGCGGGAGCACTGAGAAGACCCAGTCGATGGTTATACCGATTTTCGTCAGCAAAAATGATGTGTTCGAAGCATACTGTTGCGCGTGATTATTGGGGAACGACCGCATGACACATTAGTGGGCCTGGCATTGTCGCGCTTTTTGAACTCAGCTAATCCCTTAATTCACAATCACTTCTGGCTTACCGTAAATTTTCCGGCGCTTGCGCCTGGAACCCCAAAGTGGTGCAGCTGCTCAAACGACGCGCGGCGAATGAACGCGCTGGCGAGATGCGAGTGCATCCCCCTGGCAATCGGCATGCGCTGTTAGCCTGCTTTGTGCATGTGCGCACCATGGAAGTCACGGATAACGCGGTCCAGATGACGCTGGAAGTGATTCGGCGCATTGACACGCAGACGGAGAAGCATCTGGAGAAAACGCTCCTCCAGGATATCAAGCGGGTCACGGGCAAGGTACAGCTCCTCTATCGGATTGCGGAAGCCGTCGTAGAAACGCCAGACGGTACGATCCGCAATGAGCGTACACGAAATGAGGTCAGAGTCAAAGTGGCGCGAGACGACGGTTTCTGAGTGCAAGGGACCCTCCGTCCATGGTAGAAACCTGGGAACATCTGCTCAGTGTTCCGATGGTTTGCCACGTCAGGAGGATCCCTATGGACGCGCTCGATGTCGAGACGAGTATAGCGGAAGGAGAGCTGGCTCTCCAGGCCCTGATTACGTTTGCCAGGGCAAACGCGGGCAAGCTTGAGGCGCACGAAGCCGATAAGGGCATCTTCAAGCGGCTGCTGCCCATTGGGTTGGCGGCCATGAAGCTCTACTTCGCCCAGCGCGGGCCGGGCGATGTGGGACCGGCCGTCACGCGGGCCGACGGCGTGCTCTTGCCGCGGGAGCAGAAGCTGCGGGGGCGCGATTACTTCTCGCTCTTCGGCAAGTTCGCGGTTCCCCGGACCTGCTACCGCACGCCCGGGGAACCTGGGATCTTCCCGCTGGACACCCAGGTCAACCTCCCCGAGCGCTGCTACTCGTACTTCTTGCAAGAGTGGATGACCGTGTTCGCGGTCGAGCACCCCTTCCAGGAGAGTGCGGGATGCTTTGCGCAGCTCTTTGATCTTGAGGTGGCCGAGAGCGTGGTGATGGCGGTGGCGAAAGAGGCCCCACAGGACTATGAGGACTTCTATGCGCAGCGGCCCCTCTCCCCCGAGGAGGCCGAGGGAGAGCTCCTGGTGGTGAGCTTTGACGGCAAGGGCGTGCCGATGCTCAAGGCGGAGGCGGCCAAGCTCAAGGCCAAGTTGGGCACAGGAGAGAAGCGGCAGAAGAAGAAGGAAGCGCTGGTGGGGGTGTGCTATACGGTCGATCCCAAGCCACGGGCGCCCGAAGCGCTCGCGGAACTCCTGGTCGATCCGGAAGCTGCACGCACACGCCAGCGGCGGGCCGGCACCACGGACGATGCGCCGAGAGCCCAGCAGGTGCGGCGTGTGGCCAGCCTGGCGCGGACCAAGCAGGCGGTAATGGAGCTGATCAAGGCTGACGCGGAGCGCCGGGATCCCCAGCACCGCAAACCCTTGGTCGTCTGGCTCGATGGCGCCCTTGGCCTGTGGCACTTGGCGACCCAGCTCTTCAGGGCGTGGAAGCGCGTGACGTTCGTCCTGGACATCATGCACGTCGTCAGCTACCTGTGGACTGCGGCCAATGCCTTGTTCCGGGAGGGCTCTCAGGACGGGAAACGCTGGGTGCAGCAGAAGCTGACGGAGCTGCTCCGAGGGAGGGTGGGCTACGTCATCGGCGGCCTGCGACAGATCCTGACGAAGCGGCTGCTCCGGAAGTCAGTCCGGGAAACGCTCGCCAAAGTCCTCACCTTCTTCCACAACCACCGGCGCTGGATGCCGTACGACGCGTACCTGGCTGCGGGCTTGCCCGTCGGGACCGGCGTCGTGGAGATCAGCCAACTATAATACCCCTATACAGACAATTTCCTCTTATCCTATTATTGCAATACTTCGGACATTTTTTGAGCGAGAAGGTTAACACAAAAAGGCCATTACTGGTTGAATGTAAGTGTGCAACGCGACCTTCAACCGGGGAATGGCCTATGACAATTGTCAAAGAGATCCTACAGCAGATGCCTGCGGTCGGTAAACCCCAGGCTAAGTTCCTTGAAACTTTGTTCGCTACCATCCTAGCACTGCGAGGCCGCGTCAACTTTCGCAATCTGAGCCGCTATTGCGACTATTGTGAGCGCACAATTGCGCGGCAGTTCCGGCGCTGCTTTGACTGGCCGGACTTCCATCAACGGGTCATCACGGTAGCCCTCGACCCGTGCTCGGAAGTGATCTCGGCGCAGGATGCTTCCTTCATCCCCAAGAGTGGCAAGCAGACGTTCGGGCTGGGTCACTTCTTCAACGGCTGTACCTCCCGTGCCGAGCGCGGCCTGGAAGTCTCCACGCTGGCAGTCGTGGATGTGACACGCCGGTGCGCCTTCACACTCGCGGTGGCCCAGACATCCCCAGGCGATGACGAGACGGTCTCGCGGCAGGCAAAGGAAGAGACCAGAGTAGATGTTTACCGGCAGCAACTGCGTGAGCAGCGTCACCGCTTGCCGCCGCAGGTCACCTATCATTGCGTAGACGGTTACTTTGCCAAGAAGAAATACCCACATTCCATCGGATTTAGTGGTAGACAGGTGGCCTCAGATGGTGAGGGCAACTCAACCCTTGATTTCCCGTTGATACACGACGCGCGGTCGCAAGACCAACCATAAAATAACATCAACAATATCAATAGGTTGAAATTTTACCACTAAATCCGGTGGAGTCTGGACTTTACTGGGGCGAACCTCACCAGGGCGAACCTCCCTGGGGCGTTCCTCACCGGGGCGGACTTTACTGGGGCGAACCTCACCAGGGCGAACCTCACTGGGGCGTTCCTCACCAGGGCGGACTTTACTGAGATGCATATCGGATGGACTGTGTTCGGGAATGTCAACCTGAGTACAGTTCGAGGGATTGAGAGCCTAGAACATTCCGGGCCTTCAACCATTGGCATTGATACCCTCTATCGCTCGCAAGGCAACATCTCCGAGGTCTTTCTCCGAGGGGCTGGCGTGCCCGACGAAATGATTACCTATAGCAAGTCGCTAGTCGGGCAACCGTTCCAGTATTACTCCTGTTTTATCAGCTACTCCAGTCGGGATGAGGCGTTAGCTCAACGCTTGCATGCTGACCTCCAAGACAAAGGGGTCCGCTGCTGGTTTGCGCCGGAGGACTTGAAAATCGGGGATGAGTTTCGGTCTCGTATCGATGAATCAATTCAGGTATACGACCGCCTCCTTCTTATCCTCTCGGAACATTCTGTCAAAAGCCGCTGGGTTCAAAAGGAGGTCGAAACAGCCTTCGAAAAAGAAAGCAAAGAGGACCGGCTTGTGCTATTCCCTGTCCGGATCGATGACGCGGTCATGCACAGTAGGGTGGGCTGGGCGGCAGATATCCGCAGACAACGCCATATCGGTGATTTTCGGCAATGGAAAGAGCACGACGTCTATCAGAAGGCGTTTCACCGATTACTTCATGATTTGAAGGCGGATATTTGACAGATGCCCGTATAGGGTAGATTGCGAGAAGCACCGAGAGATCCACCATGACGCCGGATGAGGAAGCCACCTTTATTGCCCTGTGGCAGCAGGGTGCCAGCTATAAAGCGATCGCCCTGGCGCTGGGCTGCCCGCTGGGCACGGTGGCGTCCCGGTCGGCCGCGCTGGCGGCCCAAGGCAAGATTACCCCTCGCCAGCGTGGGGGCGCCAAGGCCCGACAGGGCGACCCACCCGCACCAATGCAGAGACCAGTGCAGACCCTCGACACCGGTGCAGTGCAGGCGATCAGCACGGAGGTTGAGCAGCTGAAAGCCGACATGCACGGCCTCCGCCTTATCGTCCAGTCCGTGGTCGATCGCCTCGACCACCCACCAGTGCAGACACCGGTGCAGATCACTGTACTGCCACCCTACCCGCAGGGCAAGGCCGTGCACTGGAATCTGTGGATCTTGGATGCCATCAAGGACCAGATCAGCGCCCTAGCTGTAGCGGCCTGCAAACAGCAGCCCTTGGGCTCGCAAACAACGTCCATTTTGAGCCCACACTCGCTGCAAATATGAGGGGCTGCGAACCCACGCTTGGGCTCTTGGCCACTTTTGGTGACGTTGGTGCCAGAGGTATTCAGGGGGTATATTGATTGAAAAACCGTGGTGGCCCATGCATGGAGGCATTGGTTATCCGTGACACTTTTGACTCACTGGCTTCCCACGACACCCCCGTTACACCTCGACGCCTGGCATCTGGACGCCCTCACCACGCAGCTGACGCTGCAGGTGACGTCGACGCAGGCCCTGGTGCATTGTCCGGTCTGCCGGTTTCCGACGCGGCGGGTCCACAGTCGCTATGGTCGCAAGCTGGCGGATCTGCCTTGGGGACCGTGGCGCGTCGTGCTGCACCTGCAGGTGCGGAAGTTCTTCTGTGCCAATGGCCGCTGCACCCGCCGTATTTTTACCGAGCGGCTGGCCCCGCTGGTCGCTCCCTGGGCGCGGCGAACGCAGCGGCTCACACAGTGGCTGGTGCACATCGCCGTGGCGCTGGCAGGAACGGCCGGGGCACGCCTGAGCCGTGGCCTGGGCCTGGCCGTCAGTCGCAACACGCTCCTGCGCCTACTCCGTCGCCAGCCCCTCCCAGATGTGGCCACCCCCCAGGTGCTCGGCGTCGACGATTGGGCCGTTCGGAAAGGTCAGAGGTATGGGACGGTGCTGATCGATCTCGAGCGGCAGCGACCGCTCGCCCTCCTGCCCGATCGGGAGGCCAAAACCGTGGCCCTATGGTTGCAGGCCCATCCTGGCGTCCGCGTGATCACCCGGGATCGATCGAGAGCCTATGCGGACGGTGCCCGGCAAGGGGCCCCCGACGCCATCCAGGTCGCGGACCGCTTTCACCTGTTACAGAACCTGGCGGAGGCCCTGGACCAGGTATTTAACGCCCATAGCCACGCCCTCGAGGTCGTCAATGAGGCCCTCCGCCAGGCGCCGGTGACGCAGCTCGACGGCACGGTGGCGGTGCCGGTGCCACCCCCTTCCTCACCACGCCTGGCCCAGGAGCTGGCCCAGCCACGGCAGGCGCGGCGGCTGGCGCTCCATCAGCAGATCTGGGCCTTCCACCAGCAGGGGTGGCCCGGATGGGCCATTGCTCAGCAGCTCGGGATCGGCAAGAATACGGTGTTTCGCTACCTCCGGACGGAGACCTTGCCCGCGCGTAAGCGCCGTACAGACCGCGGCCGCAGTCTCCTCACGCCCTACACCCCCGATCTCTTGGAGCGCTGGAACGCGGGGTGTCGTGACGCCTTGCGCCTGTTTCGCGAGCTCCAACCGCGGGGATATCCTGGGAGCTACGCCACGGTCGCCCGCTACGCCCAGCGTCTGCGCCAGGCGCAAGAGGTGGCACCCCGACAGCGGCGACCGCGCCACCCTCTGCCACCCGTGACCGCGCCGCCGCACCGCTCCTTGACCCCGCGCCGGGCGACCTGGCTCGTCCTGCAACGGCCGGAGCAGCGCACGCCCGAGGAGGAGCACCTCCTGGCGCAGCTCACAGTCCAGGATGCCACGCTCGCCGACGCCATCGCACTCGCCCAAGATTTTGCCCAGCTCGTGCGCCAGCGGCAGCCAGCACAGCTGGACCCATGGCTAGCCCGGGCGGCGGAGAGTCCCTTGGTCCCCCTGCAGCGGTTTGCGAACGGGCTGCGAGACGACTATGACGCGGTCAAAGCTGGCGTGACCTTACCCTGGAGTAATGGCCCGGTCGAGGGCCACATCAATCGTTTGAAGACGCTCAAGCGCCAGATGTTTGGCCGTGCCAGCCTCGATCTGCTCCAGCGCCGCTTTCTGCTGGCCGCGTAAAAATGGCGCCAGCACAGATACTGAGTCTGGCGGCCACACTATCCGCATGACTGTGGGGGGCTGATGGGGCTGCTGAGCACCCGGCTGCCTCCGTGAGGACCATGAGGGCAGCGAGAGGGTACACTAGCGCTGGCACCCTGGCCCCCTTTATTCATCACCAAAAGTGGCCAAGAGCCCTGGTTAGGTGAGAAGGCCCAGCCGCCTCAGATCATCCTCGGTCCAGCGGGTGCTCTGAAGAATCTGTCTGATGGCTTTTGAGCCGAATGTGTCGTTGAGGTGATGATACACAAGCAGCACTCGGCGTCCATCCGAGTGCTGGTAGATATGGTGGGAGCCGCCGGTTTTTCTGCGGCGAAAGCCCTCATATTCGACGGCCCTGACCCATTCGCGTGCGGTGCGGTTTCGTAAAGGGGCAATCTCCATACTAGACGACGAGCCCGAGGGTAATCGGCGCCGCTTTAATGACTTTGGGATCTTCTTCAGGGATGGGCTCGCCGTCTTCGGCGAGGGTTTCTACCCAGAGCTCCGCCGCTTCTTTGATGTTCCTGAGCGCCTCTTCATAGGTGTAGCCCCAGGAGTAACAGCCCGGGAGCGCCGGGATCTCAGCGTGGTAACGATCCTCATCCGGCTCGATCACAACCCGGAAGACATAGGTCTTCATGCCCTTCCCCTTAACATGGATAGTATGTTTATTGTGCATAAGGTTAGCATACCATAGCGATGCGTCTTGTCAAAAGTGGGGTTGCTTACCGGACACGGGGCACGCGGCGCTCTGAAGCCTTCATGTCGTCTGGTTGAGAAAGAGCGTCGGCCACACAAGGGCCAGATATGAGTTTGCGAATGAGTTCTCAAGCCGACGGGGCCCGAACACTTGATCGCTGTCAATCGGCCGCTGCGACAGGCTCAAAGCTGATTTTCAGTCGCGTACCAGTGGCTTTGGCAAAACGCTCGAGCGTTCGGGTTGAAGGTCGCACATGACCGCCCTCCAGTCGGGCAATCACGGACTGGGTGGTGTGCATGCGCTCGGCAAGCTGCTCTTGCGTCAATCCGGCGTTCGTTCGCGCCTCGATCAGCGTACGGGCCAGGGCAAACTTAGGCTCCAAGTCCTCATAGGCATCGCGATACGCCGGGTCCTGCATCCATTGCTCATGTAAGTCTCGCACCTGGGTCATGACCATATCTCTTTGGCTCTTTCAAGCGCCAGCTCCATTTCTCGGCGCGGTGTTTTCTGGGTTTTCTTGACAAACACTCTGACCACCACCACACGTTGACCTGTGACGGTGACATACAGCGCTCTGGCAATGCCGTCACGGCCCCGTAAGCGCATTTCCCAAAGCCGCCCTTGCAGATGCTTGACATGCGGCTGACCTACTCGGTCGACCCCGAAGCTTTCGATGAGACGAACCACGTGCGTAAAACGGGCACGCATGTCCGCGGGTAAGGCATTGAGTTCCTCGTCCACGGTGTGATTCAGCGTTTCAACGGTCCATTCCATACTGAGGATTATAGCACAGATGCTATAATGTAAAGTTGAATTGGAGATCGTGTCCTCGTATGATGAAGTGAGCGTTGCATGCTTCCCCCGCCTTGGATCTAGCCTGCGTCCTCCTGGGCCAGGAGTACATCTGCCATGTGGGCCTCTGGCTTGACATAGGTCCGCTCCTGGAGCGCTCGGCAGGGGTCATTGCTCAACCGGTACAGGGGCATCCGGCGGGCCTCGGGCAGCATCGTTTCGATCGGGGCGTGGCTGGTGGTGGCGTGCTGCGTGAACACATAGACGACGCGAAAGAGCAGCAGCTCGCGTGTGGCACTGAGCACCGAGTGAAAGCCCCCACGGGGGCGGTAACATCGCTGGAACGCCCGGAAGAAGCGTTCCACGGCGTTGGAGGTCGAGGGGAGGCGGGCACTCCCCACGCGACAGATGCGCTGGGGCAGCTTGGCCTCCACGGCGCTGACCCATGCGAGCATCCCCCACTCCGCGGCGCGTTCCTGCAGCCGCGCGAGGCGTCGCCGTACGGTGCGCTTCTCCCGGGTGTGGAAGAGCCGCTTCATCGCCGGCTTGCGCGCGTCGACCTCCGCCGCGGTCGCACAGTGCTGCGTGAGCCAGTGCGTCACGCCCTGCTGGTGGTGAAAGCGACACCAGACGTGCTGGGCTCGCGGCGCCATGGACGCCTAGGCCTGTAACCCATCGGTGATGAGCACCTGGGGCACGTTGTTGAGCTGGCGCAATTGCCGGCCCACCCAGCGACAAGCCCACTGCCCGCGCGAGGGGAGGAGGACCGCCAGCACCGGCAGCTCGGTGGGCCCATCCCAGACGACGCACCACTAGGACCAGCGCCCCCGGCGCTTGAGCCACTGCTCATCGACATAGACCATCGACGCGTTGACTCGCTCCCCAATCCATCGGTAGATGAGCGGCCACAAGGCGAGCGCCCGTCCCAAGACCCAGCGTAAGCCCGTCGTCTGGTGGACGCCACACCAGCGGCCTCAGCCCGAGAGCGGCACATTCCAATAGACGAGCGTCATCAGGCACGTCAGCCAGCAGAGGGAGCCGGGCACCTGGGCCAGCGGCAGCTCCGGGGTGACCAGCGCCGCCAGGGCAGTGGGATCGGCGAGCCGCATCCCGCGAGCGACGGTGGGCACGCTCCCACCGGCAGGCGGCATGGCTGGCATGGCCAGGCTCTCCAGCCTCTCGGTCACCAGCCACGCCTCTTGATACTGCACGGGGCCGCTCGCTAACTGCCGCCGCCGCACCCGCAGTACCGGCACACAGGAGATCTGCTCCAACGCGCGCTCGATATTCGCCACGCTCAGATCGTCGCGGTCCAACGGTCCCTGGACGCGGGGCACCAACTCCGTCGGGCCTGCCAAGGGCGTCTGGAGCAGCTCGTGCCAGACGCCTTCCACGACGGTTAGGTCGACTTTACGCTTGCGCAGAATCAAGGCCCGCATGTCCTCCCCGCACTGACGAACATCCTCAAGATGCTGGCTAGCGGCCTGGCGGTTCGTACGGCCCACGATCGCCGCTAACTCCTGCCAGGTGAACAGGGGCTTGCCGTGTTCATCAACCAGCCATCGGCACCAGACCAGGGGCAGGTGCCGATGGCTGGGCGTCTCGGGGCGCCACCGCGTGGCAAACTTGGCCGTCCGCACCCGAAAGCGTGGCCCGTCCACCTCCACGCGTGGCGGCGCCGGGTCGTCCCCTTGCTCCACTGCACGTGTGGTATCAGGCGCCAGGGCGCGAATCCTCCCGCTGGTAGGGGTGTTGGAGAGCACCCCATGCGATCAACGGGCATGGCTCTTCGAGCCTTTTTTCCCTCCGTCCCGGGACAGCGGTGACGACCGCTTGGACGCTCATCACGCCCGCTCCAAGACGATGTCAAGCGGGGAGGGGAAGCATCAGGGGGTCTGGTTAGCACAAAAGTGCTTGCTCTGAACCGCCTCACCCCTGATCAACCGGGCATCTGCTCTGCAACGCTCTCATGATGAAGGAATGGGCTGATTTACGCCGCCTCTCGGTAATAGTAGGACAGCACACCGCCAAGATGCTCCCGGCGGACCACCCGGCCTATGTGTCCACCGATGTCTGGCTCGGGCGTAATCAAGTGATTGCCAAGGCCCTGGTGGTTACGCTCCGCGTGATAATGTCTCAGGTACGTTCGGATCACATACCGAAGCGAGGCTTCACCCATCACGACCATCCGGTTAAGTGCTTCCTCTTTGATCGAGCCTACAAAGCGCTCGCAATGGGCATTGAGATTGGGACTGCGTGGCGGCAACACAACCGGCTCCACACCGCTGTCGCGTAAGAGTTGATCGAATACTTGGGTGAACTTCTGGTCTCGATCATGGAGTAGATACCGTTTGCCCAGCAGAAAGCCCTCTAAGGGATCAGTCAACTGCTGAGCACATTGTTGCATGAAGGCCGCCGTCGGATGAGGCGTGATGCCAGCGATCTCGATCCGGCGCGTCGCCAGCTCCATGACCACGAGGACATAATAGGTCACCAGGCCATGCCAGGTGGCGACTTCGACCGTGAAGAAATCCGTTGCCGCCAGGACTTCCCAGTGCAGCTTGAGAAACTGCGTCCAGCGCATGCCTGCTTTGCGTCGTTGTGGGGCTGGTTCCAGATGATGGCGGCGCAGGATGTTGCGCACCGTAATCTTGTCGATGTGATGCCCCAGGTTGGCCAACGCTCCCTGGATGCGTCGGTAGCCCCAGATTCGATTCTCTTCCGCCATGCGCACGACAAGTTGCTCAACCTCCTCGGGGACACGGGGTCGGCCGAGCCGTTGGCGGTGTTGGCTCCCGTCGAACTTCTGCGCAATCAGTCGCTTGTACCACCGCTGGAGGGTCTCGGGCGTGGCGATCGTGGCGATCTCTTTGAGGCGTTTGGGGTCGATTGGATGGGCCAATGCGGCGAGACGGCGCCGTTCGGTGTCGGTCAGCCGCCACTTCTGGTGGCCAAGTTTGGCTCTAAGAGTGCGATTTTCCACATGCCACCGGATGTAGTGGTGGAGCGTGTCATCACTCAGCGAAAGCCTCCGTCCGCCTTCCACTTCCAGCCCACATTGACCAGCGTGCTGGGCCCGACGCTGATAGGGGACTAGGTTGGAGAGGTGGGCCAACCCCGTGAGACACGCCTGTGGACTGCCACCGGGATGATGGAAGCCTGTCATCGCGAACAATTGCCGCTCGATGGTGTGGTGGGCCTGCTCCAGGAGGGTGCTGGTGACGGGCATCGGCGGGTCTGCGAGGACCGCATACCAGCCCGCTTTCTTGTCCTGAAACCACTGGCACACCCGGTTGCCGTTGGCCTCCCCTGCGGTGTGGGCGACAGGCTCGGCAACGTGACGTCACCTCTGGCCCAGGGCAAACCCCCGCAAGCTCTTCCGCGGTCGCACTCGGTACAACACGGGATGAACCGGCGCGCGCCACGCCTGGCGCACCGGGGACGCGATCGCCGGCAGTTGCTTCGGGAGCTGATTGCTCGCCTGGCGCAGGCAATTGCCCAGGCGCGCGCCTGGGAAGAGCGTCCGCATACGCTTGGTGGTGCGGTCGAAGCCATCGGTGCGGCTCCCCCGGACCCGCTACGACGGCTCCTGCTGGGACGCCGCGCGTTGACACGCCTCATACGACCGGGTCAAGGCGGCCGCACTGGCCGCCGTCGTCTAGCCCAGATGCCAGAGGACGCGGCCGCTGGCGATCGTGGGCACATAGACCTTGTCGGTCAGACAGCGGCGGTGTTTTGCAGCGACCAGGAAAGAGCCGGGCAGGGGCAGGCCACACCGGGTGAGCACCGTCACCAGACTCGGGTGGCCGAACGCACCGACCAGGCGATAGACGGCCATGGGGGAGCTATGGCAGAGCACGGCACACCGTGCCACCCTCAGGCCACCGTGCGTGGCCAACAAGGCATCGCGGGCGACCCCCGGTCGCATCTGGCGATCGCGCAGGACGACATGTGGGAGGACGGTGCACACCGCTGTGCCTGTCGTGCCCTGGAGACGCCAGATCGCGATGCCACCCAGACGGACACGCCGATCATGCGAATGACGCGTCCGGCACTCTCCCCCATCACAGGTCGCCTGGTGTGGGAGCTGCAAGCCGAGGACCAGGAGGAAGGCGAGCACCCATGCGACAAACGCCGTGCCGTCTTCGATCAGGCGGACGTAGGTCGCTTCGTCTCGAAAATCACCGGTGATGGTGCGGTTTTCTCGCGTCGGTTTGGCCGCTGTGCCCATGGGTTACCCCGCTGTCATCAGGTCTCGTGCGCTGATGGGACACGATGTGGGTCACACGTTGACATCTCACGGCC
>Ga0137403_10003986_pt1 | contig 17513 bp, 10 predicted proteins | sample CZOMad2_1_16fung_FD_122057 | JGI IMG/M metagenome (GOLD analysis project Ga0137403, IMG submission 122057) | Vadose zone soil fungal communities from Angelo Coast Range Reserve, California, USA - CZOMad2_1_16fungal (Hybrid Assembly) | ecosystem: Environmental > Terrestrial > Soil > Vadose zone...
CGGACAGTGTCCACTTCAACGCGGGATTCACGCGGTCGTGGTTCCAGGACCCGAATTCATTCGACGCGCAGCTGCATCTGTGCCCACCGGGACTGGGATTCGATTGCGATGGCACGGGGACGTTCCTGGTGAATCCGCTGACCGGCAATCCGCTGGGCCCAAGCGATCAGCGTTCCCAGGTCAAGACTTTCAATTTGGCGCCGACGTGGACGCACTTGTTCGGGAGTTCGACACTATTCACGTTCGGAGTCTTCGCGCGGCGGGACCACTACAACTTCTATCCGAGCGCCGATCCGTTCAACGATTTCAGCCCGCTGCAGCAGAGCGAAACCATCGCGCAAGATCGAACCCTCGCGAACGTGGGCGTGCGTTCCGATGTTTCGTATGTGAAAGGGAGGCACAACATCAAGGCGGGCGTGACGTTGCAGCATACGTTCCTGACCGAAGACGACAAGCTTGGGATCGTCGATCCGACTTTTCTGGCCTCGCTTGGATGCCCGAGCGGCAATCCCGCGCCCGATCCGTGCGCAGTTCTGCTGCCGTTCGACCTAACGCAGGGAGGCGGCTTGTTCCACTTTCATGGCCATACCGACATCAAAGAGGTAGCGCTGTATGTTCAGGATACGATCACGGCAGGAAACTGGTCGTTCAACCTGGGAGTACGCGGCGACCTGTATCGCGGACTCACCCAGGACAGCCAGGCAGAACCACGGCTGGGAGTGGCCTACAACATCAAACCGACAAACACGGTGCTGAGGATTTCCTATGCGCGCGTGCTGGAGACACCGTTCAACGAAAACCTGATTGTGGGGAGTCTGGGTGACGCAGGAGGAGTCATCTCCAGCGTGCTGGGAGCGCCTGGACCGATTCGCGGCGGCCAGCGAAACGAATTCCACGGCGGATTTCAGCAAGCTTTCGGGCGCCACGTAGTGGTCGATGCAGACTACCTGTGGAAGTACACGCACAACGCTTTCGACTTCGGCGTTTTGTTCAACACACCCATCACCTTCCCGATCTCCTGGCACAATTCGAAGATCAGCGGCTTTTCAGTGCGTACCAGCGTGCCGAATTTTCATGGATTGACCGCGTTTGTGACCATGAGCGGCGTGAACTCGCGGTTCTTCAATCCACAAGTGGCGGGATTGGGAACGGATTTCACGACCTTGGGCGCGTTCCGCATCGACCACGATCAGAAGTTCCAGCAGACAACCCATATTCAATATCAGCCAAAGAAACAACTGCCGTGGATTGCGATGAACTGGCGATACGACAACGGATTGGTTGCGGGAGCCGTGCCCGTAGCGGACGATCCAGCGATCAATCCGTTGGTCGATTTAACTGGCATTACCGCGGATCAGCAAATTCAAGCGGGATTGGTGTGCGGTACGCAAGTGCCGACGCTGGCCGTGCCACTAACCACCTGCAATTCCTCGCTGTATCGCTCGACGCGCATCAGCCTGCCGGCTCCAGGCAAGGAAAACGACGACCACAATCCACCGCGTATCGCACCGCGGCACTTGTTCGACGTCAGCACGGGTGACGACAACTTGTTTCACGGTGACCGCTATAAGTGGAGTTTGCGCTTCACCGTCATCAACCTCACGAACAAGGTGGCGCTCTACAACTTCCTATCGACGTTCAGCGGAACGCACTTTGTTTCGCCACGGGCGTACACGACGGAATTGGGCTTCCACTTTTAGAGCGCGCTTACGCAACCAGCAACCGGCTCTCGACTGAGCCCGCCGCTGCCTCCCTCGTTCGATCCGAGAGCGCGAGGCGCGGCGGCCGCTGGCGGGAGTCGTCTGTAAAATCGCCGGTCTCTAGGCCCGTATGTCTCTCAATCTAAAGGCCCAGCTAGATAATTGTGGGTGTGGCAACTCTGCCACTCTCTGGGCTTGTAGCCTGGGCAATTCCAACTAACATATTAGTGGGGATTTGCATCTTACTCTGCTCAGACTATGACGCTATTTCGAACGGTAAGCCGCCGGATTCGGCTCCTCAATCCCGCAGGCCAGGAATCACTTCTGCACCCACGTCGATGGCTGGTGCCTGCTGCCGTCGTCTGTGTGGCTCTTTTGGCAGTGCTGCCCGCCGCAGCGCAGCAAGCGCCCACAAGCAGCGACGCCACCGCGTCCATCCACGGCATCGTCACCAATAAGCAGGACAACGCCGTGAGCGGCGTATCCGGCGTAAGCGTGAAATTGGCTGAGGTATCCGCAGCCAGCAACCCTTTGTCTGTGGACACCGACGAAACGGGCAGGTATGAGTTCAAGAACCTCAAGCCTGGCACGTACACGCTCTCGGTCACTCTCGCTGGATTCAAGCCGTTAACGAAGTCGATCTCGCTGGCGGCCGGACAGTCTGCCACGCAGGATCTGCAGCTTGACCTGGAAACGGTCGCCGAGAAAGTGGAAGTTCACGAGCAGAACCAAGCCATCGCTACTGAAAGCGTTTCGACTCCGACGGAGTCCGTGACCGATCGGCAACTCGAAGCGCTTCCGACTCCGATGCAAAAGGTCAAGGATGTGCTTCCGATCACGCCGGGCGTGGTGCGCACCCTGGATGGAAAGATCAGTTTGCGGGGCGCGGATGAGAATCAGAGCCTGATGCTGGTGAATTCCGCGCGAACCACCGATCCAGTCACCGGGAGCTTCTCCATCCCGATTCCTCCGGCGGCCGTAGAGTCCTTCGCGGTGTACAAGACTCCGTACAATGCGAGACTTGGCGGTTTCTCGGGCGGCTTAGCCACGGTCGAGACCAAAGCTCCCGAGGACCAGCTTAATTTCCATATTCGAAATCCGATTCCTTTCGTCCTGGGAAAGAACGATCAGATCTCCGGCATCGGAGAAGCCACTCCTGGAGTCGAATTTGGCGGGCCTATCCTGGCGCACAAAGTTTTCTATTCAGAAGTGTTTCAATACGAAGTAAAGAAGCGCACGGTGCGCGGCTTGCCGTATCCGGACGACATCAGCAAGCGCCAAGGGTTCAATTCGTTTACAACGCTGGAAGCGATTCTTTCGCCCAAGCAAGTGCTGACGGTCACGCTGAATGCTTTTCCGTTCCGGCAGCAACACTACGACATCAACTCGCTGGTTCCGCTGGGCGCGTCGAATGACCTGAATCAAAAAGGTGGCGCTCTGGCGGTCGCGGACAAGTATCAGTTCACCTCGGGCGCCGTTTTTAGCGTCACCGCGCAGTACACGCGATTCGATAGCAATGCGCACGGTCAGGGCTTCGACGACATGCTGATTACCCCGGAGGGCTGGGGCGGCAATTACTTCAATCGCTGGTCGCGAAGAGGAAAAGAGTTTCAATTTCTACCGAGCTTTCAATTCCCGGAGAAACACTGGCTGGGCAAGCATGAAATCAGCGTAGGCGTGGATTTGAATCACCGCTCGTTCACTGGCACCAGTCTCTCGAATCCAGTGCAACTCCTGGAGCAGGACGGCACGCTAGCCGGGCGGATTGATTTTCCAGGAGTCGCCGGGCAGAACGCCTGGGACACTACGGTCGCCGAATTCGCGCACGATCATTGGATCTTCGATCAGCACTGGTCCGCGGATCTTGGGGCGCGGTTGTCCAGCGAGTCGAACGGCTGGTCTGCGGCGGTCGCGCCGCGTCTGGGCATCAGCTTCGCCCCGGACAAGAACGGCCGAACCGTCATTCGCGCCGGAGCCGGCTTGTTCTATAGCTTGCTGCCGCTTCTTGCGGGCGACTTTGCACAGAATCCGACCCGGACCGTCAGCCTGTTCGACCCGGCAGGCGCGCTGCTGGCGCCGCCCGTAACTTACACAAACGTCTACGTCGGCGGCGTAAATCCGCTATCAGGCGCGCCTCTACCGCTTCAGCCCGGCACCACACCTCGCAGTTTCACGTGGAACACTGAGGTGGATCACCAGTTGCGTAAGAACGTGGTGCTGCGGGCCAGCTACTTGGAGAGCCATACCTCCTATTTGTTCGTGGTGAATCCATTTCAGGCTCCGTCCGGGGGAAATTCCTTCCTGGGCCTTACCAATACCGGAGCGTCGCGCTATCGCGAATTGGAAGTCACCTCGCATTTCACCCTTCGCGAGCACCATGAAATTAATGCGTCTTACATCTGGAGCAACACCCGAGGAGACCTGAACGATCTTTCCGCGGTGCTCATCCCGTTCCAGCAGCCGGTCATTCGGCCGAATGTGTATGGCGTCTCGCCATTCGATGTCCCGCAACGTTTCGTTACCTGGGGGATCTTTGCGTTGCCCTGGAAGATGACTTTCAGCCCTCTTGCGGACATCCGCAGCGGGCAGCCCTACTCGAAAGTCGACGTGCTGCAGAATTACGTGGGCATTCCGAATAGTCAGCGCTTTGACACGTTTTTCTCACTGGACGTGAAGGTCTATCGGGAATTTCGCGTGCCATTTCTGGGTACGAAGAGCGGCAAGACTCACCATTTCCGCCTGGGCTTTTACTCGACCAACGTCACCAATCATCACAATTTTCACGATGTCTTCAACAACGTGACCGCGCCCAATTTCGGAACTTTCTCCGGCTTCCTCGACCGTCGGGACGGCGCCGTCATCGACTTCGTCGACTAACTTGGCGAACGAACGGTCTTTTCGCGGCGATGCGCAGCAACATCAGCAATCCGCTGACGAGGACGCTGAGCGAAAGGTACACGACGCCCGCCTTTGACGTTCCCGTGTGTGTATTCAGCGAGCCCACAGCATAGGGGCCGACGAAGCCACCAAGACTCGCGATTGCGTTGATCGAGCCGGTGGCTCCCGCAGCGACTGTTCCCCGCAGTTGGTTGCTGGTGTGAGCCCAGAATGGACCAAGGTAAGCGTAGATGCCGGCCGAGGTCAGTGTGTACAGAATGACGGTTTGCGGGAGTGTTAGCGTGCTGGCGCGCGTCGCGAGAACGGCTAGCGCGACACCGGCAACCAGCACAGGCAGCGCAGCGTGCCAGCGGCGTTCTCCGGTGCGGTCGGAATGCCAGCCATTAGCGATCTGGCTGATCACTGAGAACAAGTAAGGGATGGCGACCAGTAGCGTCACTTCCATGTTGGGCAGACCTGAGGCGCGCTTCATTAGAGTCGGTAGCCAGTACAGCAGCCCGAAAATTCCCGTGAAGTGCAGAAAGCACGAGACGATCAGCACCATGAGCGGTGGATGAATCAGCACTCGCCAGGTGTCCGGCAAACTGCTGGGACTCTGCGCGTCCCGCTCGAGCTGTGCCGACAGAAATTCGCGCTCGTCCGGCGGCAACCATTTTGCTTCGCGCGGGCGGTCCGTAAGCAAGAAGAACGTGGCCACGCCGAGCAGCACTGCCGGAATGCCTTCCAAGATGAATAGCCAGCGCCAACCCGGAAGCCCGAGCCAATGGAGACGCAACAGTAAGCCCGCTAGCGGCGAGCCCAGGAAATTCGAGAGGGGAATCGCGGCCATGAACATGGCCACGGCCTTGGCGCGGTCCTGCGCTACAAACCAATGCCGCATGTAGACGAGAATTCCAGTGAAGAAGCCGGACTCCGCCAGACCGAGCGAAAAGCGCGCGATGATGAACTGGCGCTCCGTGTGCACGAATGCTGTCAGCAGCGTGACAAATCCCCAAGTCACCATGATGCGCGCGATCCATTTTCTTGCGCTCCAGCGCTCCACGATGATGGCGCCAGGAATCTCCAGGAGTAGATAGCCCAGAAAGAAGATGCCCGAGCCCAAGCCGAATACCTGATCGGAGAAGCGCAGATCGCGGGTCATATCGAGCGCGGCGTACGCCACGTTGACGCGATCGAGAAAATTGACCACGTACAGCAGAAAGAGCAGCGGCATGAGCCGCAGGAAAATGCGGCGTCGTGCCCGAATCCCTACATCGTTGCGGTCGGAGGAAGGAGGCACAGGAGACGTGTAGCCTAGCTCTGCCACGCGGTGGGTGCAACTCGGAATTGCCGCTGGCTACTTCTGTGCCGAATACGTCTTGGCTTCGGCCAGCTCCGGCCGGTCTGCACCCGCGGCGCAGATTTGCGTGAGCTTCGAGTAGTAGGATTGCGCGGCAGATGCATCGCCCAGAGCCTGCGCAGCGCGGGCTGCGCCCAAAAGGCCGTCGAAGCGATTCGGCGCATTTTGCAAGTCGATTCTGTACTCCGCGAGAGCGTCCGCGGGCCGCTTGAGTTCGAACAACATGTCCGCCAGCATTTCGCGGGCGGGAACGCCGACGCCTTCGCCGCCGTTTTTGTCCTCATGGTCCGCTGCCGCGCGCAATTCCGCGAGCGCCTCGTCCCGCTGACCCAAAGCAAAAGCGAGCCAAGCGTTCGCTTCTCGCAGGTCCGTGGGTTTTTCACCAGGTGCGGAATCGTTTCGATTCCTCCCTCTTTTCTCGCCCTCGGCGATGAGTTGCTCGAGACGTTTCACAGCGGATCCCACCTCCTGCACATCCCCGGAGCGCGCCGCACCAATCGCACGTGCCCAAAATGTGTCTCGCCCATCCTTGGGCGGCGCAGGCAGAGACGCAGCTTCTTTCCACTGGTGCAGGTCGAGCGCCGCCAGCGCGGACAGGAAGGCCCGACTATCCGCCTTTTTATCCTGGTCGGCTCCGACGATGTCCTTACTTTGATCGATCACCTCGCGTGCTTTGGCTTCCTGCCCGGTCTGCAAGTAGGAATACATCAGGAAGTGCATGGCGTGAATTTGGTAATGAGATTCGGCGTGATGCGCGGCGGCAGCTTGCGCTCCGGCAGTCTTGGAAGCAGCGTTGGAGACGATGGAATCCTGCCACAGCCCGAGACGAACAAAAATATGCGAAGGCATATGCAAAGCGTGCGAAGAATCCGGCGCGATGGCGGCATAGCTGCGCGCCGCTTCCAGGCCTTGCGGGGCAAGTTCCGGACGATCCGTCGCGTGAATTAAGTAGTGCGCCACTCCCGGATGATTGGGATGTTCCTTGAGCAGCGGTTGGAGGACGGAAACTGCCTTCTGCAGATTGTCCATAGCGTGCTCTTTGTCTTCTTCGGAGAGCGCGATCAGCGACAGAGCGTAGAAAGAGCCGGCTTCGGGGTCGTGAGGATCTTGTGTGTTAAGTTTTTCAAGCGCTTGTGAATACGTCCTGATGCGCTCCTGGTGCTTCATCTTGCCTTTTTGAAAAAAGAGCGCCGCCGCGTCAAGAAAACCTTGCTCTCGCGCATTCGCGGAATGCAGCTTTCTCGCTCTTTCGATCTCCTTGCGCCCTTCTTTGAGCGTTTTGTCGTTCGGGAAGTACCAGATTTGCTCGTAGGAGGCCATGGCCTTGCCCCAATGGAGCGCGGAGCACTTGGGTTCGTGTGCCAAGGCTTCGGTAAATGTCTGCTGGGACTCCGTGTATTGGAACGAGTGCATGAGCGCAACGCCCTTGGCAATGGCCGGTTGCGCTTCCGCCGAGCAGCTATTGGGGAAAGCGACGCTGCCAAGCTGAGGGGGCAGCGGGGCAGCAAGAACGTCGGAAGGTCGGTCCGCGGGCAGCGCAAACAATAGGAAAGCGCAGCAGATGGCGCATCCGAAACCGAGCCTTATTCGCTTCCTCATCGTAGACCTCGCTGACAGCAGATTGTTGTGTGCGATTCTATCTCTCATTCTCGCGACCACGCACGAAGTTTTGCAGCACATCGGCGGGGCCCCCGGTTGGACGCGGCTTCTCCGCAAAGTTAGAATGAAAGACGGAGCGGCACTTCGAAGCAGGTGTGGGAGCGAAAGCCGTTTGAACCGTAATGAATCTCTGGGGTGCTGCGGATAGACAACCGGTGTGCACGGCCTGTCCCTCTGGCGCTTCCTGCAATTAGCAACGGAAGCGCGAGCGGGGCAGGAAAGCCTAATGGTTGTCTCGTGGTGCCCACCTAATTCGGAGGTTCACGGCCTAGTTCCCCACGGCCAAGCAGTCTGCTCCATTTGAATTTTCAGCCGTTTGTTTTTTGAGACCAGAACAGCTAGAGCTTATGCGCGTACTCTTCATCGGAGACATTGTAGGTTCGCCCGGGCGGCGTATCGTCGAGGATCGGCTCGCGGATATCGTCGCGCAGCAACGCGTCGATCTGGTCATTGCCAACGGAGAAAATTCCGCCTCCGGCTTTGGCATCACACCGAAAATTGCTCAGGAACTGCTCAGAACCGAGATCGCCGTGCTCAGCGGCGGCAATCACAGCTGGGACCGCAAGGAAATCCTCGAGTTCATGCCTCACGAGCCGCGCCTACTGCGCCCGGCGAACTTTCCGGAAGGCAACGTCGGCAGCGGGCTGTACGTCGGCGGCACAAAAAGGGGCGTGAAATTCGCCGTGCTGAATCTGCAGGGGCGCGTTTTTCTGCCCGCGATCGATGATCCCTTCCGCAAAGCCGATGAGTTGCTGGCCGCCCTTCCACCCGACGTTGCCTTCGTTCTGGTCGACATGCACGCCGAAACCACCAGCGAGAAGATCGCGCTGGGCTGGTATCTCGATGGCCGCGTCACTGTAGTTGTCGGCACCCACACCCACGTGGCCACCGCGGATGAACGCGTCCTGCCTCAAGGCACGGCCTATATCACCGATGTCGGCATGACCGGCCCGCACGACGGCGTAATCGGCATGGATCGCCAAGGCATCATTAAGAAATTTCTGGATGGCTTGCCATCGCGCTTCGAAGTCGCCGAGGGCGATGTGCAGATGAACTCCGTGCTGGTCGAAACCGATGACGATGGCCAGCGCAATGCCGCCGGCCGCCTCCGCGCCCGATCGATCGAGCGCCTCCGCTTCCGGGTTGACTGAATGGCGTCGTGAAGCGCAACGGCAGGCAACCGGCAAACGTCCATATTAATCAAAGTGTGCAGCGAGAGAGGGTGACTCCAGCCTTGCGATTCCTAGCCGCAGTGTGTGTTCTTGCGTCGCTTCCGGTTTGCGCCATTGCGCAGACCGATGGCGAATTAACAGCGAAGAAACGCGTCTTTCCCAGTGTCGGTCCCGGGTTGCGCTCCATCAAGCGCGGCCCGGACGGTCACGTCTACACGTTGCAAGCTCCCGCGCCTGGAATCATCGTATTCGCCGAGGGCGGCAAGCCGGTGCTGCAAATCGGTGCAGGCCTAGCGACCGATCCGGGTACGAAAGCGCGGCCCGCCAACATTGTCTTCGGCGAGGATTGCGACGTCGATTCCGAAGGCCGCATTTACGTCGCCGACCGCGGCGCCAATCTCGTGCTCATCTTTAACCGGGACGGCGGCCTCATTCGCTCCATTCCCGTGCCCGCTCCAATTTCCGTGGCCGCGCTACCCGAAGGCGAAGTCGCCGTCGCCACACTCCGCCAGCCGCATCTCGTAGTCGTTTACGACAGAAACGGCAGAGACGTCCGCGAATTCGGCGATCCCGAACAGATTTCCGATCAGCCCGAGCTGAATCGTTTTCTCAACCTCGGTGTGCTCGCCAGCGACGCGCAAGGCCACCTCTATTACGCTTTTGAATATCTCCCCGAGCCCACCGTGCGCCAATACGATCGCCAGGGTTACGCCGGCCAGGACATCCAGTTCACCAACCTCAACGCTTTTCCCGAAGCCCAAGCCATGCGCCGCGAAATCGAGCGCCAGGAAAAGCGTGGCGGCACCCCCGCCTTCAAACGCGTGCTGACGGCAGTCGGAATCGACCGCTCCAACGGCGATGTTTGGATCGCGCTGCACAATTCGCTGCTCCATTTCGACAAGGACGGCAACCGTCGCGCCAGTTATTTCCTGCACACGCCTGAAGGCGCCCGCATCGACGCCAACACCATCCTTGTGGAAAACGACCGCCTGATCATCGGCGGCGATCCGCTCGGCCTATATGAGTTTACGAAGCCTGAGAATAAGGGATTCTTACCGCCCGAACCATGAGCGACGTGGCAGCCGAGAAATTGCTTCGCTCACGATCTGCCGAGATTTGCGTCGTAGACTCGTCCATTTTAGTACTCACTGCGTAAGTACGTTGATTTGTTTTTCCACAGCACGGTTCTCGCTGATTTCATTTCTTCGATTGCTCGCACAAGTCGCGGACGCTGTTTAGCGTGATTCTAGCTAGCAAACATACGGGTTTGCGTCGCAGCGCGCAGCCCATTGCACTTCTTTTGTGCTTGTGGAAAAATTGTGCATTGTGTGTGAACGCCGGTGCATCTCTTCGCACACTTTTCGCTTGCCCTCCACTGGCCAATCAGAGACAATCCCGCGCTGTCTCATAGCGGCGGTACGTAGGCCAACAACCTAGAACGGACCGCGAGCGGAGCGACAGGGGCGTAGTGGACGTTCCGGCGCGGGCGTGATTCCCGAAGCCTGAAAAAATAAATCAAAAGGGTCAGCTTTCCACAGTTTATTAACATCTGTGGAAATAGAGCGGGGTCTGCTTTTCTTCTGCGATGACTAACTCGATCAATCTTTGGGATCGGTTTCTTGAGCGCGTTAAGTCCCGCGTTAGCATCAACACCTTCACTACCTGGTTCCAGCCCACGCGCTTGAATCAAGCCGAAGCCGACACCCTGCACGTCCAGATCCCCAGCACTGTCTTCCGGCAGGTCCTCACGCGTACTTACGGCGACATCGTCAAGGCCGTCTTTCTGGAGTTGGGCATTCCGCAAATGAAAGTGCAGTACGTCTGCACCGAAGAGGAACCAGTGCAAGCCGCTCCCGCGGTAGTCGGCGTCAAGCAGACCAAGCTGGATTTTGACAACAGCGATCATCAGCTCAACACTCGCTATACCTTCGATTCTTTCGTTGTAGGGAAGTCCAACGAATTCGCGCACGCTGCTTCGCGCGCCGTCGCCGAACAGCCTTCAAAGTCCTACAACCCGCTGTTCCTCTACGGCGGCGTGGGTATGGGCAAGACTCACTTGATGCATGCCATTGGGCACACCATCAAGAAGCGCAATCCTGCCATGCGCCTCAGTTACGTCAGCGCGGAAAAATTCACCATCGAAGTCATCAACTCGCTGCGCTTTGACCGCATGATCAGCTTCCGTGATCGCTTTCACACGGTTGACGTCCTGCTCGTTGATGACATCCAGTTTATTTCCGGCAAAGAGCGTACCCAGGAAGAATTCTTCCACACTTTCAACGCGCTCTACGAACAACAGAAACAGATCGTCATCTCGTCTGACTGCCTGCCCAAAGACATCAATTCCATCGAAGAGCGCCTTCGTTCGCGCTTCGAGTGGGGACTCATCGCGGACATTCAGCCGCCCGATCTCGAAACCAAGATCGCCATCCTGCAGAAGAAAGCGGAGAACGACCGCTTCCACCTGCCTGATGACGTCGCCGAGTACATCGCCCGAGCCATCAAATCCAACGTGCGCGAACTCGAAGGCGCTCTGACCCGCTTGATGGCATACGCATCGCTCACCGGCGCCACGGTCTCTCTAACGACCGCGCAGCAAGTCCTGCGCAACATCATCGCTTCACAAGAAAAACGCGTCACCATCGACCTCATCCAGAAGCGCGTCAGCGAGCACTTCAATTTGCGCGAGCAGGATCTCAAAGTCCGCAGCAACACTCGCGCCATCGCTTTCCCGCGGCAGGTGGCCATGTACATCGTCAAGCAGCTCACCACCGCTTCGCTCCCCGAAATCGGCCGCCAATTCGGTGGTAAACACCACACCACCGTGTTGCACTCCATCCATAAGATCGAAGAAATGCGCCGCTCCGACAAAGAGCTGAACCGCACCATCACCCGCCTGATGGACGCCCTCCAGTAGCGCCTTCTCTGGCAGCACGGGCATCTTGCCGGGCAAGCACCAACAATTCCCCCAACTTATCTCGACGGCAAACGTATCTGTATTCCGGCGGATCGACGACGCTCTTCCATCGCCATCCATTCACGCCGAAATTCTCTAACCTGTGGACAAACCTTGATAATCAATCGAATTTCATGTTGAAGAACTGTGGGCCAAACCTCATGGTCAATGCTCACTCGACCGCAACACCCGATTTTTCCGACTTTCCCACAAAACGCCACCCGCACATAACTACAGGAAAACCATGCCTACAAGGCCGCAGTCGACTTTCCCACAGATTCACAGCTGTCATCACAACAACAAGGGCTTTTCTATTCTTCAATTCTGGAGGATCTGATTGTTTTGATGATGGTTGTTAAAATCGTGGATTCCACCGGGCACGCACGCCCAAGACCTCCGCACCCCGCATTTCCACAAGCCGAATAGCTATCTCAGCTTTATCATTGACTGGAAAACGAGTACAGTACACCAGCGGCAAGATCACGCGAGGGACCGAAAATGACCGCACCCGGCACCGCACGCGAGGAACATCAAGCGATGGAATTCAGCGTCTCGAAATCAGCGCTGTTGAACGAACTATCGATGACCCAGGGCGTCGTCGAGCGCAAGACCACCATCCCCATCCTCTCCAATTTATTGGTCGAGGCAAAGGGGAATGCCCTCACCATCACGGCCACCGACCTCGAGCTCAGTGTTCGCACTTCTTGCGAAGCGAAGATCAAAAAAGAAGGCGCGGGCACTATTCCCGCCAAGAAATTACTCGAGCTTGTACGTCTCCTCCCGGAAGGCGAGATTAAGTTCAAGCTATTAGAAAATCATTGGGTTGAGATCGTCAGCGACAAAAAGAAATACAAGCTCGTAGGCATGGCCAAGGAAAATTTCCCTGCACTTCCAGCGATGCCGCACGTCCTGGTGAAGATACAAGCCGCAGTCTTGGGAAGCTTAATCGGCAAAACAAAGTTTGCCATTTCCATGGAAGAATCGCGCTACACACTGAACGGCGGATTGCTAATCCTCAAGCCAGACACTCTCGCTATGGTTGCCACCGATGGTCATCGCCTGGCGCTCGCGGAAACCGATCAGAAACTGAGCGGCCTCAACGGTGAAGTAAAAGTCCTGATCCCCAAGAAAGCCATGGACGAAGTCGAAAAACTAGCCGGTGCCGCGGGCGCCGACGCGCAAATCGACTTCGCCAAGGACGAAAGCCATCTCTTCTTCCAGGTTGGCCATCGCTTGTTGATTTCGCGCATCCTCACCGGCCAATTCCCCAACTACGAAGCGGTGCTCCCGCGCGAGAACAACAAGAGCGTCGTGCTTGAGCGCGCCGAACTGAGCGACGCCGTTCGCCGCGTCTCGCAACTCGCCGATCAGCGCTCCCACGCCGTCAAATTCGCGGTCTCGAAAGAAGGCGTGGAAATCTCCGCTTCCAGCCCCGAATACGGCGAAGCCAAGGAAAACATCGAAAAAGACTACAAGGGCGACGCCATCTCAATCGGCTTTAATTCCACCTACATGCTCGATTTTCTGGCCGCTGCCGCGGATGGCCCCATCAGCATCGAGCTAAAGGACGAACAATCCGCCGGCCAACTCCGCCCCCTCGCCGACGAATCCTACCGCTACCGCTACATCATCATGCCCATGCGCATCTGACGCACGTCGCTGAGATCTGGACATTATTTTCGATTCGTAGGCTTCTCCGCAACCTTCCACAGTAGTCTCATTCGACAGTCTTAAGTCATTGAAAATAGATGCTTTAGCTGCTCTGTGTGGAACATCTCGCGCTTGAGAAAATGTTCTCGATCGGGTATACTTTTTGGGTTGTCGATTTGCTGTTTTGCTTCTTCTGATCGACACGTCCGCCAGGCAATCAGTTCCGCCGCACGCTCCGCGCCAGGAGCGAGGAACTTGCGAGCCTGGAGAGTAAATGAGTCTTCGCCACGTCTCGCTGCGCGAGATGGGATGGAGCAGGAACCCTACGAGTTCTGGATTTGCTGCACCGGTCCGGAATCACAGGGTAAGGCGACGTAACGGATAATTCCGCAAGCACGCCTTCCTCGCTTCACAAAAGCTTTGAGATGGATCGCGGCCCCAGCTGCCATTCTCGCGGTTCGTCGGTGTGTGCATCACCGGCTGCAAGTGCGACGCGCCCGCTTTTTCCCGGCGCGTCAGGGAAGCCTCGTTAAGGAGTATCAATGGGCGATAAAGAATCGGTACCCAAGGGCCATCAATACGACGCAAAGTCCATCAAGGTTCTCGGCGGTCTCGAAGCTGTGCGTTTGCGTCCCGCGATGTACATCGGCTCCACTGGCGAGACCGGTTTGCACCATTTGGTCTGGGAAGTGGTGGACAACTCCGTCGACGAAGCCATGGCCGGCTTCGCCGATGAGATCAGCGTCACCGTTCACGCCGATAATTCCGTCACCGTCGTCGACAACGGCCGCGGCATTCCAGTCGACATGCACGCTACCGAAAAGCGTCCCGCAGCCGAAGTCGTTCTCACGGTGCTCCACGCCGGCGGAAAATTCGATAGTGACACCTACAAAGTTTCCGGCGGTCTTCACGGTGTCGGCGTTTCCGTCGTCAACGCGCTCTCCGACCAGTTGGAGATGGAGATTCAGCGCGATGGCGCGGTCTGGGAGCAGTCCTACGAAAGAGGCAAGCCCACCACGAAACTGAAACAAACCGGCAAGTCTCGCAAAACTGGAACGAAAATCACTTTTCATCCCGATCCTTCCATCTTCGAGAAGCATGTTTTCAGTTTCGATACGCTTTCCCAGCGCCTCCGCGAATACGCCTTCCTCAACAAAGGTCTCAAGATCACGCTTACTGACGAGCGCACCGACAAGACCGCCGAGTTCCGATTCACCGGCGGCATCGCGGAATTCGTCAAGCACCTGAATCGCGGCAAAACCGCTCTCCATGATTCGCCGATCTACATGGAAGGCAAAAAAGGAAATGTTGAGATCGAAATCGCTTTGCAATACAACGACAGCTACGGCGAAAACGTTTTCGCCTTCGCCAACACCATCAACACCGTCGACGGCGGCACGCATCTCTCCGGCTTTCGTTCCGCGCTCACTCGCACCATCAACAATTTCGCTTCCAACGCGGGCATGTTGAAAGAACAAAAAGACGAAGTCACTATCACTGGTGACGACGTTCGCGAAGGTCTCGTCGCCGTCGTCAGCGTTCGCCTGCCGCAACCGCAATTCGAAGGACAGACCAAAGGCAAACTCAACAGCGACATCAAAGGTGACGTCGAGCAACTCGTAAACGAGAAGCTCGGCGAATGGTTTGACAAGCACTCCACCGTTGCCCGCCGCATCATCGGCAAGTGTATTGACGCAGCCCGCGCCCGCGAAGCCGCCCGCAAGGCCCGTGAATTGACGCGCCGCAAATCCGCGATGGATTCCAGTGGCCTGCCCGGCAAACTCGCCGATTGCCAGGAACGCGATCCCGCACACTGCGAACTGTTCGTCGTCGAGGGAGAATCGGCCGGAGGCTCGGCGAAAATGGGCCGCGACCGCAAATTCCAGGCCATCCTGCCCCTCAAAGGCAAAATTCTTAACGTCGAAAAAGCGCGTTACGACAAAATGCTCGGCCATGAAGAAATTCGCGCCATCATTACCGCGCTCGGCACGGGTATCGGCAAAGACGATTTCGACGCCGGCAAACTGCGCTATCACAAAATCATTCTCATGACCGACGCCGACGTCGACGGCTCGCACATCCGCACCCTGCTGCTCACCTTTTTCTTCCGCCACATGAAAGAATTGATCGATCGCGGCCACATCTACATCGCGCAGCCTCCGCTCTACCGCGTGAAGCGCGGCAAAACCGAAAAGTACATCCGTGATGAACGGGATTTCGCACGCGAGCTGATGAAGCGCGCCACCGAAGACCACGTGGTGAAAGCCAAGGAAGGCGTCAATCTCGAAGGCGCGAAACTGACTTCCTTTCTGCTCAACGTCCAGGAATACGAAGCGGCAGCGACGAAATTGGGACGGCGCCTGCGTGAGCCGGGGCTGGTGGAGTTGCTCTCCGAAAGCGGCCTCGAGAAAAAGGCCGACTTCGAAGACAAGAAGGCGCTCGACAAATTGCTCAAGGAAGTCGAGAAATCCAAGCTGAAGGTGGAAGGCAAAGTTGTATTTGACGAAGCGCACAGCCTCTACGAAATCCAGTTTGGCCCGCCACACAGCCAGAAAATCAATTGGGCGGTGGCTTCCACCGCGGAATACAAGCGCCTGCGCGGCCTCGCCAAACAAATCGAAGAATTCAATCATCCGCCGTTCACCGTGGCGCGCAACGGCGACAAGGTGACTAAGGAAAAAGCCACCGACGTGCTCAACTACGTCGTTGAAGACGCGAAAAAAGACTTCACCATCACGCGATTCAAAGGCCTGGGCGAAATGAACGCCGAGCAGTTGTGGGATACCACTATGAACGCGGACACCCGCACGCTGCTGCAAGTGCGGCTCGAGGACGCCGTAGCCGCCGAGGATATTTTCACCACGCTCATGGGCGAAAACGTCGAAGCGCGTCGCAAGTTCATCGAGGAAAATGCCCTCGAAGTCGTGAACCTGGATATTTGACGCGTGGCGCAGCAGGCAAACGCGAATCCGGATTCCATGCGCAACGCTGTGCGCTGGGGCCTGCTGCTGGCGGCGATTGGGACGGTCGGATTTCGCTTGCCGGGTCTAGTGAACGATTTTCGCCAGTGGCGCGGCGCCCTTCAACTCGGCGACGCGTCTGCCGCGGAAGGCTGGCGTACACAGTTGCTGGTCGGCTCAATCGCCTCAGCGGTCGTGCTCGCGATCGGCATCGCCGTGTTTTACGCGATACGCCCGCGGACCAAGAGCACGCGATGATTTGGCAGTTGGGCTGGACCACATTGCCGGGTTTGCGCGGCCTAAGCGTAAGCGAATTTCGCGCGGCGCAAACGTCGGTGCCTGACAACGCCGGCGGCGTGGCCATCGAGTTTGCAGACGAAGCAGAACGCGAGGCGTTCCTGCAGCGGATCGAAGCCGAATTTGCTTTGCGCCGCTTCACCAACGCCGCTGACGCCTTCGATACGGTAAAAGCATTCGTTTTGCAGTACGCAGCGAAGCACTAGCAACAAACTGAGGACACATGGCGGACGAGAAAAACGAGTCAGTACTGCTTCCGATTGATATCGAAGCAGAAATGAAAAAATCGTACCTCGATTACGCGATGAGCGTAATCATCGCGCGGGCGCTCCCTGACGTGCGCGACGGCCTCAAGCCCGTGCAGCGGCGCATCCTCGTGGCCATGAACGATCTCGGCCTGGCGTCCAATCGCGGCTACCGCAAGTGCGCCAAAATCTGCGGCGACACTTCCGGCAACTACCACCCGCACGGCGAGGCCGTAATTTATCCCGCGATGGTGCGCCTCGCGCAGGATTTCAACTTGCGCTACATGCTGGTCGATGGCCAGGGAAACTTCGGCTCGGTGGATGGCGATCCACCGGCGGCCATGCGGTACACCGAAGCGCGGCTGGCCAAAATCTCGGAAGACATTCTCGCCGACCTCGAAAAAGAAACCGTCGATTTCATTCCAAACTTCGATCAGACACGCGAAGAGCCGGTCGTTCTACCATCACGAATTCCCAATCTACTCGTCAATGGCGCGAGCGGTATCGCTGTCGGCATGGCCACCAACATTCCGCCGCACAACTTGCGTGAGATTGTGGACGCCGCGCTGCTGCTGATCGAGAAACCCGACGCGCCGCTGAAGGAAGTGATGAAGATCGTTCCCGGTCCCGATTTTCC
>Ga0137403_10003987_pt1 | contig 17512 bp, 15 predicted proteins | sample CZOMad2_1_16fung_FD_122057 | JGI IMG/M metagenome (GOLD analysis project Ga0137403, IMG submission 122057) | Vadose zone soil fungal communities from Angelo Coast Range Reserve, California, USA - CZOMad2_1_16fungal (Hybrid Assembly) | ecosystem: Environmental > Terrestrial > Soil > Vadose zone...
GCGCCAACGCAATGAAAAGCGGCCTGACCGGCACCTTGAGGGTCGGCGGCAGCCCGCAGAGCATTGAGACGGTACTGGCGCCCTTCGTGAGGCATTTCCGCCGCCGCCATCCCAGCATTGAAGTGCATTTCGTCGAGGACGGCGGCGCCCGCATCAATGCCCGACTTGAGGATGGTGACGCCCAATTAGCGCTTACCACGGTCAGCAACGAGATGTTGGGTGCGCGCTTGCTTTTTCCCGTGTGTATCTTAGTCGTTGTCGCCTCTTCACATCCACTTGGGCAGAGGTCTTCAGTCGAAGTCGCCGATCTTGCCGACGTGCCCCTCTTATTGCTGCAGCGGTCATTCGCGTCGCGCGGTTGGTTCGATGCCGAATGCCACAATGCCAACGTCAATCCGCCGATCGTGTTGGAAAGCGGCGCGCCAGCCACCTTAATGGCGCTAGCCGCCAGCGGCGACGGCGCGGCGATCGTTCCTTCCAACGTCAGCATTCCGCGCAATGGCGTAAAGGCGATTCCGGTGACCTATCGCGGCATGCCAATCGGCCGCTGGATGCTGGCCGCCTGGGACGGTCGCCGCTTTTTTCCGCCCTTCGCTCAGCAATTCGTCGATGAACTGGTCAAGCACATACGTCGCAGCTATCCAGGACGCGACGTCACCAAACGGGTGCCGCCGCTGCGGCGGCCGAAGCTTGCCGAATAAAGGAGTTGATGGGGTCAGTGTGGACTACTTGCGCCAGCTCGATCCCGCGCTGCGCGTCTCCAATCTCAGGGACTGGCTCCCGATCCACCGACCGGAAGATCTCGCCACGTTCGCGGAGGGCCTGCGAAGAGCAGGGCTGCCGGAATGACAGCCGGATGTTGGCTGATGGCCCTTCGCGTCGTTTCGCTGCAAGGAGTTGGCGGCTGCCGGAGGCTGAGCGGACTCTCGCAAGCCAGCCACGCGGGCGCGTCTATGCGTTCACGCCCTAGCTAGGTCCGCCGCCGAGCCGCCGTTCGCGCATGCACCAGCGCCGATAGCACGAAGGCCGAGGTCACTTCCGGGCCGCCCACGAGGATCCGAGTCGGGGTCTTCATCTTGTTCCATTCATACGCCTTGAAGGGCGCGCGCCCGCGGCCTTCGCCGAAGCCGCGCGCGATGCAGGCGAGCGCCGGCGCGAACGTCGTCGGCTCGGCGCCGAGTTTCGCCAGCGCCAGCAGGGCCAGCGCCGCATCGAAGGGGTTCATCTCGGCGGCCATCAGATCGTCGCGGACATAGGCCAGGACGCGGCCGCGCATGGCCTCGAAGCGGCCGTCGGGGTCGATCGCCGCCTGGCGGTCCGGCGGCATCGCCTGGAACGCGGCGTAGCAGCGGCCGAAATAGGCGACATAGAGTTCGGGCAGGTAGTAGATGTGCGAGCGCGGATCGGCGAACCCGCCGCTCTCCACCAGCCGGTCCTGGAACCGCACGATCCCGCGCAGCGTCCGCAGGCGCCCGGGATTCTCGACGATCTGCCAGCGTTCGTGATTGCGGAAGCTCGTCTCGAGGACGTCGAGGTTCAGGGTGGGATCGAGATCGTTGCCGAAGGGGCGGTCGCCGGCGGCGTTCTCGATCCAGGAGACGATCGCGCCCTCGTAGTCGATGTTGTCGTTGATCGTGACCGTCGGCGGGCGGTCGTGATTGCCGTTGCCGACCTGGTAGTCGGCGAGGAAATCGAGCAGCGGCTGTTGGAGAATCGGGTCGTCGGAGCCGAATTGCGTCGCCGCCGAAAACGAACACACGGTCGTGTCGCAGTCGGGCACATAGAGGCCGAAGCCGAGATCGCTCTTCAGCTGCCAGAAGAACTTGCTCATGCGCGAATGCGGCGGCGGCACCAGCGCGGTGATCACGTCGATGGGCTTGCCGTCATGGGGAATCCGCACGCCTTCGCGACTCGTCTCCAGGCAGAAGCGGACCATGTCGGCGACGGCATGGCCGGCGGCCGCCGTCTCGCCCGCGGTGGCAAGGCCGCTGCCGATGAAATCCATCAGCGCCTCGGCGAAGAAGGCGTCGTAGTAGGCGGTGCGATGGCGGATCTGCACCGGATCCCACATCGGCTCGGCGAGGCCGCGCCAGGGCGGATTGATCAGCGCCAGGATGTGCGGGTTGGCCAGCACGAAGACGCGCGCCAGGTTGAACAGCAGCGTCGCGTTCTTGTAGGTGCGCGCGTTGAGACCCGCGAGCGCCGTCAGCAGGTCACGGCCGCGAAAATCGGGATCGCCGACGAGCTTGAACGCCGCGTAGGCAGGAATGTATTCCCGCTTGGAAAAACAGTCGAGCAGGTGGCGGGCGCAGGCCTTGATGATGCGCTCCACCTCTGCGGCCGCCGGCGCGGGCGCCGCTGCCTTTGCGGCTGGCCGCACCGGGTGCTGCTGCGGAAACTCGTCGATCAGCGCGGCCAGCGGCCTGCCGATGGCCGTCCAATCGGGCGTCGCATCGTCGCGCGCGGCCGTGATGGCGGCGCTCAGCGCCTCGAAGCGGCCCTTGTCGCGCAATTGCGGCAGCCCGGCGCGCGCGAGCACCAGCCGCAGCGCGGGGTTGGCGATGGCCTTCTTGTAGAACTTGCGGAGGTGCGCGTCGCCGTTGCCGGCCCCGGCCAACAGCGGGTCGCAGAGATCGTAGAGGGTCGGCCCGGCCTTCGCCGTCGTGAAGGCGCGGTAGGCGGCCTGCGAGAACTGTTGCAATGTCATGGGGGGCGGAAACGGGCGAGACGCTATGAGGGGGTCGAACCCGCCGCCGCGCGGCGAGGCCGATCGATGCTCGAAGACCGTCCCATCGCCTCACTCCGCCGCGGCAACCAACGTCTCCGCGGGCCTGGAGGAATAGTGGGAGGCGGACTGGCGTCCGGCCGCGGCGTCGCGCGCGGAGAGAATCATGTGATGCGCCATCAGCCCGACACGGATCACGGTCTCGATGTCGCCGCGGATGAGGCGGGGCCAGGCGAAGCGCCAGAACTCGCGCCGGTAGTCGCTGCGCATCCCGGCTTCCCAGAGGATCCGGCGCAGCATGTGCAGGCCGCGGCGGATGTTGCGCCAGGACGCCCGCTGCGGGCTGTTCGGCGGCCGCAGGCGGTTGGGGTAGGTCTCGGTCACCTGGTGCCGGAAGCGAGCAAAGACCGCCTTCGGCTGATAGGCGCGCGCCATGCAGTCGCGCCAGGTGGCGATCACCTGCTCGTAGGGGAGGTGGAAATCCACGTTCGATTCGCGCCCGTCATCCTCGATCACCCGCCGGTCGCGCTGCAGGCGGTCCCACAAGGGCGTGCGCGGCAGCGCCTGCAGGAGATTGATGGTGACGATGGGAATGCGCGACTGCTCGATGAACTCGACGATGCGCTCGCCGGTATCGGGCGTATCGGTGTCGAGGCCGAGGATGATGCCCGATGCGACCTCGATGCCGTGGCGGTTGAGAGTCTGCACCCCCTCCAGAATGGGCACCATCATGTTGTGCTCTTTCGACATCGCCCGCAGCGCCGCGGGTTCCGGGGTCTCGATCCCGCAGAACACCGTTTCGAAGAAGGCCTCGCGCATCAGGGCAAGGATCTCCGGCCGCTTGGCGATGTTGAGCGTCGCCTCGCAGGAGAACGAGTAGATATAGCCGTTGCGCTTCTGCCACTCGATGAGGTGGGGCAGCAGCTCGCTGACCGCCCGCCGGTGCGCGATGAAGTTGTCGTCGACGAAGTAGACCGCGCCCGACAGGCCGCAGGCGACCATCTTGTCGAGCTCGGCGGTGATCTGCGCGGCCGTCTTCAGGCGTGGCATGCGGCCGTAGAGGGCGGGGATGTCGCAGAACTCGCACTGGTAGGGGCAGCCGCTGGAGTATTGGATGCTGCCGGTCAGATAGCGGTCGAGCTGCGCCAGTTCGTAGGCCGGGATCGGAAAGTCCGACAGCTCGCGGCGCTCCCGCGTGGTCAGGACGACTTGACGGTCGGGCCGGGAGGGATCGCGGGCCAGCCGCGCCACCAGCTCGTCGGTGGCGTCGCCGAGCTCGCCGACATGCAGATAGTCGAAATCGGGATAGTACTCCGGGCAGGCCGAGACCGAGGGGCCGCCGAGCACCGCCGTCTTCCCGGCGGCATGGACGCGGCGGCGAATCTCCTCGATCTGCCGCCGCTGGGCGTGCATGCCGCTGACGAACACCGCGTCGGCCCAGGCGATGTCCGCCGCCGTCGCCGGCTCGATGTTCTCGTCGAAGAAGCGCACCTCCCACGACGGCGGGAGCGCGGCCGTGATCACCAGCAGACCCTGCGGCGGCATCAGGGCGCGGACGCCGTCCGTCAGCGGGTAGGCATGCTCGAACATCCCGAAAGCGGAGGTGTAGCGCGGAAAGACGCAGAGGATGCGTCGCCCGCCGCTGTCGCCGGCGTCTTTCATCGGACGTTCACCAGCTGCGCCTTGGGTATCGAGATCACAAAGGCCACTCGGGTTCACCGGGTAATCGGAGGGCGGTGAGGTGTCGATGGAAGGAGCCGCCGGCGCACCCACGCGATCATGAGGAGAACGCCATGGTCCGCCTCATCATCAGCTGAACACCCGATGACCCCCATATTCCCGAGACGACCGGGAATCGCAGGCCGAGAGTGTCGCGACCTGGCCCTTATGGCAAGGCCGAACGCCCAGCGGTGGAGCGCGTCGCGCCGCATTCCTAGATGTCGATGCCGAGAGCCTCGAGGGCTGATGAGCCCAGGGCCTGATCGGCGCTGTCGTAGTCGGGCCAGGGATCGGCGGCGGCGAGGCGGCGGCGGAAGTTTGCCAGCGTGATGACGTTGGCCGACTCGACCCGCGGCAGCGCCTTCCAGCTGACCGGCCAGGCCAGCGGCGCGCCGGGGCGGGCGCGCGGCGAGTAGGGCGCGATCGCCGACGCCGATTTGTCGTTGCGGAAGTAGTCGATGAAGATGCGGCTGTTGCGTTTCGCCTTCGCCATGGTCGCGACAAAGCGGTCCGGCTGCTCGGCGGCCAGTCGCTGCGCGAGGCCGCCGGCGAATGCCTTGATCACCTCCCAGTCCTGGCGCGGCTTCAGCGGCACGACGACGTGGATGCCCTTGCCGCCGGTCAGCAGGGGAAAGCTCAGGAGACGCACCGCTTCCAGAATGTCGCGCAGGTGCAGCGCGGCCGCTTTCACCCGGGCGAACGCAACGTCCTCGGCCGGGTCGAGGTCGAACACCAGGCGGTCGGGGCGGTCGATGTCGTCGATGTGCGAGCCCCAGATATGGATCTCCAGGACGCCCATCTGGGCGAGCGCGACGAGGCCCTGCACGTCCTTGACATAGATGTAGTCGGGCGCCGCCTTCTTCTCGCGGCGCTTGAAGCGGTGGATCCAATCCGGGCTGCCGGGGATGGGGTGGCGCTGGAAGAAGCAGGGTTCGCCGCGCCCCTCGGGACAACGCACGACGCTCAGGAGGCGCCGCGACACATGCGGCAGCATGCGCCCGGCCGCGGCCTCGTAGTAGAGGGCGAGATCGCGCTTGGCGACGCGCTCCTCCGGATAGAGCTGCCTGTCCGGATGGGTGAGGCGGACGCCGGCGATTTCGATGGCGGATGCGGTTGGGCTCATGCGACGGCTTCCTGCAGCGCGCGGAGCTGTTCGCGGTGCACTGACGAAGTCGGCTTGTCGGGGCGCCCACTCCAGCTAAACGGGAAAGCGGGTTCGAAAGTTCCGTTCGTTCGAGCGGCCATGCCTAGGGGACATGCCTGCCGCCGAGCTGGTCGTCGATATGGGCCTGGACGATCTCATCGATATTGCGGTCGGGGGCGAAGCCGAGGGTCTTGGCGCGGGCGGGATCGAAGCGGTAGGGCCAGCCGGCCACGATCTTCTGGATGTGGGCGTCGGGCTGCCATTTGATCCGCGCGACCGGGCCGTTGCCGGCGACGCGGCCGAGGCCGTCGACCATGTCGCCGATGCTCACCTCGATGCCAGGGAGCGTGAGGCTGCGGTTGGTGCCCCAGCGCTCGGCCGGCAGGGCGTGGGCGTGCAGCAGGGACTCGACGGCGCGGCGCGGCGACAGGATCCACATGCGGGCGCTGCGCTCGACCGGGCAGACGGCGTCCTGGCCGGCCAGCGGCTCGCGCAGGATGCTGCTGGCGAAGGTGGAGGCGGCTTTGTTCGGCTTACCCGGCCGCACCACGATGGTCGGCAGGCGCAGGGCGCGGCCGTCGACGAAGCCCTTGCGGCTGTAGTCGTTGAGCAGCAGCTCGCCGATCGCCTTCTGGGCGCCGTAGGAGGTCTGCGGAGTCAGCGGCGTGGTGTCGACCAGGGTCGGCGGCATGTCGCCGCCGAACACCGCGATCGAACTGGTGAAGACGAGGCGCGCCGGTTGCGGAAGCGCGCGGCAGGCCTCGAGCACCGCGTGCGTGCCCTCGACATTCACGCGCATGCCCAGATCGAAATCGGCCTCGGCGGCGGCGCTGACGACGGCGGCGAGGTGGAACACGCTGCCGGTTCCCGCAGCGATGGTGCGGGCGACCAGCGCGCGGTCGGCGATGTCGCCGGTGACGGTGCGGACGCGTTTGTCCGGTGTCTTGAATGGCACAGGCTCGACGGCGTCGAACAGCACGAGCTCGTCGATGGGTTGCGGCTTGCCGTCGCGCCCCGGCAGCTCACCCAGCACCAGCAGCCGCTCTGCCAATTGACGCCCGATGAAACCGGCGCCGCCGGTGATGACGACTTTCATTCGAATTGCTCCCGTGTGTCGCTCAGCGCAGCAAAGGCCTCATGGTCCATCCGCACACAATTGTCACCCCCGCGAAAGCGGGGGTCCAGGGCAAGCGACGGTGCGGTCGCGCTGGATTCCCGCTTTCGCGGGAATGACAACTGGAGAAAGTGAATATTGCGAAGCTCCGCTCAGCCGCCGATGCCATAACGGCGGGCCCAGCCGAGACCTTCGAGCGTCTTGCCGCGCGGGCGGTATTCGCAGCCGATCCAGCCGTCGTAGCCGAGGCTGTCGATGAGGTCGAAGAGGTAGGGGTAGTTGATCTCGCCGACGTCGGGCTCGTGGCGGCCGGGGACGCCGGCGATCTGGAAGTGGCGGATCAGCTTCCAATGGCTGCGCGTGCGCTCGGCCAGATCGCCGCCCATGATCTGGGCGTGATAGAGGTCCATCTGCAGGAACAGGTTCGGGTGGTTCACCATCTCGATGATGAGGCGCGCCTGTTCGGCCGTGGTGAGGAAATAACCGGGCATGTCGCGCGTGTTGAGCGGCTCGATCAGCACGCGGACGCCGTAGGCCTGAAAGCGGGCCGCCGCCGCGCGCAGGTTGGCGCCGTAGGTCGCCGACGCCTGTTCCAGCGGCACGTTCAGCGCCACGCCGGCCATGGCATGCACCTGCGCGCAGCCGAGCGCAGTCGCGTATTCGACCGCCCGCTCGACGCCGGCATTGAACTCGGCCTCGCGGCCGGGCAGGGCGGCCAGCCCGCGCTCGCCCTTGGCCCAGTCGCCCGGCGGCAGGTTGAACAGCACCTGGCGCAGGCCGAAGCGGTCGAGCCGCTGGCGGATGTCCGCCGCCGGGAACTCGTAGGGGAACAGGAACTCGACGGCCTTGAAGCCGGCCTTGGCCGCCGCCTCGAAGCGGTCGAGGAAGGGCAGTTCCTGGAACATCATGCTGAGGTTGGCGGCGAGGTTGGGCATCGGTCCGATCCGGTCTTTCCGGCAACCTAGCGGTGGGGGCGTGCGGCGTCCAGCCGCGCCCGGCGGTCTCGCGGCTGCCGCGGGCGTCCGGCCGTGCTATAGGGAAGGCGGCATGAACGGGGGAGGTCGGCGTCATGAACATGGTGGTCGGCTGTGCGGCCTACGAGGACGGGCGCAAGATCGCCGATCTCGACATCGAACGTCTCAACGAGTTCGAGACGACCAAGACGAGATTCGTGTGGATCGGCCTGCACGAGCCGAATCTGGACCTCTTGCAGAAGGTGCAGAAGCGGTTCGGGCTGCACGAGCTCGCCATCGAGGACGCGCAGAACGCCCATCAGCGCCCGAAGCTCGACGTCTACGGCGAATCCCTGTTCATGGTGCTGCAGACGGCGCAGCGCGTCGGGCACGCCACGCAGTTCGGCGAGACCCATGTGTTCGCCGGCCGCGGCTATGTGATCACCGTGCGCCACGGGCCGTCCTCGTCCTACAAGGAGGTGCGGGCGCGCTGCGAGAGCACGCCGCGCATGCTGAAGAAGGGCGAGGACTTCGTGCTCTACGCCATCATGGATTTCATCGTCGACAACTACATCCCGGTCGTCGATTGCATGGAGGCCGAGATCGACGAGCTGGAGGACGAGGTCTTCAAGCACGCCTTCCGGCGCGAGACGGTCGAGCAGATCTATCAGCTGAAGCGCGACCTGCTGGAGCTGCGGCGCAAGGTGGCGCCGGTGGTGGACATCGCCAACCGTCTCATGCGCTTCGACCTGCCGGTGATCGACAAGGACACCCATCCCTATTTCCGCGACGTGCTCGATCACGCCATCCGCGTCAACGACTCCGTCGACTATCTGCGCGAGCTCTTGAACTCCGCGCTCGAAGTGAACCTGCTGCTGGCCTCGGTCGACCAGAGCGAGATCACGAAGAAGCTGGCGAGCTGGGCCGCCATCCTGGCGGTGCCGACGGCGGTCGCCGGCATCTACGGCATGAACTTCCAGTTCATGCCGGAGCTGCACTGGGAGCTGGGCTATCCGGTGACGCTGCTGCTGATCCTCGGCGTGTGCGGCTTTCTCTACTGGCGTTTCAAGCGCACGCGGTGGCTGTAGGGGTTCGATGCCCGTGACTGATGCAGGGGCGACCGGAAGGTCGCCCGCGGTGTCAGCCCTTGGATAGACGGGCGACCGGTCCCCGGGTTAAACCCGGGGATCGCCCCGACGCCCGTTCCAACGCAACGATGCCCGCCGATGTCCTTGATCCCCTGACGATTCGGGCTACACTGATCGCTATCAACGCGGCGGCACGCTGCAGCGGGCGTCGTGCCGCGTATAAGAAAAAATCGCCCGGACGCAGGGAGGACAACTCATGTGTCGGGTCTTTGCCGATCAGGATCCCGAGAGCTATCGGGTGGTCACGCGCTCGATCCGCCTCAGCGGCTATTGCACGAGCATCCGGCTGGAAGCGATGTTCTGGTCGATCCTGGACGACATTGCCGCCGGCCAGGGCATGTCGACGCCGCGGTTCATCAGCACGCTCTATGACGAGGTGACGGAGCTGCGCGGCGAGGTCGGGAATTTCGCCTCGCTGCTGCGGGTGACCTGCACCGGATTCGTGCGCGCCCATGCCGAGCCGGAGCGGGGCGAGCCGGCGCGTAGTACGCCGCTACCACCACGGCTGGTGGCATCCGCCTAAGCTTTCCCCGGCGACCTGACGAGCCGGGAGAAAGATGGCCAAACCGATTCACGTCATGGTCCGGGTGAAGGACCTCGACGCCGCCATGACTTTCTACGATCGCGCCTTCGGCATGAAGGTCGCGGAGCGCTTCGATTTCGACAGCTTCACGCTGGTCTATCTGCGCAATCCCGAGAACGATTTCGAGATCGAGCTGACCTGGAACAAGGGCCAAGCCGAGCCCTACAGCCATGGCAGCGGCTATGGCCACGTCGCCTTTGCCGTCGACGATCTCGACGGCGAGCATGCGCGGCTGACGCAGGCCGGTCTGACGCCCAATCCGATCAAGGAATTCAACCGCAATGGCGGGCTGATGGCCCGCTTCTTCTTCCTGCAGGATCCCGACGGCTACAAGATCGAGGTCCTGCAGCGCCACGGACGATACCAATAAACAAAAGGGGACTGTCCCCTTTTCCGATACGCGAAGGGAGGTCTGAGATGAGCAAATCCGGCATGAATCGCCGCCAGTTCCTGCACACCACGGCGGTCACGGCCGCGGGCGCGGCGGCGGCGGGCACCGGCACGATCCTGGTCGATCCGAAGGGCGCCTGGGCGATGTCGCTGCAGGCGCTCGACGAGCATACGGCGACGACGCTCGTGCGCGTGGCGCGCGAGCTCTATCCGCATGATCGGCTCGGCGACATCTATTACGCGAAGGTGGTGGAGTCGCTCGACGGCAAGGCGGTGGCGAACAAGGACGTCGGCAAGCTCTTGGCCGACGGCGTCGCCGAGCTCGACAAGGCCGAGGGCGCGGTGAAGTGGCTCGACCTCTCGCCCGGCTACCGGCTGGCGTCGCTGAAGCAGCTGGAGGCGACGCCGTTCTTCCAGACCGTGCGCGGCGAATGCATCACCGGCATCTACAACAATCCGGATGTCTGGCGGCATTTCGGCTACGAGGGGCCGTCCTTCGAGTTCGGCGGCTATATCGAGCGTGGCTTCAACGATCTCGGCTGGCTCGAGAACACGTGAGGGAGAACGGCCATGGCTGCGAAATATGATCTGAACGATGACGGCGTGGTGGTCGTGATCGGCTCCGGCGCCGGCGGCGGCACGCTCTCCAACGAACTGGCCCAGAAGGGCATCGACGTGGTCTGCCTGGAGGCCGGACCGCGCATCGAGAACGACAAGTTCGTCAACGACGAGTGGTCGAACTTCGTCAAGATTTCCTGGCTCGACAAGCGCACGACCTCCGGCGACTGGCGGGTCGCGAAGGACTTCGCGGGCCTGCCGGCCTGGATCGTGAAGGCGGTCGGCGGCTCGACCGTCCATTGGGCCGGCGCGTCGCTGCGGTTCCAGGAGCATGAATTCAAGGTCAAGACGACCTACGGCGACATCGCCGGCGCCAACCTGCTGGACTGGCCGCTGACGCTGGCGGAGATGGAGCCGTACTACGCCAAGGCCGAGGACAAGATGGGCGTCACCGGGACCAACAACATCCCGCGGCTGCCCGGCAACAACAACTTCAAGGTGCTGGCCGCCGGCGCCAAGCGCGTCGGCTACAAGGAGTTCCACACCGGCAACATGGCCATCAACTCCGAGCCGCGCGACGGCCGCGGCTCCTGCCTGCAGATCGGCTTCTGCTTCCAGGGCTGCAAGTCCGGGGCGAAATGGTCGACGCTCTACACGGAGATCCCGAAGGGCGAGGCCACCGGCAAGCTGGAGGTGCGGCCGAGCTCGCAGGTGCTGCAGATCCAGCATGACGACAACGGCAAGGTGACGGGCGTGCTCTATGCCGACAAGGACGGCAAGCAGCAGGTGCAGAAGGCGCGCGTCGTGGCGGTGGCCGGCAACTCCATCGAGAGCCCGCGGCTGCTGCTGAATTCGGCGTCGACGAAATTCCCCGACGGGCTCGCCAACTCCTCGGGCATGGTCGGCAAGAACTACATGCGGCACACCACCGGCTCGGTCTATGCGATGTTCCCGAAGCCGGTGAACATGTATCGCGGCACCACCATGGCCGGCATCATCCGCGACGAGTCGCGGCTCAATCCGGCGCGCGGCTTCGTCGGCGGCTACGAGATGGAGACGCTGTCGCTGGGCCTGCCCTTCCTCGCGGCCTTCCTCGACCCGGGCGCCTGGGGCAAGGACTTCACCTCGGCGCTCGACCTCTACGAGAACACGGCCGGCATGTGGATCGTCGGCGAGGACATGCCGCAGGAGAAGAACGGCGTCACCCTGCACAAGACCGAGAAGGACCAGTTCGGTCTGCCGATCCCGAACGTGCATTTCGACGATCACCCCAACGACATCGCCATGCGCAGCCATGCCTACAAGTCCGGCACGGCGGTGTATGACGCGGTCGGCGCGGTGCGGGTGGTGGAGACGCCGCCCTATCCCTCGACCCACAACCTCGGCACCAACCGGATGAGCGAGAACGCCCGCGATGGCGTCGTCAACAAGCATGGGCAGAGCCACGACATCAAGAACCTGTTCGTCTCCGACGGCAGCCAGTTCACGAGCGGTGCCAGCGAGAATCCGACGCTCACGATCGTGACGCTGGCCATCCGCCAGGCCGACTACATCGCGGACCAGATGGGGAAGAAGGAGATCTGACCGGCCGGCCACCGGGGCGCGCCCGCGCGCGTCCCGGTCGGCTACGCACCTTCCACCACTTCGGTGCGGCGGATGCCGAGCGCGCTGGCCAGCAGGTTGAGGCGATCGGCGACCACCTCGCTGTCCGGCACGCGTGCGCGCTTGCCGACCTCGACGCGGATGCGCTTGGGGTCGATGTGCAGGTGCGCGCTGTCGAGGATCTCCGGAACGCTGCCCGAGAGACGGTAGCCAAGCAGAAGCGCGCGGCCGAGAATCTGCGCGTGGCGGCGCGCCGACTTCGTCAACAAGCCGAAGGCGGGTGCCAGCCGGCTGTCATCGAGGCTCCCGCCATAGCGCGCGTGGATGGTGGCGGCGATGAACGCCCGCTCGGCGTGGGTCACGCCGATGAAGGGGAACTGCAGGAGGCGGTCGAAGCATTCGAGGGCCTGGACGTCGCGGTGGTCGCGCCAGCCGATGTCGGAGAGCGCGCAGGCGGCGAGGCGCAGGCGCCGCTCGGCCGGCGGCTCGCGCGGCACGATTCCATCCGTCCAGCGCACCAGCGCCGGCGCGAACTCCGGCACCCGGGCCTGCGGCAGGCCGAAGGATTGCGCGCCCTCGACCAGGGGATCGCGATAGCGTTCCGCGGCCGGTAGCTGTGCGTAGAGCCAGCCTTCGCGCACACCCAGCGCCGAGAAGACCACACGCTCGGGCGACAGATGCTTGAGCACGCGGTCCATCACGAGCGCTGCCGCCGGCAGGGTGGGGATCCGGCGCTGCGGCATGCCTGCCAGTGCCGCCAGCTTCGCCGGGGGCAGTCGCCATAGCCGCTTGGCGAAGGCGCGCGCCGCGCCGGCGTCCAACTCGTAGGCGTGGGCGACGCTGACCGGCGCGCCGACCTTCGCCATGTGCACGCGCGCCAGGGCCCGCCAGCCGCCGCCGACGGCGTAGAACACCGGCTTGCCCAGGGCGCGCGGGAGTTGCCGCGCGAGCAGCGCATCGATCTCCTGGCGCGCGGCGGCGCCGGAGCGTTCGAGCATTTCCTGCACCGGCAGCGCGCCCAAGGGCATGCTGACCGTGCGGTCGCCGACGCGGTCATCCGCGACCTCCGCGACCTCGAGGCTGCCGCCGCCCATGTCGCCGACGAGGCCGTTGGGCCGGTAGAATCCGGCGACCACACCCAGCCCGGCATAGTGCGCCTCCTCGCCACCGCTGAGCAGGCGGACCCGGAGCCCGGCCTCGGCGGCGATGGCGGCCACCAGGCGGTCGCCGTTGGAGGCCCGGCGCGTCGCTTCGGTGGCCAGTACGTCGATGCGGGTCACGCCCATGGCCTCGGCGATGGCGCGAAAGCGGCGCGTGGCTTCGACCGTGCGGCGGAAGCCGTCGGCGGCGAGCGCGCCGGTTTCGGCCAGGCCGGCGCCGAGCCGGCAGAGCGACTTCTCGTTGAAGCGCGGAAAGGGCGCGCGGCCGAGTTGATCGTAGACGACGAGGCGCACGGAGTTGGAGCCGATATCGACGATGGCGTAGGGAGCGCGGGCCTGATGCATCACGCGCTCCGGCACCAGCTCGAGGGGTCGGTCCACGGCCGCGCCCGCGCTCCGCGATCGCCGTTTCCGACTTTGCCGCGCCGCGGCGGGGAGCGTGCGTGGTCGAGGGCGGGGCACCGGGATGTCCGCGATCGTCCCTACGTCGCTTCGCGCAGCCTGCGCAACGCGGCAAGCAGCCCGGCGGTCGAGGAGTCGTGATGGCCCGTGGCCGCGGGCGCGCGGAGCTCAGCGGCGATCGTCGTCGCCAGCTGCTTGCCCAGCTCCACGCCCCACTGGTCGAAGGAGTTGATCCGCCAGATCACGCCCTGAACGAAGACCTTGTGTTCGTAGAGGGCGACGAGCATTCCGAGCGTGCGCGGATCGAGGCGGCGGAACAGCAGCGTGTTCGTGGGCTGGTTGCCTGGCTGGATCTTGTGGGGCACGAGGCGCTCGATCTCGGGGCCGCGCATGTCCGCAGCGGCCAGCTCGGCGCGCACTTCGGCCTCCGTGCGACCCTTCATCAGGGCCTCGGTCTGAGCGAGGCAATTGGCGATCAGAAGTTCGTGGTGCGGCCCGGTCGGATAGGCGCTGACGGCCGGCAGCAGGAAATCGGTGGGGATGAGGCGGGTGCCCTGGTGCAGCTCCTGCAGGAACGAGTGCTGGCTGTTGGTGCCGGGCTCGCCCCACAGCACCGGACCGGTGGCGTAGTCGATGGCCTCGCCGTCGCGCGTCACCCGCTTGCCGTTGCTCTCCATCTCCAGCTGCTGGAGATAGGCCGGCAGGCGGCGGAGGCCGTGGTCGTAGGGCAGGACGGCGTGGGTCTCGGCGCCGAAGAAATCGATGTACCAGAGGCCGAGCAGCGCCAGCAGCACGGGCATGTTGCGGTCGGGCGGTGCTGAGCGGAAATGCTCGTCCATGGCGTGGGCGCCGTCGAGCATCGCGGCGAAATGCTCGAAGCCGATCGCCAGCATGACCGGCAGGCCGACCGCCGACCACAGGGAGTAGCGGCCGCCGACCCAATCCCAGATCTCGAAGCTGCGGGCGGGATCGATGCCGAATTCCGCGCAGGCCGCGACATTGTTGGAGACGGCGACGAAGTGGCGCGCCAGATCGGCATCGGCGCCGGCCTGGGCGCGGAACCAGTCGCGCGCCGTGCGCGCGTTGGTCAGGGTCTCGATCGTGGTGAAGGTCTTGGAGATCACGACGAAGAGGGTGGTCGCCGGCGCGAGGCCGGAGAGCGCGGTCGCCAGATCGGCGCCGTCGACATTGGCGACGAAATGCAGGCGCGGCCCGCCGCCGGCATAGGCGGCGAGCGCCAAGGTGGCCATCTCCGGCCCCAGATAGGAGCCGCCGATGCCGATGCTCACGACGTCGGTGATGCGGCGGCCGTCATGGCCGGTCCAGGCGCCCGAGCGCACCGCCGTGACGAATTCCTGCAGCCGGCGCAGGACGTCGTTCACCGCCGGCATGACGTCGCGGCCGTCGACCTCGATCGGGCGGTTGCCGCGATTGCGCAGCGCGACGTGGAGGGCGGCGCGCCGCTCGGTCGCGTTGATGCGCTCGCCCCGGAACATGCGCTCGATCCAGTCCGGCAGTTCGGCGGTCTGCGCCAGGTCGAGCAGCAGCGAGAGCGTGCGCGTGGTGACCCGGTTCTTCGAGTAGTCGAGCAGCAGATCGTCGAACCGCAGCGACAGCCGCTCGAAGCGGTTGGCCTCCTGGGCGAAGAGGTCGCGCATGTGGATGCGCGCCAGGGTCTTGTAGTGCGCCTGGAGCGCCTGCCAGGCAGGGGACTTGATCGGCTGGGCCATGGATTTTCCCCGTTGACTCCGCCACCGTTCGGTGACGACAAGAGCCGGATGACGCAACGCGGTCGATGAGTCATACCATCCCCATCATGCCCGACAACCGGAGATGTCTGGTCGGCGATATCGGCGGCTCCAACGCCCGCTTCGCCATCGCGCGGCGCGAGGCCGGGGGCGTTGCGCTCGACCACGTGGTGGCCATGCGCGCCGCCGTTCATGTCGACCTGGTTGCGGCCATCGAGCACTATCTGCGGACGACCGGAGCGGAACGCCCGCCGGATGCGGCGATCGCCATCGCCGGACCGATCGTCGGCGACCACGCCGAGATCACCAACCACGCCGCCTGGTCGTTCGCCATCGAGGCGACGCGCCGGCGGCTCTCCCTCGAACGGCTGAAGGCGCTCAACGACTTCACGGCCATTGCGCTTTCGCTGCCCTATCTGCGGGCCACCGATCAGCGGCAGATCGGCGGCGGCACGGCCACGGCGGGGGCCCCCATCGGCGTGATCGGGCCGGGCACCGGGCTGGGCGTCTCCGGCGTCCTGCGCACGTCGACCGGCTGGGCGACGATCCAGGGCGAGGGCGGCCATGCCACCTTCGCGCCCATGAGCGAGCGGGAATCCCGCATCGCCGACCTGTTGCGTGCCCGCTTCGGCCATGTCTCCTGCGAGCGCGTGCTGTCGGGGCCCGGGCTGGTGAACCTCTACACGGCGATCACCCAGCTCGACGGAAGCGCCGCCGAGCCGCTGACGCCGGAGGCGATCGACGAGCGCGGCCGCAGCGGCAGCTGTGCGATGTGCCGCGAGGCGCTGGAGGTCTTCTGCGCCGCTCTCGGCACGGCCGCCGGCAGCCTGGCGCTGACCTTGGGCGCCCGCGGCGGCGTCTTCATCGGCGGCGGCATCGTGCCGCGGCTGGAGTCGTTCTTCGATGCCTCCGCCTTCCGCGCCCGCTTCGAGAGCAAGGGGCGGCTGTCGGATTATGTGCGGCCGATTCCGACCTTCGTCATCACCGCCGCCTATCCCGGCCTCATCGGCGCGGCGATGGCGTTCGGGGAGACGTGATCCGATCTCTTGTAGGGGCGCGCTGCGCGCGCCCGCGGTGCCGTTAGCCGGGAGTGGCGGGTGGCACCCGTTGCATCCCGCCACGGGCGGGCGCGGCGCGCCCCTACAACACCAATGCGCCTGCGACCGACGCAATCAGGAGCACGGCGAACGCTATGTTGATCGCGCGGTTGGTGCGGGGATTGCGGAACAGTCGCGTGAGCGCCGCGCCGATCAGCAGCCACACGATATTCACTGCGATGATGATCGCCAGCAGCACGATCGCCTTCAGCGCGGCATCGAGCGCGAGCCGCTCCCGCACCAGCACGAAACCAGAGAAGAGCGCGGCCATGGCGGCGTAGCCCTTGGGATTGACGAGGGAGAGGAACAGGCCGCCGGCGAACGATGGGCGGCGGCCCGCGCCGGCACCCTCTGCCAATACCGGCGCGGTCGCGATGCGGAACGCGAGGTAGGCGAAGTAGGCGGCGGCCGCGACGATCACGACCGGCTTCGCGCCCGGGATGGAGAGCAGCAGGCCGATCACGCCGGCCGCCGCGATGCCCATCACCCCGATCATGCCGATGACGAGCCCCGCCATGTAGCCGAGGCTCGGTCGCGCGCCGAACGCAGCGCCGGCGGCGGCGAGGCTGAGCGTGTTCGGGCCGGGGCTGCCGGCCAGCGCCAGCCCCGCCAGAACGAAGCCGAGCAAGCCGTCCATCTCAGCGGTGCAGCGCCAGCCCCTTCAGCGCCTTGTCGACGGCCTTGCGCTCGCCGCGCACGGCCATGCCGGCGAGGCGCAGGTCTTCGCTGCGCACCGCCTTCACGGCGGCGCGGTTGTCGCCGTCATTGCCGGTGGCGAAGAGGTCGTCGGTGAATACCGCGAAGCGCAGACCGCCCGCGTGCAGGCGGTCATAGGCGCGGCGCAGCTGCTCGGCGCTGCCGGCGAAGACCAGCACGGGCTGGCGGAACATCGGGAGATAGCGCTGGCCGGAGGCGTCTTCATAGGGCTCGCCGATGGTGTCGGCATCCGCTCCGGCCACGCCGCTCACCAGGAAGGCGGTCATGTTCAGCTTCTGCCAGACCGGCAGGTCCTCGCGCAGCACCACGGCGATCTTCGTATTGAACCGCACGGGGCCGCCGCGCGCGACGTCGTCGCCGCTGTAGTCCAGGTCTCCGGCATTCTCTGGGGTCGTGAGCATCGCCTTCCTCCGCTTGCATCCGCAATGACGCCGGCTTTCTCTGTCCCCCGC
>Ga0137403_10003988_pt1 | contig 17509 bp, 18 predicted proteins | sample CZOMad2_1_16fung_FD_122057 | JGI IMG/M metagenome (GOLD analysis project Ga0137403, IMG submission 122057) | Vadose zone soil fungal communities from Angelo Coast Range Reserve, California, USA - CZOMad2_1_16fungal (Hybrid Assembly) | ecosystem: Environmental > Terrestrial > Soil > Vadose zone...
GCTCCTCGATCTGCACGGCGCGATGGTGCCGGAGGGCGTGGACGACGGCGAGGGCGACATCATCGCGGCGGTGCGCCGGGCGGTGGGGCCCGACGTGCCGATCGCGGTGACGCTCGACTTCCACGGCAACCTGGGCCGGGACATGATCACGGGGGCCGACCTGCTCCACGGCTACAAGACCTACCCGCACGTGGACATGGCCGAGCGCGGCATGGAGGCCACCGTACGGCTTCTGGAAGTCATCGCCGGGCGCATCTGCCCCACCGCCGCCCTGCGCACGCCGCCGCTGCTGCCGCCGCTGGGCAATCAGGGCACCGCGCGCGGGCCCATGCGGCGCCTCTACGATCTGGCCGCGGTGATGGAGAAGGATCCCAAGGTGATCTCGGTGTCCATCTTCGCGGGCTTCCCCCACGCGGATATCCCCCAGGCCGGGCTCAGCGTGTACGTGGTGACGGACGACGACCAGGCCCTGGCCGACCGCCTCGCCGAGCAGCTCGCGCAGGTCGCGTGGACGCATCGCCACGAGTTCATCCACCAGAGCCTGTCCGTCCCCGAGGCGGTGGCGAAGGCGCTCGCGGCCGAGGGCCGGCCCATCATCCTCGCCGACATGGCCGACAATACCGGCGGCGGCGCGGCGGGCGACGGCACCGAGATCCTCCGCGAGCTCCTCCGGGCCGGCGCGCGGTCAACGGTGGTGGCCTGCCTCTGGGACCCCGCCGCGGTGCGCGAGTGCGCGAAGGCGGGCGTGGGCGCCAGCGTCACCTTGGACGTCGGGGGCAAGGTGGACGCCCGCCACGGCGCGCCGCTGCGGGTCACCGGGACCGTGCGCACGCTGTCCGACGGGCGCTTCGTCCACAAGGGGCCCATGGCCCGCGGTCTGCCCGGCCGGCTGGGAACCACCGCGGTGCTCGACGTGAGCGATGTCAAGATCATCTTCATCTCTCACCGGTGGCAGACGCTCGATCCGGAGATGCTCCGCTTTGTCGGCCTCGATCCCCTCGAGCACAAGGTGCTGGTGATCAAGTCGACCATCCACTACCGCGCCGCCTTCGAGCCCTTCGCCCGCGAGATCATCGAGGTGGACGCCCCGGGGCTTTCGTCGTCGAATCTCGCGCGCTTCGACTTCAAGCGGATCCGCCGGCCCATCTTCCCCCTCGACCCGGACACCACGTACCCGTGATCCGCGGCAAGGAGGCTCAGCATGCCGTTTCCCGGCTTCACCGCCGCTGACTTCAAAGTCTTCGACCTGGCCGGTTTCGCGCCGCGGATGACGGCGATCCGGAGCCGTCTCCGGCCCAAGCTCGAGGCCGCCGGCCGCGACCTCCTGCCCGACGTGACGCGCATCGGCGGGGCGGAAGCCTTCGCGCACGTGGCCAAGCACATGCGCCGCACCGTGAACCCGCCCGACGACACCTGGGTGGCTTTCGCCGCGGACAAGCGCGGCTACAAGAAGCACTGCCACTTCAAGGTCGCGATCTCGCGGGGCACGGTACGCTTCCTCTTCGAGGCGGGGCCCGAGCACGCGCAGAAGAAGAAGTGGGTCGCGGCCTGGAAGCGCCACGCCCCCAAGCTGGTGCCGGTATTTCGCCGCACCAAGGGGCTGGCCTGGTTCAAGAACGAGCACGATGAGACGCCCGCCGCCTTCCTCGCCGATCTCTCGGTGGACCAGGTGGCGCGCCTGGCCGACGAGCTCACCCGCACGCGCGACGGCCAGCTCGTCCTGGGCCGGGTGGTCGCCGCCGAGGACACCGCGCGCTGGAAGCCCGCCGACTACGCGCGGGCCGCGCGAGAGACGTTTCATGTGCTGGCGCCGTTGTATAGACTGAGGTAGGTGGGCACTCGACGCGGCAATCTACCATCAGCGGGGGCCTAGGCATGGCCCCCGCCGTGCCTTCTCCTCGCCCGAGATCGCGGACCTGTCTCTTCACCATCAGCGGGGGCCTCGACATGGCCCCCGCTCTCCCCCAGTCCGCGGACGACCGTCCGTGACTCTCCCTCTCCCCCAGTCCGCGGACGACCATCCGTGACTCTCGTATCCGGTCCGCGGTCCTTCACGTCGTGAACGCGCAGACGTGCATCTTCGATCTGGATGGCGTCCTGGTCGATAGCGGGGTGTGGCATCGAGCGGCGTGGGCGGCGCTGCTCGACGAGCTCGGCGCCGAGCCCCCGCGGCCCGACTACTGGCGCCTCACCATCGGCCGGCCCAGCGAGGAAGCCATCCCGCTCCTCCTCGGGCGCGCGGTGCCCGACGGGGAGGCGTATCGCCTCGCGCGGCGCAAGCGCGACCTCTACGTGGGGCTTTCGCGCCAGGGGCTGCGCGCGGTGCCCGGCGCGCCCACCTTCGTGGCCGAGCTCGCCCGTCGCGGCGTGCCACGTGCCGTCGGCACCTCGGCCTCCGGCTGGGACGTGGACAATATCCTGGCCGGGCTGGGGCTCCTCCGGCACTTCGCGGTGGTGGTGACGGCCGACGATGTCAGCTTCGGAAAACCCGATCCGGAGGTCTATGTCCTCGCCGCCCGCCGCCTCCACGCCGATCCTGCCGGCTGCGTCGTCTTCGAGGACTCGGTGGTCGGGATTCACGCCGCCCTCGCGGCGGGCATGCGGGTCATCGGCGTGGCCACCGCCTACGACGACGTGGAGCTGCTGGCGGCGGGCGCCGAGCGGGTGGTCAACGACTTCGAGGGACTCGCGTGGGACTCGATCGCAAGCCCGTAGGCGAGCCGGGATTCTGGGAGGGGTTGTACGCCAACGGCAACGACGGCTGGGAGCTCCGCGAACCGGCGGCTTCGTTGGTCGCGTGGCTTGCCGGGGGCGGCAGATTTGTTATCAGCGGGGGCCCAGAAATGGCCCTCGCTCTCCCCCAATCCGCGGACCATCGCGTGGCCCCCGCTCGCCCGCCAGCGGCGGACGTTCCGCGGGTGGCGGTGCCGGGATGCGGGCGCGGGCACGACGCGCGCCTGCTCGCGAAGTGGGGCTATCAGGTCGTCGGCTTCGACTTCGCGGAAGCCGCGATCGCCGAGGCCCGCGCGCTCGCCGCCGCCGAGGACAGCGGGGCCCGCTTCGAGCAGCGCGACGTCTTCACCCTTGCTGCCGATTTCGCGGGGGCCTTCGACGCGGTGTGGGAGTACACGTGCTTCTGCGCCATCGATCCTGACCGCCGGTCGGACTACGTGGAGGTGGTGCGCGCCATTCTCAAGCCGGGCGGCACCCTCCTCGGCTGCTTCTACCCGCTGCGCGAGGGCAGCGACGGCCCGCCCTTCCCCGTGGCCCTCGCCGAGGTGGAGCGGCTGCTCGCGCCTGGCTTCCGCGTGCAAGAGTCGCGCGCGCCCGCCGCGTCCGTCGAGCAACGGCGCGGGCTGGAGTGGCTGCTCCGCGCCACCCGCGTCTAGCGCGCCAGCGCCACGCAGATCACGCCGGCAAGCACGAGGGTGGCGGCGGCAAGCCGGCGGCCCACCCGGCGCTCGCCGAACCAGAGCCGCCCGATGGCCACCGATAGCACGATGGAGATCTCGCGCGCCGCCACCACGTAACCCGCCTTCGAGAGGCGGAAGGCGAAGAGCACGAGAAGATAGCTCGTGAGGTTGAGCGTCGAGGCCACCAGGATCGCCCGCCAGTTGGTCCGCCACTCACGCGCCAGCGCGGCCCGCCGGCGCACCAGGGCGGGGACGAGGAGCAGGCTCATTCCCACGCCGAGGATAGCGATATACGGGACCGGATGGAGGCGCGCCACTCCCGCCTTGTCCACCAGCGAGTAGGCGGCGATGGAAAGCCCGGTGACGAGCGCCCAGCCCGTCCCCGCGGTCATCAGCCGGCGCGAGCTGGCGGCGGCGCCCAGCCCCGTGGCGCCCAGCCCCGTGGCGCTCAGCCCCGCGGAGCTCAGCCCCGCGGAGCTCAGATTAATGCCCACGATGCCCGCCACCACGAGCAGCACGCCCAGCGCCCCCAGCGGCGACGGCCGCTCGTCGAGAACGAATAGCGCGGCCACCGGCACCAGCGCCACCCCCAGGCCGCGCGCGATCGGGTAGACGAGGGAGAACTCACCCGAGCCATAGGCGCGCCCGAGCACGTAGAAGTACACGGCGTGGATGGCGCTGCTGGCGACGAGGAAGGGCCAGGCCGCGCGGGGCACGCCGTCCGGCGGCAGCCAGGCCCATCCCACCGGCAGGAGCACGACGGTGGCCAGCGAGACGGAGGACCAGAGGAACGCCAGCTGGTCCTGTGCCCGCTTCGTCAGCGCGTTCCAGGACGCGTGGATGGCCGCCGCGGCAAGGACGAGGAGCAGCGCGTCGGTTCGCATCCGCGACAGTCTACCGGACTACCGCCACGCGGAAGAGGACCACTTAGGGTGGGGGTTTACGCGAGCCGGGTATCCGGTGTACTCTCCTGCCCACGCCGCCGACCCGGATCGCCACGCGGCCGGCGCCCGCGCGCCGTCGAGAGCCGGTCACCCCGTCAGCGTGGAGGAGGATATCTGATGTCACAGATCTCACGTCGAACGTTCCTCGGCACCGCCGGCCTCACGGCGGCAGGTGTCGCGAGCGGCCCCTGGGTGCTCCGCGCCCATGCCCAGTCCCAGACGATCAAGATCGGCACCCTCTACGATCACACCGGTCCCTTCTCCGCCGCCGGCTCGCTCAATTGCTGGCGCGGCGCCAAGATGATCATCGACGTAGTGAACGAGAAGGGCGGCGTGCTCGGCAAGTACAAGATCGTCCGCGTCGACGGCGACAGCCAGTCCAAGGCGGAGGTCGCGATCAACGAGGCCGAGCGCCTGCTCAACGTCGAGAAGGTGGACGTGCTCGCCGGCATCTACTCCAGCGCGCACGCGGTGCCGCTGGCGGAGAAGGTGGACAAGCAGAAGCGCTTCTGCTGGATCACCACCGCCATCTCCGACGCGGTGTTCAAGGACCGCAACCTCCAGTACACCTTCCGGCCCCAGCCGAACGGCGGGCAATTCGGCGCCATCTCCGTCCAGTACATCGCCGCCTTCGCGCAGGAGAAGCTCAAGGCCGATCCCAAGGGCCTGCGGGTGGCGATCATCTACGAGGACGGTCCCTACGGGACCAATGTGGCGAGCGCCAACGAGGCGGAGGCGAAGAAGGTGGGGATGAACGTGGTCCTCAAGGAGGGCTATTCCATCCAGGCCCCCGACCTCTCCTCCCTGGTGACCAAGCTCCGGTCGCAGCGGCCGGACGTGCTCTTCCACACCGGGTACAACCCGGACATCGCGCTGTTCCTGCGCCAGGCCAAGGAGCAGGGCTTCCGCGTCAAGGCCTATATCGGCCACGGCGCCGGGCACAGCCAGATCGACAAGCTCAAGGAAGGCTTCGGCAACGACATGGAGGCCTTCCACTCGGTGGACCCGGTGGCCTCGCAGCTCCTCGACGCCAAGAAGCTCAAGGCGGGCGTGGGCGACCTCACCGCCGAGATGGTGCGGCGCTACCAGAAGGAGTTCGAGCCCAATATCCAGACACGGGCCATCGCGCCTCACGTCTCCATGGGCTTCAACAATCTGTGGATCCTCCTCAACGACGTGCTCCCCCGCGCCATCCAGAAGCACGGCGGGTTCAGCCCCGATCAGCTCGCCATGGCCGCGCGCGAGACCGACATCCCCGAGGGCGGCACCATGATGGGTTACGGCGTGAAGTTCCTCGGCGAGGGCAACCCCATGCGGGGCCAGAACGAGCGCGCCTTCCCGGTGGTGTTCCAGGTGCACGAGGGGAAGTTCGAGGTGGTGTTCCCGAAGACCGTATCCACCGCGGCGCCCATCCTGCCGCTGCCCGCCTCCTCGCCGTGGGCCGCCCGCGGCTGATCTGAGATCGGCCGGGCCGGGCGCTCTCGCGCGCCCGGCCCGGCGTCCGTCCCCATGCTCACCGTCACCAGCCTCACCAAGCATTTCGGCGGGTTCACCGCGCTGAACGGGGTGTCCTTCGAGGTTCGCGAGGGCGAGATCCTCGGCCTCATCGGTCCCAACGGCTCCGGCAAGACCACGCTCTTCAACTGCATCTCCGGCGCGCTCCCCCCCACCGCGGGCACTATCGTCTACCGCGGCGAGCGGATCACCGGGCTCACCCCCGACCGGATCTGCCACAAAGGCATTGCCCGCACCTTCCAGATCCCGCGCCCCTTCCGGAAGCTCTCCATCCTCGAGAATGTGGCGGTGGCCGCGCACTATGGCTCGAGCCGGCCCCAGTCGGAGGCGGAAGCCCGCGAGCGCGCCCGCGAGGTGCTGACCCTGGTGGGCCTGCCCAGCGATCCCGACGCCGCGCCCTCCCTCCTGGGCGCGGGCGGGCTCAAGAAGCTCGAGCTGGCGCGGGCGCTCGCCACCGGTCCCGCCCTCCTCCTGGCCGACGAGAGCCTGGGCGGCCTCGATCCCTCCGAGATGCACGACGCCGCCGAGATGCTCCAGCGCATCCGGCGGGACCTCAAGGTCACCATCGTCTGGGTGGAGCACATCATGGCTACCCTCATGCGGGTGGTGGACCGGATCGTGGTGCTCGATCACGGCGAGAAGATCGCGGAGGGCACGCCGCGGGAGGTCGCCGAGGATCCCAAGGTGGTCGAGGCCTATCTCGGCGAGAAGATCGTCCTCACCTGATGCTCACCCGCTGACATGCTCGAGATCGGGAACGTCACCGCCGGCTACGGCCACTTCACCGCCCTCTGGGACGTGAGCCTTCGCGTGGACGCGGGCGAGGCGGTGGCGGTGGTGGGGCCCAACGGCGCCGGCAAGACCACGCTGCTCCGGGTGATCTCCGGCCTCATCCCCACGCGCGCGGGCGTCCTCGCCCTCGACGGGACGTCCCTCACCGGCATGGCGGCGCATCAGATCGTGGCCCACGGCATCGCCCATGTCCCCGAGGGCCGCCGCCTCTTCCCCGCGCTGACCGTGGCGGACAATCTCAAGATGGGCGCCTTCCTGCCCGCCGCGCGCGCCCATCACGCCGAGAGCCTGGAGCGCGTGTACACGCTCTTCCCCGTGCTCGCGGAGCGGCACGCCCAGCGCGCGGGCAGCATGTCGGGAGGCGAGCAGCAGATGCTGGCCATCGGGCGGGCGCTCATGTCGCGGCCCAAGCTCATCCTGCTCGACGAGCCCTCCATGGGCCTGGCTCCCGTCATGGTGCTGCGCCTCTTCGACCTCATCCGGCGCATACGCGAGGAGGGCTACACCATCCTCGTGGTGGAGCAGAACGTCCGGCAGGTGCTCAAGCTGGTGGACCGCGCCTATCTCCTCGAGGTGGGCCGCATCCGCATGGAGGGCCGCGCCGCCGAGCTGGCCGAGCAAGACTTCGTCCGAAAAGCGTATATGGGAGTGTGAGGCGCAGCCGAAGGCGAGCCGAACGAAAATGAAAAATGTGAGAGTTCCCTGACCGCCGTGGATCCCATCTTCCTCGTCGAGGCGGCCATCAACGGCATTCTACTGGGCGGCGTGCTCGCGCTCCTCGCGCTCGGCCTCAACCTCATCTTCGGCGTGCTCGACGTGGTGTGGATCGCCTACGTGGATCTGGTCATGCTCTGCATGTACGCGGTGTACTTCGTGGTGACCGTCTGGGGCTGGCCGTTCTGGGTGGGGGCGGTGGCGGCCCTGGCGCTGGGGGCGCTGCTGGGCGTCTCGGTGCACGTCCTCATCATCTCGCCCATTCTCACCAGCGCGCCCATCAACCAGCTGCTCGCCACCGGCGGCCTCCTCTTCTTCCTCCAGTCCTTCGCCACCTTCCTCTGGACCACCGATCACCGCTCGGTCCGGCTCACCCTGCCCTCCTGGGAGGTCGCCGGCATCTTCCTGCCCGCCACCCGCCTGATCCCCTTCGGGATCTCCATCCTGGCGGTGATCGGGCTCTATCTCTTCCTCACCCGCACCTATATCGGCACCGCCATCCGCGCGGTGTCCCAGGATCGGGAGGCGATGGCGCTGATGGGCGCCGACCCGCGGCGCGTGTACCTCGTCACCTCGGCGGTGGGAGGCCTCATGGCGGGGCTGGCGGGCACCCTCCTCATCTTTCAGTACGCGGTGCACCCGTTCTTCGGCGGCCAGTTCGGGCCGCTCACCTTCATGATCTGCGTGCTCGGCGGGCTGGGGAACATGGTGGGCGCCTTCGTGGCGTCCTTCATCATGAGCGAGGTCATCGCGGTGGGCGGCGTCGTGTTCTCCACCGAGATGGGCTACGTCATCGCCTTCGTGATCTTCATCGTGATGATGTTCGTCCGCCCGGGCGGCATCCTGACCAAGCGCTCGTGACCGTCGGCCGCGCCCTCGGCGCCGGGCTCCTCGCCGCGCTCGTCCTCCAGCCCCTCATCCCGCTGGGCGGGTACCGGCAGTACGTGCTGCACGTGGCCATCCAGGTCTTCATCTGGTCGTTCATCGGGAGCGCGTGGTCGCTCATGGGCCGCTTCGGGCTGGTGTCGCTGGGTCACGGAGCCTTCCTGGGCATGGGCGCCTACACCTCGGTGCTCCTGTGGAACTTCTTCGGCGTCTCCCCGTGGCTCGGCACGCTCGCGGGGGTGGCCGCCGCCGTCGGCATCGCGGTGGTGATCGGAATTCCCTGCTTCCGCTACCAGGTCATCGGGCACTACTTCGGCCTCGTCACCCTCGCGGTGGGCGAGGTGATCCGGCTCCTCATCATCGCCGAGCGCGACTGGACGGCGGGATCGCTGGGGCTCACCCTCAAAGCGGCGGGCGGGGACTCGCTGTGGGCGCTCCAGTACGCCAACAAGCAGGTCTTCTACTACGCGAGCCTCGCGGTCTTGCTCGCCGGCCTCTGGGTCTGGCATCGCCTGGACCGGAGCATGCTGCGTTCCGCGCTCGAGGCCATCGGCGAGGACGAGACGGCGGCGGCCTCGGTGGGCATCCGCGTGACCCGGCTCAAGCTGGGCGTCACCGTGCTCTCCGCCGCGCTCACCGCGCTTGGCGGCTCGCTCTACGCGCAATACATCTCCTACGTGAACCCGGACACGCTGTCGGGCATCGGCGTCTCCCTCAAGATCGTCTTCGCGGTGGTGCTGGGCGGGATGTACTCGCTCCTCGGGCCGCTGGTGGGCACCGCGCTGACCACCGCGCTCGCGGAAGGCCTCCGCATCGCCTTCGGCCTCAAGTTCCTGGGGATGGCGGACACCATCTACGGCTTTCTCCTCGTCGTCTTCATCATCTTTCTTCCCAGCGGCATCTACGGCAGCCTCCGCGAGGCGTTCCGGCGCCGCGCGAGCCCGCCCGCCCCTGCCCCCGCGGTTCCGGCCAAGACCACCGCCTGAGCCGCTGGCCGGTGGCGCAGGCCTCGGGCATAATGGCGCGGAGGCGCGGAGGAGGATTCCATGGCGCGATGGACGGTGTTCCCGGAGGGCGAGGAGCCGCCGAAGCCGGCGGCGGCGCTGGCCGAGCAGGTGGAGCGGGACGGCGGGCGGGCGCTCGCCCTGTACCGCGAGCCGGTGGGCCAGCACTGGCAGATCTTCTGCCTGCTCCCGTCGGCGCTGGTGGAGGCCACCCCGTACCAGCGCGATCTCTCTCCCACCCACGTGAAGCGGCTCCAGGAGTGCGTGAAGAAGATCGACCGCTTCGTGGATCCCATCGTGGCGATGTCGCCCCATCCGGGGCTCTACTGGACGCCCAACGGCAATCACCGGCGCACCGTGCTGGAGAAGCTCAAGGCCAAGATGGTGCCCGCCATCCTGGTACCGGAGCCGGAAGTGGCCTACCAGATCCTCGCGCTCAATACCGAGAAGGCCCACAACCTCAAGGAGAAGTCCCTCGAAGTGATCCGCATGTACAAGGGCCTGGTCAAGGAAGAGCCGTCGAGCGGCGAGGAAGACTACGCCTTCCAGTTCGAGGCCCCGCACTTCGTGACCCTGGGCCTCCTCTACGAGCAGAACAAGCGGTTTTCGGGGGGCGCCTTCGCGCCCATCCTTCGGCGCGTGGACAAGTTCCTCAAAGGCCACTTCCCCCGGACGCTCACCGAACGCGAGGAGCGCGCGGCCATGGTGGCGGAGGCCGACGAGGCGCTCGGCAAGGTGGTGGCCAAGATCAAGAAGCGGGGGATCAACCATCCGTACGTGAAGAACTTCGTGCTGGCGCGGACGACACCGCTCACCCGCCAGCGCAAGACCCTGCCCTCCTTCGAGCAGACGTTCAAGAAGCTCACCGCCAACATCGAGGAGTTCGACGTGGCCAAGGTCCGTTACGAGGACGTCCAGCGCGCCGGCATCTTCGCCGCGCCGGCGGCCGGCTAGCCGCATGCCGCGACCGTCGCGCCTGTCCGACGACCACGTGGGCGCCCGGCTGCGCGCGCTGCGCGGCTGGACCCTCCACGACGGCAAGCTCCACCGGGTCTACGAGTTCCCGGACTTCGTGGCCGCCTTCGGCTTCATGACCGCGGCGGCCCACGCCGCGGAGCGGCTCGAGCACCATCCGGACTGGTGCAATGTCTGGAACCGCGTCACCGTAGATCTCTCCACACACGACGCGGGCGGCATCACGGAGCTGGACTTCGCCCTCGCCGAGCGCATGGAGGCCCTCGCCGCCGAGCCGGCGCGCCGGCGCCTGCCCGACCCCCCGGACGCCTGAGCGTGCGGGGCCGCGTCGCCATCGTTGCGGGGGGCACCGGAGCTCTCGGCCAGTCCATCTGCCTGGCCTTCCTGTTCGCCGGCGACACCGTCTGCGTGCCCTTCGCGGTGCCGGAGGAAACGGATGCCCTGCGCGCCCGGCTGGGACCGGCGGAGGCGCCGCGCCTGGACGCCGCTCCCTGCGACGTCACCGACGAGGCCGCGGTGAACCGGTTCGTGACGGGCATCGTCGAGCGGCACGGGCGGGTGGACGTGCTGGTCAATGCGGTGGGCGGCTTCGCGGGTGGTGACCTCGCCTCGACATCCCTGGCCGAGTGGAACCGCATGCTCACGCTCAATCTCAATACCGCCATGCTCGGCTGCCGCGCCGTGCTGCCCGCGATGACCCGCGCCCGCCGCGGCCGCATCGTGAACATCGCCTCGCGGGCGGTGGTGCCGCCCCCGGGCGGCTTCATCGCCTACACCGTGTCCAAGTCCGCCGTCATCACGCTCACCCAGGCCCTCGCCCAGGAAGTGCGTCCCCACGGCATCACCGTGAACGCGGTGCTGCCCAGTACCATGGACACCCCCGCCAATCGCCGGGCCATGCCGGACGCCGACCGCTCCTCCTGGGTCTCCACCGACGCGGTCGCCCTCGTGGTGGCCTTCCTCGCCTCGGATGCCGCGGCGGCGGTCTCCGGGGCCGCCGTCCCCGTCTAGGCGCCGGAGTATACTCACCGCCATGATCTGGAACCGGCGCGAGCTCGCGGCGGGCCTCGCGCTCCTGGCGCTGGCCGGCTGCGCCACCACTCAGGCCGCCGCGCCCCCCACCGTCTCACCAGGGTCTCCCGGCGCCCCGGCCGCGGCCGCGGCGCCGCAGGAGCTGCCCCCGCCCACGCGGACGGTGCTGCCCAACGGCCTGCGCCTCATCGTGCAGGACCACCGCGCCTCGGACATCGTCGCCGTCTACCTCTGGGTGGGCGTGGGCGTGCGCTACGAGCGGCCGGATCAGCTCGGCTACGCCCACTTCCAGGAGCACATGCTCTTCAAGGGCACCGACAAATGGGGGCCGGGCTATGTGGACCGCGCGGTGGAAGGCGTGGGCGGGAAGTCCAACGCGGTGACGTCGTTCGACTACACCACCTTTTACATCGTGGTGCCCCGCGAGTCCACCGACACCGCCATCGAGCTGCTGCACGACATGGCCTTCCGCTCGAGCTTCATCCCCGAGGAGATCGGGCGCGAGCGTGAGGTGATCTTCGAAGAAGCCCGCATCGAGGCGGACAATCCGCGCACCGCGATCGTCCGCCAGCTCTACGGCATGGTCTTCGAGGGCAACCCCTATGGCCGGCCCGTGCTGGGCATCCCCGAGACCATGAATGCCGCCACCCAGGAGCGGCTGCGCGCCTTCAACCGGTACTACTACACGCCATCGAACATGTCGCTGGTGGTGGCGGGTCCGGTGGACGAGCGCGCGGTGCGCGCCGCGGTGGATCGGACCTTCGGCCGGGTGCCCCGCCAGCCCTATACCAGCGCGCCCGCGCCCGCCCCGCGCCCCCTCACCGGCGTGGTGCGGAAGGATGTCGAGCGTCCCGAGCAGCAGGCGCTGCTCGCGCTGGGGTGGCCCGCGCCGCGCGCCGATGACGCCGACGGCTTCGCGGTGGATCTGCTCGCCTCCATCCTCGCCGGCACGGAGTCCAGCCGGCTCGCCCGCCGGCTCCGCGACGAGGAGCGACTCGTCACCGGCGTCAATATGAGCTACGCCGCGCTCATGGGCGGCGGCATCCTCTCGCTCCGCGCCGAGCTGGAAGCCAAGGATCTCGCGCGGGTGGAGCAGCTCATCCTGGAGGAGCTCGCGAAGATCCAGGAGAGTGGGCCCACCGAGGAGGAGCGCCAGCTCGCGGTGACCAAGTTCGAGTCGGAGCATGCCTTCTCGGTGGAGACCTCCGAGGGGCTCGCCTATGCCTACGGCATCGCCGAGACCACCTGGACCCTCGAGGAGGAGCTGCGCTACGTGGACCGGCTCCGCCAGGTGACCCGCGAGCAGATCCGCGACGCGGCCCGGCGCTTCCTCTCCCGCACCGTCTATGCGCGCCTGGCCTTCCTTCCGAAGCCGGGGACCAAGTAGCGGCCATGCGCCGCCGCGACTTCCTCGCCCTCGGGCTCACCGGCCTCGCCGCCGGCGGCGTCACGCCCGGCCGCGCGTGGGCACAGGCGGTAACGCGGACCAAGCTCCCGAACGGCTTCACCCTGCTGGTGCGCGAGAATCCCACCGCCCCGGTGGTCGGCCTGTCCCTCATCGTGCGCGTGGGCACGCGGTGGGAGACGCCCGACGACGCGGGGATCTCCAACCTGCTCCAGTTCATGACGGTCCGCGGCACGGAGAAGCTGGACGGCGCCCAGATCGTGGCGGCCGCCGACCGGATGGGCGGGAGCATCGACGCCTGGGGCGACGTGGACGCCTCCGAGATCAGCGCCACCGCGCTGTCGCGCCACTCCGCCGAGATCCTCGACCTCGTCGCCGACGTGGCGCTCACGCCCACTCTGCCGCCCGCCACCACCGAGGCCGTCCGGGACTTCATCGTCAATCAGATCCGGAATCGCGGCGACAAGCCCTACGACGTGGCGGTGGATACCCTGCTGGCGCGCCTGTACGGCGACCATCCGTATGCCTGGAGCCCACTGGGGCGGCGCGAGAGCGTGGAGCGCATCACCCGGGACGCCATGATCGGGCTGTACCGGGGCCACTTCGTGCCCACCGAGATGTTCCTGGCGGTGAGCGGCCGCGTGCGGGCCCGCGAAGTGCGGGCGCAGGTGGAGAAGCGCTTCGGCGACATCCCCACCGGCCCGCCGCCCCCGCTCCGCTCCGCGCCCATTCCCCCGCCCGCCGCCACGCGCGAGGTGCGGGAGGTGCCGGGCGCCCAGGCCCAGATCCTCGCCGGAGGCCTGGCGCCCACCATGACCGAGCCCGACTACGCCGCGGTGAAGGTCCTCTCCACAGTGCTGGGCGGCGGCATGGCGGGACGCTTCTTCTCCGAGCTACGCGACCAGCAGGGGCTCGCCTATACCACCGGCGTCATCTATCCCACGCGCGTGGACCGCGGCTTCATCCAGGCGCAGCTCGGCACCGCGCCCGAGAACGCGGACCGCGCCGAGGCCGCCCTGGGGGCGCAGCTCGCCCGCATCCGCCGCGAGCCCGTTTCCGCGGAGGAGCTGCGCGTGGCCAAGGCTTATCTCCTGGGCAACCTCGCCATGGACCGGCGCACCAATGCGCGCCAGGCCTGGTATCTCGCCAGCTATGAGGCGGCGGGCGTGGGCCACGAGTTCCTCGATCGCTACATCGCCGCGGTGAAGGCGGTGACCGCCGCCGAGGTGCAGCGCGTGGCCGGCCTCTACCTCGGTACCCTCCGCACGGTCGTGGTCCGCCCGCCCCGGCCGTAGCGCGGGCGCTCAGCGCCGGCGCCGGAACCGGCACCGGGGCGACCCATGACCGGGGGTCATGGTAGTGCCGGGTCCTGGATCAGCGCGAGGGTTCGAGCAGCTCCGTGAACGTACGGAGAATGCGGTCCGGCCGCACCGTGCTCCCCGCGGGCAGCCCCTGGCCCGACGCGTCCACCCACGCGGCGCGGAGTCCGAGACGCTGCGGGGCGGCCACGTCCCACTCCAGGTTGTCGCCCACCATCCACGCCTCGCGGGGCGAGACGGCGAGGGCTCCCAGCGCGTGACGGTAGACGGACTCGTCTGGCTTCCCCACCCCAAACTCTCCCTCGATCACGATGACGTCGAAGAACCGCGCCAGATCGTGCATCTCGATCTTGCGCCGCTGATGAGTCTTGTCGCCGTTGGTGACCAGCGCCAGCGGAATGCCCCGCTCATGGAGCCGCGCCAGCGCCTCGCGCGCGCCGGGATAGAGGTCCATCCGCCGCCAGCGGTTGGCGGCGAAGGCCTCGGCTACTTCGGCGGCGAGGCGCTCGCTGGGCCGCCCGATGCCCTCCAGCGCATGCGCCACGATTTGCCGCCAGGCGCCGTCCATGTCGGTGCGCTCGCGAGCGTGCCGGGCCGGATCGTCCCAGAACCAGCGCCGCGAGCGCGCCAGCGCGGCCAGAAGGACGGTGACGTCGACGCCCGCGGGTTCGGCCGCGCTGCGGCACGCGTTCTCCCAGCATTCGTCCACCCCGCCCGAATAGTCGAGCACGGTGTCGTCGAGGTCGACGAGCAGCGCCTTCATCGGCCCTCGAGGGGGACGGGAACCGCCGGGGTCGGGGACGCGAACGGCTCCATCTCCGGGCGGCACGTCCCCCGGAAATTGCACCAGCGGCAGATGCGCAAGTCCTCAGCTTTTTCGAAGTCCCCTTCCTCGGCCAGGTTCCGGTCCGGATCCTTGAGGTAGGCGCGCATGGACCGCACGGAGAGGCGGATATGGTCGCGCACGCGGTCGAGGTCGAGCGAGCCCCAGGGATGGGTGGTCACCTTCCCCTCGCGGAGATTGACCTCGAGGAGATCCACCCGGTCCGGGTCCACGCCCAAGGTCTCGCGGGCGTAGAGCGCGTAGCCACCCAGCTGGAGCGACGCGTCCGCGCCGGCACCGCCCGTCTTCCAGTCCACCAGCTGCAGGCGATCGGCTCCGTTCCAGTAGCCGAAGTCCGGCGCGGCGAAGACCTTCGTGCCCTCGAACGCGAAGGAGCCGATGTCCTCGATGAGCACCCAGCGCTCGGGGGGCGTGGCCTTGATGTCGGCGAAGAGCGGGAGCCGGTAGAAGTTCCGGAGGCAGCGGATCACGTTATCGCGCATGGCCTGCCACTCCGAATCGCGGATGGGCGCCGCGTACTCGTGCTCGAAGAGGCCGGTGCGCTTGGGATGCTCGCGATAGACGCCGTCCCGCGAGCCCTTCCACTCCTCGCGCATCTGCCGCACCGTGCTCTCGATCAGCGATGCCTCGGACAGGGAGTAGCCGTCCCGCAGCGACAGGAGCGCGCGCTCCACCGACTCGTGGACGAGACGCCCCGCCCACATCTGGCGGGTGGCCAGCTGCTTGAGCACGTAGAGCAGCCGCGTCCGCGGATCGCCCTCCGCATTCCAGCCGCCCCAGGACCCGTAATAGTGGAGGTAGTAGCGGCGCCGGCACTCCTGGAAGACATTGTCCCGGGTGCGGGACCACGAAAAGTCATTGACGAGATCGGCCACGAGCACAGGATAGCAGGGGTGGACGCCAGCGGGGCACGGTCTCGGGGGCTCGGGCGGTCCGCCCGACCCGCGACGGGAAGCCCGAAGGTCGGAGCGTCGGGCGCCGCGAAAGCTCGCGATAGTTCACGCGGCGGCGGCTGGCACGCTCCCTGCGAGAGAGACGGCCCAGGCACCCAGCCCTCACCAGTCGCTGAGCGCCCACAAAGGGAGGCCGTATGAAGACTTGCAGACTCGCCCTCGCCGCCATGCTCTTCCTGCTCGTCAACGCCCCGTACGCCGAGCCGCAGGACGACGCCAATGATCGCCCCGAGGTCATGCAGGCGGGCGCCGAACTCGTGAAGTAGACCGGCTCTCCTCTCGAGTTCCCCTGCCCTCTCTCTCCGCGCGGGAGAGAGGGCAGCGCTATCAGCGCCCGATCCGCCATGGTACCCTCCGGCCGACACGCGGCACGTCGGCGCTCCTCACCCGAGCCGGAGGGCCATTCGATGGAGCAGGAGACCCGCGGAATCACTCGCCGCCAGGCGCTCATCGGCACCGCCACCTTCGCCGGCTATGCGCTGGCGGTGGACAAGGTGCTCGCCCAGGCCATCAAGACCGACACCAACGGCATCGCCGCCGGCGACTTCGGGGTGAAGATCGGCGGCTACGAGATGCCCGTCTACGAGGCGCGGCCCGCGACGGGCGGCCCCTACCCGATCGTGCTCGTGATCTCGGAGGTCTGGGGCGTGCACGAGTACATCCGTGACTGCACCCGCCGCTTCGCCAAGGCCGGCTTCTACGCGGTGGCGCCCGAGCTGTTCAAGCGGGAAGGCGGCGTGGCCCAGCTCCCGAATATCCAGGACATCCTCAAGATCGTGTTCGCCGTCCCCCGGAAGCAGCTGCTGGGCGATCTCCAGGCGACGGCGGACTGGGCCAAGACCCGCCCCGGCATGGCCGCGAGCAAGATCGGAGTGACCGGCTGGTGCTGGGGCGGCGGCGTCACCATCCAGGCCGCGGCGGCGATCCCCGACGTCAAGGCGGCGGTGGCCTGGTACGGCTCGCCGGTCCGTCCCTTTCCCGACCAGCCCAATCCCGTCAATGGCTTCGATGTGGCCAAGGACGTCAAGGTGCCGTTCCTGGGCCTCTTCGGTGAGAAGGACCAGGGCCCCAAGCCCGAGGAAGCGGTCAAGTTCGGGGAGATGGTGAGGGCAGCCGGGAACAAAGACGTCGAGATCATTGTTTACCCGGGGGTGGGGCACGCCTTCCACGCCGATTACCGGCCGTCCTATGACGCGGCCGCGGCGGCGGATGGCTGGAAGCGCTGCACCGACCACTTCGCCAAGCACCTGAAGGCCTGAGCCTCGCACCGCCTGCTTCATGCAAGAAAAGAGGAGGGGCGCGCCGATGTGCCAGATCGTTTCCGCGTACCGGAACCGCCGCGTCGCATCGCCCGAAGAGCGCATGGCCGGCGTGGGCCGGCGCGACTTCCTCAAGCTCGCGGGGACCGCGGCGGTCACCCTGGCCGCCGGGCCCGCGTGGGCGCAGACCGCCAAGGTCGAGGTGCACTGGCTCGGCCAGGCCGCGACCAAGCTGACCACGCTGACCGGCAAGACTATCGTCATCGATCCCTTCCTCATCAACAATCCGAAGACCCCGCCGCAGTGGAAGAACCTCGACGCGCTGGGCAAGGTCGACGTCATTCTCGTCACCCACGGCCATGGGGATCATGTGGGAGACGTCGCCGAGCTGGCCAAGCGCGGCATCAACGCGCCCCCGACGGCCTGGGAGCAGTTCCAGATGACGATGGCAGGCG
>Ga0137403_10003990_pt1 | contig 17504 bp, 12 predicted proteins | sample CZOMad2_1_16fung_FD_122057 | JGI IMG/M metagenome (GOLD analysis project Ga0137403, IMG submission 122057) | Vadose zone soil fungal communities from Angelo Coast Range Reserve, California, USA - CZOMad2_1_16fungal (Hybrid Assembly) | ecosystem: Environmental > Terrestrial > Soil > Vadose zone...
ATGTCGACGCTCGACCATCTCACCGAGGGACGGATCGGCTGGAACGTCGTGACCGGCTATCTCGACAGCGCCGCCAAAGGCGCCGGCAAGGACAAGCAGACCGCGCATGACGACCGTTACGACGTCGCCGACGAATATATGGAAGTGGTCTACAAGCTCTGGGAAGGAAGCTGGGAAGACGGTGCCGTGCTGCGCGATCGGGCCCGTGGCATCTTCACCGACCCGGCCAAGGTTCATCGCATCAAGCATGAGGGAAACAATTATCGCCTCGACGCGGTCCATTTGAGCGAACCGTCGCCGCAACGCACCCCCGTGCTGTATCAGGCCGGCACCTCGCCGCGCGGGCGGCAATTCGCCGCGCAACACGCCGAATGCGTATTCATGTCGGGTCCCTCGGCCAAAATCATCGCGCCGCGCATCGCCGCGATTCGTGCGCTCGCCACGGAAATGGGGCGCAACCCCGCCGAGATTTTGATGTTCAGCATGATGACCATTATTTTGGGACGCACCGACGCGGAGGCAGCGGCGAAATACGCGGAATACCGCCGTCACATCAATCCCGAGGGCGCGTTGACCTTGATGTCCGGCTGGACCGGCGTCGATTTCTCGACCTACGATCTCGACCAACAAGTGCGCCACGTTCAGAACGACGCCGGACGCAGCGCGATGGACAACATCACCCGCGCCGATCCCGACCGGGTCTGGACCGTGCGCGAGGTTGCCGAGCATGTCGGCATCGGCGGCATTGGCCCGGTGTTGGTCGGCACGCCCGAGAAGGTCGCCGACGAGATCGAGGCCTGGTTCGATCAAACCGACGTCGATGGCTTGAACGTTCCGTTTGCGGTTTCGCCGGGCGATTTCGAGGATATCACCGACATGCTGGTGCCGGAGCTGGTGCGGCGCGGACGTTACAAAGAGGCCTATCGTCCCGGCACCTTGCGCGAAAAGTTTTTCGGTAAAGGCCGCGCCCGGCTCACCGCGCCGCATCCGGCCGTGCAGTATCGGCGGAATGTGTCGGCGAAGGCGGCGGAGTAATTTCGCGCCGCGGCCCTCACACCGTCCCGTCCACCATCACCTCGATCAACTTCGCGCCCGGCCGTTTGAAAGCCGACGCGAGCGCCGACTTCAACTCCGCAGGCTCCGTGATCCGCATCGCCTCAAGCCCGAGCGACTTGGCAAGGCCGGTGAAATCGACCGGCGGATCGGCAAAGTCCATCCCGACATAGTGGTCGTCGCCGTGAAACGCGAGCAGCCGCTGCTTGATGATGCGGTAGCCGCCATTGTTCGCGATCACGACCGTCAACGGTAGCTTGTGATGCGCCGCGGTCCACAACGATTGAATCGAATACATCGCGCTGCCGTCGCCGGAGAAGCACACGACCGGCCAGTCGGGGTTCGCCATGCTGGCCCCGACGGCGGCCGGCAATCCCCAACCGATGCCGCCGGACGCGAGCGCGTGATAGCCGTAACGATCGCGGTGCGGGCGCAGCGCCGTGACCTGACGCGAGGACGTCAGCCCCTCGTCCACCAGGATGGCGTTGTCCGGCATCGCTTCGACCAGTTGCAGCGTCAAAAAATCAGGATCGATCGGCGAGCGGTTCTTATTCTTGGAGATTTGCTCGACCAACGCGGCGCGCCGCGCCGTCCAGTTCTTTGGCTTGAGCGCCGCGATTCCGTCGCGCGCGCGTGCATGGATCGCGGCACCGCCGAACGTCTTGAGCGCGGGAATCAACGCGCGCAGGGTTTCCTTGACATCGGCCTTGAGCGCGATCTCGGCGGCGTAATTCTTGGCGAGATCCCAATCGACGAGGCCGACCTGCACCATCGGCAGGCCCTCGGGTAATGGATCGACTTCGCTGTAAACCGACATCCGTAACGGGTCTGCGCCAAGCACGATCATCAAATCGTAGGGCGACAACACTTCGCGGACTTGCTTTTGCGAACGCGACAGCGCGCCCATGAAGCACGGGCTCTCGGAGAGGAAATGCGCGCCGTAAGCCACCGATTGCTGATACACGGCGCAGCCCAGCGTCTCCGCGAGGATTGCTGCTTCCTGCAAGGCGTCGCTTTTGACGATTTCGTCGCCGGCAATGATCACCGGCCGTTCGGATTTGAGAATTCGCGCGGCGAGCGCCTGCAACGCCTCGTCGGAAGGTTTCACCCGCGCATCGACCCTGGTCGAACGGCCAAGCTCGATGCCGGCTTCCGAATTGAGAATATCGCCGGGTAGCGAGATGAACACCGGCCCGGTCGGCGGCGTGGTCGCGATCTTGGCGGCACGACGCACGATTCGCGGCAGGTCCTCCAGCCGCGTCACCTCGACCGCCCACTTCACCAACGGCTCGGCCATCTGCACCAGCGGGCCATACAGCAACGGCTCCATCAAGCCATGGCCTTGCTCTTGCTGACCGGCGGTCAGGATCATCGGCGTGCCGGTGAAGCTTGCGTTGTAAAGCGAGCCCATCGCGTTGCCGAGCCCGGGCGCAACATGAACGTTGCACGCGACAAGCCGGCCGGAAGCTCGGCTGAAGCCGTCGGCCATCGCGACCACAAGGCTCTCCTGCATCGCCATCACATAAGTGAGATCGGGATATTCCTTCAGCGCATGCATGATCGGCAGTTCGGTGGTGCCGGGATTGCCGAACAAATGCGTGATGCCCTCGTCTCTCAACAAAGCGAGGAACGCCGAGCGCCCGCTGATGCGATTCATCTAAATCCTCCCGCTCCCGAGGCCGTTGCCGCCGGGATATCGGCATCATGGCCGATCCAGGACGACAAGATCAAGCAAGCGGGCGAATGCGCGGCGAGTATTTGGTGGGCACGCGGAATTTATCATCGCGGCACATGACCGGCGCACTCACCCTGTCCGGTTTTGCGCATTCCAATGCTGCTCAAGATTGGCGATAAGGGCCGGACTGAAATGACAATAGGCCTGCTCGCGCGCGTATACGGCAAAGTAACGGCGGAACAGATCGAGCGGCTCCACCGCTATCCTGAACGCCCGGCGATTGCTGATCGCACCGACGGCGCCGGAACTGGTCAGATTCCGTACCACCCGCTCGATGGCGGCATCCATCTCGCCCGGCGGGACAATCTCGTCGCAGATCAAGCGCCCTTCAGGACTGTCGCAGAGCAACTTGCGCTCGTATTGGACAAGCTGGCGGGCAAGCCGGTCGCCGACGAAGCGCTGCAGCCGCAAATTCGCTGCACCCGGAACGATGCCCTCTTTTCGGGCCGGCAGCGTCATAAAGGCATCGTCCGCCGCCAGCACGTAGTCCTGCGTCAGGAGAATCTGGCAATGGCCGCCAATCGCAAAGGTTTCGACGACGGCAATCCACGGCTTTTCGATCCCCGTTCCATGGACATCGTCGGGGAGCGCATCCGGCCGTGCAACACCGCGCATGAATTTATGGACGAAGCCCAAATCGCGCTGGATAAACCAGAGAAAAGGAATTTTACCCTGATAGAGGTGCGTGAGATTGATCCCGGCACCTAGCACCCGACGTCCGCGGTATTTGGCGTGTTCGACCTCCCCACCCCTGATCACCGCGATGTTGCTCTTGGGATCGAGCGTCGCCAGATCGATGCCGATTTCCGTCGCATCGATCGTGCTCTGGTCCTCCGCATTCAGATAGCGCGGGTTCTTCATGGTGACGTGGACGGCGTTTCCTCGGCGCTCGACCGTCACCGCACCCAGATCTACGAAACCATCGGCGATAAATTTCTCAAGATATTGCTCCGTCTCGATTCTCGGCAGCAGCATCGCGTGGCAAAGATGCGTACCCGCCCGCACGTCACCGAGCACATGGGACAGAAATATCCCTTGGTCGATTTCCACGCCTTCCTTGTCGCGTTGCAGTCTGCCCGCATCTTCCGCAATCTGGTCGGCATCCGGCACCAAGCCTGGAAATGCGTCCGCCGCAGCCAGGACCAGGGCTTCGACACGAAGAAACTTCGAATAATTTTGCGTGAGCGTCTCGTACACGGAAGCCGCGTGTTGCGCCAAGAAGCGCTGCCGCGAGGCCCGCGCTTTTTGCTGGATGGTTTCGGCCGCCCTCGTCTGTTCCTCATTGCGGGCCGGCTTGGCCGCCAAGCTTCCAAGAAGCTCGCGTGAAAGCCGCCAATAGACCGTGTAGCGTCGGCAATCGCTAGTGAAATCACCCGTCGAATCCGGCTCGGCGGTTTGCCAGGTCTGGAGAGTCGCGGTCGGCAACTCGGCGAGCGAAAGCCCGTTCATATTCGATTCCACTTCAGGTCTTGCTCAATTTTTCTTCAATTCTTGGGCCGCAGATCGACAACGCGTTTTGCTTTACCTTGCGAGCGCTCAATCGCGCCGGGATCGACGATGCGTACCCGGGAGGTCACGCCGACCAACGACTTGATCAGGTGCTCCGCGTGGCGCCGCAATCCTTCGCGTTCGCTGGTTCCTTCGCCCAATGGCTGACGCGCCTCGACGATGACATCAAGCTCATCGAGGGGGCCAGATCGGCGCAGCTCCAGCACATAATGCGGAGCCAGTCTTTCCTCACCGGATAGCGCCGCCTCGATCTGGGATGGGAAGACATTGACCCCGCGAATGATCAGCATGTCGTCGCTGCGCCCTTTCACCCGCTCCATCCGGCGCATCGTTCGCGCCGTGCCCGGCAACAGGCGCGTGAGATCACGCGTGCGGTAGCGAATGAGCGGCATGCCTTCCTTGGTCAGTGTGGTGAACACGAGTTCGCCCACCTCGCCGTCAGCCAGCGGCGCTCCCGAATTCGGATCGATAATCTCGGGATAAAAATGATCCTCCCAGATCGTCAGGCCATCCTTGGTCTCGAGGCATTCCTGCGCCACGCCCGGCCCCATGATCTCGGACAACCCGTACAAATCGAGTGCCTGCAGCCCCATGCGAGACTCGATTTCCGATCGCATGCTTTCCGTCCATGGCTCCGCGCCGAACATGCCGATCCGCAGGCTGCATTCGCTGGCCTTGATCCCTTGCCGGTCAAATTCGTCGGCGATCGCCAGCATATAGGAGGGCGTCACCATGATGATCTCGGGCTGAAAATCGCAGATGATCTGCACCTGCCGCTCGGTCATTCCGCCGCCGACGGGAATCACCGCCGCACCGAGATATTCACCGCCATAATGCGCACCGAGGCCGCCGGTGAAGAGACCGTATCCATAGGCAATCTGGATCTTGTCGGTCGATCGACCACCGGCGGCGCGAATCGAGCGCGCCATCAGTTGCGACCAGATTTGAATATCGTTCCTGGTATAGGCGACGACGGTGGGCTTTCCGGTCGTGCCGCTCGATGCGTGAATCCGTATGATTTCGTCCATCGGAACCGCGAGCATGCCGAAAGGATAATTATCGCGCAGATGCAGCTTGGTCGTGAACGGGAACTTCGAGATATCGGAGAGCTGTTTCAGATCGTCTGGATGCACGCCGGCGTCGTCAAATGCGCGCCTGTAATGCGGCACCTTTTGATACGCGCGGCTGACCGTCTGTTTCAGGCGCGCGAGCTGTAACGAGCAGAGTTCGTCGGCGCTGGCCTTTTCAATCGGCTCCATCCCTTGCACAGCCTCCATCTTCTTACGTCCGCTGCATAGCTTTCACCAATAACTCATCGATGAGATTGCGCAACGCTGCGCCGCATCAAGATTTCGGAAGCGGAAAGCCATCCGTTGCGAGCCTCACACCGTCCCGCAGGTGAAACACGGATAGACCAGCTATGATATTGGGAAGCCGTGATTCGAAGGCCGGACACGGCGGAAGGCACGAACGGACGGGCCGACCGGGGAGATTGAGCCATGGGAATGTCGAGACGCGCATGGCTGCGGGGTGCGGGAGCTGTGGCGGCCACGGGCACCACTCTTGCGCCGTTTGCGGCACTCGCCCAACAAACTTCCGTCAAGCCTCTTATCATCGACTGCCATGGCCATTACACGACCGAGCCCGAGGCGTTGAATAATTTCCGCGCGGCTCAAATCGCCGCATTAAAGGACCCTTCCCAAAAGCCATCGATCCGCAGCCTCAGCATCAGCGACGATCAATTGCGCGAAAGCGTCCAGCCCCAATTGAAATTCCAGCGCGAACGCGGCACCGCTGTCACGTTGTTTTCGCCTCGCGCCGGCGGCATGGGTCATCACATTGGCACCGCTGAAACCAGCGCCGAATGGTCGCAAGTCTCGAACGAACTCATCCATCGCATCTGCGCGCTATACCCGGACAATTTCATCGGCGTCGGGCAATTGCCGCAATCGCCTGGGGTAAGGCCGGACAATTGCCTGGGCGAGCTTGAGCGTTGCGTCAAGTCTTACGGGTTCGTCGCCGTGAACCTCAATCCCGATCCGTCCGGCGGCTATTGGCGAGACCCGCCGCTGACCGATCGGTGGTGGTATCCGCTTTACGAGAGGCTGGTCGAACTCGACATTCCCGCGATGATCCACGTCAGCGCGTCGGCAAATCCGAATTTCCACGGCACCGGCGCGCATTACATCGCCGCCGACACCACCGCCTTCATGCAACTTTTGACATCGGACCTGTTCAAGGATTTCCCGACGCTACGTATCATCATTCCGCACGGCGGCGGCGCGGTGCCGTATCACTGGGGACGATATCGCGGTCTCGCGCAGGATATGAACAGACCGCCGCTGGAGGAACTGCTGCTCAAAAACGTGTATTTCGATACCTGCGTCTATCAGAAGCCCGGCATCGAACTGTTGTTCAAGGTGATTCCGATCGACAACATCCTGTTCGCGTCGGAAATGCTCGGAGCCGTGCGTGGCATCGATCCGAACAACAATCACTATTACGACGACACCAAGTTTTACATCGATGCGCTACCGCTATCCGACGAGGACCGGCGCAAAATATTCGAAACCAACGCCCGCCGCGTCTATCGCCTCGACCGCACCGAATTCTTCAAGCGGCGCGGATAACTCAAGACATCCCGCAGCGGACCGGCTTTCAAAGCGTTTCTTGTTTATGCCCGCATTGCTTGCAGGCGAATTTCACCCGCGCCATGCCCTTTTCCGCCGAGAGCCGATTTGGCGCGCCGCATTTGCCGCAAACCGCCTCGATGCGGGTATTGCCTTGCTTTACGACGATGGCCTTGCGCTCCATCGTTTCGCGGATCAACCGCTCGGCCTCTTCACGCATCGACTGCTTCGACATTCGCCTGCACCTGTCAAAAAACCGCGACCGAATAAGCTCTACAACATTCGGATCGCATTTTTGAGACGCGATGTCCGGAAATATCGTGCGCGCGGCAAATTCGCCTCAGTGGAGGACGTCTCGCGACGTTTCCGCGTGAGGCCGAAAACGCCAATTGAATTGAATTGAATTGAATTCGAGGAGGGGATGGTGGGCACGACAGGGATCGAACCTGTGACCCCTACCATGTCAAGGTAGTGCTCTCCCGCTGAGCTACGTGCCCTAAAGTCGTATTGGGTGGGGTCCGTATATCGGCTCCAAAGCAGGCAGGCAAGGACGCTTCGAGCCGACTTTTACAGAGATTGGCGGACCTCTTCAGGCCGCCAGCATCTTGTTCACTTCGCTGACCAATTCGCGAAGGTGGACCGGCTTCGAGAGCACCTTGGCGTTTTTCGGGGCTTCCGAATCCGAATTTAACGCCACCGCGGCGAAGCCGGTGATGAACATGATCTTGATGTCAGGATCGAGTTCCGAGGCGCGGCGCGCCAGCTCGATGCCGTCCATTTCGGGCATCACGATGTCGGTGAGCAGCATCTCGAACGGCTCCTCGCGCAGCCGCTGATAGGCCGACATCCCGTTATCGTGGGACGAGACCTGAAAACCGGCGTTTTCCAAGGCCTTGACCAGGAAGCGGCGCATGTCGTTGTCGTCTTCGGCGAGGAGGATTTTGTGCATGGCGGTTGGTCGTCAAATCCCGGTTCTGAGGATCAATGCACACACTAAGCCCGACAGAGGGTAAATTTCGGGTGAAAGAGGGCCGAGGGTCGGAGGTTCGCGCAGTCATTTCTGTACCGGTGGCGTCTCAAGATCAATCGAGGTGGGCGGTTTCCGTTCCGTAAGAGACATTCGGGACCAGGCGCGACCTTGCAAAGGACCTTATAAGACCTCTTCCAGCAGGTTTAAGGCTTTTCTCTTGTTTTTCACTTGGCAGGACGGCTGTGATTATCGACAATGCGTTCTCATAAAAGCTCCGTTTTCTGGCAAGAATGACGTGCCCAGAGCCAGCGGATTCGAGGGACGGCGTTCGACGATGACCCAGCTTGACGGCGAACTGTCGCCTCCGTTCGAGATCGTGGAGCCGGCCGAATGGCGGGCACCGATCATTTTCAATTCGCCGCATTCCGGCTCGGCCTATCCGGCCGAATTTCTCACCGCGTCGCGGATCGAACTTGCCGCACTGCGCCGCTCCGAAGATTCGTTCATGGACGAATTGATCGGCGGGTTGAGCGACCGCGGCTTTCCGACGGTCCGGGTCAACTTTCCGCGCTCCTATGTCGACGTCAACCGCGAGCCCTACGAACTCGATCCGCGCATGTTCATCGGGCGCTTGCCGAGTTTTGCCAACACGCGATCGATGCGGGTGGCCGGCGGCCTCGGCACCATCCCGCGCGTGGTCGGCGACGGACAGGAAATCTATCGCGAGCGGCTTTCGGTCGACGACGCGCTCGCGCGGATCGAGGCACTCTACAAGCCCTATCACCGCGCGTTGCGGCGGCTGATCAACAAGGCGCATCAGACGTTCGGAGCGGTCGTCGTCGTGGATTGCCACTCGATGCCATCGATCGGCGTGTCGCGGGACGAGCCGCGACGGCCGGACGTCGTGATCGGCGACCGCTACGGCACGAGCTGCGCCCCGCTGCTTCCCGACATGATCGAGCAAGTCATGAAGGGATTGGGTTATTCGCTCGGACGCAACAAGCCCTATGCCGGCGGATTCATCACCGAGCATTACGGCAATCCCGCCAGCGGATTGCATACGATCCAGCTCGAGCTCAACCGCGCGATCTACATGGACGAGCGGCGGCGCGAGCGCGGGCCGAAATTCGCGCAAGTGACCGAGGATTTCGTCACCCTGGCCGAATCACTGGCCGCACTTCCGCTCGGCGACCTCGGGCCATTCCAGGCGGCCGCGGAGTAGGAAAAACGCCCAAGATAGCGCCCAAGAAAAAAGGGCCGCTTGAGTAAACAAGCGGCCCAAGTCTAGGGAGGAAACGCCCAAGGAGGGCAGGCGATAGCGCAAGGCGCTACCGCACCGCAGCAATATGCGACCGCGCTGCACAAAAGGCAAGGCCCTTGAGTCATTTCCCGTGCATAACTTTTGGGCCTTATTGGCCGCCAAAGAAATCTGAGATTAGAAATTTTAGTTCATGATTTCAGTTGCTTGTTTCGGCCGCCGGCGCAGTGCGGATTTCCAGGCGATCTACATCACGAATTCGTGATCCATAAAATTATCAAATAATACACCATTGCGCCGAGCTTTTCGAAACCCGTGAAAATGGCGGACGCAGGCACCGACAAAGCCGCCCGTGCGCCAGGCTCCGGATTGGGCTAGGCAAGTACCCTGATAGTCTTCTCGCGCCCCCATCTTCTAAGGAATATCCGTGACGGTCATCGATTTTACAGCCTTCATCGGCCGGCTTGCGACTTCCTCCGGGGAAACCATCCTGCCGTTCTTCCGAACGTCGCTGAGCATCGACAACAAAAGCACCGCCCACGATTTCGATCCGGTGACCGAAGCCGACCGCGCGGCCGAAGCCGTGATGCGCCGGCTGATCAAGGCCAATTTCCCCCAGCACGGCATCGTCGGCGAGGAATTCGGCAACGAACGCGAAGACGCCGAATATGTCTGGGTGCTGGACCCGATCGACGGCACCAAGTCCTTCATCTCGGGCTTTCCGATCTGGGGTACGCTGATCGCGCTGTTGCACAAAGGCACGCCGGTGTTCGGGATGATGCACCAGCCCTTTATCGGCGAGCGCTTTTCCGGCGACAGCGGCTCGGCGCATTATTCGGGATCGACCGGGATGCGAAAACTCGCGGTGCGGCGCTGCGCTTCGCTCAACGACGCGACGATGTTCACCACCAGCCCGTTATTGATGAACCCGACCGACCGCGCCGCCTTCAACCGGGTCGAAGGCGCGGTGCGGCTGACGCGCTATGGCGGCGATTGCTATTCCTACTGCATGCTCGCCGCCGGCCATCTCGATCTCGTGATCGAGACCGAATTGAAGCCTTACGACATCGCGGCGCTGATCCCGATCATCACCGGCGCCGGCGGCGTCGTCACCACCTGGGAAGGCAAGCCCGCACAAAACGGCGGCCGCATCATCGCCGCCGGCGACCCGCGCGTGCACGAAGCCGCGCTCAAACTGCTCAACGGTTAGGATGTTTCCCCGGGCCTGCATCGGAATCCCGGCGGCGCTCCTGAGCGCATTGTCGGCGCTGCCGTTGCTCGCGGCACCCGCCGTCGCGGGAGAATTTCCCGACCGGCCGATCCGGCTGATCGTGCCGTTTCCGCCCGGAGGCCCGAACGACACCATCGCGCGCGTGGTCGCCCAGCGGATGTCGGAATTGATCAAGCAACCGGTGTTGATCGACAATCGCGGCGGACAAGGCGGCGTGCTCGGAACCGAGGCCTTGGTAAAAGCGAAGCCCGACGGCTACACCATCGCGATATCGAGCGCGGGCGCGCTCGTCATCAGCCCCGGGATGGAAAAGGTCGCCTACGACACAAGAAAAGATTTGCAAGCAATCACGCTGATCGCAAAAGTACCGGAGATGCTCGTGGTTGCGAGCAACGTACCCGCCCGCGACATGAAAGAGCTGATCGCGCTCGCAAAGGCGCAGCCGGGAAAATTGAATTTCGCATCGTCCGGTCCCGGCAGCCTGCCGCATCTGGCCGGCGAGTTGCTCAAGCTGACCGCCAAGATCGACATCGTGCACGTGCCCTATCGCGGCGCGGCGCCGGCCGTGAGCGATCTCCTCGGCCAACAAGTGCAAATGGCGTTTCTCGATCTGCCGATCATCTTGCCGCAGATCAAAGCCGGGAGCTTGCGGGCGATCGCGACCGGCTCAGTCGAGCGCGCACCGACCGCGATGGACGTGCCGACCACCGCGGAAGCCGGCATGCCGGGCCTGATCGTCGAAAACTGGTACGGCATGGTCGCGCCGGCCGGAACGCCCGCGGAGATCGTCACCGCCCTCAACAGGATTGCGATCGAGGCGATGCGCGATCCGACTGTGAAGGAAAAACTCGCAAGCCAAGGCGCCGAATTGATCGGCGACACGCCCGAACATTTCCGAAGCTTTATCGACGCGGAAATTGCGAAATGGGCTGATGTCATCAAGGACGCGGGCGTGGCGACGGAGAAGTGAACCGCGCTCGGTCTCGACGCGTTGTGCCACAAGCCTCGATCGGTCAATGTGGGTGAATGTTCGAACCTTTCTTGATTCTCATTGCCGCGACGTTTTTGCTGGCGGGTTTTGTCAAAGGCGTGATCGGGCTCGGCCTGCCGACGGTGTCGATGGGCCTGCTCGCGGTGTCGATGCCGCCGTCGCGCGCGCTCGCCATCGTGATCGTGCCGGCGATCGTCACCAATGTCTGGCAGACCTTCGTCGGCCCTTACCTCGGCGACATCATCCGGCGGCTGTGGCCGTTGATGGTCGGCACCGCGCTCGGCATCTGGCTGAACGCCGACATGCTGACCGGCCCCTATGCCCGTTACGGCACCATCATTCTCGGCCTGTTGCTGGTGATCTACGCGGTCATCGGTTTGAGGAAATTTACCTTCAGCGTGGCGCGTTCCAACGAAAAATGGATCGGCGGCATCGTCGGTCTCATCACCGGGTTGGTTTCCGCCGCGACCGGCGTGCAGGTTCTTCCTTCGATGCCGTACCTGCAGGCGATCGGCATGGAGAAGGACGAGCTGGTGCAGGCGCTCGGGGTGTTCTTCACGGTCGCGACGCTGGCGCTCGCCTTCAATCTCACCAGCGCCGGGTTGATGACGGCCGCGACCGCCGCGCCGGGCGTGATTGCGCTGGCGGCGTCCTTTGCCGGCATGTTTATCGGACAAGCGATACGCTCGCGGTTGCAGCCGGACGTCTTCCGCCGCTGGTTTCTGGTCGCGATGATCTTTCTCGGGTTCTATATCGCGGGCAACGCGATTTATAAGATTATGGCTTAGGAGCGATCGTCATGCCCGGACTTGATCCGGGCATCGTTAGCTCACTTGAACAAAGGCGTGCCCGGCACGAAGGCATCGAACGCCGCCCAGAATTGCGCGCGGTAACGATCCTGCTCCTGCAAGATTTCATGTTTGGCGCCGGCGATCACGAGATGCGATCCGGCGCGGCAATGATAGGCGAACTCCTCGATCGCCGACGTTGAGACGATGGTGTCGTTGCTGGCGGCCAGCATCAAAATCGGCTGACGAATTCGCGAAGGATAGTCCGACGCGCGGAAGCTGTGCATCGCCGTGAACGCCGTATCGGCCCAGGCCACCGTCGGCGAACCGATGCCGAGCGTCGGGTCTTCCTCGAGGATGGCGGCGTTACGGGCGTAACGAACGGGGTCGCTGGTCAAGGGATTGTTGACGAAGGACGACGCGCCCACCAACTCGCCGCTGCCGCCGGGAACGTAACGCCCGCCAAGCCCGGAAAGCCGCAACACGCGCAGCAAGGCGCGCGCCGGAAACGAGGTGCGCCGCCCGGGAAGATCGATCATCGGCGCCGACAGCACGATGCGGTCGAACCAGCGCTTGCCGGCATGCGCGATGCGCAGCATCACCGCGCCTCCCATCGAATGCGCCAGCGCGAAATAGGGCGGCGGGCAATCCGGCAGCACCACCTGTTGCACGAAGGTTTCGACGTCCACCTCGAAATCGGAAAAATCGCGCACATAGCCCTTGCGCGGATCGCGCAAGCGCCGCGACGAGTGGCCCTGCCCGCGCCAGTCGATCATCGCCACCGCGAAACCGCGGTCGCGCAGGTCGCGCACGGTCTCGAAATATTTCTCGATCTGCTCGCCGCGGCCGGTGAAGACGCAGACCGTGCCCTTGCGGCCCACGGGTGGCGCCCAGCGCGCAAACCGCAACTCCGCGCCGTCGGGCGTCTTGATCGTTCCGCTGACGACGTTTTCCGGAACCGGATTGGCGGGAATCGAGACGAGCGTCATGGGTAATGGCCGGATAGGTAGGAGGTGCTGAAAATTCAAGGCGGAGCGCCGAAAAGAGCGCGATATTCCCGCCTCTTGAACGCGCTTGTGCCTCTCCCATATCACCTCCGTGCAGGCCGCTACCAGTGGTTTTGGGCGAGCCCGACCACAAGGCTGCACGTCAGAAAGCCCGGCCCGATGGCGGGCGGGTTATTTTAACAGGCGAATTCAGCAAAAGTGGTCTTCCGGTTTTGCGTCCGAATTCGCTCCATTCAAAAGTCGCTCAATGGAGGACTCTCATGCGTAGTTTCGACCTCACCCCGTTTTATCGTTCCACCGTCGGCTTCGACCGGCTGTTTTCCCTGCTCGACCAGACCACCGCCGACGCCAGCCCCGGTTATCCGCCCTACAATATCGAGCGCACCGGCGAGAACGATTACCGCATCAGCGTCGCGGTCTCCGGCTTTTCGCCAACCGAGCTTTCGATCGTCGCCAAGGAAAGCACGCTGATCGTCAAGGGCGAGAAATCCGCCAGCGAAAACGGCAACGACAAATGCGAGGTGTTGTATCGCGGCATCGCGGCGCGTGCCTTCGAGCGGGTATTCCAGCTGGCCGATTTCGTGCAAGTGAAAAACGCTTCCCTTGAGAACGGCCTGCTCCATGTCGATCTGGTCCGCGAAATCCCCGAAGCGAAGAAACCCCGCGCCATCCCGATCGCCTCGGCCGCTCAGGCGCCGCAGATCATCGACGGAAAAGCCGCCGCGTAACGCGTCTTTCGCTCATCAGCCAAATTAGAAACGCCCCGGAACCCGGGGCGTCTTTTGTTCCCGCCGTCATTTTCGGGATGCGCCACGGGTCGGATCCGCGGGGCACGCTAGCCAAATCGGGAAGGCCGCGGTCACCATCCCTCGGCAGGGCGCCCGCAAGCATGTGGCCGGCGACTTTCACGCGCTTGTGTGATAGAAAAAAATTTGGCATGGTGGGAATTAGGACAGCATCACTGTCTCAATTGCGTGTGCAAGCCAGGCACCGGGATTGCGCCAAAAGTCGGTGCTCAGGCGCCTGGAAAGTTAAAGGCAAGGCCGTTCTCTTTAAGGAACGCCCAAGCCCGAATTTATGAAATTGCGGCTCGCGGAGGACGAGCGGTGGCCCGGTGGGTGCCGCAAACGCCCAAGCTGCGCCGCCGACGACGGTGAGGCTCTTAGCCTTATTGAGAGGACGTGAGATGAGCGGGTCGGAGTTCGAGCGCGAAAACATCATGACGGATGCGCTGTCGGCGGACCCGGCCTCGAAACACGCACCTACGCAACACGAGCATAGTTGGCGCCCGCCGGCCGAAGGTCTTTACGACCTGAGCTTGGAAAAGGATTCCTGCGGCGTCGGCTTCATCGCCAACATCAAGGGCAAGAAGTCGCGCCAGATCGTCGCCGATGCGCTCAACATTCTTTGCAACCTCGAGCATCGTGGCGCGGTCGGGGCCGATCCGCGCGCCGGCGACGGCGCCGGCATCTTGGTGCAGATCCCGCACGCGTTCTTTGCGCGCAAGGCGAAGGAACTCGGCTTCACATTGCCGAAGCCCGGCGACTACGCCGTCGGCGCGCTGTTCATGCCGCGCGAAACGGCGTGGCGCAAAGTCATCCAGAGCATCATCGCCGATCAGATCAAGGACGAACAACTGACGCTGCTCGGCTGGCGGAACGTGCCGGTCGACAACTCCTCGCTCGGCGAAACCGTCAAGCCGACCGAGCCCGCGCATATGCAGGTATTCATTGGCCGCGGCGCGCACATCAAAAGCGACGAGGAGTTCGAACGCCGGCTCTACATCCTGCGCAAGTCGATTTCGCAGGCAATCTATCAGCGCCGCGACCGCGGTCTCGCCGGTTATTACCCAGTGTCGATGTCGTGCCGAACGGTGATCTACAAAGGCATGTTCCTCGCCGATCAGCTCGGCAAATATTATTCCGACCTCCACGAACAGGATTTCGAAAGCGCGCTCGCGCTGGTGCATCAACGCTTCTCGACCAACACCTTCCCGACCTGGTCGTTGGCGCATCCGTATCGGATGGTCGCGCATAATGGCGAGATCAATACGCTGCGCGGCAACGTCAACTGGATGGCGGCGCGGCAAGCTTCGGTGCATTCGCAATTGTATGGCAAGGACATCAGCCGGCTGTGGCCGATCTCCTATGAAGGCCAGTCCGACACCGCCTGTTTCGACAACGGCCTCGAATTCCTGGTGCAGGGCGGCTACTCGCTGCCGCACGCCGTGATGATGATGATTCCGGAAGCCTGGGCCGGCAATCCGCTGATGGATGAAACGCGCCGCGCGTTCTACGAATATCACGCCGCGATCATGGAGCCGTGGGACGGCCCGGCCGCGATTGCATTTACCGACGGCCGCCAGATCGGCGCCACGCTCGACCGCAACGGCCTGCGCCCGGCGCGCTATCTCGTCACCAGCGACGACCGCATCGTGATGGCGTCCGAAATGGGCGTGCTGAAAATACCCGAAGAACACATCATCACCAAGTGGCGGCTGCAGCCCGGCAAGATGCTGCTGGTCGACCTCGAACAGGGCCGGGTGATTCCCGACGACGAGATCAAGGCACAGCTGGCCAAGAGTCATCCCTATCGCGAGTGGCTCGACCGCACCCAGATCGTGCTGGAGGAATTGCCGGATGCCCCCACCAAGGGCATCCGCTCCAACCTGCCGCTCCTGGATCGGCAGCAGGCGTTCGGCTATAGCCAGGAAGACATCACCATCCTGATGACGCCGATGGCGTCGACCGGCGAAGAGGCCAACGGCTCGATGGGCAACGACACGCCGATCTCGGCGCTGTCGGACAAGCCGAAGCCGCTGTTCACCTACTTCAAGCAGAATTTCGCGCAGGTCACCAATCCGCCGATCGATCCGATCCGCGAAGAACTGGTCATGAGTCTGGTCTCGATCATCGGGCCGCGGCCGAACCTGTTCGATCTGCAGGGCGGCGTGGCCGGCACCAAGCGGCTCGAAGTGCGCCAGCCGATCCTGACCGACGGCGATCTCGAAAAGATCCGCTCGATCTCCGAAATCGCCGACACCCATTTCAAGTCGCGCACGCTCGACACCACCTTCCACGCCGGCTTCGGCGCCGCCGGCCTCGAGCAGGTGCTCGACGAACTGTGCGCGCGCGCGGAAGCCGCGGTCCGCGAAGGCATCAACATCGTCATCCTGTCCGACCGGATGGCCGGTTCGGACCGGATTCCGATGCCCGCGTTGCTCGCCTGCGCCGCCGTGCATCATCATCTGATCCGCACCGGGTTGCGTACCTCGGTCGGGCTTGTCGTCGAATCCGGCGAGCCGCGCGAGGTGCATCACTTCGCTTGTCTGGCCGGCTACGGCGCAGAAGCGATCAACCCCTATCTGGCGTTCGAGACCATCATCGCGATGAAGGACCGGCTGCCGGCGGCGCTCGAGGACTACGAGATCATCAAGCGTTACATCAAGTCGATCGGCAAGGGCCTGCTGAAGGTGATGTCGAAGATGGGCATCTCGACCTATCAGTCCTATTGCGGCGCGCAGATCTTCGACGCCGTCGGATTGAAGGCGGATTTCGTCTCCAAATATTTCGTCGGCACCCACACCCGCATCGAAGGCGTGGGCCTGGCGGAGATCGCCGAGGAAACCGCGCGCCGCCACGCCGACGCCTTCGGCGAGGCGCCGATGTACAAGACCGCGCTCGATGTCGGCGGCGAGTATGCCTATCGCACCCGCGGCGAGGAACACGCCTGGACCGCCGAGTCGGTCTCGACGCTGCAGCATGCCGTGCGCGGCAATTCGCAGGAGCGCTACAAGGCGTTCGCGAAAATCCTCAACCAGCAGTCCGAGCGGCTGCTGACCTTGCGCGGCCTGTTCCGGATCAAGAGCTCCGAGGACGAGAAGCGCAAGCCGGTGCCGCTCGACCAGGTCGAGCCGGCCAAGGACATCGTCAAGCGCTTCGCCACCGGCGCCATGAGCTTCGGCTCGATCTCGCGCGAAGCCCACACCACGCTGGCGATCGCGATGAACCGGATCGGCGGCAAGTCCAACACCGGCGAAGGCGGCGAAGAGAGCGATCGCTTCAAGCCGATGCCGAACGGCGATTCGATGCGCTCGGCGATCAAGCAGGTCGCGTCGGGGCGTTTCGGCGTCACCACCGAATATCTCGTCAACGCCGACATGATGCAGATCAAGATGGCGCAAGGCGCCAAGCCCGGCGAAGGCGGTCAATTGCCCGGCCACAAGGTCGACGCTGTCATCGCGCGGGTGCGGCATTCGACGCCCGGCGTCGGCCTGATCTCGCCGCCGCCGCATCACGACATCTATTCGATCGAGGATCTGGCGCAGCTGAT
>Ga0137403_10003991_pt1 | contig 17503 bp, 13 predicted proteins | sample CZOMad2_1_16fung_FD_122057 | JGI IMG/M metagenome (GOLD analysis project Ga0137403, IMG submission 122057) | Vadose zone soil fungal communities from Angelo Coast Range Reserve, California, USA - CZOMad2_1_16fungal (Hybrid Assembly) | ecosystem: Environmental > Terrestrial > Soil > Vadose zone...
CCGGTACTGGCAGAACTATGTCGAGTATTCAGCCCACTATCTCAACGAGCCGAAATAATTATTTTTCATTTTTCATTTTTCATTACTCATTTGCCATTGTCTTCGTGTCCGTTCGTGTGCCTTCGTGGATCGTACGCTGGGCTGAGAAAGAAAACGATCCACGACATCACGTGAAGCAACGCGAAACAAATCGCGCAAATGACAAATAAAAATGACCAATGATAAATGGAAAATGATCAGGCGTGCTTTTCGGGCGCGGGTGGCTCCGGTGACGGTAGCGGCAGCAGGTCGCTCTTATATCCACACTCTTCATTTGCGCAACGTCGCGTCGTCCCTTTCTTTGTCGTCTTCTCTAACAGGAAAGGCGCGCCGCATTGCGGACACTTTTCGATGACCGGCTTGTCCCAATAAACGATTTCGCACTTGGGATATTCCGCACAGCCGTAGAAAATCTTGCCGCGCTTTGATCGCTTGACGATGATTTCGCCTTTGCACCCCGGGCGCGGGCAGGCGACGCCGGTCGTCTCGCGTTTAATGTACTTGCACTTCGGATAGTTCGAGCAGGAGATGAATTCGCCAAACCGGCCCTGACGCTTCACCAGTTGCGCGTTATCGACCGGGCACTTTTCTTCCAGCACCTCCGGCGGCGCTGAGACCTGTCCGCTCTTGGAAATCTTGCGGATGTTGCGACAGTCGGGATAACCCGAACAGCCATAAAATGGGCCAAACCGGCCGCGCTTTAATTGCATCTGCTTGCCGCAGAGTTCACAGGCCTCCGGCTCTTCAGCAGCTTCGCCGTTCCCTGAGGCCGTCGCCTCGCCGTCCGCGGCAGCGACCGGTTCGGCATCGCGCGTCGCGCCGCATTCAAGACACTTGAGATACTTGCCGAAACGTCCGAGCTTTTGCACCATGCCCGGCGTGTTGCACTTCAAACACACTTCGTCGGTGGGCGTTTCCTTCGTTTTGACTTCGGCGGAATACTTTGTAAATTGAGCGAGGTCGAGCTTGAACTTGTCATAGAACTCGGTTAACGCATCAGTCCACTTGAGCTTCCCCTCTTCAATTTCATCGAGCTCGTGTTCCATCCGCGCGGTGTAAGTCTCGTTAAAGAGATCGTCAAAGCCGCCGTCTATTAAAACGTCGTTCACCGTTTTGCCGAGGGCCGTGGGATGAAAACGCCCTTCCTTCTTTTCAACGTACTCGCGGTCCTGAATGGTCGTCATGATCGCCGCATACGTCGAAGGCCGGCCGATGCCCTTCTCTTCCAAAATCTTTACCAGAGTGGCTTCGGTAAATCGCGGCGGGGGTTCAGTAAAGTGCTGTTCAGGATCGATCTTATTGAGCCCCAGCGTCTCGCCCTGTGTTACTCGTGGCAGGTTCCGCTCGTCTTCGTCTTCGGCAGGCTTTTCGTCACGGCCCTCCTGATAAACTTTGAGAAAGCCGTCGAACGTCAGCACCGAACCGGTGGCGCGAAACACTAAGCGGCCAGCCTGTATATCGATCGTCGTCTGATCAAAGAGCGCCGGCATCATCTGGGAAGCGACGAAACGTTGCCAAATCAGCCGGTATAGCTTCAGCTCTTCGGGTCTGAGATACTGGGCCAGCGAATCCGGCGTGCGCGTTACGTCGGTCGGGCGAATCGCCTCGTGCGCGTCCTGCGCGCCCTTCTTCGAACGATACTGAATTGCTTTTTCGGGAAGGTAGTTGGCGCCGTATTGTCCCTTTACAAAGTCACGGACTTCGCCAAGCGCCGCATCACCCACGCGAGTCGAGTCAGTGCGCATGTAGGTGATCAGACCAACTGAACCTTCCGCCCCGATCTCTACACCTTCGTAAAGGTGCTGCGCGATCATCATCGTCCGCTTCACCGGAAAGCTGAGTTTGCGCGAGGCTTCCTGCTGCAACTTCGAAGTGATGAAGGGCGGAACCGGGTTTCGCTTACGCTCTTTCTTGGTAACTTCATTTACGACGAAGGTTTGCTGCTCAGCTTCGGCGACCAGTTCTTTGGCCAGCGCCTCGTCACCGATCAGAATTTCAGTCGGCTTCAACTCATTATCGAAACCGCCGGTTTTGACAGTCTGTTCGCCGACTCTCACCAGGCGCGCATCGAATGCCGGCGGTTGTTGGCCGGTGAGATTCGCGCCAATCGTCCAGTACTCAGTCTTAACAAAGGCTTCTATTTCGCGCTCCCGCTCGACCACCATCCGCAACGCCACGGACTGCACGCGGCCCGCGCTGAGCCGGCCGCCAATCGTGCGGCAGAGCAGCGGCGAAACTTTGTAACCGACCAGACGGTCCAACACGCGACGCGCCTGCTGCGCATCCACCAGATTGCCGTCGATCTGTTTCGGATGCTCAAACGCCGCTTGCACGGCGCGCTTCGTAATCTCGTTGAACATCACGCGGAAGGTCGGCACTACCGGCTTCTTCGGCACGATCTCTTCGGCCAGGTGCTGGCAGATCGCTTCGCCTTCACGATCAGGGTCAGCGGCGAGGTAAATCGCCGTCGCGGTCTTGGCGGTCTTCTTAAGATCGGCAACAATCTTTTTGTTATTGCGCTTCTTCGCGTCGGGGATGACCTCGTAGGTCGGCTCAAAATTATTCTGCACATCGACGCCCAGGCCCTTCGAAGGCAAATCCTTAATATGCCCAATCGAGGCCATCACGACAAAGTCCTTGCCGAGATACTTATTGATCGTTTTCGCCTTGGCGGGCGATTCGACTATGACGAGATTCTTTACCATTACTTATTCAATTCCGGTCACGCACAGATGACTGTTCGATGATCGAGGGTTGCTTCGAAACCAGTTTCCAGAGGTTTTTAGGAGCGGGCATGAAAATAACACTAAGTATGCCCTAAACGCCAAACCGGGCTCGAAAAGCCGGTATTTGCTCGCAATATTCAAGACAAGCAGGCTGGTTCCTTCCCTCGCCCTACCCAAATTCGGCCGGTCCCAGCAGCAGGTTTGAGCTACATCCGCCGCACAAAACACATTCCTGGAAGTGCGCGAATCAACTCGCGCATTTCCAGCGCCAGCAGCGCGCTGGTCAGTTGAGTTATCGATAGCTTGGTGCTTTCAGCCAACGTATCGATCTGCAGCGGCGTGTCGGTTGAAAGCAACTTGAAGACCGCCAACTCTGGTTCCGACAAATCCGTGGGTGTCAGCTTTAGTTGATCCAGCAGCTCGCCTTTCTTCTTCGACTTCCGGCTCGGCGGCGGAAGCAATTGCGCGGCGATCTCAGCCGGCAACTCGCCGGCGACGTCTTGCCATTGCTGCACCAGCTTGGCCCCCGCTCCTTTTATTAGATAATTCGTGCCGAACGAATTGCGGGAGGTAATGTTGCCCGGGACTGCAAACACTTCGCGGTTCTGCTCCATCGCGAGCCGCGCCGTAATTAATGAGCCCGAGTTCTCGGCCGCTTCGACTACCAACACTCCCAGACTCAGGCCGCTGATCACTCGATTGCGATACGGAAAGTTCTCCGACACCGGCGGCGTACCCAGCGGAAACTGAGTCACGATGGCGCCGCCACGACTCAAAATCTCCTCCACCAGCTTTTTATGATCGCGCGGGTAGACCTGGTCCAGCCCGGTGCCGGTGACCGCCACCGTTCGTCCTCCAGCTTCGAGCGCGCCGCGATGCGCCGCCGCATCGATCCCGCGAGCCAGTCCGGAAACGATAGTCACTCCGCGCTGCGCCAACTCTCGCGACATCATCAGCGCCGCGTTTTGTCCATACGTGGAGCAGCGCCGCGAACCAACCACGGCGACGCACGGCCGCTCGAGACATTCGTCCCACGCGCCCTTTACGTAGAGCACCACCGGCGGATCGTAAGTCTCGCGCAACAGCGCCGGATAAACGCCGTCGTCTAAGACGAGGATGTCGCCGCCGAGTTGACGGACGCGTTCGATTTCGGATTCAGCGCGCGCGTGCAATTCCCGGGACGCGATGCTCTCAATCGCCTCCGGCGGCAAACGCAGCAAGGCGAGGTCGCGCCGCGGCGCATCAAAGATCGCTTCCGCCGATCCAAAATGTTCGAGCAGCCGCGCCGTAACCCTTGGCCCTACACCGGGAGTCATGTTGAGGGCAATCCAATCCTTCATGAGTGCGCAGTGAGCAATCAATAAACTGAAACTGGGATCACGGAAGTTGAATCAAGCCGTGCGAGGAGAGGAAATATCACTTAGCGGAAGAAGCGTCAAGCAAGTGCTAACAGCAACTTCTTTATCAAGAAGTGGTTATGAGGACGCAAAAATCTGGCTGAAAAAAGTAAACGGTTTTCTGCCCACTGCTTACTGCTCACTGCCAACTGAGAAATGGCGGAGGCGTGTAGGAATCGAACCTACCTGAGCCTACTCTCGCAGGCTCACTAACGGTTTTGAAGACCGCGCCGTTCACCAGAACAGATGCGCCTCCGTATGATCCTTTAATCAGATCTCCGGTCTCAGATCTGCGATCGGTTCGACCTAGGTTTCGTAGGCGGTTCCAAACCCTACGCGCCAGACGACGAAACTGTCAAGGGTTCGACTTGGCTGGGGTGGGTCATTTTCCCCTACACCTTCGCTGATAGGGGGTAAATTCCTGGTAGAATTATCCCACACTAGGACAACCCCCGAAGAGCCCGACCGGTCAGGTAATGCAGAGGAAAACGGATAAGTTTGAGTTTACGGGCTTCCGGGCCGGAATCTTTATTGCGGACTTTTTCACTGTGGATTTTCTCATAGCGGATTTTTCCAGTTGACTATTCTCCGATCCGTCAGATAGAATTGGCTCCCGAACGAACGTTCGAACGGCAGCCTAATAGTCGTCGCCGATCGTTCCGAAGGACTCCAAGCGGGCAGGCTCATAAAGCCATCTCAAGCTGCTCGCGGTAACAATTGAAAGCAAGGGCCGAATAGCGCGTCAGCAGTAAGAGTAAGATGGGCACATCGCTCAGTTCTTAAGCAATATTTTCGGAGTGTCTGGACGCATTTTAACCCTTTGCTAGTTATTGGAGCCCCCAACCGGGGAGGTCCTTCGTGGTTGAAAGTATTTCATTGCGCGAATGGGTAGGCAGGGAACGGAGTATAATTGCGCTTGTATTCACGGATATCATCGATTCGACCGTCATCGGGAAGAGGCTCGGAGATCCGGCTTGGATTGAGGCCTTGATAAAGCATTTTGAGCGCGCGCGCCATTACATAGCTCAATATGGTGGCCACGAGGTTAAGTTGGTTGGTGATTCCTGCATGGTTGCATTCCCAACCGCCGATAAGGCACTGCTCTTTGCGTTAGCGTTCCTTGAGGACACCGGGGATCCGTTGATTACCATTAGAGCTGGAATTCACGTCGGCACAGTTCGCGTATTGGAGAATGATATTTATGGTTTGATGGTAAACTACACATCCCGCGCGCAGCACGCAATGAAGGTATGTGGAATCGCTTTTAGCCCGGCCGCAAAGACCGAGATCGAGAGTCAACTAGGAGACGCTATTAAGGAGCTTGGCAAGATTCGCGTGCTCCAACACGAGCCCCTGAAAGGGTTCAGGCCGGACGAGCAGCTACTCTGGGAAATTGTGACTCTGGAAATTAGGACCCAGCGCCTTGGCAGAGCTCGTAGTGGTCGCCCAGAGTCGCGGCATAACGGGAACGTGGCGAAACGAAACGGAACTCAACGAGGGTGTCGATGATTAACTTTCAGACTTCGTCTGATCAGTACAAACATTGGAAACTGAGTATTGATGGTCGTGTCGCCACTATTTCAATGGACGTCCAAGAGGACGTGACGCTTGTGGACGGCTACAAGCTGAAACTTAACTCTTACGATCTCGGGGTCGATATCGAACTCGCCGATGCGATTCAGCGCGTCCGGTTTGAGCATCCGGAAGTGCGCGCGGTCGTCATCACGAGTGCGAAGCCGCGAACTTTCTGCGCTGGCGCCAACATTTACATGTTGGGCACTTCGTCTCACTCCTTCAAAGTCAATTTCTGCAAGTTCACCAACGAGACGCGCTGTGCGATTGAAGATGACTCGCGCCATTCAGGGCGGCGCTACCTCGCGGCCTTGAACGGCACGGCTTCTGGCGGAGGCTTTGAGCTAGCCATGGCTTGCGACGAAATCTATCTCGTCGATGATGGCAACTCCGCGGTATCCTTCCCAGAGGTTTCTTTGCTCGGCGTGCTCCCGGGCACAGGCGGTCTAACTCGCCTGGTTGATAAGCGCAAGGTGCGACGTGATCGCGCCGACGTGTTTTCAACGCTTGCTGAAGGATTGAAAGGCAAGCGCGCGAAGGCGTGGCGCCTGATCGATGACACCTTTCCGAGCAGCAAATTTCAAGAATCAGTGGACGAGCGCGTTCGGCAGATCCTACAGTCTGACAGCCCCACAAACAGAGTCGGTCCGGGAATCGAATTGAAGCGGATCGAGTTTGAATCTACAGCCGCTGATGGTCGCGACTACAAATATGTCAGCCTCAGATTGAACCGCGACGAACGTTACGCTGATCTGACAATGCGCGGGCCCGAGCCGGATTTACCAACTACGCCTGAAGAGGTTCAAAAGCTTGGCGACAACTATTGGCCATTGCGAGCGTATCGCGAATTGGACGATGTATTGCTGCATCTGCGCGTCAACGAACCAGAGATCGGATTGGTTTGTCTTCGCACTGAAGGGACGATCGATGATGTTCTCGCGGTTGATCAAACGCTTGCGGCGAACCGCGGACATTGGCTTATTCGGGAAACACAGCTGCACATGGCGCGTGTCTTGCGACGCTTGGATCTCACCGCTAAGAGCTTTTTTGCGATTATCGAGCCGGGCAGTTGTTTTGCGGGTAATCTGCTCGAACTCGCTCTTGCGTCAGACCGCAGTTACATGTTGAACAACCCTGAAATGGGACCAACTTCAATCTGTGTTTCAGTCTTAAACGCGGGAGCGTTGCCGATGAGCAACGGCCTCACCCGCTTGCAGTCGCGATTTCAGGCTGAACCTGAGAAGGTTGCTGAAGTACTCGCTCATGAGAGCCCGTTGGACACCGCAGAAGCCGCAGAGGCGGGCTTGATCACCTTCGCGCTCGATGATCTTGATTGGGAAGACGAGATCCGTGTAGCGATTGAGGAGCGATCCTCATTGTCCCCGGATGCGCTGACAGGTATGGAAGCATCCCTGAGATTTGCTGGACCGGAAACAATGGATACCAAAATTTTCGGCAGACTGACGGGCTGGCAAAACTGGATATTTCAAAGACCAAACGCGGTCGGCCCGGAGGGAGCTTTGACGACTTACGGCAAGCCGACGAAGGCCCTGTTCGACTTTAAGAGGACATAACGCACCGGGACATCAAGACCCAGAGAATAATTGCAAATTGGCCCTGATTCGTTATTTTCTTGAGTCTCTCGGTGTTTCTATGCGTTAATGCGTTGTGCCCTCGTGGCGATTGTGATAATAAGAAAAGATTATGAACTTATACGGACGCATCCCTAACAACGTAAACCTCGATGAAGACAAAAAGCTGCAGCGCGCGCTTGAGCATTGGGTGCCCAATTTTCTCAACTGGTGGCAGGCAATGGGTCCGGACGGGTTTCAGACCAAAGACGTCTATCTTCGTACGGCCATCAGCGTTGACTCTGGTGGTTGGGCGAATTTCGATTATGTGAAAATGCCGGACTACCGTTGGGGCATATTTCTCGAGCCGCCTCGCCCGGACGCGAAAGTCGGTTTCGGTGATAACTACGGCATGGCCGCCTATCAGGACGTGCCAGGTGAGTATCGCCATGCGCTGCGCCGCATCCTTGTTACGCAAGGCGACACTGAGCCGGCTTCGGTCGAACAGCAAAGGGAGTTGGGGAAAACGTGCCCGTCGCTCTATGATCTGCGCAACCTTTTCCAGGTTAACGTTGAAGAAGGCAGACACCTGTGGGCAATCGTTTATCTTCTGCATGGCTATTTCGGCCGCGATGGCCGGGACGAAGCTGACGCACTGCTCGAACGCCGCAGCGGTGACTCGGACAAGCCGCGCATCTTGGAAGCTTTCAATCAACCATGCGATGACTGGCTCAACTTTTTCGCTTTCACGATGTTTACGGATCGTGACGGCAAATTCCAGCTCTCGGCGCTGTCGGAATCAGGCTTTCAGCCGCTGGCCCGCACGTGTAAGTTCATGCTCACTGAGGAGGCCTACCATATGTTCGTGGGCGACAGCGGTCTGGGCCGCGTCGTCAAGCGCACCGCACAGTTGATGAAACAGAATCCAAACGAAGACGTGCGCGACTTGGGCGGTATTCCGTTGGAGATTATCCAGAAGTACATCAACTTCTGGTTTAGCTATTCGCTCGATCTGTTTGGTGGAGAGATCAGTTCAAACTCCGCCGATTTTTTTTGCGCCGGACTGAAGGGTCGCTTCAGAGAGCAGGAACAATACTCGGATCACGTTGCTAGAAATCAGACATTCACGTTAATGATCGTCGAAGACGATCAGCTGAAGCCGCGCGAAGTGCCCTTGCGAAATGCGTTGAATGAGATCTTGCGCGACGAGTACGTGAAAGACTGTCAAAAGGGTTTGGCGCATTGGAACAAAGCGCTGGCGGACGAAGGCCTGAATGACCGGATCAGCTTGCCGAATACTCGCTTTCATCGCCATGTCGGCGAGTATGCCCGTCACTCGTTCGACATTGACGGCAACTTAATCAGCCAAGATGAGTTTGAGCAGCACAGGTCTGAATGGCTGCCAACCCTCGAAGATCGCGAGTACGTTCGTAGCCTGATGCATCCCGTGACCGAGCCCGGCAAGATTGCCAACTGGATCGCGCCTCCTTCGACGCGCATCAAGGGTAAGCCGTTTGAGTTTGAATTCGTCAGGCTGTGAAGGCCGAGAACCTCAAATCAGAGTTAGCGCTCTGAAGCTTCGCCACTTCCTAACGCCACGCTCTATTTTCCCAGAGCGGCCCTTGGACCTCCCCGATGAACCAGAGGCGCGTGCCGGAATGCCGCCGAACCCGCACGTCGGGCGGTAGGGCCACGGGGATTTTGGTCGCGGCTCTTGCACGCACCGTGTGGGGCATGATTTATATGGCTGCCAATCTTTCACAAGACATCTCGCGCCACGATCAGAAGCTGGAGTTTATTCTCCGCAAGGCCGCGCGTATTTTCGCGGAGAAGAATTACCACGCTACTACGATGCGCGACATTTCGCGCGCCACCCACGTCAGCCTCGCCGGCCTGTATCACTACTGCAAATCCAAGGAAGAATTGCTCTTCCTGATTCAGGACAACTGCTTCGGACTCTTGCTCGAACGGCTGGAGGAGCGTCTGCGTGAAGTTGACGATCCCTTGAACAAGCTCCGGATATTTATCGACAACCACCTCTCATTCTTTGCGGCGAACATGGCTGAGATGAAGGTGTTGTCGCACGAGGCTGAATCACTGGAGGGCGACTTGCACACACACGTCTCGACCAAGAAAGACAAATATACAAAGCTAGCCCGCAAAATTCTCAAAGAGATTCGACAGGAACAGGCCAACCAGGTTCAGATCGATCTGACGGTTGCGACTTACGCCCTGTTCGGAATGATGAACTGGATCTATAACTGGTACGATCCCCATGGAAAACTTAGAGTCTCTGAGCTGGTTGATAATGTTACGCGCTTGTTCCTGCGGGGCTTTGTTTCCGGATCGCTGACGGAAGAACTAGACTTCGCTCCCAAAGCAACTCGCGAACCCATGAGTGTCTGGCGGGGAGTAGACTAAATAAGCTTTTGCCCCTGGATTCGTGGACCAATATCCAAGTTTCATAGGGGATTCCATCTATGGCATTCACCCGTCGGAAAAACGAAATGAGCTATAACCCCGGCCCTCCTTACCGTCTCAGCAGAAACAGATGTGATCGTAACCAGCGAGACCATGCGCGGGTTCGGAGAGAGTTTTGAAAGAAACCTTCTGACGCGTGGTTCCTGTCAAGAATTTCATAGAGAAGAAGAGGACGAAAATCCTGAGACGGCAAATGGAACGAATGGAAGTGTTGGGAGACCAAACCCATCAAAAGCAAGACAGAATTTGAGACCAACTCATGAGCGATAACCTAGTTCAGTATCGTGCCCAGGATGGCATTGCATTCCTGACCTTGAACGATCCGCCTGCAAACACCTATTCGTATGAGATGATGCAGCAGATTGACGCCCGCGTTCTTGAAGCCCGCATGGACGAAGACGTGCAAGTGATCGTGATCACCGGCAGCGGCGAGAAGTTTTTTTGTGCAGGCGCGAACATCCAGATGCTCAGCAGCGTTACTCCGGAGTTCAAGTATTATTTCTGTTTGCACGCGAACGAAACACTAAACCGGCTGGAGCAGACGCCAAAGCTGGTCATCGCGGCCATCAACGGCCACTGTGTCGGCGGCGGTTTGGAAGTGGCGATGGCTGCCGACATTCGCATCGCGCGGCGTAACTCGGGCAAAATGGGTTTGCCGGAAGTTTCGCTCGGTGTGCTGCCAGGCACGGGCGGCACGCAACGTCTGGCGCGCATAGTCGGCAAGTCGCGCGCGATTGAATTGATGGCCACCGGTGAGCTGTTTAGTTTTGAGCGAGGGCAGGAACTGGGGCTCGTCAATCAAATATTTGACGGCGACGGCGCGCAATTCATGGCCGAGGTAGTGAACTACGCGCGCCAGTTCACGACCCCGAACAAAGCCACGCGGGCCGTCGGACGAATCAAGCGCGCGGTGCAGACTGGGACCGAGATTCCCTTCGAATCAGCTCTGGCTTTGGAACGCGAGTTACAACAGCAATTGTTCCAGTCTGACGACGCGAAGGAAGGTCTGGACGCGTACGTGAACAAGCGCAAGGCGAAGTTTAAGGGAAAGTGAGCAGTGGGCTGTGAGCAGTGAGCAGTAAGAATACGGCACGACTTCCTACTGCTCACTGCACACTGCTCACTGCCAACTGACTATGGACGAACACATCAAAGTCACCGAAGCCGACGGGATCGTAACCGTCACGCTTAACCGGCCTGAGCGTCTTAACGCGCTCGTGGGTCACATGCGGCGTGATCTGGCTGAATGCCTGGAAGAAGCGGGCAGCGATCCACACGTGCGGGTAGTGGTGATCAAGGGCGAGGGCCGAGCCTTCTGTGCCGGCGGTGATGTGCAATTCATGGCTGAAATGGTCGAGCGCAGAGACTCGGAAGAATTCGCTCGGCTGCTGGGCGCGGCGCGGAGAGTGATCCTGGCTATTCGGCATATGACAAAGCCGGTGATCGCCTCGATCGAAGGGCCGGCGTCGGGCGCGGGTTTCAATCTGGCGCTGTCCTGCGATCTGCGCATCGCCTCGACGACGGCAACGTTCAGCCAGTCGTTCGTGAAGCTCGGCTTTCATCCGGATTGGGGCGGGACATATTTTTTGCCGCGCATGGTCACCTCGAACATCGCCTGCGAACTTTTCTTTCTCGGTGACACGATCGATGCGAACGACGCTTTTCGGCTCGGCTTAATTAATCGCGTCGTAGCCCCGGAAGAATTGGAAGCCGAGACGCAAAAGCTCGCCGAACGCCTGCGTTCGGGGCCGGCGGTGTCGATCGCCGCGGCAAAGCATGCGGTGTACGCGAGCGAGCACGACACTCTGGAACAGATGCTGCAGTACGAAGTTGAAGCCCAGGTGCGTTGCTTTGAATCCGAAGACGGGCGCGAAGGCGTGCGCGCTTTCATAGAAAAGCGGCCGCCACGTTTTACGGGACGATAGCTGCGGGACTAGAATGTTTCTATGGAAGTAACGGTCGAAATCCCTGAAGACATTGCCCAGCAGCTACACACCAAGTGGGACAACCTGCCGCGTGGGGTGCTGGAAAGCCTGGCGCTTGAGGCTTACCGTTCAGACACGATAACAATGCCGCAGTTGCGCCGGCTCCTGGGTTTTGAATCGCGAAATGAACTCGACGGATTTCTCAAACAAGCAGGCATCTACCTCGATTACAATCTTGACGATCTTAAGCAAGACCTTGAGACGATTCGCAGGGTGCGCGGCGAATGATCGTCATCTCTGATACCACTCCTCTGAATTACCTGGGGGGATCACACCACCAATGGCAAGTAGTCAGTACCGCGAGCGGTAGCGACCGGGTCTCAACTCTGCCATAGCCCGAGGTCGGGAGGATAAGACCCGGTCGCTACCGAGCCTGTGTAAAAACTCATGGGTCTAAGCGCCAAAGGCGCGAAATGTAATAGCCTGGGGCAACGCCCCAGGTTAGGGTCAACGATTTATTGGAAGCGCTGAAGGCGCGAAATAGAAAACTGTCGACCGAAAACAGCATTGATTAAACTATTCCGACATTATTTCGCGCTTTCAGCGCTGGGACGCTTCAACTGGGTCCTTACCTGGGCCGATGGCCCAGGCTATTACATTTCGCGCCGTTGGCGCTGACACCGGAGTTTCACCCGGTCGCTACCGCTCTCGGTACTGACTTCCGCGCGGACATTACGCATGAAACTTGAGAATCGATTAGCTCTAATCACCGGTGGAGGCCGCGGCATCGGCCGCGCCATCGCGATCGCATTCGCCCGTGAAGGCGCCTCGATCGCCGTCGCTGCCCGCACCCGCGCACAAGTCGACAGCGTGGCCGACGAAGTCGCCTGCGAATTTGGCGTTGAGACGCTGGCGATCGAATGCGACGTGGCCGATGCCGAGAGCGTCAGCCGCGCGTTCGCCCACGCCAGCGAACAGTTTGGTGGGGCGCCGGACATTCTCGTTAACAACGCGGGCATCGCGGAAACGTCGCCCTTCGTGAAAACCGATGAAGCGATGTGGCAACGCCATCTCGAAGTGAATCTCACCGGAACGTTTCGTTGCACGCGCGCGGCGTTGCCGGGAATGATCGAGCGCGGCTGGGGCCGGGTCATCAATATCGCTTCAATTGCCGGCAAAACGGGTGCGCCGTACATCTCGGCATACGCTGCGTCAAAGCACGGCGTGCTGGGCCTGACCCGATCGCTGGCACTGGAAGTCGGTGCCTCAGGCATCACCATAAACGCAATTTGTCCGGGCTATGTCGATACTGAAATGACTTCGCGAGGGATCGAAAACATCGTCGCCAAGACCGGCAAGTCAGCGGAAGATGCGCTGGCGGTGCTCACGCGGTCGAGCCCGCAGAACCGCCTGGTGACCGCCGAAGAAGTTGCGGCGCTGGCGTTGTTGCTGGCTGCGGAGGAAGGCCGCGGGATTAATGGCCAGGCAATAAATGTGGATGGGGGAACGGTCTTGTTTTGATTTGGAGTGCGGCGGCAAGCGCAGCGCGACGCCGCTTTGGCTCCATGTCGCAAATAATCCAAAGCGCCGTCGCCGCTTCGCTCTGCCGGCGCACTCCAAAATTAATATGATCGAAAACTTAGGCAATCTGGAACGCACGCATTCATGCGGCGCCTTGGGCAAAGAAGACGTCGGCCAACGCGTCACACTCATGGGCTGGTGCGCGAAGCGGCGCGACTTTGGCCCGCTGACGTTTATTGATCTGCGAGACCGCGACGGGATTACCCAGATCGTCTTCAATGAAGAGAAGGCGCCGGACGCGCACGCCAAAGCCAAAGAAGTGCGGCGTGAATATGTGCTCGCCGTCACCGGCACAGTTGCTCTGCGTGATGAGAGCGCGCGCAACCCAAAGCTCGGCACCGGCGACGTCGAAGTCCAGGCCACCGAGATCGTTATCCTAAACGACGCGCGCACGCTCCCCTTCCAACTCGATGCTCCGTCATCTGAAGCATTGGCCAGCGAGGACCTGCGCTTGAAATATCGCTATCTCGATCTGCGCCGGCCGCAGTTGCAGAAGAATCTGCGGCTTCGTCACAGCCTGCTGCTGGAAATAAATCGTTATATGGACGAGCAGGGCTTTACGCAGATCGAAACTCCGAACCTGATCAAGTCGACGCCCGAAGGCGCGCGCGATTACATTGTACCCTCGAGAGTACAGCCCGGCAGATTCTTTGCGCTGCCGCAGTCACCGCAAATCTTCAAACAGATCTGCATGATTGCGGGTCTGGACAAGTATTACCAGATAGCCCGCTGCTTCCGAGACGAAGACCTGCGCGCCGATCGGCAGCCTGAGTTCTCGCAACTCGACGTCGAGATGAGTTTTGCGACTCCCGATCAGATTTATGCACTGGTCGAGGGATTGTTTGCGCGGGTCTTTCGCATAATTAATGTCGAGTTGCCCACTCCATTTCCGCGCCTCACCTATGCTGAGGTGATGGAGCGCTTTGGTTCGGACAAACCAGACATGCGCATCGAGGGGATGGAACTGAAGGATCTGTCTGCGGCGCTGGTCGAAACGACATTCGCGCCGTTTGCGTCAGTGCTCGGAGCTGAGGGACAGGTCCGTGGGATCACGGTGCGCGGTGGCGCCAACACGTCGCGCAAGGTACTCGACGAGTTGCAGGAGTTTGCGAAGCGTTACGGCGCCGGGGCGCTGGCCTGGATCAAGGTAGGTGATGAAATCTCATCATCGCTGCTGAAAGCTCTGGGCAGTGAGACGGTGGGTCGGATGGCTGAGCTTGCCGAGGCCACAAAGGGCGACGCAGTTCTGATCGTCGCCGGCAAATCGAACGTAGTAGCCGCCAGCCTTGGTGCGCTGCGCAACGAAGTTGCGAGACGCGAGAACCTGATTCCCCAGAACGTCTTCGCACCGTTATGGGTGACTGAATTTCCGATGTTTGAATTCCACGAAGACGACGGCCGCTTCTACTCGATGCACCATCCGTTCACCTCTCCGTTGGATGAAGACGTGCCCCTGCTTGAACGTGCCGTCAGTGGCGAGACCGAATTATTCTCCGGACTGAGCGCGAAAGCTTATGACGCAGTCATCAACGGCGTCGAAGTCGCCGGCGGCTCGATCAGAATTCATCGTCGCGACGTCCAGGCGATCGTCTTCAAAGCACTCGGCATGAGTGAAGAGACGGCCCGGGCGCGTTTTGGTTTCTTTCTCGACGCGCTGGCTTACGGGACGCCACCCCATGGCGGCATCGCTTCTGGCATCGAGCGCACAATGATGGTGCTCGTACCCACGGAAAATATCCGCGACGTGATGGCTTTTCCGAAAACTGCTTCGGCGCAAGACCTGATGATCGATGCGCCCGGCGCGGTTGATGAAAAGCAGTTGGCGGAGCTGCACCTGAAGATTGTTAGGGAGTAGCCGGGCCTTCGCGTGACGAGAAAATTCTTCGTCCCGAAGGGACGAGATGTTTATGGAACTGGTCGTCATTGATCCATCGAGCTCCGTTAGGAGCGCAATGTGTTGGCTTACATACCACTCCTCACGGAGCTTTATTGGCTTATTTTCAGTTCGGGTTCTATAAACATCTCGCTCCTGACGGAGCGAAGACAACTTGGCCTTTCCGTACATCAAGTGGCAAAGCCACAAACTTCCAACACGAATCGTGGTCATTTCTATCCAGCAGACACAGGTCGACGAAATTTTCGAACACGCGCGTGAAAGCGCACCGCGCGAATGCTGCGGCTTGATCGGCGGCGCTGACGGGAACGCCCAGACCATTTATCGAATGCGAAACACTGCCTCCGATCCTCTCGTAACTTACGAAGCGGCGCCGGAAGATCTGTTTGCCGCACAGCGTGTAATGCGCGAACGAGGCGAACTACTGTTGGCTATTTACCATTCCCATCCCCGCTCTGCCGATCCCAAACCTTCGGCTACGGACGTGCGGCTTGCCTACTATCCTTCAGCGGTTTACTTTATTGTGGGACTTGGCGGGGAAGAGCCAAGCCTGGGCGCCTTTCGGATTTCGGAGCGTCAAGAACAATGGGAACCGGTTGATTACGAAATTGTAGCTGACCCCAATCTCTGAAACCGTCTTAGCGCGGCTCTCGTAGGGACTTGAGATGGAGCCAAAACGAACCAAGTACGACACGAATCCACTCGACGGAAAAGTCGCGGACCGCGCGGACAAATCGTTTGGGTCGCGGCCTGGTGCGCCGACGGAAAAAGTGCAGGGTGGGCCGACTCGAGACATCGGCCGCACCGAGAATGAAGCGGCCCGTGCTCATCCTGAAAGCGAAGCGCCGACGCGCCGCATTGATGAGAACTTCGGCGTTTCTTATCCTTCTGTGTTTGTGCCGCCTAAAGCCCCGGCCTCGACAGCCTATCGGCCGCCGCCCGCTCCGGACGTGATCGCCTATCAGGCGCCCCCGGCCGCACCGGCAAATGTCTATCAGCCGCCGCCGCTGCCGGTCTTTTTCAGTCGCGGACCACACACGGTGCAGGGACTGGGCATTTCTGAAAAGTGGGCCAATCTGCTGCCGTACATCCCCGGACACATCGGGGCCGTCGCCGCCGCAGCTGAACTGCTGCTCGTGCCGCGCACAGAAACGCGCACGCGTTTTCACGCGGCGCAGGGATTGGCGCTGCAAGCGGCGATTTTGGTCATCACCGGCGTCTTCGGTTTTGTCACTCTGATCTCCGGAAGTTCAGTTGGAGGCAGACTCTTCGGGGCGGCCTCAACCATCTTTCTAATCGTTTCAATGATCCGGGCCTTTAAGGGCAGACCTCATCACATCGCGGCCCTCGACGAGCTCACCAAGTGGCTGGATGAAAAGATCAAACCTCGCAAGTGAGTTCGGCTCATGTCCGCCGAATGAACCATATCGTTGGTTGCGTGAACGGAATTGGAACTTATCAGCGCGGGCTCAAATCCTGAAAAACGTGTGATAGACCGGATTCGCCCGCCGTTCATTGTTAAGGCAGGGCTATGACGGCGGCCCTCGCTGGATGTTTTCAAAAAACAATATGTGCTTTCCAACATCTCGGTCCCCGTGGCACTGGGATTGATTGTCAGTTGCGGAGTAAACGCGTGCCGCGAATCAACCATCAGAATGGAACTGAAAAACGCACGCGAGTCTCGAGTCTTTAGAGGAGCAACAAATATGAATCGACCTGTCTATCGAAGTGCGAACAAGTGGCTGGTGTGGCTGATGGCCATGGCCATCGTGATGATGCCGCTGGCGGCTTTTGCTCAAACCAGGATTACTTATCATCCCAACAAATTCAAAACCACGGACGACGTAAAGCTGGGCCGGCAGGCAGCCGCCGAAGCAGAGCAGCAATTTCCCCTGTTGCGTGACGCGGAAGTCAACGCCTATGTGGAAAGAGTCGGACAGCGTCTGGTGGCTTCGATTCCGCCGGAGTTTCAGCATCCCGAGTTTCGCTTTTACTTCAAAGTTATCAACGCGCGTGACATCAACGCCTTCGCTCTGCCCGGTGGTCCAATGTATGTGAATCGGGGAATGATCGAAGCGGCGCGCACCGAAGGTGAGATGGCCGGAGTAATGGCGCACGAGTTGAGCCACGTCGCCCTGCGTCATGGCACCGCTCAGGCAACCAAGGCTGGAAAATATCAGACGGGCGCGGCGATTGCCGGCATTCTCGGAACGATACTTGGCGGCCCCGGACTGGGGCAGGTAGCACAAGCTCCATTTGCCATTACTTTTCTCAGGTTCAGTCGTGAATATGAGACTGAAGCCGATCTCCTCGGCGC
>Ga0137403_10003993_pt1 | contig 17500 bp, 25 predicted proteins | sample CZOMad2_1_16fung_FD_122057 | JGI IMG/M metagenome (GOLD analysis project Ga0137403, IMG submission 122057) | Vadose zone soil fungal communities from Angelo Coast Range Reserve, California, USA - CZOMad2_1_16fungal (Hybrid Assembly) | ecosystem: Environmental > Terrestrial > Soil > Vadose zone...
CCGGTGTCGGCGGTGGTGCGCCCGCGCTGCCCCGTGACACCCAGCCCCCGCAAAGCGCCGTACACAGTAGGACCACTCCGAGCGTGTTGACGTGTCGCATGAGGAGACCTCCTCCGTTTGGTTCATGATCCCTGTTCGTCCAGGCGACGGGATGATGGAAGGGCTGATCCCCACTGTTAACCACCACGTGGGGGAGAGGCATTGAGCACGAGACTCTGGACAGCAGGCCTGCGATGATCCTCCCACCCCTCCGCCCCCATCCCATCCGGCCTCCACACGACGGAGGGGGAAGCAACGTAACGGCCTGGGATGCCCCGCCTGTGCGTGGAGAGACGCTTACATGTCGGAGCACAAGGCCCCCGCCGCCCAGGTGAACAGCGCTGGCGCCGCACCATCCGCGAGAGGCGCGCCTCATGACTACTTCCCCGTCACCAGTTGCTGAGTCGTGTGGAACAGCTCCTCGGCGTCCAGGAGATGGCCAGCCGTCTCCATCACCTGCCTGTAGCGGATGAGCCCTTGCTTGTCGATGACGACATAAGCGCGCTTTGCCATGCGGAATGTGGCGACGTTCGGATCGTCGACCATCACCCCGTACTTCTTGACCGTATCCCGTGAAAAATCGCTCAGCAGCGGGTACGTCAGGCCGAGTTTCTCGGCCAACGCCGCTAACGCGCCCGGTACATCCACGCTAACCCCCAGGACCTGGGTGTCGAGGCTTTCGTACTTGGGAAGATCCAATTGGAAAGCCAAGGCTTCTCCGGTTCAGGTATCGGCGAAGGCGGCGACAAAAAAGAACAGCAAGACATGCTTCTTGCCCTGATAATCGGCGAGATGCACGCTCTCCCCCACCGTACTATGCATGACGAAATCAGGCGCGTTCTCCCCAACCTCTGCCGTTGGTGTGGACAGGGGGACCATCCAGAGGCCAAGGCTCAGGACCACCACCAGCACGACGATCCGCTTCATGGCTCCCTCCTTATGATGGGGCTCTCCCGGATCAGGCATGGCATGAATAGACGGCACAGGAACCGCCGCTCGGCATGACCCAAGGCCGTGCTCAATCCTCGCTCCCGGTGCTCAGAACGGTGATCTGCTGCAGCTGCTGACCTGGAAGTTGTACGGCCTCGACCTTCACGTAATTGCCGACGCCAAGCTCATCGATAGTCACGAACTGATCGCCGCGTTTCAGCCAGGTCCCTGGGTTGATGGCCAAGGTGACCTCCCCACCCCCGCCTGCCTTTGCCAGGATGACCGAGCCTTCGCAGGAGCCCGGCTGCAGGCCGCACTTGTCGACCTTGATCGACTTGATCTGCCCTGCGTACGGCTGCACCGCGGCCTTCGAAGCCGCGCCTGCCATCGCCAGCGACACGAGAGGCCCCGAAAGCCCAGCACACAGAAGGAGGATACCAACTATCCTTAGCCGCTTCATGTGACCACCCCCTCACTCAATTCCTCGTCAATCCTGTCCTCCCTCCTGGAGGTCACCACGATGGGCCTCAACCCGAGGGGGATTACCTCAACGTCTCACGCGATCAGGGCGTGGAGCTGGGATGTATACAGTCCGATCAAAGAATGGTCATAAAGCTTTGCCCAAAGCTCGTGCGGCACAGCATGGCACTTATGCTTCGAGCCATTAATCTCCACTGCTCAGGATGGTAATCTGTTGCAGCTGCTGCCCTGGAAGTTGCACGGCGTCAACCTTCACATAATTGCCGACGCCAAGCTCATCGATGGTGACCAGTTGATCGCCGCGTTTCAGCCAGGTCCCCGGTTTGATGGCTAACGTGACCTCCTGCAGCCCTCGTCACAACATCCTTTACCTTGGTGGGGAATGAAGCCGACCGTGTTTGGGAAACATGCGCTTGACCAGCACCCAGGGCCGCACGGCGCTGAGGAAAGGACCCTCAATGCGTGAGAGGCAACCTGTGTCAATCCAACAGGTTACCTTGGTCCGACACGGTCGGCTTCATTCCCCACAGAGGTAAACAATGCTCTGACGTGGTTTATTCCCCATGCGGAGAGGAAGCGGCGTAGCGGCCTGGGACTCCCCGCCTGGCGCGGCCATAGGTGAGGCGCGGGGTACCGCATCGGCTGCAGGCCGTATGCAGGCCGCTTTCAAGAATTATTCGGCCGAAGTACCACCTGTAGGAGTAGTTGACCCAGCTCCGTTAATAGGTAATTATTCACGGCCCCAGGACCTCGGATGGTCGGAACCGTGTTGATCTCGATGACTCCACAGGCTTGAAGTCTCGTAGCAACGGCGGATGGATACGTCGCGGGTCCGTCCCCTTCCTGAATATGATGCAGATCGCCTATAAAGCAATGATCAATCGCAGTAGCGAGTTCTTGGAAGGTCTCAAACGGAATCTGCCCGCTTACATATGTAGGCCTTATACCAACATTGACACTGGTGGCGAATTGTCCAGCACTGCTCGGAACCCCTGAATTGATGCGACTGACCTTGACGAAAGAATAGGGGGTTTTGTGAATTCGCCACCAGTGTCAACATTCGTGTCACCAGGGGCAAAGTAAAGCCCCGACCGTTAGCGACGGGGCTATGGGGTCTCGTTGAACAACGGTAGCTGCTGCGTCTCGGCGCTTGCACTCCGCGGAACGTGCGCGGACTTGCGGATCGTCTTCGCCGTGACCTGGGCATCCCCCGTGTGTACGGCTTCCACGGGCTGATCGAGGTCCAGCCGGAAGTTCATATCCAGCAGAAAGGTGCCATATGGGCTGATATGACTGTAGATGAGTGGGGTGAGCGCTCGCAGATCGTCCACGGTCATCCGCTGCATCCATGCCTCTTCGCTCAACACTCGTTGCATCATCAATGTATTGATATACACCATGGCGTTTTGTAACAGGTGCAGGGCGAGCATCGCTAACTCCTGGTCCTCCCGCCGATTCGTGGCGATTTCACCCCCGTTGCCAATGAGAATGAAGTCATTGGCACTGTTCCAGTTTTCAACCACATTGAGCCCCTCGTGAATCTCGCGGCGTAATTCTGGCAGGCGGAGATACCGGCACAGGAAGATTGTCCGGCGCGCCTTGCCCAGCTCGACGAGCGCTTTGTAGGTGGGATGCTGGACATTCAGACGCGTAAAGCGCCGTAAAATGGCGTCCGTCTCTGTGGTTTGTCTTAAATCATGGCGGATTTGCGCCAGATAATGTGGCGCAAATCCGCCCGAAGTCTCTGTAAATACAGCACAAGGGTGTAGACGGTTCTGCCACATAACGTGGCGCGACCTTTTTGCCCATTTTCTCCCTATGTGGCCGCTATGTGCCTGCCGCCATGGTATGTGGCAGAAAAAGACGGATGGCCCCCGCACTCGCGGTAATACTGAAGCAAAGAGGTCTGCCAGATAATATGGCATCCACTCTGCCACGCGGTGGGGCCCCATGGGCGCCCTCTGGGCTTTCCGATAGCAATCGCGAAATTTTGAGGGTTAAGGTGTAAGAGCTTGCAAACGTAATCAGGGCTGCTTGCAAAGATCGCATTTCTCTGCTCAGATTCATTGCCAATGAGCCGCACGCTCTGCTCACGCTCATTGCCAATGAACTCACAATCATTACACCCTGCTTGCAAACATCCCCGCCTGCTCACGCTCATTGCCAACGGGGTAAAGTTCGCTGTATCAATGCCTACGGGATGAGCGTGGCCTGCCAGCAGTGACAACTCCCGGTCTGCGTGAAAACGATGGTATACAAAACTCATCAGCATGCCGCAAAACTCTACTTTGTTTACAGTGACCAGTTTTTTCCACCAATTCCACGTCGTATCGTGCTCCCGCTGGCGGAGATAACGCCGGTGTAGAATAACGGGGGTTTGTGAGACTGGTATGTAGGGCTAAAAAGCCTCTCGGAGAAGGGGCTCCTGTATAGAGGGGGCGTCAAAGCACCATGATGCCACTATTGCCGTCCGGCTTCAGGGCCTCGCTGAGCCCAATCCGGTGGTGATCGGCGAAGCCACTGCTCGGACAGCAACACCGGAGGCAAAAGAGCGAGTGCTGCCGTTCAGCCCATTTGTCACACTCGCTGATGGCATGTGTCTAATGGAGAGAGAGAGGATCGGAAACCGTTCTCCTCATCAACGCCCGTACCGAAGGAGGAAAGACCATGAGTGTCCAACAGATTGAAGCAGTAGCCCAAGCTTTCGCGGACGCCTTCAACCATGGAGAGAGCCCTGCCGTCGATGTCGCGGCAGTAGCAGGGCTGCTGGATGAGGACCTGGAAGTCTTCGACACGGTCCCCTATCGCTTTGATAACAAGAAGCAGTTTGTGGAGTTTCTCCAAGGAGCGACGAGTCGGCTGGCTTCCAGCACATTCTACTTTCGGCAGCTTTCCTGTCGGGTCTTTCACGACAATACCGGGATTGCCAACGCTTATGACTCGTTCACCGGGGTGACGAAAGATGGCCAGGTGCGGATCGTGCACGGCCGCACAACGCTGGTCTTCGTCAAACGCGGCAGCCAATGGAAGATCGTGAGCGCCCACTTCTCTCATCTGCCGCATGCCTCCTGAGGCAAGTGGCGGCGCGGGTGGTCCCTGGGCGTTGGGTCTGGACGCCATGGCTCCGCTCACGTTGCGGTCCTCTAACCCGGAAAGATGAACCATGCGCATCACTAACCCCTTCATCGATAACGCCCCGACTGACCTTGAGGACCGCGCTCTCGTAGCGCGCGCCCGCTCGGGAGATCGCAAGGCGCTCGAAGAGCTAGTCCAGCGGCATCAAGCGTGGATCTACAACATCGCCATTCGCATGCTCTACCATCCGCAGGATGCTGAGGACGCGACGCAAGAGATCCTCATCAAAGTGCTGACCCGGCTGCTCGTCATGGGCCTATCACAGCCAATCTGCCATATCTCTCCTACGGTCCAATAGGCTGCCATTGACTGGGCTCCGCGGCGGATCGCAACTCAACGCTCCGATGGTGTTCCGTGCCGATGACGTGGGCGTTCTCACCCTTCAGGAACCCCTGGAACATCTCGTCTGCGAGCGGCTCGGCTTCTGCCGCGGAATTGGTCTCGACCTCACGGCTCAGCCGCGTAGTAAATTCGATCGTCACCTGATATTTCGCCATGGTCTGTCCTCTCCATCTTCCGGTCATCGACGTTGGTCTCGTTGGCTCCGATATCACTGGCTCATAGCGGACGATGTTTGGAAAGGGACGGTTTACGGCAGTGGTTCCAACCCCTCCGGGAGAAACGCCTCGTCTTGCAGCTCTGCCAGGCTGTAGGGCTCTCGGCCTGCGCCAGCTTACGGCAACCGGGGCGGCGCCTCTGGTGGCCAGAAGTCCTCATCCACGAGCTGGTCGAACGTCCACGGACACACCTCCGGGGGCGTCTCGCTCGGGGGTCTACGGCGCTTCAAAAGTTGTTTCCTGGCCCAGGCGTAGGCGTGGGGTATACGCTCGCGCAGGAACGGGACCAGCCGCGAGCTGTCTTCCAGGCTATCGGCCAGCATCCCCCGGTGATGGTCCACCACCGCCGATTGCCAGTAATACATGCCCATGTCGTGGCGGCAGGCCCCATACGTGAATTCCAGCAGGCCCAGCAGGAGCATATCGAGGTTGTGACGGTCCCACTTCCAGAGGTCGGCGATCTCCTCGGCCAGGTGCTCGATGTCAAGGGCGGCCCAGTCGTGGGCGCGGAGCGCCTGAGCCTGCTGCTGCATCCAGGCATAGAAATCGGTGTCATAGTCGGTGGTGGTCATGGCTGCTCCTTCGGCGGGGTCGACGGGTGGCCCTGCGGGGATTTGCGTGGGCGGCCCCGGGGTCGCGGCGGGGTTGTGCGAGACCGTTTGACGGCCGGCACCGGGTCGACCCGGATCAACTCATCGAGGGGAATCCCCAACCGCTCGGATAACCGCAGCGCGGTGGCCTTGCCCACCCCGTCATAGCCGTGCCAAAGGCGCCAATTTTGCTGGCGCGACAGCCCGCTGCGCTGCGTGAGCTCCTTGATCGTGGTGATACCGTGTTGGCGGAGTAAGGTTTGTAGGGTCATGCCCCTGAATCTAGCGCGCATCTTTTTCTCCCGTCAAGAGTTCTCTATACAGCGAAATAAGTATAGTATAGCCTTTATTTCTGAGAAAATAAAGGCTATACTATACTTATCGCCCGAAAGCCAGGCAATGGGCGCGATGCGAGACCACCACGAGAGGAGGTGCCGATGGGAGAAACGATCGTGCAGGAAGGTCCCCGACGGGTGTTGTGAGCACCCGCCAGGGTAGGCAATGCAGGTTCGGTCGCCAATGACCATGTGAACCCGGGCGTCAGTATGCGCCCCAGGAGACCCGTATGTCAACTCGTCACCTTCCCTATCCCCCTGATTTTGAGATCAATCACGCCGCCGGCCACCACGAGGAACGCCGCCGGCGCGCCCTGCAATCCCTCGACGTGGGCGACGTGCTGGCCCAGGTCGATGACCTGATCGCCAGCGAGCCCGATCCCACGAAGCACCCGTGCTACGGCCTGGTGGCCTTTCTACTCGACCGGCAGGTCGCGGTCCACGGCGGCGAGTTCTGGGACGCCTGGAAAGCGTTGGCCTGCCAAGCCATCGACCGGCTCGTCGACGAGCGCCTGCAGGCGGAGGACTAGGCCATGGAGATGACCACAACGCCTCAAGAGACCATGGCCGTGGCGGTCGTCAGCCCGACGCCTGCGGTACCCCCAGAGATCCTGGAGCAGGTCCTCATCGGCGGTGATCTTTCCGCCCTCACCGAGGCCCAGCGCCTGATCTACTACCGGGCCGTGTGCCAGAGCCTGGGACTCAATCCCCTCAGCAAGCCCTTTGAATACCTCTGGCTTAACGGCAAGCTCCGGCTGTATGCCCTCCGGGATTGTGCCGACCAGCTCCGGCGGTTGCACGGCATCAGCATCTACATCGTCAACCGGGAACGGCTGGGTGACATCTACATCGTGACCGCCCGCGCCAAGGACAAGACCGGGCGCGAGGATGAGAGCACCGGCGCCGTGGCCCTGGGCACGCTCAAGGGTGACGCCCTGGCCAACGCGCTGATGAAGTGCGAGACGAAGGCGAAGAGAAGGGTCACCCTGTCGCTGGCGGGCCTGGGCTGGCTGGATGAGACCGAGCTCGCGACCATCCCAGGGGTGCAGGTGGGGGAACCGACCGGGGACCCCGAGGCCGGGGACATCCACTGCACCGGCATGCCGCCCGACCCTCACCCGCCCCAGGCCATCCGCCTCACCCACGACCAAGCCAGGGCCTTGAAGCAGGTGGCGCAGACGACGTTTGGGTATCCGGAGGGCGAGCGCCGGTTGCGGGCCGACCTGGGCTTCGAGCCCGACGAACGCCTGACCCTTCGGCACCTCTGTGCCCATGTGACGGTCGAGCAGTATCAGACGCTCATGGACGGCTATGCGGCGATCCTGCAGCAGGCGGTCGAGGCCGATCTGCCCGACTTCCTCCCACCGGCCCCAGTCACCACCACCGGGGAGGGCTGAGCCATGGAGCACATCCTCGTCATCGCCTACTGGCCTGATCGCGTGGAGACCTATGGCGGCCGCCGCCGGGAGCTGCCGCGCCTGCTGCGGCGCTACTGCCGGGGCGCCACCCGCGTCGTGATCTATGAGGCCCGCGAGACCATCTTCGACGTGCGCCATGCGACGCGCGCCCTGGAGCGCTGGCAGGGGTCCGGAGGACACGTCTAATGGCCACCCCGACGGGCAGCACCTGGTGGTGTGAATTGTGCCAGCTCGAGGTGTGGGTGGCGCACCAGCCGAAGCGGCTCAGGCACGTCGTCTGCCGGAAATGGATGGTGCGGCGCTGGCCGCCAACAAAGGGGTAGTCGCGGGGCCGGTTTTAGGGTAGAAGGGAGGGGACCCCCATTGCCGGTCGCGACCCGGCGCACACACAAAAAAAACGGGGGAGCGGGCTGACACCCGCTGCCCCCACGACACAGACGCGCGAACCCTGTAAGGAGCGAAACGCCTATGTCTATGACCATCGTACCACACGTCCGCGATTCCGCCAAGTCCCCTGCATCCATCCGGGTGATGGCCCGCCGGCGCCCCGCGCCAGGAGGTGCCCAATGACCTGGTTCCCCTTGCAAGCCGCGCTCAAGATGTCCACCCTCCCCGGCAAACCACGTCAGAACATTGTTTACCTCTGTGGGGAATGAAGCCGACCGTGTTGAACCCGCGTAACCCATCGGATTTACATAGTTGGCTCTTACGCACTGAGAACCCTTTATTAGGCACCGTGCGGCTTTGGATGCGGGTCAAACTGGGTTTCCCAAACAAGGTCGAGTTCACTCCCCACCAGAGTAAAGGATGTGTTGACGAGGGCTGTCCCCGGCGCCATCCGCGCCACCCTCGACGCGCTCCTGGACCACATCAACCCCGCCCCCGAGGACCCCACGCGCCCCGACACTCTGATCGTGTGGGAGAGCCGCGCGCTCCTGGCGGCGGAGACCGGCTTTTCCGAGGTCACCACCAGGGACCACCTGCAGCGCCTGCGCGGCGAGCAAGACCTGCGCAAAGGGCAGCGGGTCACGGTGCTGAAGCGCATCGAAGACGCCGGGTCGCACCGGGCGGCACGCTACGAACTCCTCCCGGCGGCGCTGGATGCGCTGGTCGATCCCGCGCGGCTCGAAGCGTTCGAGGCCCGCACGCCCCGTGGTACCCATCCCTATCACCGCTGGCGGCAGTGGCGCGTGTCGCAGATGGCCCAAGCCGAGGTTGGGGTAAGCTCCTTACCCCAAGCCACGGCAGAGGAATCCGCTGGGGTAAGCGGCTTACCCCAAGCCGAGGCGATAGGGGAAAGCTCCTTACCCCAATTGGGGAAAGCGCTTTACCCCGAGTTGACCCGAGTTGACCTCTACAAAGAGGAGTTGACCACGACCGACGCGCCTGCGGCGCCGTTGGCTCACGCCCCTGACAAAGCTGAAGCGGCCAGCCCCTTCTGGTGTCCGGCCTGCGGGGTGGCCATTCCGACGTGTCGGCACCGGGCGGTCTACGGCCCGCCACCGGCCCGACCCAGGAGCCCGCGCGGGGGATCTTCCCAGCCGCGAAACCTGCGCCAAGGTGATCAAGATCGGCAACAATTCCCGGACGATGCCCCGCGTCTACCGGGGGGTGGGTCGTAACTCCGTGATTTTCCAGTGAGGGGTCCATAAGCCAAATTCTGTCATCTCGCGCCGCGGCCCCTCGGGAACGGATACGGGGGGTACTACAGGAATAAGGGGGTGGTCGAGATCGTCGCTCTCAGAGGCAGCCAGGGGCGCTGGACGTCAGACTCGCGCGGGGCCTGCCGGATCGCCTCCGCCGGCAGGCCAGCGATGCGCACGTGACCTTGAGTACTCCCCCGCGGCGAGATCGTGGCTCCTCGCGCCGCCTACCATCTGATCGTCCCTCCCATGGGTGCGATGCGTTAAGCCCCGACACCTACTCGTCTTCCACGAGGGTGCCGGCGACCCAGTCGAATTCGCCTGCCGCCGTCCGGTTGAGGCCGCCGCTGACGGCGGCGGCTTCGCCGCTGGCCGTGTTATTGACCCCGCCGCTGACGGAGGAGGCAAAACCGCTGGCTGTGTTATTTTCCCCCCACTGACCGAGGCGAAGTCGCCGCTGATCTCGTTATTGACGCCGATGACCAGGCCCCCGAACCGGGAGAAGTTGTGCTGGCGCCCCACCACGACGTTATGCGAGCCCATACGAATGGTTTCAACGTCGGGCGCCCGCGGTTCGTTGTAGCCCACGATCAGATTGCCCAGGCCGTTCGGGCAGTCTGGAATTGGATTGAACTCTTCGTCCAGGCAGTCGGTGTGGCCCCGGCCGTTCACGATGTGCAGGTTGGCCCCGGTGATAAAGACCTCGTTGCCCACACGGGTGAACGGCTTGAGGAGCGTCTCCAGGGCCGCCACGCGCTGCGCCAGCCCCTGCTCCTGCGCCGTGCCCGCCGGCAGCGCCCAGGTCAGCCCCGCCAGCCCGAGCAGGCCACAGGCCAGCCCCCGCCACCAGCGGAGCCGACGATAAAGCGCTGCCGCATGGTTGCCTCCAATCTGTGTGTTCGCGACACGGGTCATGCACCCACCGCGGACCTGGATGGACGGCGAGGGGTCATGGGCTCTCCCGTTAAACGGTCGCAGGCAGAGGTTATGGCTCGACATCCACCCCAAAAAAATTGCGCAGCACGTTCAACGCGCGCCGCGCCTCCTCCACCTCTGAGGCAGATGGCTGGTCCACCGCCAGCGGCGCCTCGGGGGTCAGGTCCTCGATGACGGCTTGGATGGTTGCTAGCGCGCGCTGTACCTCTGGTGATGCCTCCATGTGTTCCCCTTTCGGTCGCTGCCATCGGTTTATAAGGTTCCCTTGACTTCCCGTTGAATCCGCTGGGCAATGGCCTCCAAGACCCAATGGTGCCGAGACGTTTTCACCGGGCTTTGCTGCCGTAGTTGATCCAGCTGCTGACAGAGTGGGGCGGGGATCTGCAAGGTGAACCGCACATCTTTGGGGTCTCCCGGCTCAGTCTGCGCGGCACTCCCCCCTTTCCGCAGGTAGGCCTCGTAGGCCGCATGATCCGATTCGGCAGGGGTCTCGTTGGTGGGCTTGCGCATGATGGGCATGGTGTCCTCACTTATACGGTATAAGAACGATACCTCTCCCATATCGTTCTGGTGTTTTCATAATACCGAAGTGGTATGAAACGCGTGTTGATAGAGTGCCGTCATTTCCGTGATGGCTTTGGCATCCTTGGGCTGGTACTCCGTGACGGCGTAGCCACCGCCGAAGGCATTGCTGAACGCTTTGCGGGTGCCAATGGGCGTGTCAAGATAGTCCCAATGCGCTGGGTATTCCCGCAACATCTCCGCCGCCTCTCGATTATCGGAGCCGCGAGCAAAAGCCTTGTTCAAGACGGCATACGCCCGCAGCCCCTGGTTGAAGGCTCTCACCTCTTTGAGCAGCGCAATCACCGTGTCCACGGTCCATAAATCCACCGACGTGGGCGCAAAGGGGATAACCAGCGTGTTCGCCACGGCGAGCGCGGCGCGTTGACTCGCCGTGTCACGTCCCCCGACGTCGATCAGGATGTCCTCATACTTGGCCGCCAGTCGGCGGACCTGCACGGCAACATCGGCCTCGTGGGTCTGGATCGCGGTGTATCCTGGCTCCCCTGTGAGTCGCCGCTGGCGTTGCCGGGTAAAGTCCATGGCGCTGGCCTGCTCGTCGGCGTCGATCAGCAGCGTGTCATGCCCCGCGCCCGCGCGGAGCACGGTGAAGTTGCAGGCGAGCAAGGTCTTCCCAGACCCGCCTTTCGTCCCCCCGAGGACCAGGATCATTAGACACCAGTGTTGTATCGGGTTAATATCGAAACTATATGACAATGGTATGAGAATATACACTACTCTCGTATCATTGGCTAGTTGGACGTTTGGGTAGTCCGGCGGGGCGTAGCACGGTCCGGCGGGGGTGTATGCGGCGATGGTGCGGGGGCCGGGCGGGGCGCCGGGGGCCGTGCACCGGAATTCCGGGAATTGAACGATCTCAAGGACTTACGGGCCAGGATCCCATAAGCGCGCTTCTGGTAACCGGGGTGGGTTCGGCAGGCACGGTGCAGAAGGTCCAACGGGGAAGAAACCGCTCATGTGACCCTACGGGGCGTCCGGGAGATGGCCCAAACCCAACACTGAAACCATGAGCCGCCAACTGCCTGGAATACGTTGTTAAGCAATAAGTTGTGGCGTGGTGATGCGTTTGAGCATCGTGAACATCTTCTTGGTGTCAGATAGGCCAAAACCGATGTGGCACAGAGTGGTGTTTATCCCGCATGTTGATTTTTCGGCAGTTACCGTCACCTTCTCATGGGGACCCTATTTGACACTGGTACCGGGCATCGCCATTGAGAGTCACTTTGCGGTTGGTGACACGAGTGTTGGGTTTGGGCCTTCTTCGGCAGCATAGACACGGGTACCTATAACCAATCCAAAGTCGATAGCTTCTTGGTCAAACCCTTCATGCTTAGTCTTCTTCGTGCTGCCACAGGTCGGACCATTTGTGATGCAAGTAAAACCAACGAAAGGCAGCCTATAACCAAGTTGATCACTAACCCTAATAAAGTCAATTTCGGCTGTCACATTGCCACCGCTAGGACTGGAATCCCCCAGGAAAGCCTCTGGTGGAGCGATAGTCACAACCAGGACTCCCTCCGCGACCTGCACATTATCTACCAATACGGTGACATGGGTGTTATCTCTAACTTCGACTCTATATGTATGAAAGCTACTCCCATCGGCAGCAATATAGGCCTCATCCCCACAAGTACCTCCGGGGACCGACATACCAAATACGGATAGTTGACTAGGCATCAGCGACACACCAAAATTACCGACTACCAGAGACGCTCCAACGAGCCCCTGACAGGAACTACGCACTCCGTCTGGTTGAATAGCACGCATCCGAAGCTCGATCACGAAGTTCGCCAGATCAACCGACACTGGTATATGCCAAAAACCCACCGTCTCGTTTGAGCCGATGCCACCGAAGGGAGTGGTATCCAACTGCAGGATGCCACCTGAGACGGAGGCCACTTGGGTTTCAGATAAAGGTTGTCTATTCTGATCTTGTCCTTGAAAAATCCACCCATGCGCAGATGGCAACAGACCATCGTTGAAGTCCAGGACAACCTCAGTTCCAGTAGCTACTGACACCCAGTACGAAAGCACGAGAATACTCAAGCCAACGAGCATATTCCGTAGCATTCTTACTTCTCCTCATCAACGTTGCCTTCACAGCGACCAGCCCAGGACGATGCGCCCTTCCCGTAGCTCCAGCTGGTGACCGTGGCCTCAGGCGTCCTCGATCCACAGCCGCGTCCGCAGGTGGCCACACCCCTCGCAGGGCCAAGCAAGGGGCAGCATTTTTTTGAGGTCCTTGCTGACCGTGCTGCGATGCACCTTGAGCTTCTGGGCAATGTCGGATTGCATCCCCCACCAGAAGCCGCCACCCGCCACCACCAACTCCAGCACTTGCCGTCTGCGTTCGTTCGCCAAGAAGGTCCGCAGGCTGTTCCACCGTCGCCGGGCCGCCGCCCGCCGACAGACCTCATCCCAGCTCAAGCCGGAGCGCTGCCAGACCATGGTGCTCACATCTGTCTCCTCGATTGTTGACGACATCTCGTGCGCGCGAAGGCTATATAACCGCCAGGCAGCGGGTCACGGTGCCGATCAGCTGCACCAGGTTCCAATCACCAGGGGTGCTGCGGCGCACCACAAGGTCAGGCATCAGGGGCGGCCTCCTCGTCTGCCGGACTCACGAGGTCCCACAGGACCTGATCCCAGGACTTGGCCGAGTCGTCGTCGAGCGTGTCGCGGATCTGCTCTTCAAGATTCTCGGGTACGGGGATCTCCGCATCGTCCATGGCCTTGACCCTCGCGACCGCCTCGTCAATGACCTCTTGCACCTGTAGGCGCCGCACCGCTCGTCGGTAGGCGTGCGCCAGCGTGTCTCGGTCGGGGACGACTTTCGTCACCCCCACCTCATCCAGTTTGCCCTCCAGCCAGACGACGAACTGATCGGAGGTCATGGCATTCAGCTCGACGCGGTCCCCGATCCAGCCACCAGAGGGACACCGGCGGACCAAGAAATTGCACTCCTCCTCGGTCGCCCCACACTCCCGCAGGTTGATGCGCGGGTCTACATGGCTGTCATAGGGCACGGGCTCGCTCTCCAGGCGCATCGCTTGCACATCAACGAGTCGTAGCCCCAGGTCGATCACCCTGGGACGGGTTTTGAACGTGTAGCGCCGGGTGTTTGATTGCAGCTTATGCGCGATGGAAAACCCATACGTGTCGAAGTCGCGGACCACCAGCGTCGTCACCCCCTGTTCGGAGAGCCGTTCCACCAGCTGCCGGGCCGCCACCACGCTCATGCCCTTCGTGGACATGGGGGCGATGTCGTAGCGTTGGGCGATCTGCGCCGTCTTGATCAAGGGATCAAAGCCTTCCTTCTCAACAAACAGGGCGAACCGATAGCGGTGGGCGGGTCCCCTGGTCGGATAGTTGTGCTGCAGTTCGGTGTCGCCGACCGCGCTGGTCACCTCCGTGTGCCAGCCCTTGATATAGCGCCGCACGGCCAAGGTGCCCAGCCCGAGGCCATGCTCGGTATGGGGTTCGACGAAATGGCCGCGCTCATCGTAGACCACGTCCCAGTCAGCCGTTAACTCGGGATGCGCCCGCATGAAGTCGGGCAGGAGCTTTTGGGTGAACTGGCGATCGTCTTTCCAGATCTTCCCGCCGGTCAGTTGCAGCACGTGTGGTCGGGCCGCATACATCACTTGGCGGGCGTGGGCCATGCGACGGCTGCCGCTGGCATGGGCGTAAGCCTCTGGTATCACCTGATAGGCCGCCTCTTTGATAGAGAGATACTGCCGCTGCTGCTGCTTGAGGTAGTGCTCGCGGTCTCGTGCGCGGACGCGGTCCTCGCGATCGGCCTGGCGCTTGAGCTTCTTCCAGTGCTTCGTGACTGCCTGAATACCTGTCGCCAGCGCACTACGGACCGCTGCCGGCAGGGCCACGGTGCTCTTGCCACGATCAGTGAAGTCGACGCGCGGCATGGCCAGGTGACCGAACACGACCACCTCATCAAAGGCATTTACCCGCGCCTCGCTGAGCAGCTCTGGCAGCTCTGGAAAGGGCGGCTTGAGCGCCGGTGTCCAGTTCACCCCCACGATGAGGCGCCGGGCATAGTCGATAAATTCTTTGGTATACCAGCCGCAGGCGACCTCAAGGACAAACGGGAGCTCATCGGCAAACCCCAGCAGCTTCCGGTACTTGATGCTCTCAGGCTCCACGTCGTGCTGGTGGATGAGCTGCGCGTGGACATGCGCTTCGCCCAGGACACCCAGCACCACCGGCTTCACCGGCCGCGATTCACGTTGCATCGCCATGAGGAGTGCCGTCACCGGCTCCAGGGCGATATCCCCCTCGTCCACCAAGTCATGCAGGTGGCCGTGCGCCAGGCCCGCGGCCTCGATCACCCGCGGGGGTTTCAGGCTGCCGCTCAGCCCGGCAAATTCGGCGACAAACTCTCGCACCGTGCGCACCCGGCCGCCACGTCGCTCTTCCGCAACGTAGGCCGCAATCAAGGCCCGCAAGCGCTCCACGGTGTACCAGTGGGCATCGGTCGGATGCCGGGGGGCCCACTTGTGCCAGTCAGGCATGGTGCGGGGGATGGTCGTCTCGTACTCCGGCTCACGGTAGGTGATACTCAGGTGCGGGTTGAATGCGGCATAGTCCTCCACCAGCGCCGCGGCACTTTTGTAAAAAGTGGAGTCCGCATCGAGGTCCAGGACGCTAGCTATCTCGGGCCAGATGAGTGTCACCCGCGTGCCGTTTTTTACAAGTCCGTCGGGTAGGCGCACGTGCTGCAGGTCGGGTTGCTGGGTGATCCGGTCCAGTGTCACGGTGATCCGGTGGGTGGTGCCGCCGGTGGTCACCTCGACATACCCCTCCTCGCCATGTACCACATAGGGCGCCGCCCAGACACATTTCAAGGCGTTGCCCAATTGCCCACGGCTCGGACTCACATAGTACGTCTTATCGCTGACCCGCACCTGATAGTTAAGTGAGCGTTTCAAGGTCGTCACCGGCAGGCCTGACCCATTGTCCCGGATGCTCAGGCGGTCCGGTTCCACCGTGATCTCGATATCGGGCAAGATGCCGGCCATCTCGCAGTTGTCCAACGGGTTGTCGATCAGCTCCTTGAGCAGGGCAATCGGCCATTGCGCTTTGGGAAAGCCGATCTGCATGCTCAACTCTTTCTCGCTGAAAAACTCGAGCAGTCGACTCGTCTGAAAGGTGGTGCGCGCTAATGCCTGCGGCATGCATCCTCCTCTCCGTCCTCGGTCATCGTCGCCTTGGGGTGAGGCCCGTGGCCGTTCCCGTTGCCGTTGGTGACGACGGCCGCCACCAGCTCACCCACGCCCGCAAAGCCATGGGCCTTAGCCTCCTGCACGACCTGCCGCTGGTGGAAGGCACTCGACCCGGGGGGTGGGCCGGTGTCCGTGGCCAGGGCGGTCGGCCTCGCCGGACAGGGGGCGCCGCGTTGGTGGACTTGGTTGCAGGGCGCGTGCATGCTGGAATTGGCCCGCGGGTCCGCCCACTCGTGATCATCCGCGGCGGGGACGGCTGGCGCGAGGAGCGCCTCGAGCCTCACCTCCTCGGCTGTCAGCTCCCGCAGGACGGGCGCGCCGGGACGGTGGCCGTGGCGGTGGGCCTGCTCCTGAGCATCGAGGTAGGCCGTTCGCAGCTGGGTCTTGCCCTCGCCATGCCAGTCCAGGAATTCGTAGCGCTTGGCCGCGCAGTTGAACAGCCAGAGGTTCAGGATGCGCGTGACGTTGACGCCTGGGGCATGGTCCTCTGACGCGGCGGCCCAGACGGTCAGGTCCTCGATGAGCTGGCGTTGAGCCTCGCCTTGGGGTGGGGGCGTGCGCGCCGGCGTCTTGGTCGGGGGCTTGGTCTTCGCCTGCGATCGGGATCCAGAGCTCACTTTTTTTTCAGGGGGGGTCGGCGCCGGGTCGGGGTCGGAAAAAATAGGTGAAGGGTTTTCACTAGGTGAACTACTAGAGGAGAAAGGGGGGCGTAAGATACGCCCTCTGGACGCTGAGGCAGCGTAAGATACGTCCTCTGGATGCTCAGACGGCGGAAGATACGTCCCCTGCGTCATCGCTTCAGGTGGTTCAGAGGGCGTAAGATACGTCTGCTGGGACACCTCGGGTGCCTGGTGCTCTGCAGGGCTGTGGCCGTTCGTCTGAGCTGCTGGGGCCGTGACGTGATCACCCAGAGCTCGACGCCGCCGCCGGCGGTGTTGACGGGCCTCACGGGTCTTGTGGCGCTCGGCCTCAAGGGCGTCCAGCCGGGGATCGTGCAGGGCCCGCAAGGCGTCCAGGTCGATGCGGAGCACCGCGGTATAGTGCTGGTGCGCCGGGGTCTCCACCTGCAGGACCCCGTAGTACGTCGTCGGGGCCCGTTTCGGCGGTCGTTTCGGACGCGGGCCGAGTTGCCCCACCAGGCGTGACACACTGTCCTCGCTGTACGAGGTCAGGAGGCTGAGCTTCTCCCGGTCATACCGGACCATCAGGGACTCGGGGTCGCTCGTGGGGTCCCAGGCGTCGGGGTGCTGCTTGTCCCAGCCCTTGGGCGGGTTGATCTGTCGGCACAGGGTCTGGAGGACATGCTTGCAGGGCGGGAGCATCGTGGACTCGTCAATGAGGTTTTCCAGCCACCAGAAGCTCATGCCGCACCTCCGATCTGGAGGCCGCGGCTGGGGCGAGCGGGGAGACCGTCACAGAATTTGCTGGCAGGATTTTGCTCGGGCGTGTTAGGATGTGGTTGTGTTTGTTGCCGAAACGCCTGGGCTATCGGGCGGCGGCCCTCGCCGTCCATAGCCGATCGCATGGGTGTTCGCGACATACACACCTCCTGTGGTCTGTCCGCTGATGACGGACAGACGGCACGAGATTTGGGATATGGCCCCACGACATCGCC
>Ga0137403_10003994_pt1 | contig 17500 bp, 17 predicted proteins | sample CZOMad2_1_16fung_FD_122057 | JGI IMG/M metagenome (GOLD analysis project Ga0137403, IMG submission 122057) | Vadose zone soil fungal communities from Angelo Coast Range Reserve, California, USA - CZOMad2_1_16fungal (Hybrid Assembly) | ecosystem: Environmental > Terrestrial > Soil > Vadose zone...
AAAGTGGAGCCTACGGGATTCGAACCCGTGACCTCCTCAATGCCATTGAGGCGCTCTACCAACTGAGCTAAGACCCCATCGGGAATTAATTTGAGATTGTAGATTTTCGATTGGTGATTGCAACTAGCGGCCGACATGGTCGTGGCGACTTGGCAAACCAATTTGTGGATTCCAGCGCGCGTAGTCCGCCGGTGTGTCCAGGTCACCGGTCACACCTTGATCGTTCACCGCGACGCGTAGACGTATGGCGTCACGCTCGCGAATGAATGCGCCAAGATCCGGCGCATCGCTTTCGGCCAGCGCTACAAACTGGTCTACCGGAAGGATGATCGGATGAGCGGCGCGCCCGTTAAAAACGGGCTGGCAGATGCGGCTTGGATTTTGCTGCGCGGTTTCGAGCAGCACACCAAGGGTGGAAATCTTGATGTGCGGTTGGTCACCCAAGGCTACAACCAGGTGTGTAAGGCCCGAGCGCCAACCCTTCCAGCGGCTTGCTTCCTGCAACGAACTAAACATCCCTCGTTCTGGAAAGAAATTATTGATCCACTCGTTATAAGAGAATCGCGCATCCAGCAACGCGGTTTTCAATAATTGATTGGAGGCGTCGATAACGGGAGCGATCTGTGCGACTCCCAATGTTTTCCATTGATCGAGAAGGTGGATAAGAATCGTTTTGTTTCCCCATGGCAACAGAAGCTTGCACGTTCCCATCCGGCGTGATGCCCCGGCCGCAAGCAGTACGACTCCGAAAGTATTAAGGCGCGTGTGCTCGCTCAAGAAACGGTAATTTTTTCTTTGCCTGGATTTCTCGACAGCGATTCGCTCAACGGTCGACCATTCGCGCCGCGCAATACTGCGAATACCTCTGCCATCACACTGACTGCGATCTCCGCTGGAGAGTCCGCGCCAATATCGATCCCGATTGGCGCGCGAACCTGGGATAATGCTTCGCGAGACAAACCGCGCGTAGCGAGTTCGTCAAAAACGTTGAGCACTTTCTTTTTGCTGCCGATCATTCCGATATAACCCATCCCCCCGGTTTCCAAAGCCGCCGCAAGCGCTTCACGGTCGATGTGATAATTGCGGCCGACCAGGACGAGCGCATCGCCTTCGCACCATTTGTGGTTCCTAATAAAATTTTCCGACGCTGGATCGGAAAGGCAGCGAATTGAAGAAGAGAAGTACGATGGACCGAGCAACTCCACACGATCATCGAGCACGGTAACGGCAAAGCCGCATTCCTGGGCAAGCTTCGCCAGCGCCTGAGAGCAGTGACCCGCGCCAACCAGACAAAAGAGAGGCGGCCGCGGCTGCGGTTCGATCAACACGGTAACTTCGCCGCCACAGATTGCGCCGAAAGAATTTTCACTGGCCTCGTGTAACGGATAAGTTTTCAACACCGATTTCCCATCGCCGATCGCGCGTACTGCCTCGGCGATAACCAGCGACTCGAATTTTCCGCCACCGATCGTTCCAGCGCTGCGGCCGTCCTGATAGATCACCATCTTGGCACCGGTCTCACGAGGAGCCGAACCGGTGACCTTTGCAACCGTGGCCAGGGCACATGCTTCACCCGCTTTGAAAGCATCCAGCAATAGTTCGTAAATGCCCTCGCTCGACATTCCTCAATTCTTTGGGGCGGTCCTTGCATCGGAACCGGCCAACTGTTTCCGAAAGCCGGAGGCTTGTACCACGGCTTCGGCGTCGGTGAGCCACACTGTTTGTTGCTTTTTCAGCGCTTCCAGAGTCCGTCTCAATGCTGCGGCTCCATTGGGGGTACCAACGACAAAGGGGTGGAGGCCAATTACCACTATGGTCGCGTTGCGGTCGGGATTCTTCTCCGCTTCGCGCGCAAGCTCGTTCACATAACTTGTCCAAAGCCGTTCCATATCCTCCGGCTGATAGTTGCGTCCAAGGTATTGTCCCATATCGACGGTCACCGGCGGATACGGGATCAACTCGAGTTTTCCTTCGGGCGTTTTCAAAACCGCGAGGTTATCCGAATCCATCGAGTCCAGCGTATAGACAATACCGTTGCTAGCGCACGCTCGAAATGTATCGGCATTGAAGTAAACACTGGGGCTGGTCCAGCCTTTGGGACGAACACCGGTGTTCTTCTCGATCAGATCAAGGGTCTTTTTGACATAGTCTTGTTGCTCGGACAAACCACGGCCCATGGGCAACAACGCGGATGAATTATTCATTCCGTGCGCAATGATCGGACCTTTCGGCACGCTGGCTCTGAACTTATTCCACACTTCGGACTGTTGAGCGGGAAACAAGGCATTTAAGGCAATACTGAGCGGAACGTCCTCTTCCTGGAAAACTCTTCCCGTGCGCTCAATACCGAAATCGATGGCGTATTGGCGGAATGCTTCGTTAACCAAATCAGGGTTGCGAACCGCCATGTCGTCCCGAAAATTCGGACCCTGGCCGAAGCCCCAAACTTCGACGTAGAGAACGATCCGCGTCTGAAACGTGCCAAAAGAGAAGTCGCGCAATGGCAAGGGCTGGAAGCACGTTTCGATAATGGGAAAGACTTGGCCGCATGGAAGCTCGCGCTCGATGCTTTGTTCTCCGAATGAAAAATGAATTTGCACAGTGGCTCAAACTCCGTGTGCAAAACACGCCGTGGTTGGACGGGGAGATTCTCCGTTCAGGGGTTACTTGTTCACCTCGCCACCCGGTTGTTCATCACGTGTTTGGTCATCCAGTCGAGCGCGTTGAAATCGGCAATGGAAAAGGCTGTTGCAAATTGCAATCGCGTTGGGAAGAAAGCGTAGAGGCTGCGAGAAGTCTGGAGCTTGCGAAGCGCGAAGCGGTGCTTCGGTTAATTGTCGCGGCCTGTGCAGGCAAGGCCGCAACGTTGCGCTGGCACGAGTTGTCGGGTAAGAAACGGTTCTCTGACTTTGGTTGGAAAAAGTCTAACGACCGTAAACAGGCATTTGATTTGGCATTGCGGCTGAACGACGGCGACGAAGTCGGCGCGGGACTTCTGCTCGCGTGGCTACAGCGTCGCGCTGAAAAACTTGTTGAAGAAGAGTGGCCGCACATTCACAAGCTCGCCTTCGCGCTGTTAGAGCACCGCTCACTGACTGGCGATCAACTGTCCGCGATTCTCAACGCCTTGCCACAAGGATCGGAGTCCAGCTAACCGCTGCACTATTCTAAAGTAGCGGTGCTCTTTTGAGGTCCATCATACTTAAGCGTGATGCTGAAGTCAGTGGGAGGAAAACCATGCGCGTAGAGTAAATATTTCAGCTTGTAAGAACCCGGTGCGGTAATGATGGCCTGTCTCGGATAAAGGTCGCTAGCACTATGCAAAAACACTCCGCTTCGATCAACACGTATCGCAAAAGCATCAATCTCCCCATAATCTTGAGGGAATATGGTCTTTTGATAAGCGTGTTGTTGCCCTGCCCATTTCAGAAAGGTTCTATCAGGTTTGCTGAGGGACTCAGTCGAGGTGACCGAATCAAGCATTGCAGTTGTCTCCCAAGCGGCCTGATCGCTCCGGCGATTCTCAATGAAAACTCGCCAAATTTCTTCCACGTTCGCACCTTGGTGATCCCCGTAGGGCATCGGTGATGAAGCTTCGATGCGATCCGCAAGCAAATTTCGAGAGTAGTTCGCATTCCAGCCTTTCTTTGCAATTTCTTCGCGCACCTGCGCGACTAGCGTGTGTCTTTCAAATTCCGTTGGGTGCGCCAATACATAGCTCAGCATTCCATATGCACGCAGCCCCTTCTCTTTGAACGCGAGCATTTCGGTAATGCCCCAAGCACGTGCCAGAGCGAATTCTTGGTGCGTGAACACTGAGGTCGCAACAGGATCGTCTCTTTTGAAATCTACAAATATGTAATAATCAGCGCGTGCGAGGTGTTCCGTGATTGACATCACGTCTTCGAAACCTTGCCGTGAATCTGCATTGTAGCACTTCATTGGATGGAACTCGCGTTCAATCATCGCCTGAATTTCACGTGCCAGTTCTCTCTCGCCTTGACGTTGACCGCAGCTCAAGAAGACAACAGCAGTATGGGGCATCGTGCCATCGTTATCACTTTGTTGTTGCAGTGTGGAGAGTAAAAGAGGCAGAATGCGCCGCATATGAAAACGGCAACTCTTTCGTCAAAAAATTCAAGAAGCAGAAGCTCGAAATTTCGAAGGAGGGATTACAGCTCGCGCCGCGCCAAACAATCCGCCAGCCTCGGAAAACTCGTCGCGACTCGTTATCAAGAGTAACACCTTCCGCTTCCCAGGGCTGGCCGAGGACGCCACCAGCAAGGCGGGAACCTTCACGCTCGACGCGACAAAAAAGCCAAAGCAGATGGACTCCGTGTCGGCTGAACAATAAGTCATGCTCGGCATCTACGAAATCGATGCGGATAGCTACAAGGTTTGCTTCGCCCCGATTGACAAGTCGCGTCCCAGTGAATTCGCTTCAACACGCGGGAACCGATAGATCCTCCAAGTCTGGAAGCGACAGAAGAAACAGTGACGCAGGAGGAAACGTAAGCTATCGCGGCATGATGCTAACCCATGACGCGACGATGGTCTCGTCTGAAACGTCATTACCGAGAGCTCACGGTGGCCGAGATTGCGGTTAAATGTTCCTTCGGATCATATCACTCGTTCCAAGCCCAAGCCAGTTGCGAGAGATCAATCAGCATTCCGCATCGCGCAGCGAGGTCGCGATCCAGCTATGGCCGCCGGCGCGCACTGAGATGCATGCCCCGCGCGAAGGCGCCAACTTCACCGCCTCGATGACGTCCCCATCAGACGCGACTGTAACAATGACGTCGGGGAACCGGTCTGGAATTCGCTTTTGCCAGACCATTCGGCGTCGATCCGCTAGACTGCTCTCATGTCGCAGCCTTAGTACGGGTGTCGGTCTTTCTTGTTTTGCCAGGCTTCACAAGCCTTCAGGGCAAACTCGCGCTCGAAATCAGGAAAGCACTTAATGGCTTTTCGATCTTCCCAAGGGAGTTTGAAATCGATGTATTGAAACTCATCGTCAAAACCGATCTTACTCGTGTCCGAGAGTCTTGTGCCGAAATAGACCCGATCAATGCGCGCCCAGTAGATAGCGCTCATGCACATGGGGCAGGGAGCGCCATTCACGTAAAGATCGCAGCCTTTGAGCATCTGCGCGCGTTCGGGAACTGGATCGGGCGAGCCTTCGGGACGCGGAATCATCTTCAGATTTCCCTCATGATAATCCGAGCCGAGAAGGGCTTTGGAATTGATCCGTCCGCAAGCGTCGATAATCGCAGTTACCTCGGCGTGATAAACCGGGATACCCGTGAGAAGAACGCGGTTCTGGCCTCTGCCGATGATTTTGCCGTCCTTAACGATTACCGCTCCGAACGGTCCTCCCCAGCCTTTTTCTACCGATTCGATCGCAAGTCGCGTCGCTTCGTGGAGGAACTGCTTTTTGTATTCGTTGCTTTCAATGTCTGGTGTGCTCATAGGGTTTTCTTGAGGGTTGTTGAGGGTTTTGTTTGCCGCGCGCGCACGGGCGTTTTGTTGGGGGTGTTGGGGGTGTTGGGGGTTTTGGGGGGACGTGCGGCGGAGTCTGCCAGTTTCTCGTTGGTGGATGCAAGATTTATTTTTGCAGATTTTAAGATTTGTTCGGAGGTAAAAATGATCGGCGAATGCCGACCGATGGCTTAACAAAGGTTCGGCAGGGTGTGGAACGCTCAAGCCGTGGGCAGATGGTCGGCAAACAGCACGCCACCTACGGCCTTGTTCACGAGTTGGGTCTCGTGAATCGTAATTACCACGCGATCGGCCGGTACCTTGCAGGTCTCGACCACAACTTCGGTAATTCCTTTACATAGCGCACGCTTCTGTTCGATTGACCGTCCTTCGTTCAACTCGATTGTGATTTCAGGCATCGTTGTACTCCGTATTTGATGTTAGTGAGAGGTTGCCAGTCGTTCTTTTGGCAATGAAACCTATCTCCGCGGTCAAACGCGGAATGGGAATCGCTGAATCATGACGGTTTTGGCTCGCTGAGACCGTCGAAGTAGCCGAAGAACACGCCGTCCGGATCGTATTTGTCGCGCAGGTCGGCTAGCCGTTTCCAGTTTTCCGGCAACATGGATTCGACGGCGTTCGACGGCCTCCGAACGGTGTCCGATTCACCGACGTAGTAGCCGATGTTGAAGGGCCTGAGAAGCGCGATGCATTCGTCATGCCAATGGCTGTTCGTCGCGTCGTCTGCCGCGTCCTTCCACATCGTCCACGGTCCGCCGTACACCCGTGAGCTCATGGAATAAGCCGCGTCCGGATGAGCGGCAGGAACATTCGGGCCGGTGAAAATGACGAAAAGAATGACGGTGATCGGAGACGGACATTTTATCACGTGGACGGCCACTGCCTTCACGAGCTCGCCCGGCGAAGTATTTGAAAAAGTAGCTTCCACGCGATTGCGCAGTCCCTCGGGCCAAAGCGCTCCCGATAAATCGAACATTTTCTCGAAAACGAGCGGAGTGGCGAACGAACGCGAGAGGCATTTGTGCAGCAACGGACAGTCCTCCAGCGGCTTCAGCATGGTCTTCGCCTCCTCTGGGGAATCCGTGAAAGCCGTCGCTGTCACCATGGCGAGCTTGCCGCCTTGCGCGGCGGTCTTTTCCTTGAGATTCGCTGGAGCTTCGAGCAGGAACAGGCTTAGTTCGACGCCGGGCGAAATTTTCACAGCGTTTTCCCCCAGCCAACCTCCGACCGCTGCGGCATCGTCCATGGAATAATAATAAGTGCTGCCGTGGATCGCCTTGGGCAGAGGATACAGCTTGAGATGATATCGCGTAACGACGCCGAAGAATCCGGAACCCGATCCGCGGGCCGCCCAGAAATATTCCACATTCTCGTCCTTGCTCGCTGTGATGAGTTTTCCCTCCGCGGTCACGAGCTCGATGGCCTCGATGCTTTCCGTGCCCGAGCCCCAGAGACCCTGGTTCCAGGACATGCCACCGCCGAGCAGGTACCCGCTCAGCTTGACCTGCGGGCAGTGGCCGCTGGGGTAGGCGAGCCCTTTGGCGTTGAGAGCTTTTTGAACGTCCCTGTTACTGATGATCGGTTGCACAACGGCCTTGCGGGCTCCTGCATCGATCGAGATGACCTTGTTCAGCTCGGCCAGATCGATGAGCAAACCGCCATTCCGCAATGTGGGCTGGCACCAATTGTGACCGCCACCGCGGACGACGACCTTCAATTTGTTTTCCCGCGCGAAATGAATCGCGGCGATCACGTCCTGCTCGTCCTTGACCCGGACCACGATTTGCGGCGCCCGGCGGGGAATCAGCCGATTCCACAAGTTGCCATGGATCAATTCGGTGAAGTTCGCATCTCCCTGCGCAGCGACGACGCCTTGGCAGGATTTCTTCAGGGCTTCAATGTCCATGGGCGCACCTTTCTTCGGAGTCTCTGCGCGACCGCTGCGGCCACACAACAGGCCGCCGGCCGCCGCCGCAGTTCCCTTCACGAAGCCGCGGCGCGAAAATAAATTTTCGCTCTTCATGAGTCATCCTTTCACCGGGCTTATAACAGATGCCACAGTGCCGCGACTTCGATGGCATAAAGCAAAAAGATCACTGCAGTCCCGGCGAGATTCACTGCAATCTTCGATTCTTCAGATTTTGGAAACAGCCACCAGCCAAACGTTTTGATGAACAACGGCATCGTCAAATATGTTGTCAGTGCCACGCTGACCACATTGCCAATGAACATTCCCAGTGAAAAATTCACGCCAGCGAGTCGAGGACTGAGAAACTTGCTTTCGAGCATCACGATGGGAAAAAGCCCCAGCAGCACCAGCATCCCAGCCTTCCAATTCGGTGGGCCTTTACCGGTCTTTGGATCTGTCGGGAACCACCCGGGGAACGAAGTCCCCATTCGCTGCAAATGCGCATAATCGACGAGGGGTTCCGCTTCTCGAACTAGTGCGGCTCGCTCCGGAGACTTCAGCCACGTGTCGAGTTGCTCCGTGGTTTCGAAGCGCATCAAGGTTGTCCAGCCCAGTTCACCAGCAATAGGAGGCTGCACATACGAGCCCTGATATCCGGGAAATTTCGACTGTGCCTGTTGAACTTTTGTCTCCCATTCTCGATACGCGGCTTCTTTGCCAGGTTTCACTTTTGTTACGATCACTTCGACAACGCCTTTATCGGGTCCGGTCTCTTTCACCTCAATTTCGATAGAGGATTTTTCTGCGATCAACTGTTGCGCGTCTTCGAGGAGACGGCGCCACGTGTCCGATTTTCGCCATGCATCGAGACGCTCGGAATTTCCGAATCGAAGCAGTACCGTCCAGGATAATGCGTCCCCGGAAGGAGTGATTTCGGAATTTACAAAGCCGTGAAATCCTGCCGCGCGAGTCAGCGCTTGTGCTTGCCAGGCGGCGAATTCGTTCTCGGCATTAGCTTGCAGCTGGAATTTGGCAACGAGGATTGCAGCGCTTTGTGATGATGAAGAATTGTCCATAGGGGAAAACTCACTAGAAGAGACAAATCGCTCTAAAAGTCAATGCCCAAGCGGAGTCGAAGTCCGGGTTTGCACCGGGAGTCGGAATGTAGGAAACCGCCGGCTCAAAGAAGACCCCGTGGGTAATGTGCGCCTGATAGTAAGCCTGAAACATCAGCTCACTATCACGTTTAAATATGTTTTGATTTAACGACGACCATGCCACGCCGACACCAGCAGAATCTTTCGCCCGATGTGGAACCAAACCGAATTCTGTAAGGCCGGCCCCGAAATAATGGTCGATGGGCAGCGTGTCCGAATTGTTAACTCCAAATTGCACGAATCCGCTGATACCGCTGTTGTCGATGTTTGGACGCGCACGCCAGACGCGTTGTGACCCGAACAGATAAAAACCCGACGCGCCATTTTCGCTGACATTACTCGGCGGGGCCAGGCTAAGCCGTCCGGTCTGCCGCCAGCCTCCCGCCCCGAACGATCCTGGCAGTCCAGCTACTTCCCACGCAGCGCCTGCCTCGCCCACATGAAAGTAGTAGCCGTCGAAGTTTGGAGCGCCTCTTAATCCTGTCTGAATGCCGTGGGCAATATTTCCATCGTAGATCCCATAGGAAAAATAGAGATTTCTTACTGGGGTGATGGTCGTCGTAATTCCATAGGCGGAATTGTAGTAACCGGGCATCGCGCCAAGGAGCGTGGGATTGATAAAGACCGGCGTGTAAAGCAAACCCGACACGGCTGGAATCGCGAGATGCTGATCCTGCACCGGCACCGGTCGTAAGACGTTATTAAAATCGTTCGTCGGCACGACCTTGCCGATTCGGAAGATAAATTTGCCGTCGAACAGCTCCTGCCTCCACCACAGCTGATAAAGCTCGGAGCGGTCGAGAGGCGGGGGACCGGGCAGAGAATTGTACCCCTGGATGGTACCGGCTTCGGTGTTCGTGGGATTACCATCGAACTGCAAAAACTCCACGCCAAAGCGCCCGCCTTTCCAGCCCACTAATTTTTCCGCATCAAGACCAGCTCCTAGAATGAGCAAACTATTAAAGCTCCATTTGCCGGGTTCGGCGCCGCCAGACAAAAGCTTATTTGCGTCACCAACCCAGACTCCGCCGAGGTAAACTCCTGAGTCCTGTGGCAAGCCCGCAAGTTTCTCCACCGTTTCGGCCAATTCGCCTGTGCCTGTGCGAATATCGACGGCGCCAGGATTCGAGCTAATCCCCTCGGCAATCACGCTCCTGTTAACTGCCGCAGGCGCCTCTTCAGCGATGAGACGGCTGTGTAAGGGCGCAACACCGACTAGCGCGATCAACAAAGCTAGCTGGAGGGTTCTCAAGCTGAACGCAGATAGAACTCGGTGACCGCTTCACAATGCAAGAAAATAATTTTCGATCGTCTGAACAACTTTGAAGCCGTTTCAGTCGAAGCTTGCAACAAAGAAACGTTTGTGATGTTTAATGAGCGGAGCACTTTATGAAACATTCTAAATTTTCGGCCTTCTGGTTGATCGCGGCGCTTTCTGCGAGCATCCACACAGTCGGTGGACAGGTAATCAACGCGACCGCGCAAACCGCTTCTCCACGCGTCGTAACCAGTCGTGTCGCGCCAGCGGCCAGGCCGATTGTGAATACATCAATTGCGCCGCATGCCGTCGCCAGACCAGCAAGCTTCACGTCCCAACGATTTAATACGGTTGCGCCCCGCATGATCAGCCAGCCAGCGACAAATCTGCGGCCGAATAATTCACCGGTCGCGCGACCGTTGAATCCTGCTCTTATAACAATGCGGGTGCAGAAGAGCCCGCGGCCTGCCGAACTGGAACCGATCAGAGTTGATCCGGTCACACGTCAAACAGAACTGCGCACTCTCGCGACCATGCGTGAACGGCGCGGCGCCGGAAAAGAGAATCGAACGCTCGGAGCAATCGATGCTCAACGGCACACGACACTTCACGATCCAGCGATGACCGGGCATCGGCCACACCCGCGCAAATCGCCAGACGACCCGGCGAAAACAAAATGGCGTAACAAAAATGATCGCAGCTTTTTCAACGCGTTCCACCGTCATCGACACGAGCGGCATGATCGTGACTGGTGGCATGGCCATTGCGAAACGATCGTTTTCGTTAACACGGGATACTATTTCCTGGACGGAAACTACTGGTATCCAGCCCTTGGTTACGATCCGCTTAACAACTACTCCGATTACGATGGGCCGATCTACACTTACGGTAATCTGCTCCCCGACGAAGTGATCGCGGACGTCCAGGTTGCCTTGCAAGATGGCGGTTACTATTCTGGACCAATAACCGGCTCGTTAAGCGGCGAGACGCGAGCAGCACTTGCGAACTTCCAGCGCGATTACGGCTTGCCAATTAACGGATCAATTGACGAACCGACAGTCGAGACGCTGGGACTGTATGATTCCGGGCCGTACCAGGTTTACGACGTGCCGAATTCAAACTGACCAGCGCTAGTTATTTCAATCGAATCTGCAGGGCGTGAAAAACTGCCAGGATGGATTCGAGAACTCGCGTTCCTAAACGGGCTGTGATCAAAAAATCCCAGCCCGAGCTGGCATTTTGGACTGAGGCGTTGCTCTGCCGCTTTTGACTTCGTACTGAACCGGAAAAGACTGTCAATCGCGGTTCGTCATCGTCCGGCGAGCCATGATTGTCTTGATTGGCACGTATAGAACGCGCTAAGAAACTCCCGTTATGGGTGACGTCAGTTTCCAAAACAATGTTCCCGATCCGCTGCTGGCCGGAAAAGAATTGCCCACGTTTAAATTCGAACTGGAGAAATCGAAGGGCAAAGTTTCGGGGAACAGTTTCGGGAAGGAAGCGACAGCCGAACAGTTGCCGATTTCCAAAGGGATCGCCGGCGTGTCAATGCAATTGGAGCCCGGAGTAATGCGCGAACTTCATTGGCATGCGACAGCGGCGGAGTGGGCTTTTGTCATCAGAGGGCGTGCCCGCACGACAGTAATTAACCCTGCAGGGCAAACCGAAACGAACGATTTTGATCCGGGCGATATTTGGTACTTTCCGCGCGGCCACGCCCACATGCTTGAATGTCTCGGCAATGAACCCACGCATTTCATTTTGATTTTCGATAATGGATATTTTTCCGAGTTCGGTACGTTCAGTATTAGCGATTGGATCGGCCACGTGCCGAAGCCGCTGCTCGCGAAAAATTTCGGTCTGGACGAGTCAGCGTTTGACGATTTTCCGAAGGACGAGGTCTACTTTGCGCGCGGTGCTGTTCCACCGGATCAAATACCGGAGAATTTGCAGGGACCGCGTGTTTCTCCGCCGGAGACGCACAAGTTTCGAATGCTTTCTGACGCGCCGCACGGTGTGTTTGAAGGCGGTCGTGAATGGCGCATCGATTCCACACGGTTTCCTATTGCAACTACGATCGCCGGTGTAGTCCTCGATCTCGAACCGGGAGCACTGCGTGAGTTGCACTGGCATCCTAATGCAGACGAATGGCAATACATCATCGACGGCGATCTCAGTGTGACAATGTTTGGTTCGCATGGCCGCTTCCAACTCGAGCAACTGCACTCCGGCGACGTCGGCTACATCCCGCAAGGCTATGGGCATTCCATTGAAAATGTTGGTAGCAAATCGAGTCGGATGTTGATCGGATTTAACACAGGCGTTTACCAGGCGATTGATCTCTCGGCGTGGATTGCAGGTAATCCGGTGGACGTTCTTGCGACGAACTTCAGCAAACCCGCATCCTTGTTCGAGAAATTTCCGCGCAAAGACGTTTTTATCTCGCCAAAGAAATAAGGAATCGTAACCGAGGATGATGTGATGGCCGAAGATTCACAGAAATTCATAGACGGCAAAATTGTGCGCGGCGAAAGCCCGCTGAACCTCGAAATGCCGTTCGAAGAAGTGAACGGTTTCCTCACGCCGACCGAATCGTTTTACGTTCGCACACATTTCCCGATTCCTTCGATCGATAGAGACGCGTGGTGGCTGCATGTCGAGGGCGACGTTGAGAAATCATTCGCCATCAATTACGAAGAGCTTCTCCAAATAGGACCGGTGACGATTCCAGTGACGCTGGAATGCGCCGGCAACAATCGACATTTTCTCGAACCGAAAGTCAAAGGAGTCCAATGGGGACTCGGCGCAGTCGGCACAGCGGAGTGGACCGGCGTTCCGTTATCGATCCTGCTCGACCGGGCCGGTGTTAAAGCAAATGCGTGTGAGGTGATTTTGGAAGGAGCGGATGGCGGCACGCTCGAAGATCCGAAGAGTCCGCCCGGCGAGTTGAACTTCGCCCGCAGTATCCCTCTGGAGAAAGCGCAGGCCGACGTCTTCCTCGCGTACAAGATGAACGGCGGCGATTTGCCACCTCAGCACGGCTTTCCGGTGCGCGCGATTGTGCCCGGCTGGTACGCGATGGCATCGATTAAATGGCTGCAGCGAATCATCGTCACTGACCGGCCCTTCAGCGGATATTATCAGACGATGGATTACGCTTTCTGGAAACGACGAGAGCAGGTCGCTGAGCTTACGCCTCTGACCGAAATGCAAGTCAAAGCGCAAATCTCGAAGCCGGCTGAAGGCGAAACCGTTCCCGCAAACTCGGGCGTGCGTATTCACGGCGCTGCATGGACAAGCGATGGCGAAATCACAAAGGTGGAACTGAGCACGGATGGCGGATCGACGTGGAATGAGGCGAAGTTGCTGGCGAAACCGAAACCAAATGCATGGCGGCTTTGGGAATTCAATTGGCAAACGCCCACAACGCCGGGAAGACAAAGCCTCATTGCTCGCGCCACCGATTCACAGGGCCGCACCCAACCGGTCGAACGCGATCGCGATCGCGGCACTTACATGATCAATCATTTACTGCCGGTAGAGGTCGAAGTGAAACTGTAGCGGCAGTTTTGGACAGCCAGCTTCTTGATCTTGTTGAAGTCCATCGAGGCTTCGCGTTAAATCTGGGTCGTGTCACTCGTTTTCAAAACAATCCAGACAGAAGGCATCGCAGAACTTTCTTATCTCGTGGGGGACGACGATGAAGGAATTGCGGCGGTATTTGATCCACGCGCGGACTGCGATGTTTACATCGAGGCGGCGCGCGAATCCGGAGTGGCCATCACGCACATTTTTGAAACGCATATTCATGCCGATCTCGTGAGTGGCTCGCGCGAACTGTGCGCGCGACTCGAATCTGCCAAGATTTATGCCAGCGGAGAAGGTGGCGCAGAATACGGATTTGCACCGGAGAAGATAAAAGATGGCGATCGATTTGCATTTGGCGAAGTGCTGGTGACCGCGCGGCATACTCCAGGGCACACGCCGGAGCACATTTCCTATTTGCTTTCTGAAGCCGATCATCCCGATGATCCGTGGGCGGTGCTCACGGGCGATTCACTTTTTGTTTCCTCAGCCGGGCGTCCCGACTTGTTAGGCGAGAAACACACCAAACAACTCGCAGAACAACAATTCCACACATTGCGGGATTTTTATCTGAACCTGCCGGATCACGTGATGATTTATCCGAATCACGGCGCCGGCTCCCCATGCGGAGCCGACATTGGGGCGCGGTTGAGCAGCACCATCGGCTACGAGCGGAAATTCAATAAATTCCTGCAATTCACTGACGCGAAAAGCTTCACCGACTTCGCAATCAACACCGCGCCGCCAGTCCCGCATTACTATCCGATCATGAAAAAAGTGAACGCGGCAGGACCGAAAGTGCTTGGAAATCTTCCACTCGTTCCCGGTCTTCCACCCAAGGCGTTCAAAGACGCGATCGACAAAAAAGCGGGCGTACTCGTCGATGTGCGCAACATGCTCGCATTCGGCGGCGGTCATATTGCTGGCGCGCTCAACATCGGCGGTATACCGATCCTCTCCATTTGGGCCGGCTGGATGCTCGATCCGGAAAAGCCGATTCTTTTGGTGCTCGAAGATGACGACGATCTTGAAAGGATCGTACGTTTGTTTGTTCGGACCGGATACACGAAATTCGCCGGCTACTTGATCGGCGGAATGAAAGCGTGGCATGCAGCGGGATTTTCGCTGGAACGAATCGGGCAGATGAGCGTCCACGAGCTGAATGACCAAAAGTCTTCTTTGCAGGTCATCGATGTGCGTTCTCCCGGTGAATGGAAAAAGGGTCATGTGCCCGGTGCGCAGCACATTTATGTGCCGGAGCTTGGCAAGCGACTAGGTGAGCTTGATCGCGACAAACCTACGGCGGTTTACTGCGGAAGCGGCTATCGCGCGAGCATCGCCACAAGCATCTTAAAGCAGCAAGGATTCAACGAGCTTTGGAATGTGCCTGGCAGTTGGGAAGCGTGGAAAAAAGCGAAACTCCCAGTCGAAGAAGGGCAAGGATTGCGGCCCAAATCGATCACGGCGCGGAATGTAAATTCAAAGCGTCGCGCAGTCTGTGATTAAAAGCGTGTAGCCTGCGACCGTGCCCGTGCATCGGACACGCTTGCCGACCAACCGCTCCAACTCAGGGTCCTGGAAGGCATTGCCACCTTGACGGCGAAGGACGTATTCCTTGTCTTTCGTCACTAGCAAAACGGCATCATGCTCGCTTTTTGTGCCTGCACCGAATGGCCGTTTCACCACAGAGCCGGAGTATGTTGAAGTATTCATGGTATCGCTAGCAATGTTGCGTTGCTTTCCGCAAAATCAAAATGCGCAATCAGCGACTTAGCAATTCCCGATAGGAAACGAGCTTTCCGTTGAACTCTTTTGCAATCACTGCTTTCACCTGCTTAACAGGAACATCGGAAGCCGCGTGCGAGCTAATAGCAACATGATATGCGCCTCCTTCCGGCAATCTCGCGGCCGGCGCAGCGGCGAACACTTTCTTTGTCGTAGCGTCACGAGCGGGTGTGCTTTCAAGTTCGACCCTGAATGAGATCATCTTCGGGCTGGTAATGTTTGCTTCGGACGCAAGACGACGCAACGCCTCCGCGAGCGCACCCGAGGCTGGCGAACGAGAGGCCCTGCGGGCCACGGGTTGTGTAGCGCTAATGAAGAGGCCTTTGGTTAACAATTGCCTCCGGCGTTCCGCACGCGCGATGGACGAACCCGTAGCAGGCAAAGTCTTTGCGGCCGCGCCACGGAATCCCTTTGTTGGCTTAGCTCCCAGGGTGATGTGGGGAGTTGGAATCGCAATCGGCTGAATGGAGGGATCTCCGAAGAGACTGAATTGCGCCAGGGTTTTTATGTCGAACGGATCGAGATCGGGGCCGGCCTGCGCAAATTCTTGCCGCGCCTCCAGTGCGGCGCGTCCCAGCGACGCTCCGGCCAAAACCCGCCTCAAAAAATACTGACACAGTAAATCGGCGCTCCCATTTCCTTCTGCGGGCCCGTACGCGATCGTGCTACTGCCAAAATAGCCATATGTCTTATCCCCAAGATAAGTGTTGCACATTCCCTTTTGCTTACTCGTCAAGAGGTTTGAATCGTAGAGTTCGCCACCATAGCAACATTCAACTGCGGCGACCGTACCCTCTGCGATCTTTCCCATGACGAAGGCTGCATCATGTGCCACAGGATAATTGTTTCCTTTTTGTCCATAGAATTGCGGGTCAGTCTGACCTCCATGGCAATTAATAAAATGAGCCCGGCGACCCAGAAGGGCATTGCTCCACTTCGGACCGGCCGTGGGCGAGAGACTAAGGCCTTTATCGGAACCGAATAGCTTTTGCATACTTAGTTTCGTAGACTTGGCCCATTCGTGAGCGCTGACGGCGAAATAGTCGGCGTAATCCGAGGGTTGCCGTGATGTCCACTTCGCCGCTGTATCCAGTAACCCAATGAGGTAAGCGGGATCGGTGGCGCCGGTTAAGTCTGGCAGGCGCCCGAGCACGCGAGTAGGACCTATGAACTTGTCCGCTTGTTGGCTAAAAGGTTGTTCGCAGGCGTACGGAATATCTCCGTAAGCGTACTCATCAACATCGTCTCCGTCATAGGCCGGATTAATGAGATCCTGGTGTGGAATTACGTCAGTCGCCCCGAGAATCATCAAATAGTCCGGCCTGATTGAAGTAAACACTGCATCAATGGCTGACTTATTTTGGCGGGGGCTGGAGGGATCGCTGACGGCCGTCCCCTTCATCTTCTTCATGTCGGATGAGCGGTCGAGTGCAACCAGCCGCGTGTGAAAACCACGGGCTTTGTCGGCGGAAATCAGCTTCCTGACGGCTGTCCGAATCTTAGCGAGACCCTTCGCTCCATATTTTTTCTTAAACGCGCCAAGATTAGTGACGATGATTTTTTCGTTCATATTTTTGTGTTTCTGTTCAGCGCGCAATATGGGCGGCGAGCCGTGACGAGCCCATGATCGCCAGCGATTGTGCCGCTTCCACCTGCAATGTTTTCTTTGCCGAAGCGCCTTTTATTTTGGGCGCTACTAATTTGCCCGACTTGGCTTGCGCCCGAAAATCCTGTCGCAACTTTCCGTCGCTGTAAAAATGAAATAGTAGCTCGTCTCCAACCTCGTCGAGGCGTTTGGGCAGGAGTGACTCAGGCGTATGGAGCAGTTCGGTCAAGCTTTGACGCAGCTGCGGACGCGGCACATCGTCAAACAGGCTGGCGATTTGATCGAATTTTGCCTGAGGTTGCGGGCGTGCTTTGGAAGGGAGAACCGCTATTGCCGGGAGCGGTGCTTGTAGCACCATCAATGCGTCGATAATTCCGGGTCCAAACAGACTCGTATTCCAGTTTGGGATTTCCCGGTAGCCGAACGTCATGACGATGTGCTTGAAGATTCCGGGGATTCGCTCCTTGCCATAAAGATCGATGAGTCTTTCGCGGCCGTGATAGGCGAGCCAAAGTGCGGCCACGCCGGCAGCAGTGGCCACGGCGAACGACGTGCCGTCGCCGCGCGCTACTTGAGTCAGGGGCTTGCCTTTTTCCGCGACCGCATGCCAGACCGATTCGCCCGGCGCGGTAATGTCCACCTCCGGTCCGCGCGACGAACCGCTCCAAGGTTGATCATTTGCGTTACTGGCAGCGACCGCG
>Ga0137403_10003996_pt1 | contig 17498 bp, 12 predicted proteins | sample CZOMad2_1_16fung_FD_122057 | JGI IMG/M metagenome (GOLD analysis project Ga0137403, IMG submission 122057) | Vadose zone soil fungal communities from Angelo Coast Range Reserve, California, USA - CZOMad2_1_16fungal (Hybrid Assembly) | ecosystem: Environmental > Terrestrial > Soil > Vadose zone...
GCGCGCAATGACCGGCCAATCAACCGTTGAATCTCGACGCTGCGACCATCGACGCGGCCTTTTGTGATGTCGCGAGGCTTGCGCGGCTGTGTCGAGTATGGCAGCATCGAATATTCCGCAGTAAGCCAGCCACCGGTCACCCCCTGTTCTTTCATCCAGCGCGGCACTGCTTCTTCGATGGTGACGGCGCAGATCACGCACGTTTTGCCCATGGAGACTAAAACCGAACCGCTCGCATGCGGCGCCACGTTCAACTCGAAATTGATCGGACGGATCTCATCTGGCGCGCGGCCGTCATTTCGCTGCATCGAAGCGAAGTTAGATGTAGGGCGCAATTTGTGCGACGAAGATTTTGCGGAGCCGTAAATGCCGAGTTCTCAATAGTAACCTAGTGCGTCCGGAACTGCGCGCGGCTTGGCAACATGAGTACGGCGACGTGGCTTATCCCATCGATTCACAATTTGCGTCAGACGCAGGCGGTCTCTTCACCGTGCACGGCCCGACGATCGGTCGGAATAACGCTCTAGTGAGCACGGGTGTGGCGGTGCTATGGAACGAGCGCCTTTCTGCGTACGTTTACTACGACGGACAACTGGGCCGCGACAATTACGACAGCCACAACGTCAGCGGCGGATTGCGCGTCAGTTTCTGAGAAAAGCCTTCGGCAACCGGCTTGGCGAAACGACTTGACAAAAGCTAACCGTTCGAGAAACACCATATCAAAAGGATCTTTATGAAACGATTCATTCCGACGATTGCTATTCTCCTGCCGCTATTCTTCTTCGCTGGATGCGGGCCATCGAAAAACCCCGAGGCAAATGCGCCGGCTGCTAGTCCGGCGGCATCCGCCGCAAGGATTACGGCATCGCCGAATCCGGTAACCACAGGCGAAGGACACGGTACTACGACCGTAACTTGGAATACCGGTGACGGCACTACAGGCCAAGTTTATGTTTCTGCGGATGGCACACCAGAAGCAATTTTCGCCGAGGGTTCAACGGGGTCAGCCCCGGCACCATGGATCGAAGCGGGAAAAACGTTTGAGTTTCGCCTCTATGCTGGAACCGAACACACCAAGATGCTCGTCAAGACCCAGGTCACAGGTCGCAAATAAGAGCCGCATCGCAAGCCGTTGCAGCTGTTCTATCTCGTTTCATGCGCTTCGCCGCCGTAGCGCCGACTAATCGGCTTGACGCACTGGGCGGCCCATCGTTGCTTAAGCGTTTCTAGTGAAAAATTCTGCCGACACCCAGACGGCGATTTGCATTGCAGGCCCGCACCGCTCCGGCACGTCAATGCTCACCAGGTTGTTGCACGCCTGCGGGCTCTACCTCGGCAAAAAGAACGAATTGATGCCACCTCAGGCCGATAACCCCGATGGGTTTTGGGAACATCTGGGCTTTGTGGCGCTGAACGAAGAATTACTCAATGCGCTCGGTGGCGCGTGGGATCTGCCGCCAAAGGCTGACGAGAACTTTTCGGACGCACGGATGGACTCCTTGCGTAGGAAAGCGCGACTGCTGATTGAGGAATTTGGTTCGGCGCGTGTCTGGGGTTGGAAAGATCCGCGCAACAGCTTGACGCTGCCGTTCTGGCAAGAACTCCTGCCGGATTTGAAAACGCTAATCATCGTGCGCAACCCGTTGGAAGTCGCTTATTCGATGCGAGAGCGCAACGGAACATCGTATGCATTTGGCCTGCGGCTCTGGGAAATCTATAACAGGCGCTTGATCGAAGCGGCAGACAAGCATGAACGGCTGGTTACTCATTACGATCTGTTTTTCGAAAACGCCCAAAGAGAGTTAAAGCGGATCGCGAGTTTTGTTGGATTGCCTGATGCGAAAATACGCAGCGCCGCAAAACTTGTGGCAACCAAGAGACGCCACACGCACTTCAGCGTCGATCAACTGATCGATGCGCGCGTCTCCGGAGAAGTGATCGATCTCTATCGCGCTTTGACCGCCGAAGCCTTACCCAAGACAAAAAAGGCGCTAGTGGTAAGGCCCGGCCGTCAGTCGAAATCAGACCAGGCCGATTTGCTTCCCGGCGCGGTGAGCCGGCTCGACGCCCTCGTTCCAGATCACTTTGCGCAGATCGAGCATCTCTATGGCGAGCTCCTCGCGCAAACTGAAGCGCGACACAAGAGCGAAGTCGAGAAACTCAGCGCGCATCTTGACCGCACTGAAGAGCGGCACAAAGCGCAAGGTAAGGAACTCACCACACATTTGGCCAAAACAGAAGCTGCCCACAAAGCGCAAGTCAAGGAACTCACGACCCATCTGGCTAAAACAGAATCCGTCCACAAGGCGCAAGTCGAGGAACTCAACGCTCACCTTGCGCAAACAGAAGAACACCACAACTCTGAAATTGAGCAGTTCAATACGGTTCTTGCGCAATCCGAGGCCCGCCACAAGTCACAAGTCGAGGAACTCAACGCTCACCTTGCGCAAACAGAAGAACACCACAACTCTGAAGTTGAGCAGTTCAATACGGTTCTTGCGCAAGCCGAGGCCCGCCACAAGTCACAAGTCGAGGAGATCAATGTTCACCTTGCCCAAACAGAATCCGCCCACAAGTCACAAGTCGAGGAGATCAATGTTCACCTTGCCCAAACAGAATCCGCCCACAAGGCGCAAGTCGAGGAGATCACGACCCACTACAACAAGGAAATCGAGCGATTGCGCGACCTATTAACGCAAGCAGACATCAGGCACCGGACCGAAGCCGAAGAACTCAAGCTGCAAATTGCTAAACAGGAGGGCCGTTACACGGGTGCACTAGAACAATTGCAGGATCAGGTTACCCAAGCGAACGCCCGGTATCAGACTGAACTTGAACATTTGCGAGATCGTATCATGCAAATGAACCGCCTGCTTCACAACAGGAGCGTGAATCTCGCAGAAGACGAGAGATACGTCGCGCAGCTGACTGATCGTTTGCGCAAACAGCTTTGGAATACCAGGCGACTCGCGCGCCTGCTTGATGATGCTGAAAAAGCCGCTGCGCAACTGCGTACATCGCGTCGCTGGAAACTGGCGAATCCCGGAGCTGTCCTTAAGGCAACATTCTCGAAAGAGAAGGCCTTGCCAGGCTATGGCCATCTCGAGAAAATCGCGAAAGCTTATTCGCAATGGCGTGCCTCGCATCCAGAGATCGCCAAAATCGAGGATGAAATTCAGAGTCTTCAGTTTCCCACGATCCCCAGAACCGCTTTACCCGAATCCGAAGAAGGAACGGAGACAACTGAGAAGGTTCAAGTCGCTGCAGGAACATCGGTTCGACAACCTCCCTGTTGCACCGATAAAGCTCCGGCCGTCGTGGCGGCGGCTGTGCCTTCCCTGCCGTTGGAATCGGTCCGGTTCCCAACATACAGGAAAGTCGAAGTCTCGATTATCGTTCCTGTATTCAATCAATTTGAATTCACGCACGCCTGCCTGGCTTCACTTCAAGAGCATCAGGAAAACCACCGCTTTGAAATCATCCTGGTAGATGATTGTTCCACCGACGCTACTGCAGAGGCTGTTCCACGCATACCTGGAATTGTTTATCTTCGCAATGAGACCAACGCCGGGTTCATTGTCTCGTGTAATCGCGGCGCGGAACAAGCGCGCGGCAAATATCTCCTTTTCCTGAATAACGACACGCTTGTTAAAGAGGGCTGGCTCGGCGCGCTGATGGACACCTTTGCCGAAGAGCCGCGGGCTGGCATTGTCGGCTCAAAACTTCTGTATCCAGATGGCCGGTTACAGGAAGCAGGGGGAATCATCTGGCGCGACGCCTCTGGTTGGAATTATGGCAAGTTCGATGACCCGCAGAAGCCTGAGTACAACTATCTGCGCGAAGTAGATTATTGCTCAGCAGCAGCGTTGATGATTCCCAAAGCGTTATTCCTCAGCGTGGGTGGTTTCGATTCGCGCTACGAGCCCGCCTACTATGAGGATACCGACCTGGCATTCAAGGTACGCCAGGCTGGTCACAAGGTGTTATACCAGCCGCTAAGCGAGGTCATTCACCGCGAGGGAGCAACCAGCGGAACGGATCTCTCAACTGGCACGAAAAAACATCAGGAGATTAACCGATCAACCTTTGCGGAAAGATGGGCCGCGGAACTGATGACGAAGCCGGCCAACGGCGATCTGACATTCCTTCGGCAGCCCCGGAAGCCTTCAGGGAAAAACATCCTCGTGATCGATCATCACCTTCCAATGCCTGACCGTGATTCGGGCTCGGTGCGCATGTTCCAAATCGTTAAGCTCCTTCACGAGCTTGGCCATCGCGTCACTTTCGTTCCAGACAATCTTGCAGACATTCCTCCGTACACGGCCGAGCTGCAAAAACGCGGAATCAATGTAGTGCATCACCCTTATATCAAAAAGGTGCGCGACTACCTGATTGCGCACGGCTCTGAATTTGACGTCGTCGTGCTAAGCCGATGTCAGTTTGCACGGAAACACATCGCCGACGTGCGGTTGTACGCGCCACAGAGCCGAATTATTTTTGACACCGTCGATCTCCACTTTCTTCGAGAAGAGAGAGAGGCAGGCCTAACCGGCGATCTTGAGATCCGGCGAAAAGCGCAGGAAACAAAGCAATGCGAGTATGACTTGATTGATCAATCGGATGAGACATGGGTGGTAAGCAGCACCGAACAGCGTTTGCTGCAGAAGGAATGGCCTGACAAGTCCTTACAATTGGTGTCGAATATTGTCGATGTGCCCGGTTCCAATACGCCCTTCGCACTTCGGCGGGACTGGCTATTCATCGGTAGTTTCCAACACCCGCCAAACATTGACGCTGTTCTATTCTTCCTGAAGGAAATCTACCCGCTGGTATGCGAGCACCTGGGCGATGACAGATTTTACATCATAGGCGACAAAGCGCCTCCGGAAATCGTCGCGTTGGCAACTGAAAAGATCATTGTCGCGGGATTGCAGCGAGATGTGCGTCCGTTTTTCGATAGCGTCAGACTCTCTGTGGCGCCGTTGCGATATGGGGCAGGTGTGAAGGGCAAGATCAACCAGAGCATGGGTTTTGGTGTGCCGGTGGTCGCCACCTCAGTAGCTGCGGAGGGAACAAAACTCAATGATCGCGAAGAAATTCTGGTCGCAGACACGCCGGAAGATTTTGCGAGGGCAGTGATTGAGCTGTACGAATCAGAAGATCTTTGGAACCGACTTTCAAAGAATGGGATTAGGAAAACACGTGCTCTCTATTCCACCAAAGCAGCGCGCAAGAAACTAGAGTTTCTATTTAGCGACGATCATTTCAAAGGTGGGGCGCCGCTGTCGGCGGCTCGCCAGCCAGAGCTTGCTATCGAAGGGCAAAGCTGATGTTGGTTACCGGCAGTGAATAAGACGGATCCAACCGGAGAGATTACCGGAAAAATAAACGCGAACCCGAATCCACTTCTTTTTGGGCAACGCTGCGTGATTTCCTGGGAGACGAACGATCCGGCCGGAGCGGAGATACGTGTTTCAACGGGGACGGATGACGAGAAGCTGGTGACGCAAGGAGGAACGTCTGGCCACGTGGAAATTCCGTGGATCAGGGACTCCAAGGTATATGAGTTTCGCCTGTATGTCGCTAGTCGCCCCGAGGGGGCAATCGACTCGGTCAGAGCGAGGCGTGACATTGAGTCCGCGCCGGCCGCTCTCCGCGAAATTGCGGACGAAGTAAAGCGGGGAAACATCGACATGTCAGAGCTTTCTCGATTCATTGCGGCGGTGATGCCGCGTTGTCTTCAGAGCACAGAACATCCAGAATTGTTCCTGGATTGGGAGCGGCACGGGTTTCACGTGACGCCGGTACATTTTTACGAGCCTATTCCCGACACCCGATCGTTGCCTGAAACGCTCTGGAGCCAACCCAGCGAGCTCGTGGGCATCGACATGAACGACTCAGTACAGCTCGATTTGCTGCGAAACCATTTCCCAAAATTCCATGATGAATATGAAAACTTTCCAGCGGAGCCCCCACCTGGCCAGCGGAGGCCATTTCGCGGGGTCGATGTGTTGGTCGCCTATTGCATGGTCCGCCATTTTCAGCCACAGCTGATCATCGAGGTCGGCAGCGGTTGGTCTTCTCTCGTGTTGGGCCAAGCCGCTGCCAAAAACAACAATTCGGTTCTGATCTGTATCGACCCATTTCTGAGCGACTTTGTTCGTAAAGGATTTCCTGGCTTGCAATCTTCGATTGAGGAAAAGGTCCAGGACATCGATTTGGAATTTTTCTCACAACTCGGCTCCGGTGACATCTTGTTCATCGACAGCTCCCACACCGTGAAAATTGGCGGCGACGTCAATTATCTGTTCCTGGAAGTATTGCCGCGTCTCAGGCCGGGAGTGATCGTGCACGTGCACGATATCTTTCTACCGTTTGAGTACCGCCGTGACTGGGTGCTGGATGAGTTTCGCTTTTGGACCGAGCAATATATTCTGCAGGCATTTTTGACATTTAACTCTGAGTTCGAGGTATTACTGGCCAATAGTTATCTTAACCATTACCATCAGCAAGATCTCAAAGCCGCTTTTCCCGGTTTACCATCCTGGGCTGGCGGCAGCTTCTGGATGCGACGAAAGTCCGTCGCCGAATTAAGAGCATCGCAAAGGGAGAATGACAGTGCGGCTCCCAAAGAACGCTGAAATGCACGACGAGATTAACAAACCAATTTTCGTAGTGGGCTCGCCGCGATCTGGAACCAGCATTCTTGCGTGGTGCCTTGGCTACCATCCAAACATCTTTCCGGTGCCAGAATCCAACTGGATGGGAGATTTTGCGGTGGACGTCGCAAGGAGCTACCAAGTTGGCGCCGCGCGCGGCATCTTTTCGATCTTAAGTGCCATGGGCATCTCGCGCGACGAATTCTTCTCCCACATCGGACGCAGCATCAACTCGCTGATCATCAAACATCGGGGCGACCTCGATCAAAAACGCCTGATCATAGCAGTCCAACGCCTACTCAAGGAGCAGGGACTTTACCTTGGCGAATTGACTGGCGAATTGGATGCTGCGACAAGTGCAGCGCTTCGGCAGTACGGAATTACCGACGAAGCAAATAGTCTACTCTACTCCGAGCTTGTTGATTCGCTTCAAACGGCGGCTTCGGACTCGGAACACAAGACGCGCTGGGTAGATCAAACGCCAGAGTACTCTTTCCATATTTGTGGTCTGCGCAAACTGTTTCCATGCGCTTTATTCATCCACATCGTGCGCGACGTGGGTTCAGTCGTGCGCTCGATGCTCAATTTCCACCGCATCGCAGGGACGCATCTCGCGGCGAACGAAGAAGAAGCGTACAAATATTGGCTGCGCACGGTTAGGGCATGTTTGAAGGCAGAAGAAGCTTATGGTCCGCATGTGGTTTGTCGTTTGCGGTATGCCGCCTTAGTCGAGAACCCCGAGTCGGCCCTGCGCTCGTTACTTGATTTTTTGGGTGAGCCGTATTCTGCCAAATGCCTCGAGCCGCTTTCAGAGCGTATCAATAGTTCCAATGTACCGCCGGACTTTAAATCTGACCATCCCGCTACCGATCCCGCAATCGTGGAAGAGGCGCGGCGACTTTCCGCCGAAATCGAGCAAACTTCCCGGCCTACCGAACACTCACCTGCCGCGGCCGACGAGTTGGAGGCCGAGTTTGGCACACGAATAAAACACCTCGCGAGAAGTTCAATAGTGCATGTCACCGCAGAAACCGAGCATGGAATTGTGTGACAGATCGATCGGAATCTTTTTCAGGTTCAGCAACGATCGATGTTATAAGAACGGCGCGTCAGGCAGATTCGTTCACCTATATGCGAAGTGAACAGCTAAATTTAGCCGCCTACGACACCGACAAGATACAAAACGATTATCTCGAGGTGTATGACCCCATTCTGTCACCTTGGACAGATAACGATGTGAAGCTCCTTGAGATAGGCGTTCACAAGGGCGGCTCGCTTGAACTGTGGCGCGATTATTTCCCAAGAGGTACCATCGTTGGAATCGATCTCGAGCTGCCAGAGGGCTTCATTCCCGGAGAGCGTATTCAGCTGTTCAAAGGCAGCCAGGCAGATACACAGTTCCTGTCCGAGGTGGCTATGAGCATCGCCCCTGACGGATTTGACATCATCATCGATGATGCCTCGCATATCGGCGAGCTAACTAAAACAACGTTCTGGCACTTGTTTCATCATCATCTAAAGCCAGGCGGGTTGTACGCCATTGAGGATTGGGGCACAGGTTACCTGGACGATTTTCCTGACGGCAAAAGATTCGATCCTAAGCCGTCAATTCTCGATCCTTTCCCGTGTCATTCCCATGGCATGGTTGGTTTTGTTAAAGAGCTGGTGGACGAACAGTGTGCCGGAAGCATCACATTAGGTCGCGATGAACAGTTCCGATTGTCGAACCTTGAAAGCCTGCTTATTACGGAGGGCGTCGTCTTCGTTACTAAAATGGTGCCCAGCCTCAGCGCGTCTCCAAATCCGGTGCCTGCGGGTGAAGGACCAGGCCAAACGACCATTTCATGGAAGAGCGTTGACGGAAAAGTTTACGTTTCGAAGAACGGGCGCGAGGAGCGATTGTTTGCAGACTCACCGCGCGGTTCGCAGCAGGCGAATTGGATCGAAGCTGGTTCCACTCACGAATTTCGGCTTTACAATGCAGATCACAAGCAGCTCCTGGCGAAAGTGACGGTGACCAGAGATCGGCGAATAAAACCGTTCGTAATGTTCGGGCGCCTCGCAGATGTCCTGCGTCGGGGAACTGCATCATGACCCTGGGTGACTCGGCGCACTACGTGTAGCCGTCTCCTTACCGTGCGAGGCATTGACGCACGGCACGGCGGGGTTTCTCCGGCAGTTCTGGATCTTCGGCGAGCGCTTCACCTTACTTTTCATCTCAGGCGAAATCGGCATCTGACCGCCAGTGCTGAAAGACTTAGCAGGCCCAATCCTATTTCGGTTGTAGTCATTCCCAATTTGTTTGATATCGCTTAGTCCACTAGCCGGTTCCCGGTAAGCGTAATCCTGATCGTACGAAGAGTTCCCTATAAAGATCGAATGAGACGCAGATGCTCCTCGAGTTGGATTAATGCGTGCGTTGAATCCGGCGTAGCCATGGCGCCCGCGACCATTATTATAAGCTTTATTCCCGATCAATATGCTGTTTTGTCCGCCAATGGCGAATCCGCCGCCGTCGTTGTCATTGGCGACGTTGTTAGAGATTACAGAATCCGGCGCCCACACTTCGAATCCATTCACTGATCACCATCCCCCTGCGCAGCATCAAAGCCGGAGCTCCCCCCGCTACAGACGTTGCCGATTATGGTGGGCGAGTGCGTGCTGGGCAAACCTCGTACAAAGATACCGCTGCCAGATCCCGACCTGCTTACCTGGCTGCCGGCGACGAGGCCGTCGCTTCCGGAGAACGTAATTCCAACGCCCTCGCAAACATTGTTGGTGACCCATCCATGGCTGGACCAGCCCCCGGCGTTCGCTGTAACAAGGATTGCCCCCAGTTGCTGGCGTTGCTCCGGGCACCGTCCTCCTTAATATAGTTCCTTTCGATGGACCAGGTGCTGCCGCCGAAGGCGGCGATTCCCCACTTCCCGCTTTTGATCACCGCGCAGACCTCGAAATCGAGATATAAGCTTAGAAGACGCTGTTTCTGCCCCGCCCTCTTTTTTATTCTCGCGTCGTACCCATGACCACGAACTGCCCGTTTAGGATGCTAAAAGGGACAGACGCTTTCGGCAGAGAACGTAGACGTTCTTTCCAAACCATCGACCGAACAATCTATCTAAGACGCGACTTGGCGCAAATAGCCAGCGATCATAAAAGCTAATTGTGGGTGCCGTCAGTGTCGATGCACTTCTGTTCAACAGCCGAAAAACAAGCGCAGCAATAAACCCGACGCAGTCTGCATATCGAACCTGTTCAATAGCGAGACCTTCTTGCTCAACAAGACGCCGAAGGGTCGTTTTTGTGTAGCGACGATAGTGACATAGCTTCTCATCCAGGCTTGTCCAGAGACATTCAAAGGCAGGGACATAGATCAGGAGCGCGCCCCCTGGTTTCAATTTTCGGCCAACCTGTCGGATGGCAATCGTGTCGTGCTCGATGTGCTCAAAAACGTTCAGCGAGAAAATGAATGACGCCGAATCATCCGGGACCGAAGTAATATTGTCCAGAGTGTCAAAACCTTGTTCCTCGAGTTTCTGCCTCTGTACAGGATCCGGTTCGATGCATTTAACGTGGTATCCAGTCCTTCGCAGCCGTTTGGAGAACGTCCCAATGCCCGCGCCGAAGTCGATCAGATCCTTTGATTCGGTCGATTCGCGGATCAAGCGGGTTAAGTAATCGTTGTAGTTGTGCGCGCTCTCGAGCGCTTCGAGGATATCGACTCCTGAGTATTGCACTTCCATGAACCTTTGTTCCTTCGAAATAGGTTATACTTAACAATCACATAAATAGCTCTCACGCCATCACGCCATCCTATCTTTTTTCCCTCTTCGTACGTTCGGCCATTATACGAAATGCCGACCTCGAAGACTCTGGAGCGGGCCTTTGCCACCTTTGCGGTAATCTCAGGTTCAAACCCAAACCGGTTCTCTTCGATAGTAATGCCATCCAGGAATTCGCGCCGAAACACTTTGTAACATGTTTCCATGTCAGTGAGGTTCAAGTTTGTAAACATGTTGGAGAGCAACGTGAGAAACCGGTTTCCCACCATATGCCAGAAATAAACCACGCGATGAGGTCTGCCGCCCATGAATCTGGAACCGAACACAACGTCGGCTCGATCCTCCATAATCGGTGCAAGAAGGATGGGGTATTCGCTCGGCTCATACTCTAGGTCGGCATCTTGAACGATGACCAAGTCGCCCGTCGCTGCCTGGAAACCCGCACGCAAAGCTGCGCCTTTCCCAAAATTGCCTTCCTGCAGGACGATTTTATCGACCCATCCGGGAGGTTTCCCTTTCAGTAGTTCTCTTGTTCCATCGGTCGATCCGTCGTCCACAACGATAATTTCCAAGTCTTCGACCGGTGCCGAGCGAACTGCTTCAACTACGGCTTCGATCGTAGACCGCTCATTATAACTAGGGATAACTACCGACAACTTCATTTGGCATTATTGCACTGAGCGACAAGTGGAATCTAAGATGGAAGCGACCAAATCCTTTGTCAATGTCAGGATCACAGCTCTTGAATTGGATTTCTCACTTCGATTCCAACTGTAACTTGGATCTGCGGCAAGCGTTGCATATCCTGATCAAGCTGTTCTGAGGACACAAAGAGCGCGTAAACTGGAATCGCGTGATCGAGGCCGCCTGCAACCAATCGGATCGCTTCAGCTTTGTCGTAATGCCACAGTCGGCTGTAGCAGTAGTTACTGGTAGCATCCAGGGGAGCCGCTACAAATGACTTCGGCAGCAGGGCGTTCGAATAGGGAGGGTCGCGGAATTGACAGATTGATTGCGGAGCCAGCTGTGGGCATCCGCAAACTCTTGCGTTTGCTGGATGAACCTAAAAACGCCGCGGCCCGTTTGTGTTCTTCTCGTCGCTAGAAATTGGCGAACCCAGGGATCGCAATCCAGGCTGCAAAATTGTTCCCTAGTAAGGGCTACAGGCATCTCGAAAAAATTGTGGCTTCTTATTCGCAGTAGCGCGCTTCCCGTCCCGAAATCGCGGACATCGATGACCAAATTAAGTCGGCCCAGTTCCCGAACATTCCGAGGGTGGCCCCAACTGAGCCCGAAAACCGAGCGACGAGCTTCAGAGTTCCACGCAGCAGCGCGAAGCTTCGCCTAGAATTGCTGAAAAGTTGGAAGCCGAATTTAATGAGCGGGTTCATTATTATGGCGATCTGGAAAGAAAATACAGCGGGGCAGAACAGTTAATCGTTAAACTCCAGAAAGAATGTCAAACGCTTAAGCGCGAACCGGACGGCAAGCCTCCATGTGGGATTGAGCCTGAAATTATCGCCAAACTCGCCCGCACCAGTGCTAGAATTTACGAGCTTGGCATTTCATACAATGGACGCACTGACAGGGAAGGTAAGAAAATCAACTGGAAAGAGGGCCTCAGAGCCCCTATGTCATAGCGAAATATAACCGCTGTCGATAACCATGCAGCCGAACCGGAGAGCTATGAATAGTCTTTTACGACGAGTCACATCTGAAGCGGCGATGGCACTGTTGTGTCTGGCTCTTACCTTTATCTTTTTTCATTCCGCGGTGTTCCCACGAACTAAAACGTTCCTGTACGGTGACAATATGCTTCAATACTACCCGTGGATGCACAAGCTCGCGGATGACTGGCGGGCCCTTGCTCCTCCGCTCTGGGACTTCTCAGTCGAGGCTGGGTTTCCATTTCCCGGGGAATGGAACACGGCTGCGTTCTACCCAATTAACATTCTCTATGTCTGGCTAACCGGAATTCCGACTCCCGTCAAACTTGACTTACTGATTCTGTTCCATTTCGCGGCGGCGATGTGGGGCATGAGCCTGTTTCTCCGGCAACGGGGCGTCGAAAGGTGGCCGAGTCTATTTGGCGGTGCTGTGTTTTGCTGGATTGGGCCGGTTGCGTTCCGTGCTTCCGGACAAGCCAATATTTTCGTGGGACTTATCTATCTTCCCTGGATTCTTTATTTTTTTGAACTTGGCCTCGCTGCTAAAAACGCGTGGCGCAATTCCTGGACGGGCCTCGCCGGGTTGACGCTTGCCTTGTCGCTCCTCGCGGGCCATCCGCAGCCGTTTATTCACAATAGCCTGATGCTCGGTTTATTTGCCGTGTTTCTGTTGGTTGAGAAGCGCACGCCGGGTTTGAGTTGGACCATTAATCTCTGGCGGGCCGCTAGCGCGCTCCTCACGGTTGCCGTGATAGCGTTCCTCTTTGCTTATATCCAGCTAGCCTCAAGTCACGAGTATTTTGCAAGGGCTTATCGTTGGGTCGGCCTCGCTAACCCCGTAAAGGGTCTTCAAACTGTGGTGCCGCTCGAAGTCTATAACCGATATAGCCTGTCCTTTCCGGATTTGTTCAGCGTTATTACTGGCCGCAGCGGCGCTCTCGATGGCGGTACACTTTATATAACAATCACCGCTTTGATCTGCGCGTGCCTTGGACTGGGAGTGCCCGGAACCTGGCGCTGGTTTGTGCTGACAATCACCGGTTTCATCTTGCTTGTCGCACTGGTGGGAAATACTCCCTTTGGTTGGTTGGCTTATCGGCTCCCACTGCTGAACATGGTGAGGGAGCCGGTTCGAATCCTGTATCTTTATCAGTTTTGTTTCGCGGCGCTGGCAGCCTCCGGCCTCCAGATGGCACTTAATGGAATTCCACGACGCAGTGGAAGATTTACGATCTTCGTTATCGTAATGAGTATTTTTGCATGCGAGGCTCGGCAGAATGGATTCCCTTCGTTGGGCCCCTCAACGAATTCTCCATTAACGGTAGATCAAGCTTACAGGAAAACGCCGTTGATCACCTTTCTCGAAGAACGGAACCGTGAGGATCCAGGAATGTACCGCGTATTAGCACGGCCTAAGGACCTGATACCACCTAACAGCGGGGATATTTTTCGACTTAGCACCGTTCTCGGCTACCGCTCTAGCATGTTGATCGCCTACTTTGATCTGCTGAACAGAGATTGGAGCTTTTCATCGCAAGCGTTTGATCAGGTCGGGGCTCGGTACGTCGTAACCGATAAGCCAAGCGGGGATCTGACGTTCTTATCGTCTTTTAATGGCTTGTTGCTTTACGAACGCCCCGCAGCGCGCCCCGTTTTTCGTTGGAGTGGTAGCCCAGACCAAGCGGCAGCGGGAACCATTGGCCTCGTGAAGTGGCAGAGAAACGGTGTAAATTTAGAGGTAGCAACGAATCAGCCACTCAAACTTACCTTTGCCGAGACCAACTACCCTGGATGGCATGTCCGCATTAACGGCGTCGCGACGGCTATCGATTCACCTTGGCCCCATTTCATGTCGGTGACTGTACCTTCGGGAACAAGTACAGTCCAATGGTCATATCATCCATGGTGGCTGGTCCCAGGAATGTGTTGCTGGTTAATCGGTATGCTTTTCCTACTCTTCACGGCTCTGCCGGATCGATGGCACCAGTTACTTACATGGAAGCTGCGGAGCCAATTGGGCAGCTTTCACAACCTCTTTGCGCGACACCACGCACGCCTATCCCGCGCTGGGAAGCCAACACAGTCACCCAGGTGAGCTCGCCACGCCGCTGCACTAAAATTAAGTTAACAGCCGAGTGAGGTTGAGGTAGGTGTACGAGAAATAACAGGTGCCGACGAATCGGCAGCGACCCGGGGCTGGCGTTTTCATCGGTGCTGTCCTATTCTTTTCATCTCACCTAACCGGTTTCCCGAGAAATCATTGCCGGAGAACTGCAGTCCCGTGGTAGCAATACGGACTCCAGCGTCTGAGAATCCGTAATGCTGGAACCCCCCTCGAATATTTTTACAGGTGTTGCCTTTAATAATGCTATTTGACGGATCAATATGAGGAGGAACATAACATGCAGCTATGCCGGAAGCCTTGTTGTCGGGAAGGCCATTATCGAAGCAGGAATTATTAGCTACTATAGAATTTCGGCCGCCGAACACAATGCCGCTGCCCGCGTTATTGGAACAAGTGTTGCCGATGATTTTTGTTCTCGGCGCATACACTTCGATGCCCTTTGGATAAAATCCGTTAGCATCTCGGGCAGGCTGCCCGCCACTAATTGAATTCCCGGTTATCGTCCAATTATGCGTCCCAAAACCAACTCCGTCATGACCTGAGAAAATCCCTGCACCGTATCCAAAGTTAGTGATCCGGTTGTGTTCCCAAACGATGTCAACTCCTCTGCCGCCTGACTGCGCTCCTATTATTTCGTTGTTCACGATGTGACCATCACTAGTCTTGCCAACGTTATCAAATAACATGATTGCCCCGGTAAACACCTTACCGTCGAGCTCTGTGCAATTAAAGTAGTTGTCTTTAACCCAGAACTTTGAGCTAGCTTGAATAGATAATATGAAATGCTTTGCATTTATAAATGCACAGTTAGAGACCGTGAAGTTCGTACAACCAGAAACGCTTACCATGCACGATCGAAGTACCGTGATTATGTTGTTGTTATCGAATGTGATGTCTCGAATTGAGAAATTAGCGCAATTGAAGAAACCCAGCATTGTGGGTCCCCCGTTCCTCGGAGGGAAGCTTACCGGAATAGCTGATTTTAGAATTGTAGTAGACTTACCAGAGCCCTGAAATGATACATTGTTTAATGATTTGCAATCAAGTCGGCTCGGTAAAACAAATACACCGGGCGGAAAAAATACTGTTCCACCGGTTGCCGAAGCAGCCGTTATCGCAGATAGAATCGCAGCAGTGTCATCAGTTGAGCCATCGCCGACAGCTCCGTATGTTTTGACATTAAATTGACCACTTTTGTCTGCGCTTGGGGCAGCCATGTCATTCGTGGCCGTGGGATTGCCCGGTTTAGGGGTGTTAGCGATCGACGAATCTGTCGTTCCAGAAGTAAGAGGGCTGCCATTTAAGGGGAGCAATGACAGAGCAACCAACACGGTTGTTGTGGCAACGAGGAAGAATGACAGGCGGTGCGCCTGTTCTACAAATTTCGATGTGAGTTTAGAGGCCATTTATTTTTGCCCAATGGTTGTTGATTCTTCCGCGTTGTGATCCAAGCGCACAAGCTGTCCCGTTGGCATAGCCAAATCGACCGCGCCTGCCAGGCGTTCTCAATTTGTAACGAGCCCATTTACTTTTCGATACGACACTCTAAAACAAAGTTTCGTTCAGAAAATTGTCAAAACTTCACTAGCATCTCCGGCTGTCAAGCCGCTCGGTCGCCTCGAGGCTGTCCGGCGCTCGCCATCCGCTCCCGTTGTTTCCAGAAACTGTAGGAGCCATTTGTCTGATGCGATCCGTTCGGCGCGTCAAAAGCAGTGGCTTACTTCCGGCAGAGGACCCAGACGGTCTTTCCAAACCATCGATCAAAGAGTTGATCCAAAGTCCGGCTGGGCGGAAATAGCCAGTGATCATAAAAATTAATTGTACTTGTGGTCAATGTCATTTGGGCAATTTTTCGGGTTGACACGGCAGGACGCAAATTGGTACAAAGCCCGTGGGTCACGTCATGCCGACGTTTCAACGCATCTTCGGCCGGCTAAAAAGCCCGGTGCGGCTGGATCTTCGCTGGGACACCGCTTAACGCGATCTCCAGATCCAACTGGAGCCCAGAATTAGCCGAATGAGACTGCTGTTCAAAGCGCCTCGTGAGGATGACGCTGGTTTCGCGCGGAACTGGATTTCAGTCAACGTAGTTCAACAATCCAATCGCTAAATAAAAGGAAGACAAAAATATGACAACTCCACAGTTCAAAAAATCAATCGGCCGATCGCTGTTCTGGCAATGCGGTTTTGTTCTGATTCCACTGGCGCTTGCCTGCTTTGGGCTTTCACCGACAGCGAAAGCGGTCCTGCCGCCACCGCCACCGGACGGCGGCTATCCCGGTGCCAACACCGCTGAGGGCAACGGCGCTCTGTTCAGCCTCACCAGCGGAACCAACAATACCGCTGTGGGTGCCAATGCGCTTCATGACAACACCAACGGCTCTTTTAACGTGGCGGTTGGTTCTTCGGCGCTTGCCAACAACATCACTGGCTTTCAAAACATGGCCATTGGGGCGGAGGCGCTCAAGGACAGCAACGGCAACTTCAACCTGGCGATTGGTTTTCGAGTGGGCTACATGAACACCACCGGCAACCATGTCACCGGAGTTGGCGCTGCCGCGCTTAGGAACAATACGACTGCCGGTTTTAATACTGCCATTGGCGCCGATGCGCTCAGGGAGAACACAGTCAGCGAATCCAACGTCGCTGTCGGTGACGCCGTCCTGGCAAATTTCCGCGGCACCACCAGTAATGACGGGTTTAACACAGCACTTGGTAGCCAGGCGCTCGTCGCCGAGGAAAGAGGCGAGGAAAACGTGGCTGTTGGCAGGCAAGCGCTCGGGTTGCTTACCCACGGCAGTAACAACATTGCAGTAGGCTGGGGAGCTGGCGCCAATTATGTCGCAGGTGAAAGTGGCAATATTTGTATCGGCTCGGGTACGGGGGGCAGTGTGGGCGAGAACAACAACATCCGCATCGGCGACGCCTCGCCGTCCGGTGGCATTATCCTTAACGGTAGCGCCGTCTTCATCGGCCACAATTCGAGCACCCAGGGTATCCTTGTATTGGAGCAGTTTGGAGGGATTGGCAGCGTTCAGATCGGCAACGGCCTCCCTACATCGGACTTTTCAAGCTGTAATATCGGTGGTATCTACAACCAGACGTTTGGGCCCGCCGACATGGCTGTGCGCATCGGCAGCGACAACAAGTTAGGCACCGTGGTGTCGTCCCGTCGCTTTAAACACGATATTAAACCAATCGACAAGGCGAGCGAAGCCATTCTGGCGCTGAAGCCAGTGACCTTTCACTACAAGAGCGACACTAC